>ERZ773252.4330-NODE-4330-length-9960-cov-2.377587_pt1 | contig 9960 bp, 8 predicted proteins | sample MGYA00580517_ERZ773252 | MGnify/ENA primary metagenome ERZ773252 (study PRJEB29015, sample SAMEA2737766) | human gut metagenome | biome: human gut; feature: human-associated habitat; material: faeces | place: China | collected 2012 ... | reverse complement strand
AGTGAGTTAATACCATAAATACTCCAACTGCAAAGCCTAACATACCAAAAATACTACTAAGCAAAATCATAAAATATTTTAAAAGCCTAAAAGCTGAAACTAAAGAAATATTTGGTATAGCAAAGCTACATATTCCTGTAAGAGAAACAATAATAACGACCATTGGACTAATTAAGCCGGCCTCTACAGCAGCTTGACCAATAATAATACCACCTACTATACCCAATGTACTGTGGCAAGCGTATTCCAGCCTCCCTTAAAGCCTCAAATATAAGTTCAAGCAATACTACTTCAAACACAGTATTTATAGGTACAGGTGCTCTACTTCCACTTATTTTTAACGCCAAATCTGTTGGTATCATAGACGGATGAAATAATGTAATCGCTATATAAAGTGCTGGTAAAGAAAAAGCAAAAAAGCCACAAATATACCTTATAATTCTTATAAAACTCATTATTTCCCAGCGTTCATAATAATCCTCTGAAGATTGATAAAAACTAGCTAAAATCGTTGGCAAAAGTAAAACAAAAGGCGATGTATCTACTATAACCGCCACCCTACCCTCTAATAATGCTGATGCTGTCTTATCAGGTCTTTCTGTCATTTGAACTTGTGGAAATGGAGAATATTTGTTTTCCTCAATCATTTGTTCTACATATCCACTATCTAAAACATCTAAATTTTTTATTTTATTTAGTTTTTTTGTTATAGAATTAAGGAGGGAATTTTTTACTGTGCCCTCGATATACATTAATGCAATATCCGTTTTAGTTTTCTTTCCCAATTTTAAGGATTTACACTTTAAAAGAGGTGTTTTCACTCTTCTTCTCACTAAAACGGTATTTGTTCTTACAGATTCTGTAAATGCCTCCTGTGGACCTTGCACAACAGCCTCTGTATCAGGCTTATCTACAGAACGCTTCGGAAAACCCTTTGACGAAATAATAATTGCCTTATTTGAATTATCAAAAAATACAGCTGTATTACCTACTAGCACTTCATCAACTGCATCTTCCATATTTTCACATTCTTTTAAATCGGCTGTAGTAATACCACCATCTGTTAAAATTTCCATAGCATTTTCATTTGTAATATCTCTATTGGGAGGTGCAATTCTTATATTAATCATAAGATTTTCGAGAACTGTATTTTCTATAGTTTCTCTATTAACCATATCATCAATATATATAACATAAATACTACTTTCCTTGTTATGTCCTATAGGAATTTTTCGTTTTACAACATCTCCACAATCCTCAAAAAGATTTTCCAAATATTCAATATTTTTATTTATATTATTAAAAATTTCCATAAAAAATCACCCTTATCATTTTTTACTGATAAGGGTGAAAATATACAATTATATTTTATTTTCCAAAAATAGCAAAGAAAACTAAAATTACAATACCAAGAATAATTCTATAGATACCAAACACCTTGAAATTGTGTTTCTTTATGTAATTCATAAGGAACTTGATTGCAAGTATTGAAACTACAAATGAAACTACCATACCAAGTATAAGTGCAAAAAATTCTCCAAAGCTAAAAGCTAAACCGAACTTAACAAGTTTTAAAAGTGAAGCACCAAACATTACCGGTATAGCAAGGAAGAATGTAAATTCGGCAGAAACATATCTTGATGCACCTAAAATCATACCACCAAGAATTGTAGCACCTGAACGAGATGTACCTGGTACAAGTGCTAACACCTGAAACATACCGATACCAATAGCAACAGAAAGAGGAAGTGTATTTAAGTCCTTATATTTAAACTTCTTTCCTCTGTGTCTTTCTTCTACAACGATAAATGCAATACCATATAATATAAGAGTTACAGCAACAACACTTGTTTTAAATAAATGAGCATCAAGCCAATCATCTAAAAGCAAACCAATAACAGCAGCAGGAAGACAAGCAACTATAACCTTTATCCAAAGATTAATTGTGTTCTGTTTTTCTATAGCTGTTTTCTTTGATGAAAATGGATTAAGTTTATTGAAATAAATAACAACAACGGCTAAAATTGCACCAAGCTGTATTACAACATCAAACATTTCCATAAAGTCGTGGGAAATAATTTCCCCAACCATACTCTGTAAAATAAGTAAGTGACCTGTACTACTTATAGGTAACCATTCTGTAATACCCTCTACTATACCAAATAAAATCGTTTTTAAAATATCAAAAAAATACGCCATTTTTATTCCTCCTTATATTGTTGTAATTGAAACTACTCTGTTAGGGTCGTTCCATACAACATTGTATCCTAAAGCATCACTTATTACCCTAAGTGGCACTAAAGTTCTTCCGTTTCTTATAACTGGTGCAACATCTATCTTTAAAAGATTTGTTCTGTTAACCAGCATTGTTTTTTCACCAATAATAAATGAAAGCTCTGTTGCATCTTTTATTGCTATTACTTGCTGAGTTGAATTGTTCCAGCTTACAGTTGCTCCAAAAGCCTCAAATATTGCTCTCATTGGAACCATTGTTCTACCATTTATCACTACAGGTTCTTGGTCAAACTCAACTTTTTTACCGTCTACATAGACAAGAATTTTAACTCTGGACTTATTCACTATAGAATTTATATTAAATGTAGTGCTTTCTGTCTGAGTTTCAACTTTCTGTGTTGTAGTTTGTGTAGTTGTCTGTGTTGTAACAGCTTTTGTAGTTGCTTCAGTTGTTGCCTCTGTTGTAGTAACAACAGTAGTAACAGGTGCTTGTGTAGTAAGCTGAACCTTTGTAACTGTATCTAAAGCTGGTGCAGAATATGAATTTGCATAAGCAGTTTTTATGACACTATTTACATCATTGACCAACAAGAATTTATATCTAAAGTGAATTTCGCCTTCAACCTTAGATACAGACCTATTGTAATCCATAGAGGCTTTTATAGCTTTTCCATTATACCAAGGACTTGTTGAAGCAACTCCTGAGCATTTATAGTCTGCAAGACCTATGTAAAGTTTTGTTTTAGAATTTTTTAAAGTATCAGACCACCAATCTACTACAGTTTTATAATCAGCAGCACTATTACCTATTTCAGTATACACCTGTGGTGCTATGTAATCAACCCAATTTTCCAAAGCCCATTTTCTTGAGTCAGCATATATTGCATTATATGATTCATAGGCCTTTGTATCACTGCCCAAAGCATTAGATGATTTATTTGCCCAAACAGATGTAGGACTAATACCAAAAGCAATACTTGAATCATAGTTCTTAATATCATCATGAACAGCTTGAACCATTTTGTTTACATTTTCTCGTCGCCAATCTGCCCTATTCATACCATTTCCGTACTTAGCGTAAGAATCATCATCATCAAATTTTTGACCAGGATAGAAATAGTCATCAAAATGTATACCGTCAACATCATAATTTCGTATTATTTCGTCAACACCATTCACAATAAGTTGTCTAACTTCTGGAAGTGCCGGATTATAATAATAATTTCCGTCACTATACTTTACACAATATTCCGGATGTTGCTTTGCCGGATTTGTATTAGCAAGACCTGCTAAACTAGCATTATTTGATTTAGTTGCTCTAAGTGGATTTACCCAAGCGTGTAACTCCATTCCTCTCTTATGAGCACCCTCAATCCAATATTCAAGGGGGTCAAAATTATCAGATGGTGCTGTTCCCTGTGAACCAGTTAAAACATTACTCCAAGGGAAAATATTTGATTTATAAAGACTATCTGATGCCTGTCTTACTTGGAAGAACACAGCATTACAATTCATAGCCTTAATATTATCAAGTATTGTATCAGCTTCTTTTTTTAAAGCAGCTGCATCTGTAGTTGCCTTTGTAGGATAATCTAAATTTGCTGTTGTTGCAACCCACACTCCACGCATATTTCCACTTGTGACAATACTTGTATTGGCAGTATTAGTGGAATCATTAGAATCAGCCTTTGTAACAAGTCCACAAATTTGAAGTGAGAGTATAACAGATAATATTATTGTTACAATTCCTCTTTTATTCATTACTATTCTCCTTTATGTACTGCATCCACTTTTTCATTTTTACTTCTTCGCCATTATCTGACATTTCATAATATACTCTATCAACCAATTCATCGGGCAAATATTGTTGTTGCACATAATGGTTATTATAGTTATGGGCATATTTATAACCTAAACCATGACCCATCTTTTCAGCCCCTGGATAATGTGCATCTCTTAAATGATTAGGAACTCCAGATGTTTTTATATTTCTTACATCAGCCATAGCCATATCAATAGCGTTTATACTGGCATTAGACTTAGGCGAACAGGCTACATACATAGCTGCTTGAGAAAGGTTTATTCTTGCCTCCGGAAGTCCTATAAAATTAACTGCATCCATAGCTGCATTTGCAACCACTAATGCCATAGGATTTGCATTACCTACATCTTCTGATGCACAAACTATAATTCTTCTGGCAATAAACTTAGGGTCTTCTCCGGCATAAATCATTTTAGCCAAATAATATGCTGTAGCATTGGGGTCAGAACCTCTCATACTTTTTATAAAAGCAGAAATAGTGTCATAGTGGTTATCTCCGTCTTTATCATAATTTAATGCTCGTTTTTGTATACATTGTTCTGCTGTTCTTATATCAATATGTATTTTGCCATCTGAGCTTGGTTCTGTAGTAAGAACTGCCAATTCAATGGCATTTAATGAAATTCGTGCATCTCCATTGGCTGTATTTGCCAAAAACTCAAGGGCATCGTCATCAATAACAGCATTATATACACCCAATCCCTTTTCTACATCAGTTAACGCCCTTTTTATAATAGTCTTAATATTTTCTATTGAAAGAGCTTTCAATTCAAATATTATACTTCTTGAAACAAGGGCTTTATTAACTTCAAAATATGGATTTTCTGTTGTTGCTCCTATTAAAATTATAGTACCATCTTCAACATATGGCAAAAGAGCATCTTGTTGTGATTTGTTGAATCTATGAATCTCGTCAATAAACAATATTGTCTTTCTACCATAGCCACCTAAAGTCATTTTCGCCTTTTCAACAGTATCTGTAATATCCTTTTTTCCTGCTGTTGTTGCATTAATTTGCTGAAAATTACTTTTTGTACTATTGGCAATAACCTTTGCTAAAGTAGTTTTGCCAGTACCCGGCGGACCATAAAGTATAATAGAGGAAAGTTTGTCAGCTTTTATTGCTCTATAAAGTAAAGTATCCTTACCAACAATATGTTCTTGTCCAACAAATTCATCAAGAGTAGTAGGTCTTAATCTTGCTGCCAGAGGACTTTCTTTTTTCATTTTTTGTTGAGATTGATACTCAAATAAGTCCATATTCTTCCTCCTTTCGGTCACACAAATACATTTTATTATATCACATAACATCATTTAATCAACGCAAAACAGGTATTGTAATAAAAAAATAATTTTTTCACTATTTATTCTATAGCTATCTTCACAAAAAAAGAACAACCTTACAAAATAACAATTTGTGCTTTGATAATTCATGGCATAAGATTTATCTTTCCAATTCATTACTAAAAAGACGAGATTGCATAACACAATCTCGTCTTTAAAAACAAATATTACTGTCTAACCTTAATGTGTACTTCTCTTAACTGCTGTTCAGTTACTTCATTAGGAGCACCACACATTAAATCCTGTGCATTACCATTCATAGGGAATGGAATTACTTCTCTGATATTTTCTTCATTTCTGAGGAGCATAATCATTCTATCAACACCAGGAGCCATACCTGCATGAGGTGGAGCACCAAACTGGAATGCGTTGTACAATGCACCGAATTTTTCCTTTAAGTCTTCTTCTGTGTAGCCAGCGATTTCGAAAGCCTTAACCATAATATCAAGGTTATGGTTTCTTACAGCACCAGAAGAAAGTTCAACACCATTACAAACAATATCATACTGATATGCAAGAATATCTCTAGGGTCCTTAGTATTAAGAGCCTCTAAACCACCCTGTGGCATTGAGAATGGGTTGTGAGTGAAGATAATCTTCTTAGCTTCCTTGTCATATTCAAACATAGGGAAGTCGTTAATAAAACAGAATCTATAAGCATTCTTTTCAAGTAAGTCAAGTCTTGCACCAAGTTCATTTCTAATCTGACCAGCATAAAGAGCAGCGTGTTCTTCTGTATCAGCAATAAAGAAGATTGTATCGCCAACTTCAAGGTTTGCAATATCAGCAATTTCCTGCTTCATATCATCTGGAATAAATTTATCAATAGGGCCTTTGTAAGATAAATCCTCTTGAACTTCCAAATATCCAAGTCCACCCATTCCAATTGAAGTTGCATATTTTAGCATTTTTTCATGGAATCCTTTAGACATATGACCTTTAACTTTAATGGCTCTGACAGTTCTATTAATAAATGGTTTAAAAGTACATTTATTAAAGAAATCAGATAAATCAATAATATATAGAGGATTTCTTAAATCTGGCTTATCAGTACCATATTTAACCATAGCTTCTTTGTAAGCAATTCTAGTAAAAGGTGTATTAGAAATAGCTTTATCAGAGAATTCCTTAAAAGTATTGTAAATAACAGGTTCAATTACATTAAATACATCTTCTTGAGTTGCATATGACATTTCCATATCTAATTGATAAAATTCACCAGGGGCTCTATCAGCTCTAGCATCTTCGTCTCTAAAACATGGAGCAATTTGGAAATATTTATCGATTCCAGAAACCATTAACAATTGTTTGAATTGTTGAGGCGCTTGAGGAAGGGCATAAAATTTTCCAGCATGTAATCTACTAGGTACTAAATAATCTCTTGCACCTTCTGGAGATGAGCTAGTTAAGATAGGAGTTTGAACTTCTAAAAATCCTTGTTCTATCATTTGATTTCTTAAGAATTGAAGAACTTTTGCTCTCAAGATTATGTTATTTTTTAATTTATTATTTCTTAAGTCAAGAAAACGATATTGAAGTCTTAAATCTTCTCTAATATCTTGATCTGTATTGATTTCGAAAGGTAACATTTTTGTTCTTTTACCTAATACTTCAATCTCTTCAATACGAATTTCAACTAAACCAGTTTTTAGTTTTGGATTAACTGTTTCTTCATCTCTTTTTTTAACTTCACCAAAAACAGTAACAGAAGATTCGATAGGAATATGAGATGCAAAGTCAACATCTTCAGGATTACCAGAAGTTACTACTTGTGTAATACCATACATATCGCGGATATCTAAAAATACTAGACCACCAAGGTCACGTATAGTTTCTACAAAACCAGCAATTCTAACCTTCTTTCCTACATCTTCTAAACTAATTTCATTACAAGTATGTGTCTTATACTTATTCATTTTTAACCTCCTATTATTAGACATTTTTAATTGTGTAATATATAAAATAAGCACAAAAAAACGCCCTATGCATTATATGCAGGGACGAAATAAACTTTCCGCGGTGCCACCCAGCTTGAAAATATAACATTTTCCACTTTATTTATTTTACTCCAATATGTTTCACTTTTTAGGTTGACCTTAAAGGGCTTACAGCCTATGACCCTTATTCTCTAAAAGTAACTTCTAAAAGCTTTGTATTGTACAAACGTAATATATTTTTTAACTATAAGTATTATTTTACATAGTTTTCCTAGATTTGTCAAGAGTTATACATATTTTTTCATTAGATGGAAAAAATAGCATAGAGGTAGACTATACAGAAACGCCAGAACAAACAAAAGAACAAGATGGAAAAACATATTATTTTTATAATTATGGAAGTAAGATATGGGCAAATGTAAAATGTCAAGCAAATGGTGCAATTAGTTATTGGACATGGATACCAAGATATGCATATAAATTAGAAAGTGGAACAACAAAAGTAATTTTTGTTGATGAAAACGATAGACCATTAAATACGAGTGTGTATGGAAATTCATTACCAGAAGGATATACAGTACATGAAGCATTTAAACAGCAAGATGGCTTAAAGGGAATATGGTTTAGTAAATATCAGCCATCGAAATAAATTTAATAAAAAATAAAGAAAGGAAGAAAATATGAAAAAAATACTTTGAAAATAATGATAATTAGTTTTATAGCTTTATTATTATATTGTACCAATAGTTATGGAGTAGAAAGCGGTACAGTAAGAATGCAAATAAATGGTGGAACAGCATGGACAAATATAAATATATCAGAATCATATGCTGAATGTGAATCTTTAAATTCACCAACATCTACATTAGGAACTTCAGCATTAAAAGCACATTTAACAACAGATGCAGATTGGAGTGCAATGGCAATATTTTCTGTTAGTCAATATGGAGGTGCAACTGATAATTCTCCAAAAACTACAACTGGAAATTCTTCAGGAATTTATAATGTAGGAAGTAATTGGACACAAACAACAGGTATTTTAAGTACAGCAAATAAAAATTCAACACCATATGTTTCCGGATTATTTAATGATGATGGAAGTGTAAAAAAATATATAAGACAATGGACTTCAACAAGAGCAGAAACAAATTTTGTTGGTTTTCAGGATTCATCTGCCCAAGGTACTTATGGTTGGATGGGAGGAAGCGCAAGGTGGGGAACTTCTACATCAGATCCAGTTAGCATAAAAAATGGGCTTTTTGGGATTGGTATTGGTAGTGGCACCTACATCAGCCACGGTAGACATGCTTCGGGTGGTGCGTTCAACGATGTTACATTTAGACCAGTTATTTGGAATTAGTAGAAACTACAATGGCAGTAGAACTGAATACTGAGCTCTGTAGTCCTATTAATGGCCATTTTTTTAAAAAAATTGACTTTTTATGTAAATGCAGTTATAATATATATAGAAGACTTTTAAAATTGTCTTCCGAAAACTTCGGAGGACAAAATACAGTTCTCCGAATATAAAAAGGAGAGCTATACCACATGAATATTAATGCATTGAAAAGAGAAATGAAAAAACTGGAAAAGATTTTTGTAGATAATCAATCATTCCAAAATATGATTATTACGGTCTTGTCGTTTGGATTTAAATACGGAATTCCGGAAGATGCAGATTTAGTATTCGATGTTCGTTTCCTTCCGAATCCGTACTATATTGATACATTGAAAGAAAAAACAGGAAATGATCCGGAAGTCCAGGATTATGTCATGCAGAATGACAAGGGACCGATTTTCCTTGAAAAATTAAAAGACATGGTTGAATTTCTGATTCCAAATTATATTTTGGAGGGAAAAAACCAGCTTGTGATCGCAATTGGATGTACCGGTGGGAAGCATAGATCTGTAACGCTGGCGAATGCGTTATATCACACGCTTGAGACAGAGGAAAGTTATGGCGTCCGTATTGAACATCGTGATATTGGGAAGGATAGTATCACAAAGAGAAAGTAAAAGGTGGAAAATATGTCATTTTCTGGAAAAGTGAAGGAAGAGCTTGCAAGGAACATCAGTTCAGCCAGACATTGCCAGATTGCGGAACTGACGGCTTTTATTGGCATGTGCGGGACGGTTGTAATCAATAGTTTTAACCGGTGCAGTATCAAGATTCGTACAGAAAACATTTTAGTTGCAAGAAAGGTCTTTACATTAATAGAAAAAACATTTAATATAAGGAGTGATATTTCCGTTCGGAGAAATATAAAGAAGCAGACAGAGACCTATTCTGTTATCGTAAAAAAGCATGAAGATGCGATACGTATCTTACAGGCTACGAAGATGATAGGGGAACAGCAGGAGAATGCGGAAGAGTTGCATGCCGTGAATCCGATGATTGTCCAACAGGTTTGTTGTCGAAGAGCATTTCTCCGCGGAACGTTTCAGGCGTCCGGATCTATGAGTGATCCGAACAAGGCATATCATTTTGAGATTGTCTGTTCCACAGAAGAGATGGCACATCAGATCTGTGATCTGATCTGCAGTTTTTCTATGGACGCAAAGATCGTGCTCAGAAAAAAGTCGTATGTTGTTTACCTGAAAGAAGGAGCACAGATAGTAGAT
>ERZ773252.4314-NODE-4314-length-9980-cov-2.434257_pt1 | contig 9980 bp, 8 predicted proteins | sample MGYA00580517_ERZ773252 | MGnify/ENA primary metagenome ERZ773252 (study PRJEB29015, sample SAMEA2737766) | human gut metagenome | biome: human gut; feature: human-associated habitat; material: faeces | place: China | collected 2012 ... | reverse complement strand
AGAGGATGAAGCCATTCTTAAAGAAGGCGGTGTTATCGGCATCATTGAGATACCGAGCATAGATATCAGATATCCGGTAATGGAAGGAACGGGTGTGGCAGTCCTTAATGCTGGGATTGGTCATATACCGGAGACAGCACGAATCGGAGAAAGTGGAAACTGTGTGCTCTGCGGTCATAACGGCAGCAGATATGGCACATTTTTCACACCACTGAATCAGATTTCTATGTGTAGGGGCAACGGAAGATGGATTGAAACAGTTTGACCGAAGTTTTGATGAGAATGCCGGTGCTTCCATGAAGCTTGGAAGTCTCGTGGATAAGAAGACAAAGATAAAGTCAAACTACATAGATCTTTCCATTGATACGGAAAACACGGATTATATCGAGAGCCGCATGATTGATGGCCACGAATATCTCCTGATTCCGGTTGCAGATAACATTACAGTAAACGGAATTTCGATTCTCACAAAGAGAGAGGCTTAAACGCAGTAAGATACGGGCTAACCGAAATAAATGGTTGAAAATGCCATTCACGTAAAATTCGGTTTCCTCAATAAGTGGTTGAAAGGAGGCAACGTATGATTCTTAATCGGGCCATCAGGATGCGGATCTATCCAGACGATGAGCAGCGCCATAAGATAGATGTGACACTCAGTCATTGCCGATACATCTACAACAAGATGCTTGAACGAAATACGGTGATCTACAATCGTCGCAAGGAACATCTTAATTACTATGCCATGCAGAATCTCCTTCCAGAAATGAAGAACTATCTTCCATGGCTTAAGGAAGCAGACTCAAAGGCATTACAGTATGCTTGCCGTCAGCTGAATGCAGCGTTTGATCGATTTTTTCATAAACAGGGTAGTTATCCAAGGTTTCACAGCAAGCGTGGAAAACAATCTTATACGACTACGCATGCAAGCGTCATATGTGTTGAACCGCATAGAGTAAAGCTTCCATGTCTCGGATGGGTCCGGACACCGGAAACGAGAATCCCGGATGGCAGTATCTGTTACGCCACGGTCAGTCTGGAAGCAGACAATCGATATTATGTAAGCATCACGTATAAGAAAGAAGTGCCGGATATCACTCCTGTTGTACTGAAGCCGGAAAACGTCCTTGGACTTGATTATAAGTCCGATGGACTGTATACGGATTCAAATGGGCATACGGAGGATATACCACATTTCTATCGGGAGGCGCAGCGCAAGCGAACAAAGCTGCAACGCAGGCTCTCGAAGAAGCAGGGTTCCCGTAAGGGTGAACGAAAGTCTAAGAACTTTATGAAACAGCTCCGCCTGGTAAACCGCCAGGAAAGCCACATTGCGAATCAGCGAAAGGACTGTATGCATAAGCTTAGTACCGAGATAGCCAATCGGTATGATGCTGTATGTGTGGAAGACTTCGATATGCGAGCAATGTCCAATAAGGGCTTTGGCAAAGGCCATTGGAAAGGGAAAGAAGCTTGTACAGGATATTTCTGCAGTCTACAATGGAGAAGTAACGCTTCCGGAAACAGAAGGCTATATCTGGAAGTGCGAATATGCGGAGAAGATCCCGGAGTCACAGCAGACCGTTTACACAATGGCGGTAGATGTAAGCTACGAGCAGGCAAACGCAGTCGCCACAAAAACAAGCTTCTTAGATAAGCTTGCAGCGATGGCACTTGGCGTTATCACTGCTGTGTATACTGCACTCGCTACATCCTTTAAAGAGCATCCGGTCGCAACAAGTATTCCGTTTGTCGTATTTGCAGGACTCATCGCCTTCCTTATCACAAGAAAGGTACGGAATCGCTGCATGTACGATAAAATGATAAAGTGCCCATATAAGAAGCACGGAACAGAAAATTGTAAAACCTGTCAATACTTTTATAAGAGAGGTGTAGCATCGGAAGATAAGAAGGGCTTCGAGAAATTTAAAGAAGAGAAATAACGAAAAATGCCGGGTAAGATAATAATTCTTATCCGGTGTTTTTATATATGTTTTTTCCGTCCTCTTTCTTTTTTACTAAAAATGTGAGACAATAAAAGAAAACAGAAGTTCTAAATAAAGGCGGGAGGCATTTATGAAAAAAAGATTAAAACTTCCGGTGGGAATCGAAAACTTTGAAGAGATTCGAAGAAACCAGTATTACTATATCGATAAAACGAAACTGATTGAACAGCTGTTTGACAGTCTCGGCAAGGTGAGTCTGTTCACGCGTCCGCGTCGCTTTGGTAAGACCCTGAATATGAGTATGCTGAAGAGCTTTTTTGAAATCGGAACGGATACATCGCTGTTTGATGGGCTCTATATTTCTGAGAATAAGGAACTGTGCGAACAGCATCAGGGACAGTATCCGGTTATCTTTCTTTCTTTAAAGGACGTGGAGGGCTTAAGCTTTTCGGAAGCAAAACGTAGATGTATTCAACTGATCAAACGGGAAGCTGAAAGATTTTATGGTTTGAAAAACAGCGAGCGACTTCTGGATATAGATAAAAAGAATTATTGCCGACTTTTAGATATGACAGTCCAGGAAGAAGATTCCGACATTGTATCTTCGTCTATGAAAATGCTATCGGCTCTTTTATATAAGCATTATGGTAAAAAAACAGTCATTCTCATCGATGAGTACGATGTCCCGCTTGATAAAGCATTTCAGCATGGATATTACAAAGAAATGGTTCACTTTATTCGCGGACTGTTAGGTGAAGCATTAAAAACGAATGACTCGCTTGCGTTCGCGGTATTGACCGGCTGTCTTCGCGTTTCGAAGGAAAGTATTTTTACTGGTCTCAACAACTTTAAAATTCTATCGATCACAGATACACGCTTCGATGAACAATTTGGATTTACAGATACGGAGGTACGGACGTTACTTTCTGATTATCAGATGGAAGATCGTTTTGCAGAAGTGAAGGAGTGGTACGATGGATACAGATTCGGAAATGCAGATGTATACTGTCCATGGGATGTAATAAATTTTGTGGACCGCGCGAAGGATGACAAAGAGGCAAAGCCGGAAGCGTACTGGATCAACACGAGCGGAAATGACCTCGTAAAGCGTTTTATCGATAAAGCAAATAAAACGACGAAGAATGAAATTGAGCGTCTGGTCAACGGGGAGGCCATCGAAAAGGAGCTTCGCCTGGATCTCACGTATGAAGAGGTCGATCAGAGCATCGAAAATCTCTGGAGCGTTCTTTTTACAACCGGGTATTTGACGCAGAGTGGAAGAAATGAAGACGGAGCTTATCGGTTGATTATTCCAAACCGGGAAGTACGAGAAGTCTTTCGTCTTCAAATTAACGAGTGGTTTAAAAAATCGATCTTCAGTAACACGGAGCGCCTCACCACATTCTGGAAGGCGTTTGAGGAAGGTGATACCGAAGGCGTCGAGCAGTATTTAAACCGCGTACTCAGTAATTCCATTAGCGTATTTGATACAAAAGCAAGAAAAGAAGAAAAAGAAAGCTCTTATCACAATCTTCTCGTCGGGATCCTTACCGGAAACGCAGACTGGCTTGTAAAGTCAAACGTCGAAGCTGGAGAAGGATTTGCGGATATCATCGTAGAAACGGATGATCCAGATGCGGGAATCGTCGCAGAGCTAAAATATACGAAAAACTTTGACGATATGAAGATGACTTGTCAAAAGGCTATCGATCAGATCAGGGATCGCCGTTATCAGGAATATCTTCTGAATGATGATCGGAAGGATATCCGGCTGTATGGTATTACATTCTGTAAGAAACGGTGCTGTGCAATCAGTGAAAAGCTGTGAGGTATTGAGACGAAAGGAGGCGCAGAAATGAAAAAAATGAATATTCCTGTTGGGGTTTCAGACTTTGAAGAAATTCGTAAAAACGGGTATTACTACATCGATAAATCGGGACTGATCGGAGAACTGCTCAGTAGAACCGGAACGAAAGTGACACTGATTACCCGTCCTCGGCGCTTTGGAAAAACGCTCGGCATGAGTATGCTGGAAAGCTTCTTCGATATCCGAAAGGACAGCAAAGCGTTATTTGAAGGGCTGGAGATTGCAGATAATCAGGCGCTGTGCGATGAGTGGATGAATCAGTATCCGACGATTTTTGTTTCGTTCCGACAGGTAGATGGCCTCGACTTCACCGGAGCATACGATATGCTCACATGGGTTATCTCAGAACTATATAAAGAGCATCGCTATCTGCTGGACAGCGACAGAATCGACATCAGTGATAAGGAGATCGCGAAACAGCTGGAATGGGGGCAGGCTTCCATGAAGAACATGAAAGGAAGTTTGATGTTGCTTACCAGAATGATGCAGCAACATTATGGAAAGCCTGTCATTCTTCTTATAGATGAGTACGATGTTCCCGTCGCGAAAGCGAACAACAACGGTTACTATAATGAAATGCTTGATGTTATGAATGGATTGATGCAGGCCCTGAAAGACAATCCGGCACTTCGTTTTGCGGTCGTGACAGGCTGTTTAAAGATCGCGAAAGAGAGCATCTTTACGGGAACAAATAATTTCGTATCGGATACGATTACAAATTCTCGTCTCAACGAGTATTTCGGCTTCGTACAGAGCGAGGTTAATGAGCTGCTGAAAGCTGCTGATATGACAGAACAGGCAGAGAACATCAAGAAATGGTACGATGGCTACCATTTCGGGGATTTCGATGTCTACTGTCCGTGGGATGTCATGAATTATATGCTGGAGCTTCAGCGCAATCCGAAGGCAAAGCCGATCAGCTACTGGAAAAACACAAGTGACAATGCCATCATCCGTTCCTTTATCGATTATGCGGGCAGTACGATCACAAAGAAGCTTGAGACACTGATGGCGGGCGGTGCATCGTTAGAATATACCGCAGAAACATATACGGCAAAAGATGATTTGGGCGTTGTACAGAAAACGATTTTAACCAGTGAAGATGTGACGCTAAAAGCAGGGCTGCTTACATGGTGTGCAAAGACGCTTGAAAAACTGTGTGCAACAGCGAGAGTAACCGAAACAGCCAAAAAGAGAACTGTAAAAATCGGTGGTATCAAAAACCAGAACAATAAAAAATACCTCATTAGATTTTTACACGAAGATAGTGAGGACGGAAACATCAGAGTAACGATTGTGGGAAGAAATGAGGCAGGCTTTAGCTTTACATTTGCCAAAGATGCAGAAAGCACGATTGAGCCGCAGTTTAAGGCGCACCCACTTGATAAAGACGGCACATTACTGATTTTTGATGAGGATATCGTTACAGAAGCGTAAAAAAGGCTGCGGGGAAATTCCCGCAGCTAAAAATAAGGAGAGTAAAGCATGGCAAACAAAAGTTTTAATTTTGGAAAAATGAAACGCAGTTTTTATACAACGACACTGAAAGACGGCAAAGTAGTAATTGTAAATATGCCGAAGAAAAGCACATTTGAAAAGATGCAGGAGATCAGTGATCTGGACGAAGAGGAAGTAGACGGCAAGGAAGTATATAAAACGATGCTGTCTCTTATGGCTGAAATCTTATCTAATAATAAAAACGGGGAACGGATTACAGCAGAGTATTTAGAAAGCGAAGAGTACGACATTGAGGAAATCGTAGCATACATTAACGATTATGGCGATTTTGTCAATTCGATTAAGAATAACCCAAATTAAAAATGCCGTATTATCCGGGCGGCGGCAGCGGGGACGAGGTGCATTATAGATTAAATACAAAAGGGGAAAAGCTGGTAATTGACTATCTGAACATCACAATATTTGATGTGCAGGAAATGCCAATAGATTTGTATTTATATTTTATGCGAGAGGCAAATATACATAAGCTCATGCAGACGAAAGAGGGCAGAGAGTACTTAGATAATTGCTGGAGAATGGAACAGACAAAGCCGGATAGGAAGAAACTGCGGGAAAAGATGCGGAAAGGAGAGCGGTAGCATGGCAGCAGGAAATATTAAAGGTATTACCATAGAAATTGGCGGCGATACTACCAAATTATCCAAAGCACTTTCTGGGGTAAACAGCTCATGCAGTTCTTTGCAAAAAGAATTGAGGGAAGTGGACAAGTTGTTAAAACTAGATCCCTCAAATACAGAGCTTTTGGCACAAAAACAAAAGATTCTGAAAGAAGCTATAGGAAGTACAAAAGAAAAGCTGGATACGCTGAAAGAAGCGGAAAAACAGGTACAGGAACAATTTGAAAACGGCGAGGTAAGCGAGGAACAGTACCGGGCACTGCAAAGAGAAATTGCATCAACGGAAATCAAACTGGGAGATTTGGAGCAGCAGGCACAGGAAAGCAACAAAGAGCTTGAGGGCGTGGCAGATGCAGCGGACGATACCGCAGAAAAAATAAGCAAGATTGATGCAGCAGCAAATGCGCTGGACACTGTAAGCAACAAAGCGGGAGCAGCAGCAAAAGCAATAGCCCCGTTGTCCGCAGGAGCGGCAGCAGTGGGGGCTGCATCGTATGCGGCGGCAATGGACATAGATAACGGCTATGACATTGTAATAACAAAAACAGGCGCAACAGGCGAAGCACTGGAAAGTCTGCAAGGCAGCATGGAAAATATATTTACAAATTTACCGATTGACGCAGAAACAGCAGGTACGGCAATCGGAGAAGTAAATACACGTTTCCAGCTCACAGGGGAAGAACTTGAAAAACTGTCACAGCAGTTTATAGAGTTTTCCGAAATCAATGATACAGACCTCAATACATCAATAGATAATGTTGATACGATTTTAAATAAATTCAATGTTGATGCATCACAGGCAGGCAATGTACTGGGACTTTTGACAAAGACAGGACAGGACACCGGGTTATCAATGGATACGTTGGAAAATTCGTTGATGCAGAACGGCAGCACCCTAAAAGAAATGGGGTTAGGGATTACAGAAAGTGTAAATTTACTGGCAGCATTTGAAAATAACGGTGTAGATGCAACAACAGCAATGGCAGGCTTGAAAAAGTCTGTTAAGAATTATACCGCAGAGGGATTAAGTACAAATGAAGCACTGCAAAAGACGATTGACAGAATCAAAAACGCCAGCACAGAAACAGAGGCACTATCTATAGCACAGGAAACGTTTGGCTCTAAAGGTTTTGCGGAAATGGCGCAGGCTATCCGAGAGGGCAAGTTGAGTTTAGACGATTTGGGTGCATCGTTGGACGATTACGGGAACGTAGTACAGGATACCTATGAGGCAACATTAGACCCATGGGACGAAGCGAAAACAACGCTGAATAATCTGAAACTTGCGGGCAGTGATTTGGCAGGCACAGCATTATCAGCATTGAAGCCTGCCATTGAAAAAGTAACAAGTGCAGTAAAGAACTTTACGGACTGGTTTAGAAACTTGTCAGATGGGCAGAAAGAAACGATTGCTATTATTCTGGCAGTTGTGGCAGCTTTAGCCCCGGCACTATTGATTATAAGCAAGGTGGCGGGGGCAATATCGAGCATAATAAACGTATGCAAGATGTTAAAGCCTGCGATTGCAGCAGTAAATGCAGTAATGGCAGCGAATCCAGTAATGATAGTAGTGATAGCAATAGCTGCATTGGTGGCGGCGTTGGTTGTCTTATATAACAAGTGTGAATGGTTCAGAGAGATAGTTGACGGTATTTTTTCTGCAATCAAAGATTTTGTGGGAAATGCCATTGATGCAATCAAAGAATTTATAAGCGCAGTATGGGACAAAATACAGGAGATATGGGGATTTATACAGCCGTACATAGAAATGATATGGGGCGTAATTCAGCAGATCATGGCAGATATTGCACAGATTTTTAGCAACACATGGGAGATCATAAAAGCAGTGTGGGATTTGGTAGCACCGTATTTTATGATTTTGTGGGAAGCAATAAAAACTGTATTTTCTGTAGTTGGCGAAGTGCTAAGCGGCTTCTTTTCGGTTGCGTGGGAGCTGATTAAAACCGTTTGGGACGTTGCAGTAATGTACTTTACTACAATTTGGGAAAATATCAAAATTGTATTTTCTGTAGTAGCGGAAGTGCTGGGGGCGTTCTTTAGTACGGCGTGGGAAGTCATAAAGGCAGTATGGGACGTTGTAGTAGCGTATTTCCAAGCGGTATGGAACGGTATTAAAACAATCTTTTCAGTAGTAAAAGATGTATTAACGGGGAATTTCAGTGACGCATGGAACGGGATTAAAAGCATTTGGGCTGGTTTTGCTAATTTCTTCAGCACAGCATGGAACAGTGTAAAAACAATATTCAGTGCAGTAGGAAATTTCTTTAGGACAACATTTAGTGCAGCGTGGGAGGCTGTAAAACAGGTATTTGCAAACTGGGGCAGCTTTTTCAGCGGCTTATGGGACAGAATCAAAAGCACGTTTTCTAATTTGGGCACTGCAATATCAAATGCAATCAGCGGGGCAGTACGTGCCGGAATCAACGGAGTAATAAGCACGATTGAAAGAACTATTAACAGTGCAATAGGGTTGATTAACGGGGCAATCGGTTTAATCAATAAGATACCGGGCGTAAACATAGGCGGGCTGGGATATTTAAGCCTGCCAAGGCTGGCACATGGTGGTGTATTACAGAATGGTGCGGCAATGGTTGCAGAGGCGGGACCAGAGCTAATACAAATGGTAAACGGTCAGACGATTGTAACACCATTGACACCAACGGCGAGAAATACCGCAATGGATACCGTAAACGGTAAACAGGGCGGCAGTACAACAAATGAAATTCAATTGAAAATTGAGAATTTTTACAACAACAGGGAACAGGACATAAGAGAACTTACAGAGGAAATATTGGAAATTGCAGACCAAATAAAAGAAAGGGAAGAGGCGGCATATGCTTAGTGAATATTTTGAAAGTGCAAATAGCTTTACCTATAACGACATAAATTCGTTGGATATGGGGTTATTTATTACAGGGCAGAGTGCCGCCGATTCAGCAGCAGAGCCGGAGATTGAAACCGTAGAAGTGCCAGCAAAGGGCATCTTGATACAGGACAATAGAATAGACACGCTGGACAATCAGAGATTTAAAGATTACGAGCAGAAATATACATGCTGTGTAGATGCGACACAGGGCAGGAGCTTAGAAGAACTGGCACACAGCATTTATATGTGGCTGTATGCGCCGGGAATAGAGTATAGCAGGCTGTACGACACTTACAATACAGAACGCTATAGGCTGGCGTATATAAACAGTAATGCCAGCGTGTCAGAACTGGCAAAGCGGTTACTGGGAGAGATAGAAATAACATTCATGTGCAAAGCATATGAAAGGCGGCTGAATGGGGATAAGACAATAACTCTAACGAAAGCAGCAACCATATACAACACAGAGGGATTTACGGCAACGCCGTATATAAAAATAACGGGAAGTGGTGGCATTACGCTGTATATCAATAACCGGGCACATACCTTTAAAGATGTGAACGAATACATTGAGATTGACGGCGAAATAATGAACGCATATAAAGGCGATCTGCTACAAAACAGTAAAATGGTTACTGAACTTTTCCCGAAGCTGACAGCAGGAGCAAATAACATAAGCTGGGCTGGCAATGTAACAAAAGTGGAAATTATACCGAGGTGGTGCAGACTTTGATACCGATTCTATATGATGCCTTAGAAAAAGATTTTACGACAAATGGAATAGGGTTTTTAACAGATGCGGTAAGCTGCATTGTAACCGAGGAAAGAAACGGAATATATGAGCTTGCGTTGACGTATCCGACAAAAGGACATTTGGCGAAATACTTAGAGAATGACGCAATCATAAAAGCAAAGGCGAATGATGAAGATAACCCGCAGATTTTCCGTATTTACAACCATACGAAAGCTGTAGGAGAAAATACAACATGGTACGGGGAACATATCAGTTATGAACTGAACGGCAACCCGGTAGACTGTTTTACAGTAAGTGAGGTAAACGGAGAACGGGCATTACATGAGTTGCTGGACGCAGCGATATTGCCACATGAGTTTACCTGTGCAAGTGATATTACCACAACCAACAGCAC
>ERZ773252.4312-NODE-4312-length-9981-cov-3.732319_pt1 | contig 9981 bp, 7 predicted proteins | sample MGYA00580517_ERZ773252 | MGnify/ENA primary metagenome ERZ773252 (study PRJEB29015, sample SAMEA2737766) | human gut metagenome | biome: human gut; feature: human-associated habitat; material: faeces | place: China | collected 2012 ... | reverse complement strand
GCGTGTGCGCGATGTTGAAATCGCCGCACAATACCGCCTGCTTGCCGCCGTGCGCGGCCTCGTCGCGCAACTCGCCCATGCGAGTGAGCATCGTGTCCAGAAAACGGTACTTCTGTTCCATCTTGGTCGAATCATCGGTGTTGCCGGCGTGCACGTACACGCAGGCCACGGTGATCGTGTATCCCTGCGGCGTCTTGACATCGGTCTCAATCCAACGGCCGGAATCCACATCCTCGCTCAAGCCCGGAAGTCCATAGCGTTTATCGGTCACCTCAAGATCGGTGAGGAGCCCGACTCCGGCACGACCCTTGACACGGCAGACCTCGTTCAGCGAATGCAGGTCAGAGGGTGAGGCGATCTTGCCGGCGGTGGCATACTCGAAACCGAATTCGCCGAAAATCGAATCGACATCCTCTTGCGGGGCGCGCACTTCCTGCATACACCAGACATCCGGAGCATGTTTGCCGGCCCAGTCCTCGATGCCCTTGCGCTTTGCCGCGCGAATGCCGTTGACGTTCGATGTGGTGATGGTGATGGTCATGCAGCCATACTATTTTGGCCTCTCTACCAGTACCGCACTCACGATTACATTGAGGTATAAAAAATTAGCTCCCTCATAAGAGGGAGCTAATTTAGAATGTCCTATCAGTCCAAACCGAGTTGGAGCTTGCCGCCGGGGATGGCGTCGAGCAGGTCTCGGGTGTACTGCTTCTGCGGGTGGTCGAAGACCTCGTCGGTGGTGGCGTGCTCCACGAGCTTGCCGTGCTGCATCACCACAACCTCGTCGGCGATCTGGCGGACTACGGCCAGATCGTGGGTGATGAACAGGTAGCTCAGGCCCTTTTCGGCCTGCAGGTCGTTGAGCAGGCGCAGCACCTGATCCTGCACCAGCACATCGAGGGCGGACACGGCCTCATCGCACACGATGACGTCCGGATCCAGAGCCATGGCTCGTGCGATGGCGATACGCTGACGCTGGCCACCAGAGAGCTCGTTCGGGTAACGGCCCATCACGGAAGCCGGCATCTCGACCATGTCCAGCAGTTCCTTGACACGGTTGGCTCGCCACTTGGAATCGCCGATCTTGTGGATGCGCAGCGGCTCCTCGATGGAACGGAAGATGGAGTACATCGGGTCGAGCGAACCGTAGGGGTTCTGGAACACCGGCTGAACGTGGCGGCGGAAACCGAGCAGATCCTTGGCCTTGAACGTGGAGGTGTCGCGGCCTTCGTAGAACACCTTGCCGGAAGTGGGCTTCAGGAGGTGAAGCACCATGTTCGCCACGGTGGACTTGCCGGAACCGGATTCGCCCACGATGGCCAGGGTGGTGCCGCGCTTGACGGAGAAGGACACGTCGTCGACGGCCTTGAACATCTCCTTCTTGCGGGGCAGCTTGAATTCCTTGGTCAAGTGGTCGACGGTGATGATGTGCTCGCTTTTCTCAAGCGTGCTTTCGCCGGCGATGTGGTGGTCAAGCAGGGCGTCCGCGTTCTCACCGCGCTCCTTGGCGGAGATGATGCGCTGGGAGGCCAGCGACGGGGCGGCGGCCACGAGTCGCTTGGTGTACGGGTGCTGCGGGTGCTGGAGCACTTCCAGGGACGGACCGGATTCGACGACCTGACCCTTGTACATCACGACAATGTGCTGGGCACGCTCGGCGGCAAGGCCCAGATCGTGGGTGATGAACAGCACGGCGGTGCCCAACGAGTCGGTGAGCATGTGCAGGTGGTCGAGGATGCGCTTCTGCACGGTCACGTCCAGAGCGGAGGTCGGCTCGTCGGCAATCAGCAGGTCAGGGCGGCAGGCCAGACCGATGGCGATGAGCGCACGCTGGCGCATACCACCGGAGAACTCGTGCGGGAACTGACGGGCACGGGTAGCGGCGTCGGGCAGACCGGCCTCGGACAGCAGACCCGCGATACGGTCATCCATTGTGGAGCCGATGACGTACTTCTTGGCGAGGTACCAGGCCTGATCGTCGGCCACGCCGGCCTTGATGAGGTCGTCGGCCACGCGCCAACGGGTTTCGGAGCCCGGAACCCATTCGTTGGTGAAGCGGGCGACGGCCTTGTCGAAGGCCTCGCCGGACACGCCGGCTTCGGTCAAAGCCTTCTTGGCCTCGGTCATGAGCTCGGGCAGTTCCTTGGCGCCGAGGAAGGTCTCGTCGTCGTTGCCCTTGACTTCGACCTCGTCGCCGGCCAGGGCCTTGGCGAGGGCGGAGCGCTTCTCATGGTCCACGTCCATGTTGTTGGCCTTCAACGCCTCCTTGACCTGGGTGCCGATGCGCCACACCGGGTTGAGGTTGCTCATCGGGTCCTGCGGCACGAGGCCCATCTTGGTGCCGCGCAGCTTGTCGAACTCGCTCTGCTTGGCGCCGGCGATTTCCTCGCCGTCAAGCTTGATGGAGCCGTTGACCACGTGACCGGTGCCGGGCAGCAGGCCCAGCACAGCCATGGCGGAGGTGGATTTGCCGGAGCCGGATTCGCCCACGATGGCCACCCACTGGCCGGGGTAGACGGTGAAGTTGGCGTCGCGCACCGCGTGCACCGGCTTGCCGGTGTCAGTGGTGAAGTCGATGGCCAGATCCTTGACCTCGAGCAGCGGACCATGCTCTTTCTGCATAGCCAGCATCTTGGCGTTGGTGTTGTCAGTCATAATGATTCTCCACTCCCCTCACTCAGGCCGTACGGCTCTTCGGGTCGAGGGCGTCCTTGACGGCGTCGCCCATCATGATGAACGCAAGCACGGTGATGGCCAGTGCGGCGGACGGGTAGAACAGCACCATCGGATCGGTCTGCAGGTTGGTCTGTGCGCTGGAGATATCGCCACCCCAGCTCACCGTGGTGGTCGGCAGGCCGACGCCAAGGAAGCTTAGGGTTGCTTCGGCCACGATGTAGGAGGCCAGCGAAGTGGTGGCGATGACGATGATCGGGGCCAAGGAGTTCGGCAGGATATGGCGGAACAGATTCCTGGCAGGCGTGGAGCCGAGGGCCGTGGAGGCGGTGTTGAATTCGAGGTTCTTCGATTCCAGCACGGCGCTTCGGGCGATACGGCATACGCCGACCCAGCCGAAGAGCGTCAACACCAGCACGATCTTCCAGATGGACTTGGAGGTCTTGAACATCTGGAGCACCACGATGGCGCCGAGCAGCATAGGCAGGGCGAAGAAGATGTCGGTGATACGGCTCAGCACCGCGTCGACCCAACCGCCGAAGAAGCCGGCGACGGCACCGATCAGGGTACCGACAATCACGACTAGTAGCGTGGAGAGCACGCCGACGGACAGTGAGGTACGGGTGCCGTAGACCACGCGGGTGTACACGTCGCAGCCCTGCAGGTCGTAGCCGAAGGGGTGTCCGGCGGAGGCGGGGCTCAAGGAGTTGCCCAGATCGCAGGCGTTCGGATCCTGCTTGGTGAACAGACCGGGGGCGATGGCCACCACGATGATGAAGAGGATCAGCAGCCCGGAGATGATGAACAGCGGATTGCGGCGCAGGGTTCGCCATGCGTCGGCCCACATGCTGGTGGCCGGTGCGGATTCGTCGACGGAATCGACGTCCTGCAACGGGGTCTCGTCGAGAGGAGCTACGTAACGGTCCTGACCGGGCAGGGTTTCCATGAAGTATTCGGTTCCTGGCTCGCCGGTCTGGTTGAGCTCGTTTTCAGTGGTTTCGTTTGCCATGTGACTCACTCCTCCCTATCACGCGTAACGGATACGCGGATCGAGGGCCGCGTACAGCATGTCGACAACGAGGTTGCACACTACGAAAATCAGCATGAGCAACGTGACGATGGACACCACCAGGTTTGCCTCGCCCTTCAGAATGGACTGGTAGGTGAGGAAGCCGATGCCGTGGATGTTGAAGATCTGCTCGGTGATCATGGCACCACCCATCAGGGCGCCGATGTCCTGGCCGAGGTAGGTGACGACTGGAATCAGGGAGTTACGTAACACGTGGCGCAGCATGACCTGACCGTTCGACATGCCCTTGGCGCGTGCGGTGCGCACGTAATCCTCGGCGATGTTGGAGGAGATTTCGGAGCGGGTCAGTCGGATGATATAGGCCATCGACACCGAACCGAGCACCATGGCCGGCATGAGCAGATCAAGGAAGCCGGGGTCGGCGCCTGCCGTCACCGGCAATATCGCCCACTGAATACCAAAGACATATTGCATGACGAAGCCGGTGACGAAGGTCGGCACGGAAATAAGCAGCAGAGAGACGATCAGGATGACGGTGTCGTACCACTTGCCCTTCTTGAGGCCCGAGATAATGCCGAAGACGACACCGAAGATCGCCTCGAACACGAACGCCATCAAGCCGAGCCTGATGGTGACCGGGAAGGCGCGGGTGATTTCGTCGAGAACGGGCTGGCCGGCGAAGGTATCGCCGAAGTTCAGGGTCAGTGCATTCTTCAGGTAGATGAAGTACTGAACGATGAACGGCTGGTCGAGATGGTATTCTGCGCGGATCTGGGCTGCGACGGCCTCATTGACGGGCTTGTCTCCGAACATGGCCTTGACGGGGTCGCCCGGCAGGGCGAATACAAGGGCATATACCAGAAGAGTCGTACCGAGAACCACGGGAATCATCTGCAGAATGCGTCGCAGAAGATACTTACCCATACGGTTGCTCCTTATTTCTTAGACCGGCCAGAAAGGGTATAGTACGCCCCCGCCGGTCGATAAATACTCCGACAGTTTACCGCATGCCCGGACTGTGATATGTAAATTTGCGTTAACGCAAGGTTTGAGATTGGGCAATGTTGGTGGATATGTCCATGGTTGCGGTCGGATAGTGGATACTTTAACTTGGTTCCCGATGGCGTGAGCAAGCACCCTCACACAACAAAAAGGGCGGGGATCTTGCGATCCTCGCCCTTTATTTCCGAACTACCTAACGGTATCCGTTCAGTGAGTCAGACTCACTTCTTGGACATCTCGGTGTAGGTCGGGAGGTTCTGCCAATCGAAGGCGTAGCCGGACTTCACGTTGAGGGAAGCCACACCGGAGGCGTTGGAGTAGTACAGCGGGATGGCCGGAAGGTCGTTGAGGAGGATTTCCTCAGCCTGCTGGTACAGCTTGTTGGCGTCATCAGTGCTGGAAGCGGCAGCGGCCTGCTTGCACAGGTCATCGAAGGCCGGGTTCTTGTAGTCACCATCGTTGGAGCCGTTGCCATCAGCAGCAGCGGTGGAGTACAGCTGCCACAGGTAGTTCTCGGCGGACGGGTAGTCAGGCTGCCAGCCGGTACGGAAGGCGCCCTTCATCTGACGGTTGGTGACGGCGTCACGGAATTCCTGGAAGGTCGGGATCGGGTTGGTGGCCGCGTCGATGCCCAGGTTCTTCTTGAGCTGGTTCACGATAGCATCGTAGAGCGGCTTGGCACCACCATCGGCGTTGTAGGAGAAGGTGAGCTGGCCGTCGTACTTGGAGATGGCGTCAGCCTTGGCCCACAGTTCCTTGGCCTTGGAGGCGTTGAACTTCAGGTTGTCGGCACCCTTGAGGGAGTCGGAGTAGCCCGGGGTCTTCGGGGAGGTGAACTCGGTGGCGGCGGTGGCGTTGCCGTTGAGCACCTTGTCGATGAGCTGGTCACGGTTGATGGCCATGGAGATGGCCTGACGACGCAGCTGGCCTTCCTCGTCGTTCTTGAAGTGGTCAAGGGAGGACGGGATGGTGAAGGTCTGGATGACGGAGCCGGCCTCGGAGTAAGCCTGGACCTTCTTGTCGGTCTTGAAGGTCTTGGTGAAGGCGGCCGGGACGGATTCCATCACGTCGAGGTTGCCGGCCTGAATGTCGCGGTAGGCGGCGGAGTCGTCGGTGTAGACCTTGAAGGTCACGCCGTCGTTCTTGGGCTGCTCGTTACCCTTGTAGTCAGGGTTCTTGACGAGGGCGATTTCCTTGTTGTGGTCCCAGTGGTCCAGCTTGTACGGGCCATTGGAGACAGGCTTCTCGCCGAAGGCCTTCGGATCCTTGTAGAAGGACTCAGGCAGCGGGGCAAAGGCCAGGTAGCCGACCTTGATCGGGAACACGGAGTCGGACTGGTTCAGGTCGACGGTGAAGGTGGTGTCGTCCACGACCTTGAGGCCGGAGAGCTGCTCGTCACCCTTCAGACCATCAGCCTGGAGCTCATCGTAGCCCTTGATGGTGGAGAAGAAGGAGGAGCACTTCTGGGCGTTCTTGGCGTTGGCCACGTAGGACCAGGCCTTGGTGAAGGACTCGGCGGTCACCGGGGTGCCGTCGGTGAACTTCCAGCCGGACTTGATCTTGATGGTGTACTGGGTGGCGTCATCGTTCGGGGTGATGGACTCGGCCACTTCGTTGGAAGCCTTGCCGTCCTTGTCGAAGGAGACCAGACGGGAGAACAGCAGGTCACCCGGCTTGCCGCCGCCGGTTTCGTTGGTGTTGCCCGGGATCAGCGGGTTCTGCGGTTCGGAGTTGTACGCAGTGATGATGTTGGAGCCAGCGGTGTCACCGGAGGCAGCGTTGCTGTTGGAGCCGCCGCAGGCGCTCAGCAGCATGGCCACGGAGCAAGCCATGGCAGCGAAAGCAAGAGCTTTCTTCTTCATATGATTTCTCCTATTCATTAGGTTGCGAAGCGTTTCAGCCTCGCCTCATGCGAACGGGGTCGGATTTCCTCATCGTCGGGACACTTACGCTTCCCGCCGCTTCGGACACCCAACCCCGTTGCTGTTACCTGTCATTTTTGCGCACTTGGGAGACAAGCAGTGTATTTTTTGTTACACCCATGTAAAATTCGGGGGCTTTTACCGGCTAGGTTCAGTCTTTGCTGAGTTTGTTAACCAATGTCCACATAGTGGTCATGCCCGGGGAAAGGCCTGTCCGTAACGGTTCTTGAGCTGCTCGATGGAGACGTGCGTATAGCGTTGTGTAGTTTTCAAGGAGGAATGCCCGAGCATCTCCTGCACCTCCCTCAGATCGGCACCGCCGTCCAGTATGTGCGTGGCGGCGGAATGGCGCAACGCATGGGGGCTGATGTCCGGTACGCCGGCCTCTCGGGCCGCTCTGTGTACGATGTCACGGGCTATGCGTTGGTCGATACGGCCGCCTCGTGCGCCGAGGAACAGGGCGTTGGTAGCACGGGACTTGGCTGCATCCGTTGCCGTACGGGCCAGTACAGGCCGCCCTTGTTCAAGCCAAGTCTCCAGCGCACGCTGGGCGGGCAGTCCGAACGGCACCACGCGTTGCTTGTTGCCTTTGCCGGTGACTTTGATGGTGCGATTGGAGAAGTCGATGTCGGCGATATCCATCGACACCAGTTCGGCGACACGGATGCCGGTGGCATACAGTAGTTCGAGAATCGCGGCGTTGCGCTGCGATTCGGCGGTGACTCGGGCGTTGTCGCGCTTGTCTGCACGGGCGGGTGCCTCGTTGCGGTTTACGGTGTCGGCTGACTTATCAGCTGTCTTGCCAGCTGCCTTGCCGCTGCCGGACGCGGCTGCCGCTCCCCCATCGTCCTTGTACTGGTTTGTTGCAACGGCCTGTTCGGCGACATCCAATAATTGCTCAGCTTGAGATTCGGTGAGCACCGCGGGCAGCGTGCTGGGAATCGAGGGAGTCATCAGTGTGGCGGCCGGGTCGGTGTTGGTCAGCCCATGCTCATAGGCCCACGCGAAGAACCCGCGCACGGCCACGGTTTTGCGGGCCATGCTGCTGCGGGCGTGATCGCGCGATTCCACCGCCATCCAGCTACGCAGATCATCCAGCGTGATCTCGTTCAGATCGGTCACGCCGCGCAGCTCGAACAGGTGCAGGCATGCCGTGAGATCCGCGCGATACGCTTTGAGCGTATTCGCTGACAGGCCGCGGTTGGACTTCAGATAGGAGACGAAGGAGTCGATATCGCCGTCGAACTGCGTAGATGACACTCTCGTTCTCCTCCGAATTCTTTATGGCCTTGGGTTACGGCCGGGGTGGCGTGTTGCGCCGCTCCGGCACGGGTTTCAATGTGGCAATCTGTTCCTGATGGATGGTCACGTTCTGGGCCGGGCGCGAACCATTGGCGGCGGCGTCACGCACCATCTCCAACGTGTATCCGTCCCAGGAAACCACGTGACCCACATAGTCGCGGAACTTCATACGGTGGTCGACCGGGTCAATGCCGTCGGTGATGCGCACCACCACGCGGGCACCGGCCGGAATCTGCCTTGGTAACGTCATACGTCATCATCCCCCTTAACCATTCGCCGCATCAACTTCGATGCGTTTCCCGGAAAACGGTACAGACTACCTTACTCCTTTGGGTCTTTCGAACAGCGGAGCCACACGGTCTTCTCACGAAAACAAGCGGGAACTTCATCCCCCTCGCGCGGCCTTCTTCGTGACGGGCGGCGAGGGGAACCTGCGCACGGGCCTACATGGCGGGGCGCAGTTACATGGCGGGGCGCAGTTGGATGATGGCCTGACGTGGATGGACGAAGCCGGTGATGGCTTCTCCTCGGCGTGCGGAGAACAGCAGGGTCTGCTGCCAGCCGGCTTCGGGGACGGCGAGCTCGCGTTCCGGGAATCCGGCGGCAGTTGTGCCGGCTTGCTGCGCGGTGGCCGTACCAGCTTGTGCAGCGGTGATGCCGGCTCGCGTCACGGCGGCCTTGTACCGGCGGAAGGGGTCGCCTTCGGCGAAGAATCCCATCACATCCTGCTCGCCGGCGGCACCAGCGTGCAGTTGGTCGGCCATATCGGTCAGACGTGCCGCCATGCGGCGCAGCAGCGCTTCGACGTTCAGCGAGTCTTCCTCGACCATCGCGCGCGTGCGGTCCGGGTCGGTCAGGGACACGCGGGTCATGTCCCTCCAGCAGCCGGCGGCCAGCGCGGCGGCGATGTTGCGGTCCGGGTTGGCGACCAGTTCGTTGATCAGCGCGGTGGACACCACATGCGGCATGTGGGAGATCATCGCTGCGGCCTTGTCATGCGTTTCGTCGTCCACGACGATGACGCGGTTGCCGACGTCCTTGGTGATCATCGCGGCGACGTCGAGGAAGCGGCGGTAGTCCGTGGACTCGTCCACGGTGATGGCCCATAGGGCACCGTCGTACAGATGCGGGTCGGCGGCCTGCCAGCCGGACAGTTCGTTGCCGGCCATCGGATGGGCGCCGACGTAGCACTTCCCCAGCCCGGCAGCCTTGACCTGATCGCGGACCATGCCCTTGACCGAGCCCACGTCGGTGAGCGTGGTGTTCGGATGGTCGCCCATGAGCGGGGCCAGGGCGGCGAGGATTGCGGGCATCGCCTTGAGCGGATTGCACAGCACGACCACATCCGGCTCGGCATCCATGAGTTCGGAGAGCGTGCTCTTGCAGAAAATGCCATCGGCTTCGGCCTGGGCGTAGGGGTGCGGGCGATGGTTCCACGCGACGACGCGCACGCCGCGCTCGGTCAGGCGGCGTGCGAGCGAGCCGCCGATCAATCCGAGTCCGACGATTCCGACTGTATCTACCACAGCAGTTCCTTCCTTGCTTCCTCGGTGTACTGCCAGCCTTCCGGCGCGCGATTGGTGATGTGGACGCCGCCCTCGGGCAGCATCCAGGCGTCGACCGGCGGGTTCGGGCGTTCGCGGCGTGGGTAGACGGCCAGGGTTTTTGCCCAGTCGCCGTGTCCGGCGATCTCTTCCAGTGCGGTGCGGAATCTCGGCTCCCAGGGGGCGGCGTCAAGGGTGGCGATGAAGCTGTAGGTTCCGTCGTGGCCTTTGATCGGGCGCGAGATGAAGCTGGTCATGTTCAGTCCCGCATCGCGCAGGACATCCAGCAGGTCGGCGAGTACGCCGGGGCCGGTGACCAGCGGGATGAAGGTGATGATGGTTTCGAAGTCGCCGGCGTCATTGCTGTGGGCGCGGGCGTTGAGCTCCTGGACCACCTCACGCGGGGCGATGACAAGGAATTCGGTGTGCGCGCCATCGAAATCCTGCACATGTTCGGCGAGGGTGTCGAGATCGTAGAGTTCGCCGCTGAGGCTGGGGCCGAGCGCCA
>ERZ773252.4304-NODE-4304-length-9998-cov-37.317208_pt1 | contig 9998 bp, 7 predicted proteins | sample MGYA00580517_ERZ773252 | MGnify/ENA primary metagenome ERZ773252 (study PRJEB29015, sample SAMEA2737766) | human gut metagenome | biome: human gut; feature: human-associated habitat; material: faeces | place: China | collected 2012 ... | reverse complement strand
GGACACTGCAATCATGAAATTGCACGAGGGAAATCGAAAAGTATATAAGTTGGTTTGAACGGAGGCAGTTCCTATGTCTGAGGTCAAAAAGGTCGTGCTGGCATATTCCGACGGTCTGGACACATCGATTATCATCCCGTGGCTGAAAGAGCACTATAACAACTGCGAAGTCATTGCTATGTGCGGCAATGTGGGGCAGAAGGGTGAGCTGGAAGGCTTGGAAGAGCGTGCCAAGGCAAGCGGCGCATCCAAGCTGTACATCGAAGACCTGACCGATGAATTTGTGGAGGATTACGTCATTCCCACCATGCAGGCCGGGGCAGATTACGAGGGTTATCTGCTGGGCACCAGCTTTGCCCGCCCCATTTTGGCAAAACGCGTGGTGGAGATTGCCCGCGCCGAGGGTGCGGATGCGGTCTGCCACGGCAGCACCGGCAAAGGCAACGATCAGGTGCGCTTTGAACTGGCCATCATGCACTTTGCACCCGACCTGAAGATCATCACCCCGTGGCGCGAGTGGGACATCCAGAGCCGCGATGAAGAGATCGACTATGCCGAGGCTCATCACATCCCGCTGAAGATCAGCCGGGAGACCAACTACTCCAAGGACAAGAACCTGTGGCATCTGAGCCACGAGGGTCTTGATCTGGAAGACCCAGGCAACGAGCCTCAGTACGATAAGGCCGGCTTCCTCGAATTGGGTGTCAGTCCCAAGACCGCACCGGACAAGTCCGAGTTTGTGGAGCTGGAATTTGAAAAGGGCGCTCCTGTGGCTCTGAACGGCGAGAAGCTGAAGCCCGTTGCCATCATCGCAAAGCTGAATGAGATCGGCGGCCGCAACGGCATCGGCCTGTACGATGTAGTGGAGAACCGTCTTGTGGGCATGAAGAGCCGCGGCGTCTATGAGACCCCCGGCGGCACCATCCTGTACAAAGCCCACGAAGTGTTGGAAACTCTGACGCTGGACAAGCTCACCGCCCACAAGAAGCGTGAGCTGGCCATCACCTTTGGCGAACTGGTGTATGATGGCCAGTGGTTCAGCCCGCTGCGCAAAGCTCTGAGTGCCTTTGTCACCTCCACACAGGAGCATGTCACCGGCAAGGTGCGTCTGGAACTGTACAAGGGCAACCTCATCAATGCAGGGGTCTGGTCGCCGTACTCTCTGTATCGTGAAGACATCGCCACCTTTGCCGCAGTATCTGACCAATATCTTTTTTGATTTGGCCATATATCACCATTCTCCGATATTTCGGTGCAAACACTACATGGTATTGACATCTCCATGTCGTATGGCTTAAACTATCTATGTCTTTGTTATTTCTCTTTGTCTAGGGCTAAAGCCGTTTTTATTCCACCAGCTTAGCTGGTGGTTTTTCTTCACTCAAGTTCTTAACGAAAAGAACGCCAAATCTTACGATTTGACGTTCAAAATCTGGTGCACCTCGCGCACTCATATCCGAACTTTTCTCCGCTTTCACGGCTTCCCCGAAAGCGACCGTTTCTGTACCTTCCTTATAGTTAAAGGTAATGAGGACCTTATCATCATAGAGATAGATGGCATTGATGAAAGTATCCACCAGTGCCTGCCGCTGCTCCGGCTGGGTCATATCCAGCTTACGGAAACGAAGCAGCCAAAACCGGATGAACTCTTCTTTCATCTTCGGCTTGGCCAGCCGTTCCTCTGCAATGCGGGCTTGCAGTTCCTTCCTCTGCTCTTCCAGAGCTTCCAGCCGCTCCTTGGTGGAGCTGGTCAGAATGCCCATCTGGATAGCGTTCAGCATATTGGTGATACCGACTTCCGTTTCCTTCAACTGCTTTTCGTAGATGGGCAAATCCGTGCTTTCCTGATTTTGCAATTCCATGACTTTGGCAATGATGGCATTCATGGAAGCGTCATCTTCCACCAGCTTCATGGTTTCGTTGACTATCAAATCTTCCAGCCACTGCTTCCGCACGGCCTTTTTATCGCAGGTCTTTTTCTTCTTGGCTGCGGCACACTTGTAATAGGTATACATTTTCCCGGTGTGGCTGACACCGCTTTCTCCGAACATCAGCGCTCCGCACTTACCGCAGTACAGCTTGGTGGTGAGCAGATAGCTTTCCTCTGCCTTATGACGGGCAGGGGCCTTTTTATTTTTCGCCAGCTTTTCCTGCAATCTGCCCATCTTCAATTTGAATGATCTTCCTTTATACGCCGCTATTCCCGCGAGAACTGACGCTCATTGGCGGTGTTGCACTATAAAAAGCTTTGCCGTTTACGGTGCCCTGCGTCATGCCAATTAAATCGATCAGCTGATCCTCAGAATATGCAACCGGACAGTTTTTCAGTTTCTTGGTGCTACACGAATAGGCTCCATCTGTTAAGGTGACTACACCCATCCGTTCCAGACTTGCCAGCATCTTTCCAAGTTCTTTTCGGTCACATTTTATTCCTTTTTCCGAAATAGCTGTTGCAATCTGGGATGCCGACAATGTTTTTTCAGTTAGCAACATGGCCAATGCAAACTTTGCTCCTTTTAAGTAGTAGGGGATGATTTTATTGCGTATCCAAATTCCCTTTTTCATGTTGCAGTTCTCCTCTCAGAATCTGTCCATCCTCGATCCGAATGACCTGCTGCGCCTTCTGCGCAATTTCCGGGTTATGCGTGACAACGATAAGCGTTTGCCCGAACTCCGCAGCACATTCCATTAGCAGCCGCATCGTATCCTCACCCGTTCGTGTATCCAGATTTCCGGTTGGTTCATCGGCAAAAACGATGCGGGGTTTTGCGATGAGCGCACGAGCGATCGCCACACGCTGCTGCTGTCCACCGGAAAGCTGTGCGGGGCGGGAATGTAGCTTGCCCGCAATGCCCAAGATTCCGGTCAGCTTATGGAGCATCTGTTCATCCGGTGCTCTATGGTCCAGATAAAACGGGGTCAGAATATTATCCTGCACCGTGTACTCCGGGAACAGGCGGAAATCCTGAAAAATAAAGCCGATCTTTTGCCGCCGCACCTGTGCCAGCTGCTCCGCATTCATTGCATAAATGTCCTGACCGTCCAGCAGCACCTTACCGGTGGTGGGCGGCAAAAGTCCTCCCAGAATTTTCAGGAGCGTAGATTTTCCGCTGCCGCTGGAACCGATGATGGACGCAAATGTACCGTTTTCAAGGGTCAGGTCGCTATTTCTGAGGGCATGAACAGCGCTTTCTCCTTCCCCGTAGGTTTTGGAGATCTGCACAGCTTCCAGAATTTTATCTTTCATAAGATGTCCCCCTTGGATGCTTTTTTACGAATAAAAGAGAAGATCGGCAGCAACGCTGCGGACAGCCAGAACACCATCAGCAGAATGCTGACCAGGATCTGACTTCCCACGGGTTTATGGAACGCATATACCCGTCCGCTTGTATGAATACGGATCAGGTCGAGAATGCTCTGGATCGGAACGATGCGCGAAACTACCGCATAGACAACGATGTTCACAAGCAGCGTTGTCCCAACGATGACCGGGAGCAGCAGCTTTGCATAGGACAGCACCAGTTTTTTCGGGGAAACGCCCAGCGTCAGGAGAAGCGACAGCCGCTGCTGCTGGACTTCATAAGCCGAAAGATTCAAAACCACCAGCAGCGCACACCCCAGAAGGACCCCGAATACCGCAAGGATACCGACAAGGAAAGCGCTCTGTGTGCCCTCGGTGTAGCTCTGGCTGATCAGGTCGTAGTTATCTGCACTCAGGATACCATTCCTGCGCGTCGCAATGGAGGAAATAGACCGCCGCAAAGAGAAATTGCTGCCAGCGGACAGTTTCACGTTCAGGCTGCTGTATCCTTCCTTTTCCATAAAGTAGCTGCCTGCGCTCTTAAACATTTTATGGTAAAGAGCCGTACTGACAAAAATTGTGCCGCTGAAAAGGAGCCGGTCTGTTGTCAGCAGTGTGTAATTGCTTGCAGACTTTACGACACCGGCAATGGGCAGCTGGGCGGTGTACGTCCGGTAGACCTCATTCCCGGCTTCATCCTGCCCGGTATAACGCCGATATTGGATACTCAACTTGTCTCCGGCCGCAAAAACCGGTTCAACCAACGTACTGCCATCCGGTTGGAAGCCCTGATAATATTCATCCGCAGCGGGGTCATAATAGCAATCTCCCCACAGGGTCAAAACAGAATCCCCGGACAGCAGTGTCTCTATTTTCTCGTCCGAAACGCCGGCATCTGCGGCAATGCGGCGCAGTTCGTCCTCCGGCAAGGCGCAGACAGTCGTGTTCAGCGTTCCTCTTTCTGCATTTTGCAGCAAGCTCGGAATGTCCGTATAGAAACCGTTGTCCTTGACCCAGATATCGGCAAGCATCTTGCTGGACTGGATCTTGTCTGACGTCACGGTATAGGTATCGGTCAGATCAATTGCAGCGGAAACCTCTTCCACACCGGGCAATGCAGCGAGATCCTCTTTCAGAGAAAACGGCATCCCGGAGGTTCCGTTCATCTTGATGGACAGACAGGCATACGGTGCATCCAGATCATACGGCAGCATGACACGCCAGCCGACATACAGACAGCTGACGGCGATCAGCAATACCGCGCAGCCGACACCGATCTGCGGTGCAAGCGGCAGCTGTGCCAAGCGGAATTTTTTTGTAGGCTTCTCTTTGGGTTTTGCGGTCTGCGGGCGAACCAGCACCGCAGGCAAAAGTGCACCCAGCAGTACGGAGAGCAGAAACAGCACCGCCAACGGCACAAGAGATGCAGCGGGGACCGCCAAGAACGAAAGGTGCTTCTGCAGCCCCAGACCGACGGCCACAGCACCGCAGCCCAGTGCAAACCCTGCAGCAACTGCTGCAAGCCCGGCAAAAAGCGCTTCCCACAGGCACATAAGCCGGAGATCCCGATTTTTAGCCCCCAGCGTCAGGAAGGTGTTGATGGTATGTACACGCTTGTGCAGAACGATCAGGAAATACTGCGCCACTGCAAAAAAGCTGACCAGAATCGCTGCGACCAGCAAAAAGCGCAGGGAGGACGAAACGGTATCCTCCTGCGGGTAGGCATACTCGTTTGCCACTAAAGCAGGGTCGGTCGAAGCGGTCACGGGTGCGGTTGCATTCAGATAATAAAACGTCTGGAACTTTTGCCCGTCCAAGGCAAGCGGCTCTGCTACAATGCCGCTGACGGTGAGATTGCCGTTCAGATTCCAATAAACATCATAGGCAGGAAGAACACCGCACAGGGTATAGGCTTTTTCCATCACTGCGCCGGAGCCTGCCAGCGGGTCGTAATCATTGGCAGCCACCTTCAGCGTGACCGTCTGCCCTACGTCATAGGAGCAGCCCAGCGCATCCAGCAGCGTCGTCGTCATGGCAATCTCATCGGGCTGGGTGGGGAAATCACCGCTGATCGGCACGATACGCCCCAGCTGTGCAAAGGTATCGTCTACCGTTCCGATCCCGCCCGCCACGCCATCGTCTGCGCCGAGAACGATTCCGTTTTGGATCACTGTGCTGACCTGTGCGGATGCGGGCAAGGTGTTTTTTGCCTGTGCAGCGTCCGCAGCAGTATCCGACAAACGCAGGTACTGCCACGCGCCGTATAGTTCGCAGCGGGTGTCCTGCAATACCTGTGCAGAGCTGACGGAGTAGATCACCGCCGCCGTCAGGAACGAGAAAACCAGTGTCAGCAAAAGCAGCAATAGGCTGGTCTGCTTCTTGCGGCCAAGCATCCCATGAAACGCCAGAATGATAGATGGACTTTCTTTGATATTCATAAGCTGTCCTCCCCTATGTCTTACACGTACCTAGAAAAGGAATTTTTCTATTATAATAACGCTTTTCGGGGAAATTTGTTACACAGTTCTTTTAATTTTCTCAAATTCTGTATGGGTGCACATAAACCGCCGGGAAGTTTACCGCATATTCACAATTCGCCCTTCCGTACATCCTGACACCCCAGCCTCTCCCCTGCGTTTTGCAGGTGGAAAGGCCGGGTTGTTTTTATGCACAAGAGCGGAGTGGCTAAAGTTCGTTTTAATTGAGCTTCAATCATATTTCGTCAATGCATTTCGTCAGTTTTCACACATTTGAAGCAAAAAATGCAAAAGCGATTGACTTTCTATCAAACTCCGTGTATTCTGAACACAGAAAGCCAAATGGTTTTTTCCCATAAGGCGCATAAAGCAAAAGACATAACAGGAGGTCTCATGTTATGAAAATGACCCGCCGTGATTTTTTGAACGTTTCTACTGCGGCTGCGGTGGTTTGCGCAGCTACACTTTTGCCCGTAGAGAAAGCCGCAGCCGCACAGCAGACGCTGGCTGCACAGAACCTTCTGGAGCAGGCGTATCTGTACGCCTTTCCGCTGGTGATCATGGATGCTACGCGGACGGCTTCCACAAACACCCGCACAGCTACAAGCAACAAGGCCCCCATCAACCAGTTCATCCATGCGGAAAAGCTGGCAGATGCAACGACCCGTGTGGTGGTTACGCCGAATGTGGATACCATCTATACGCAGGCGTTTCTGGATGTCGGCGCAGAACCAATGATCTACGGCGTGCCGCAGACCGACCGCTTTTTTAATGTACAGGTGCTGGATGCGTGGACAAACACCGCCGCTGTGCTGGAAACGCCGGGGCTTTATGCCATTACCCGTGCAGACTGGCAGGGCGAACTGCCGGAAGGGGTGCAGCGCATTGATGTGCCTACCACGATGGTCTGGACCATTGCCCGCATCGTGCTTTCCGGACAGGAGGAACTGCCCAACGTCCGGGCTATTCAGGATAAGATGCAGCTGATGCCGCTTTCCGCCTATCAGGCGGGTGGATGGACCGCCCCCGCAGGCAGCTATGACCCTGCCAATGACTTTGTGCCGGTAAAGCACGTTCTTGCTATGGACGCAAAGGAATTCTTTGATACCGCTAACCAGCTGATGGAAACCAACCCGCCCGCTGCGGCAGATGCGCCGGTACTCCGGGAGCTTGCAGCACTGCATGTCGGCCCCGGTGAGAAGTTCGATGACAAGGCGCTGGGTCTGTTCAGCGGGCTGCGCTGGAAGCTGATGCTGCTCCAGCTGAAGAAAAAGCTGCAAAGCGAATCGGAGTGCTATACACGCCAGATGGGTCAGTGGATCTATTTCGGCGACCCCATCGGCAACTTTGGCACAGCATATACCTACCGTACCATGGTGGCGCTGCGGGGTCTGGGTGCCAACACCACCGATGTTGCCATCTACCCTAAAACAGACGTGGACAGCACCGGCACAGTCCTGACCGGCAAAAAGACCTATACGCTGCATATCGAGGCAGATCCTCCCACGCTGGAAAAGGGCTTCTGGTCGGTGACCGCCTACGGGGAGAACGATTTCCTCATTGAAAACCCCATTGACCGCTACTGCGTCAACGACCGCTCCGGTCTGCACCGTAATCCGGACGGCTCGATCGATATCACCCTTTCCAAAGAGGCACCGGCGGACACGACCAACTGGCTGCCGGTAGGAGAGGGAGATTTCCACCTCTTCCTTCGTATCTATAAACCGGATGCCACCGCACTGACAGACTGGCAGCCGCCGGTCGTCCGCACAAACTGATCCGTAATAAGGAGGAACCTGCTATGAAAATGACCCGTCGGAATTTTATTTCAGCTTCGGCTGCTACAATGCTGGCGTGCGGAGTATCCTTGTCTGCACATGCAGCCGGAAGCGAAGCCGAAAATAATAGCCTGAACTTTATCGCTGATTTCTTCAGCGACCCTTCAAAGCCGGGGACGACGCAGGATGCGACGAGCTGTACCGCAGAAAAAAACGCGGAGTGGTACAGCAAACTTGATTTTTCCGACCGGCGGGAGTTTGCCAACGCAGAGCGCGGCCTGCTGGACGATCAGGAAGGCAGGGTCATTTACAACGATGACGGATCAACGGCGTGGGATCTGCAAGACTATGGCGATCTGGATCGCGATGCGCCGGATACGGTCAACCCCAGCCTGTGGCGGAATACCCAACTCAACGCCAAAGCCGGACTGTTTGAGGTCTGCGACGGCATCTATCAGGTGCGCGGTTTTGATATGGCCAACGCGACTTTCATCCGCACCAACAACGGCTGGATCATCTTTGATGTCCTGATGTGCAAGGAAAATATGCAGGCGGCAAAAGCGCTGATGGAAAACCGGTTCGGACCGCTGGATGTCAAAGCTGTGCTGTACAGTCATAGCCACGTGGATCACTTTGGCGGCGCAGAGGGTGCGATCGACCGGAACGATGTAGCGGACCCCAGCCTTTCCATTGACAAACAGCTTGCCTCGGGCAAAACGGTCATCCTTGCACCGGAAGGATTTTTGAAACACGCCATCAGCGAAAACGTCTATGCCGGCATCGCAATGGCCCGGCGTGCGCAGTATCAGTATGGTACAGTGCTGGAAAAAGGAGAGAAAGGAGCACTCTCCATCGGCATCGGCATGGGACAGTCTACCGGTACGGTGACCCTCATCGCTCCTACCTACGAGATCGGGGAAGATGTTCCAAAGCTGACCATCGACGGGCTGGAGATCGAATTTCAGCTGACCCCCGGCACCGAAGCCCCTGCCGAAATGAACGCCTATTTCCCGAAGTACCGTGCCCTCTGGATGGCCGAAAACTGCACCGGCACCCTGCACAACCTCTACACCCTGCGTGGCGCACAGGTGCGGGATGCCAACGATTGGGCAAAGTACATCATCGAGGCTGACCAGCGCTTCTGTGACAAGACCGACGTGGTGTTCCAGAGCCACAACTGGCCGCACTGGGGCGAGGAGATCCACGAGTATCTGTTGAACACGGCTGCGATCTACAAGTTCATCCACGACCAGACCCTGCACTATATGAACATGGGGTACACCTCCAACGAGATCGCCGCCATGATCTCGTTGCCGGATGCGCTCGAAAAAGTCTGGTATACCCGCCAGTATTACGGCACGCTGCCGCATAACGCCAAAGCCATCTACCAGAAATATCTGGGCTGGTACGATGCGAACCCGGTCAATCTGGACCCGCTCCCGCCCAGCGAAACAGCAAAAAAGATGGTGGAGTATCTCGGCAGTACGGAAGCCGTTCTGCTTCGGGCAAAAAAGGACTACAACAAGGGCGAGTATCAGTGGGTGGCGCAGATCACAAAGGAGCTGGTCTTTGCAGATCCATCCAACCAGAAGGCGCGCAACCTGTGCGCCGATGCGCTGGAGCAGTTGGGTTATCAGGCAGAGTCCGGTGCGTGGCGCAATGCGTATCTGATGGGCGCAGCGGAACTGCGGAACGGCAATCTGTCCGGGCGTGCCCGCACGGCGAATGGTCTCACCAACAGTATGCGCGCAATGACGGTCTCCATGCTGTTGGACTATATCGCCATCCTGACCGATGCCAACGCTGCGCAGAACGATGACCTGACCCTGAATTTAACCGTAACGGATGAGAACGAGCAGTTCTATGTCACCCGCAAGAACGGCGTGCTGCTGACCTATCCGGGCGAGAACCGCCCGGATGCGCAGGCGTCCGTTACCTGTCGGCGGCTGCAACTGTTTGCTCTGATGACCGGTCAGCAGGCGGGTCAGGTCCAGATCACAGGCGATGCCACCGTCCTGAAGCGTCTGCTGGCGTATGCCTCCAAGTTTGAAAAGACCTTCAATGTGATCGAACCGTAAAACTGACCCCTCTTTTTTGTGTTGTTTCTGCCTTACGGCACGCTTATAGTGGTCTTTCGTGCTTTTTCACTGATAGCCAGACCGTTGTTTTTGCCCCGCAGGGGGGCTACCGCCATGGGCTAACCGCGCCATTGCCGAGTATGACCGCGCTGTTCACGTTATTCTTGCTTGATTAAATATGAACGCTCCATTCAATTAAGACTACTGTCTATGGTACAATGATTATGTCAGATTCATTGAAAAAGATAGCATATTGGGCTTTAGTGCTAACTCTTATAGTCGCTGAGATCGGCTCCTTTTTCGATTTACTTAATATCAATCCTTGGTGCTATCCTGTTTATGCTGCGTTGCTGATACTATATAA
>ERZ773252.4282-NODE-4282-length-10060-cov-3.152224_pt1 | contig 10060 bp, 4 predicted proteins | sample MGYA00580517_ERZ773252 | MGnify/ENA primary metagenome ERZ773252 (study PRJEB29015, sample SAMEA2737766) | human gut metagenome | biome: human gut; feature: human-associated habitat; material: faeces | place: China | collected 2012 ... | reverse complement strand
ATCTCCGATCTCCATCTGGTCAAGATCTGTAAAAAGCTTTGCATTAGGAAGTCCACGGTGTGCCGCCAGCACGGCATGTGTGCTCTCGCCTCCAATCGGAAGACTGGTTCCCTCTACATGACCAACACCTTTTTCCAGTACATTTTTGCTTAATCCATGATAAATCGCCAGCTTTGCCTGAATCTTCGGGATCTCAATACTTCCCATCAATCCATCGCCATTTGGATCCAGAACCTCATCATAAGGATGGGTCGGTTCATAATCCTCCTCATCGTCAAAAGCATCTACAATCGCATTTACCGTATGCTCCTCATTGTACTCTTCTGCTTCTTTCCAAAGCTTCTCATAATTATCATCAGAAAGTCCTGTGACTGCCTGATCATAATCACTGATCAGCTGCGCGTTTCTGTACTGGTTCCACATATCACTGATCGTAGGATAAAGAAAAATTCCTGCCCCTGCCAAAAAAGCTACTGCAATAAAAGCATTCAGGACGACATTGCTCGTTTTCTTTTTTTTCTTTTTAGCCATAAATTATTTCCTGCGTCGTTTTTTGTTCTGAACAAAATTGACAACTGCTACCAGCACACCTGCGATCGCAAAACCGATCACAACACAAAGGATCAGCATCGGAAGTGTCGGATTGGAAACTCCGGTAGCTTTCTTCTCTGTCTTCTGCGCTTCTTTCGCAGCTTTTACAGTTGTTCTGTGTCCTCTTACAAGGATTCTGTGCGTGTTTACCGCATATGGTGTACACGTAACAAGTGTCACATAATCCTTACCTTCTGTGATTGCCAGCGAATCGGTCTCCTCCGGAAGAACCGTCTGGATCTGATCCACCTCATAAGCAAGCGTCTTATCCAGAATATGCAGGTAAAAAACATCTCCCTTTTCAACAAGATTCAGATCTGTAAACAGCTTTGCACTGGGAAGTCCCCTGTGTGCGGAAAGAATCGCATGTGTACTTTCACCGCCAACTGGAAGACTGCTGCCAAACAAATGTCCCGCGCCCTTCTCCAGTGTTTCATCTGTTGTGTAATGATAGATCGGGATCTTTACATCGATCACAGGGATCTCTATATATCCCATCATTCCATCACCATTCAGATTCAGAAGTGACTCATATGTACTGTCTGTCTCTCCATCCCTCACAGAAAAAGCATCCGGCACGCTTTCCTGTTTGATCTGCTCGTTATATTCCTCTGCTGCCTTCCACATGCTGTCAAGTTCCTCCGAATTATTATTCGAAGAAACACTGCTGCTATAATTACTGATCAGCAGGCTGTCCCTGTACCGGTTCCAGACATCGCTGACCATCGGATACAGCAGTATGGACAATCCTATCAGAAACAGCAACCCAAGTCCAATATAATTTTTCTTTTTATTCTTTCTCATAGGTTTCTCCATACTGTTGTATTACCAGTCCCGGCCTCCGAAGAGGCCGGGCGGTAACTGATTTACTTAATGATTACTTTGGTTCTGTTGTTTATAAATATTTTGAAAAAACTCGACCAATCGATCTGTGAAGGATTACTCCTCAGATCCTCTTCTGCGGCTCATGAAGAATGCGCCAGCAGCACCAGCCATAACTACAACACCGATGATAGTGAAGAGGTATGTTCCCATTCCACCTGTGGATGGAAGAGATCCAAGCTTGGTATCATTCATACTAGTTGTCTGTGTAAGAACGTCACTTGCAATTCCATTATCATCCTCAGCAACTTCCAGTGTTGCACTAACGTCAGCTGTATTTACAGAATATCCCTGTGGTGCTGTAACCTCTTTAAATTTATATGTTCCAACATCAAGTCCCTGTACTTTAACCTTACCATTTGCATCTGTTACAACTTCTGTCACAGCACCTTCAGTATCAGCTGGAACATATTTATATGCGCCATTAGAAAGTTTTACAAATGTTAATGCATCTGCTGCACCATCTTTTCTTACTTCAAATCCTGCGTTTGCAAGTGTAACATTGTTCTCACCATATTTTGTTAATGTGATGTTACCTTCATAAGTTTTACTTTCTTTGCTTCCATACTCATTACCATTTTCATGTCCGGCTGTTGCTGTATTGGTGATGGTGTCATTTTCTGATGTAACTTTTACCTGATAAGTAATTACTACCTGTTCTCCAGCATGGCTGTTTGCATCATTAATCATGGCACTTAAATCAACGCTGAATTTATTATTTACGCTATCAAAGCTAATTGGATAAGACTCTGTTACATCCTCTCCATTTAATGTGATTGTTGCCTGGTCTGTATTTACATATTCAGCACCTGTCAGTTTATCATATGCCCAGAAAGATTTATCTTTATCTGTAGGATTGATGTATGGTACATTTGTGCTTACTGTGTAAGTAAGGACATCTCCTGTTTTTGTTACATTGTCAGTATCAAGAACTTTCTTGTTTACCTGAATAGGTGTTTTCTTTGCGTTTACAATTGCATTTGTTAAATTCGGAACTTCACCAAATCCAACATATGCTGACATAATATTATAGGTATATCCTACTTCTGTTGCCTTTACTAAGTACACACCTGCTTCACTGACTGTCTGTGGATTACTCATCTCTACAAAAGTAACTTTTCCTGCTGCTAATGCCTGAGCTTTTCCTAATTTCTCAGCATCCGTATTTGCAATTAATGCCTCAATTGCTGCCTGTGCATCATCAGCAGCCACTCCATATGCCTCAATATATGCATTTTTCACATCATCATTTACAAAAGCCCAACCTGTTCTCGTTGTCTGATCTGCTTTAATAACCTGTGCATAAGTTAAAGTTGCATTGTCGGCATTATTCACTGTAATTGTTGCAGTAGGTCCATCCGCGAACGCGGTAGATGCCATTGCCAGCACCATAATCGCTGCCACTAATAATGCACCAATCTTTTTAAATAAATTTTTCATAAGGTTTGCTCCTTTCTTTCTCTGCATTTTTCTTTTTCGCCCTTCATCGGCCATTTACAATTAATGTGTTACGATCTCTTTGCTTCTTCCTCCCTTCGTTTATTATTTATAAACAGCAGGAGTGCAGTTGCAAGAATCGCTACACCACTGATCGTAAATCCATAGATTCCCGGTCCACCGGATTCTGGTAAGGAATAAAGTTTAGCATTTTTGATTGTTAAAACTTTATTCTCCAGTGACCACATATTACTTTTCTGTGCCGGATCGCCATTTTCGTCAACAAGTGTTACACTTCCTGTTGCAACTTTGAAGCAGATACTGCTGCCTAATAATGAATATCCTTTCGGAGCAGTTGTCTCTGTCAGCTTGTAGATACCTGCCTTCAGATTATTCAGTTCAATCTCTGAAGTATCATTCTTTACTTCTATGTCATTCTCAAGAGATTTCCAGATGTCACCATCTTTCATCTCTAATTTGAATTTAGCACCTGTTAAAGAATGATTATCTGTATCTGTTTTCTTCAGATCCAGACTGATTACTGCTTCGTTTGTGTAAGATGCAACACCTTTTACACCACCAGATGTATACGTGTAATCTGTTGTAATAACATTTGCTTTTTTTACATCATTACCAAGTGTAAACTTAAGTGATTTATCTGCATCTGATTTAACGTTTTCACAATCTGTCTGGCCATCACCTGTAACAATATCGAATGCCTGAATGAAATATCCATCTGCATTGTCTTCTGTTACCGTATACTCTCCTCTTGGAAGATCCGGCAGCGTAACTGTTCCGCTTGTTTCACCAGCCGGAACTATTACATTTACCTGGCTGTCTGAAACATTCTGACCATTCTTCGCATTCACATTAAATGTAAATGTTCTATCTGTGTCAGATGTTTCCGTTACATTCTTTGTGATCTGAATCTGACCTTTGATGACATGAATCTTATAAATACCATATGGATTGTTGCTATTATCTGGATTATAAGCCTTCTCAGCAGCTCCTACGACATGCTGTTCCCCATCACTTGTGGTGGTGTTCGTTTTACTCTCATCCGTTGATGTCGTCTTTGAATCATAAGTTACTTCCAGATAATACTCTGTATCATCATCCGGTGTTGTTGCCATATTCTCTTTACTGATATTGGTTTGAGTTCCATCTTTCCACTGCAGAGTAATATGATCTTTCGCATCGGCGGCACTTATTGTACCTTTTGAATAAGATGTTTCTGACTCATTAAACAACTGATTCAGAATTGTCTCATCTGTCGGTACTGTATCACCTTTGTAAATCCAAACGTCTTTGTCCTTGACTACTAAGTTAACTTTAACATTAACTGTCGGCTGTGGCAACTCAACATCACCATATCCTGTAGAAATCTTGGATCCCGGAGATACGTTGGTTGTGACATTGTTTCCACCAACGAAATTGTCTTTGGCTTTTACTTTAATTGTTTTGTTCCATTCGCCATTTTTCTTGTTTGGTATTGTCTGATCTGTCCACTGGATCTGATAATTTCCTTTTACCAGAGATACCGTACCACCATTTACTTCAACACCATTATTCAAGTCATCCTGTGTATATAACGTTCCATCATCTTTCAGAAGTTCAAACCTCGGATCAATAATATCTGTGATTGTTGCTCCTGTAATGGAAATGTCCTGAGTGATCGTATTCTGAATATCTTTGAATATGTCTCCCAGCTGCGTTGCATTTTCAGCATTAAATGCACAGTTTTTAGATGCAATTCCTGGATAAGTAGTCCTGCCATATGTTCCACCTTCAAGAAATGCCTTTGCTTTATCTCGAAGTCCAAACCCAATTGTATATACAGTATATCCTTCTTGCTTTATACCTTTTATACTTTCAGTACCATTTGTAATGTTTTCTGCATTCTGCTGCGCAGTAGTGTCCCAACTATTACCAGATCCTGTTGGTTCACCATCAGTAAACAATAATACATACTTAGGTTTTGTATCCCCGCTCATTGTAGCTGCATCCAATTTACTTTTTGCATTTTTAAGACCTACATATGGATCTGTTCCTCCATTTGCTACTAAAGAATCTACAAACCTTGTCAGGTTTTCTTTATTATCTCCCGCTTTCTGTAAATCTTCAGTTTTTCCATGGCTACCATATCCAGCACTACTAAATGCTGTAATACCAATTTTACTATCTGGTGATTTATTCGCTGTATCTGTTATAAACTGTTTTACCGCATTTTGTAATGCTGTAAGTTTCTTTTCTGTTTTTTTCAGATATATTTTGCATCCATTATAAGTTGAATCATCTGCTTTAGTTTGCGACCACCAATCATCACCAATATACCAACCCGTTCTCCCGTAGTAGTTATTATAATATTGCAATTTCACATAGGATTCATCTTTTTTCACATAGTAAAGTGTGCCTGTATTTAATCCAGCTCTACCATCAGTTGTATTTTCTGCAACATAACTATATGACACAGTTGTTTTATCCATAGAACCAGATACATCCAATACCAACATAATATCCGCTACTGCTTTTTCAGTAGTGGTTATTGTACTTGTACTTGTAGATGCTGCCGTAATATTGATGTCATAAGTTCTCTTATCCCAGTCGTTTACAGTTGCAGTCTTACTGTAATCCATACTGGCTTTAATAATCTCCTCCTGTGTGTAATTCATAATATGATACAACGAATCTGTATTTTTTTCTATCTTTGTCTTGCCATCTGCTTTATAAAGAGTTGCCACTGCTTTATTATCCTCAGATAACGTAACCTTTACAATCCAAGATTCATTTGATGCTTCATAGCCCTCAGGTGCAATATCCTCTGTTAATGTATATGTTCCAGGTCTTAATCTTGTAAAATTAACAAGTCCTGTTTCATCTACGGATGTAGCAGTCTGTGATTCATTGGTTTCTGAATTTACAAGAGTAAATCGAGCACCACTTAACGCATCCTGGCTTTTATTTACTTTTTTTAATACAAGATCTGTTGTAGGTACATTCGTAACTTCAGAAATACGCGCGGAAGGAAGGGTAAATTCCATCTGGCAGTTTGATTCATACGCACCTCGTTCCATATACAGAATAGTCAGGGTATGCTCGTTTTCATCCTTATGTTTAACATAATCCCATAGATTTACTTCCTTTTTAGCTGCCTGATGAATTCCACCTAAATCGATTACAATTTTTTTTCCATCCAAAACAACCCATAAATCATCATCACCTGTAAAGGTATAATTTAATGGACCTACGTAATCTCCAATTTTAAAAGTTACATCATATCTCATTCCAAAAAAGTAATTGTGATTACCATCATCACTCTTTTCACTTCTGGGTACTCCGTCCAATGGGAAGAAATTACTTCCTGCTGTTGCACGCTGATCTCCATTCTTATCAATTACTTTTGTAAGTTTATAAGAATCTCCGTTCTGATCAAAAACTAGTTTGTAATCCTTAATGACTCTTCTTAAATAAGTTTCATTATTATTAATCGTGGCAGTTGCATCTTGATCTACAAAAAATCCTGGCTCGGGGTAATTGAATTTTACTGCTCCCTTTCCATTGTCCTCTACCTCTTTTAATAATCCTCCTATCCTTTTGACATTTTCCTTATAATTATTTACTTCGGCTTCAATTTTGTTTTCGTGTTCATCATAACCAGAATCAACTGTAAAATTATATTTATAAGAATCATAATTGTGATCCATTTTACCTGATGTTATTTTCTGATTACCATTATCACCCTTTGCAGCATCTCCTAACATATTAAATGAATACTGTGTCCACTTTCCAGTATTCTCGTCGTAACCTTCACCAGCCTTAACTGTATAATCATAGAAAGATGTCGGTCCCTGGAAGTTATCATTATGCTTTGGTGTATAATACACTTCTATCGTACTATCCTGTGCAACTTCAATCTTTTTGTCCTTATCAACTTCAGCATCGTTTACTTTTACTTTTGAAACCTCCCAGTTCTTTGCCTTGGTATAATCATTTATCTTTCCGCCAACTAAGATTGTTCTCTCATCAGCTGAATAAATCTCCTTACTAGTCGTATTATCCAGATGCCGAATTATTACTTTAACATTTTCTCCGCCTCTCTGCACAATTACATACGTAGAAAAATGCGTAGTTTCAAACTCAACATTACCATTCTTATCAACGCTTCCGTCCATGTTCTCAACGTTGTCTTCTGCGTCTACATGGTATACGTCTGCATCCTTGATCTTCCTCTCATCATTCAGAGATACAGATACCTTCACTGAAGCACCTGGCTGAATCTCTTCGCCGTCTACCAGGAATTTGATATCGTAGGCGTGGATCTTCTCGATGGCTTTCTTTTCTTTGATCGCTTCTTCGGTGATCTGGTCTTCGGCTTTCTGGCTGAGCTCTACCGGTGTTACGGAAAGCTCTGCGTTGTCCGGAAGGTCTGCCGGATTGGTAAGAGTAACCTTGACATTGACTTCGTCACTCTTGTAATCATATCTGGTGATCTCAGGCTGAATTTCTTCTTCCTGAACATCCTCAGGCTCTTCTGCCTCATCACTGCTGTCAACAACCTGTGCCATATCACTTCTTATGTAAGCCTCGGTTCCTTCCCAGGAAACCTTGTACCAGGTTGCTCCGTCCTCTGCTGTTACGGTATCCAGAAGTGTGAGCTGTGTTCCTGCGTTTACAGTTGCCAGAACCTCTGCCTCGATAGATGGGCTGACACGAAGATTCGTATCGTCTCCCAGAACCTCGATCAGGCTTGTCTCACCATTCTCATCTGCTGCCGGAACCTCATCCGGGCTCGCAATATCCTCTGCCGGTTCTTCCACCACATCCGGATTCTCTGCCGGCGCTTCGGTAGGTTCAGCATCCGGATTCTCCGCCGGAGCCTCAGAAGGCTCTGCATCAGGAGTTACCTCCGGATTCTCTGCTGCCGGTGTCTCAGGAGAATCCCACATAACGGCAAAAACAGCTGCGTTGCCAGTCTCAACCTGAAGTGTCTGGATCTGTTTGCCCTCGTTGACATTCAGAACCTTCAGATCCTCGTTGGCCTGTAAGGTGTTAACATCAGTATCACCGGTACTGTTGTTATAATGAAGCTTCTCAACGGTTACACTCGTGCTGGCTGCATCGGTAAGCTCCGGTGCTGCCGGTGTCTTGTACTCAAAAGTTACTCTGACTCTGCCGTTCGGCTCGACTCTGTTTCCGTCGCCATCAGCAAAATACACATCATACGCAAAAAAACCTCTCAGGCTGCTGCCCTTGTCTGTAGCTGCTGCTGAAAGCTTCTGAGAAACTGTATCATAAGATACGGATGAATTCTCGTTTACACCGTCAGCCTTCAATGCTGTATTCTGCGGAAGAGCTCCGTCCTCCAGTGCTTCTGCTGTTACTTTAACAGAATCATTTTCATATGTAAGCGTCGATTGCTGCGCCTGTTCCGTTTCCTCCTGGTCAGCGCTGCTTACATCCGGTGTCGATTCTTCGGCCGCTGGTTCAGATGTAATTTCGCCATCTGTAAATATATCCTCCGTTCCATCTCCGAACGCCTCACTCGCGGAGATCGTATATGCACTCGGCATACAGGATACCATCAACGCCAAAGCCACCATAAATGCCAGGAGTTTTCTGATCTTATTATTCCTTAATTTTTTCATACCTTTCCCGCTTTCCTATGTGTGCATTAACGTGTACTGTATTTCTTATTACTTTACTTCTGTTTATATTCCTTTCTCTTAAAAAAGCTTCATGTTTTTAGCCGGTGAGTAAACAGGTTACACCTTTTCAATATTTTACCCTTATGTGATTGTAATATCAATATACCAGGCATTTTTGGTAAGGATATTGACATTATCAGATGCTATCGAGAATCAGTCTTCAACTCCTCCTTCTTAACTTACTCGTTCACTGGTTCTTTTCGTCTGATTTCCCAATAAAATCTGACTATTTGTGGTATTTATTATACAACACTACCAGTTGTTTTGTAAGGCACGTTTTTTCAAAAAAAAGTGCCTCTGTCACTATTTTAACATGAATTTCTTCAGCTCATCCCGCTTCTTGACATTCAGCTTGCAAAAGATATCCGTAAGGTAATGCTTGACAGTATTAATGGAAATCCCCAGATGCTCTCCGATCTCCTTATTGGTCCATCCCCCACTTGCCAGCATGGCAATAGAAAACTCCATCGTCGACAGCTCCCCTGTAACCTTTCTCCGGTTTTCCGGATTATGAAGCGCCATCCAGCCCCTGCTGAAAGAAAGCACCCCTTTCGTGATCCGCTGATACGCCTCCGGATCCCGGTTCCGGATACAGGCCTCGATCAGCCCCCGCAAAAGCCCATGATGCTCAATAAAAGGCTCCAGAAACCCATCCATCTTCGCCAGCTCCCAGCTCCGGAGCATCTCCTCCTGCGCCTCCTGCTTATGCTTTCGGTTGATCGCACACACCGCCATCATACAGTGGATATACGTCATACTGATCGGATACGACCTCTCCGCCATAAACAAAGCAGCCTTCCCCATCCCATAAGCACTCCATATCTCCCCGTTAAGATAAGTATGGTGCGCCATCACATACGTGGCAAAAAGCCTCAGCCCCTCAGGAAGCATCCTGCTGTACTCCCCAAAAGCAGGCATCCCATCCGTAGGCAAATGAAGCAAAACCGCCCCCACATACCCCGCCAGAAGACAGGACGCATAAACATCCTTAGGAACCTTCTTCTTCATAGCAATCTTCACACAGGACTGGATCCCCTCCATCCCCCGCTTAGCCGCCGCCACATTCCCCAGCGACAGATTAGAATACCCATACAAAATACACGCCGAAAGCTTCAGCTCAATAACCCTGCTGGACAGATACCCCCTCGTGATCTCACAACACTCCTCAGCCCGCCCCGTAAAATAAAAAAGCTCAGCCCGCGCAATATTCCTCAAATCCACATCCACAAACCCCTCAACAACCTCCCGAGCCCTCCCAGGCTCAAAAGACGAATTCAAAAGCGGCAAAACCACATAATCACACATACAACCCACTCTCCTCCAAAACCCAGGCAGCCCCCAAAAGACCACCCTCAAAACCAAACCAAAAAACATCCGAAGCCCTCACACAAGCCACATCAACACACATCCGAAGCCCATCACACACCCCTCATCAACACACATCC
>ERZ773252.4276-NODE-4276-length-10064-cov-7.261365_pt1 | contig 10064 bp, 9 predicted proteins | sample MGYA00580517_ERZ773252 | MGnify/ENA primary metagenome ERZ773252 (study PRJEB29015, sample SAMEA2737766) | human gut metagenome | biome: human gut; feature: human-associated habitat; material: faeces | place: China | collected 2012 ... | reverse complement strand
CTACTACGCCGAGCGCGGCGGATTGATCGTCAGCTACTGATTTCAACAAACAAAGGGCGAAACCGTATGGTTTCGCCCTTTTTCTGTTTGGTTGATTATTTTCCGCTCACAGCACCTGCACCCGCTCCGCGCGGCGCAGCACATCCAGATCCTCACACGCCCCGCCATCGCTAGCCATGCCTTGAGCGGCTCGGCCTTCTTAGATAGCACGGACGGCGCCAATTCGCAAAAACCAGTTACTTCCTATTATGTCTTTGCATATTCTCATCGTCAGCACATCAATTTCCATCATTATGTACTAACTCCACCCATTTCTTTTGGCTAAATTGCTTACCGCAAAACAGAATTTCTCCCACGGTGCCAATGTCATCTGCAACGGGTCGCCCTCTCGAATCCTAAGCGTTCTTCTGATTTCCTTCGGAATAACAACGCGGCCGAGATCGTCGATCCGGCGCACGATTCCGGTTGCTTTCATAGCAATTCCGCCTCCCATTTTCGGTATTTCTGCTGCGATAGTGGTAGTATTTACTGAAATCGTGCAATTCATGTAGAAAAACCGTATGCACAATGTGTTCCTAATCATGAAAATTATGGTTTGCAGATCTGTTCCTTTCGCGTTAGCAGCTGCTCTGCACAGCAGACGCACGGCTGATATGTAATCAATCCGCAAACCCCTTTGTCGTCCATTGTTTTTCTGCCAGTCCTCGAAGAACGGATACAATAAACGTCAGTATATTCAATATCATGCTGTATATTCTCCTCATTTTCGTATTGCGGCAAAATAAAAAATCCCCGATCAAACCGCAAGGTCAGCAAGTTCGGCTGACCTTGGGTTAAACCGAGGATTTTTTTTGATTCTGCTTACTTTTTCGCCTTGCTGCCGACCAGATAGCACACAGCGGCAACGATCATGCCGTTGATGGATGCGATACCCCACGGGACCAGATTTGCCACCACAGCGCCCAGCACAACGCCGAAAACCGCAAACCAGTTGACGTTTTCGGTCACTTCAACGTCCTTGTACTTTTCACGATCCATGAAGAAGCTCATCACCAGAATGATGCCGACCGGCGGCAGCGTACAGTTGAGGATATTCAGCCAGCCGGTGAAATTCCAGTACAGCCAGACCGCAAGCACGGTGCCGATAATACCGGAAACCAGCACCATCGGCTTCTTTCTCTGGCCGAAAATGTTCGCCAGACCCAGCCCCGCCGAATACAGTGCATTATCGTTCGTGGTCCAGATGTTGAGACCGAGGACCAGAATCGCCAGATAGAACAGACCGAGGTTGATCATAACCTCAAAAATGTCATTGCCGCCGACGTAGACCGACGAAATACCGCCAAAGAAAAACATCAGCGAGTTGCCGATAAAGAACGCGATAACGGTCGTGATCGCACCAACCTTGCCGTTCCGGGCAAAGCGGGAGAAGTTCGGCGTTGCCGTGCCGCCGGAGACAAACGAGCCGATAACCAGACCGGCGCCGCCGACAACGGTCAGCGTACCGCTGGACTTGGCAAACTGATCAATCAGCGTACCGTTGCCCTGTTTGACCGCCATCACCATGGCAACCGTACCCAGGATTGCAACCAGCGGAACCGCAATATAGCTGATGAGCGTCAGCGATTTGATGCCGAAATACGCCGAGGCCGTCATGCACACACCCGCAATGATAACGAGCACCCATTCAGCCGCTGTGCTGCCGCCGAGCAGCTCATTTGCAACCGGAATGGCAAACATGGCGATACCGACGCCGAACCAGCCGATCTGCGTAAACGATATCATCGCGCTCGGCAGGTACGAGCCTTTTGCACCGAAGGCTTTGCGTGCCAGCAGGTCAAGGCTCATGCCGGTTTCCGCGCCGACATAACCGAGCAGACCGGTGTACAGGCTCAGGATCAGGCCGCCGATGATCATGGAGATGATAAAGCCGCCGAAATCCAGTCCGTCTGCCAGCTCCTTGCCGACCCACATGCTGGCCGAGAAGAAGGTGAAACCCAGCATGATCATGAACATAGTTACGATGCCGCGACGCGCATAATGCGGCACAGCCGCTTCCGCAAAGTCGATATCGACCGGTGTGTTGTCATTTTTCATAGATTCTTATCCCCTTTTTGTGTTTTCAAAGAATGTACTTTTTGAGCGTCGTAGTGAACTCGTCAATGCGCTGATGCGCGATCTCCTCCAGCGTTACGTCCTTCAGGCTCTCGACAAAGCCGCGCTCCTGCTGATACAGCCAGCGCGTCAGCTTTGCGTCCAGCTTTTCATAGTGGCAGTCCTTCAGCCAGTCCTCATAGGAAATCGGCAGCGCGTGACCCAGTTTTTCCTCCAGCAGCGCCTGCTTGTCGATCTTGTCGGCACGCGCGAGAATGCCGTTCCAGAATTCCAGCACCTCTTCAATGTGCTCGTGGATTTCGTAACGGCGTGCACCGCCATCGTAGATCGTGCACTTCTCAAACAGCGGATTCTGCATGGAAAGCGTCTGACGGCGGAACTCCGGCGCCACAATGCCGCCCTTCCAGTAAAAGTCGATGAGCGCACGGTTGATGCCGGAAACGCCCTTGTCGCCTTCCTCGTAGCAGCTGAAAACGCCCTCGTAGTACACGGTGATGAAGCCCTCAAAGTCCGGCCAGTAGGTGCGGATTTCTTTGGTCAGCTTTTCGAGAATCTCAATGCCCTGGGTACCGCCGATGGTGAACAGCAGAATGTTGCGCAGCTTGGCGCCCTGCTTGCGGTAATAGTCGGTGACATAACGCAGGCACTGCACAAGCGTCTCGCCCGAGGCGATGATATCGCCGATCATAAGCGTGCTGTTGGGCACCATGGTCAGCTTGCAGTATTTGATATCAAGCGACATCTCATCATTCTCGCCAAACACGCGCTCACTGGACATAAAGCTGATGTCATGCACGCGGATATGCTCCTTATAGCAGCTTTCCTCGAGCGGATAGTTGAGTGCGCCGCGCAGAATGGACAGAATGTTCGCCGAAGTGATCTTTTTCTGCTCCTTGAGGTAGTACATCATCTGCGAGGTAGCTGTTACGAGTGACGCATACACCTCGTAGCCGACAACCTCCGGATGGTTCATCAGCTTGCGTGTCTCGGCCTCCGAGACGATGTAGTATTCATTGACAAAGCTGCCGCCTGCCAAACGGTAGCAGTCTACACCCTGATCGCTGAATTCCGGTACGATATGGACGTCATTCCAATTTTCGATCATATCAGTTTCCTCCCTAAAAAAAGGGACCGACTGCCATTTTTGCTGGCAGAAGGTCCTTGGTTTTCATCGTTTTCCTATTGGATTCAACGGAACGCCGCATGTTCTGTTTTTACACAGCATATCCGTCCATCCCCTCTTTTTCGACTTCATTTTACTGAATTTATTATACGGGAGAAGCCATACCGTTGTCAACAGCTTTGCAAGCCTCAGGCCGGATTTCTTACTTATAATCCGCATTCAGAAACAGCGGCTTGATCGTAGAAATCTCGGCGTATTCCTCCTGCGAGACCTGCATATCCGCATTCATGGTCTGCAGATCGGCCTTGACGACTTCGAGCGCCTCCATGACGTTCAGTGCATGTCCTTCCGCAATGGCCTGCTGCATGCGGCGCAGCACGATCGGGTGCGCGTACCGTGCGGGCAGCGGGAATGCCGGAAAACGATCGATATAGTTCTGCATCTGTACCCGCGCCTGCTTATCCCCGCGCAGAACAGCCGCATTGTTGTTGCGTGCCGTCGGCAGCAGGCGCCATCCGCCAAACAGGAAAGCTGCCGCCAGCAAGCACAGCAGCAGGTATCCGCCGGAGAAACCGCGGCACACGAGCGACACCACGCTGTAAATCAGCGCCGCCGCCCCGAGCACCATGATCGCTGCAGCCGCCCACCGATATCCTGCACTCCTGCTCTGGTAGTTGCGCCGCCGTTTAGCTGCACGACTGAGCCGCTTGTACAGCTCAGGTTTGCGCTCGAGGTACGCGATCGCATTCTCCAACTCCTCAATCTCCCGCTCGGCGCGGATGCTGAGCGGCGGTCGTCGGCGTTCTTCCGCTCTCCGGCGCTCGCACTCGACCTCGAGTTCGGCCTCCTCTTCCTCACTGACGCACGGAATCTCCGGATGTATCTTGTGCAGCACGCGCAGCAGCTCGTCGATCTGATCCTCGTACTTGAAACAGCACACCTGCTGCAGACCATTATCGTACTCCACAAGCAGACAGGCTCTGCCTGCAAGCACACCTCGGACACCGCCGGTGCCTTCTTCTATAAACTTAAATGCCCGCGTAATGGCGGAAAACGGCACATAATAATGCCGGTCAATAAAATAACTGTTCAAATATAATGCCCGGCGGCCAACACCGCACGGACCGATCCGGCGGCAGTGCTGCTTATCGCGGACAAGCGAAGCGTCATCCAGCATGGTTCTGCTGAGCGGACGCGGTTTAAAAATCATATTCATCACCTGTAAATATTGTAACACAAAAGCATGGATTCAGCCACCCGATCCCATAAGAAATCCTGCTGCATCGGTTCTTTATGAAAACCGACAAATTCTCTCTTTCAGACAAACCGTTTTTGGCACACTATCCAAAATCATAGTATTCCTATTGACAATTAGGATATTCAAGTCTATACTTTTAATCACTGAAACCCGATATGATTTATATGAATTGAAAGGAGAACCTGTCATGAGCCGAATGTACTGTATGAATCGCTGCTGTATGTGTATGCACCGCTGCTCGTGTATGCGTTCCCTTGTGACCTGGCGAATGTGCGAATAGCGCGCATTAACCCTCTTGGCGGAAGGCATACGTCTTCTGCCATTTTTTGTCGAAAGGAGTTCTCTCTTGTGAAGCATTTTGTTAAATCGTTGCCAGTTCTCTCCATTCTGCTGGCGCTCGCCTGCGATATTCTGCTGCCGGATTCGTCCCAGCATCCTGCCGCAGCGCACCCTTATTTTACATGGACGCTGCTCATCGGACTGGCCGTGTATGTGATTGCCCTGCTGATATCGCTCGGCAACACCAAGGTGCGCGATAAGCTGTCGTACAGCGCACTGTTCTATGCAGGAGCGGTTCTGGTGCTGAACATTCTCAACCTGCTGACCGCCAAGTTTGCGATTCTGCCGGTGCTGTACTTTCCCTCGCTCGACCGCGTGTTCGGCGTTCTCGTCGAGGACAGTGCGTTCCTCGCGACCTGCCTTGCATACTCGGCACGCCTGCTGTTCTTCGGCTGGCTCGGCGGTGCGGTTGTCGGCGTGCTGACCGGTATCGCCATCGGCTTCAACAAGACCTTCGCCTACTGGGTACAGCCGCTCGTCCGCGTGCTCGGCCCGATCCCGTCCACCGCGTGGATCCCGCTGGTGCTCATTGCTTTCCCGACTGCGGTTTCCGCCAGTGCCTTCCTGATTGCGCTGGCTGTGTGGTTCCCGACTACCGTGCTCACCAGCAGCGGCATCGCTTCCATCCCCAACTCGTACTTTGAGGTCTCCTCGACGCTTGGCGCGGGCAGCTTCTACCGCATTGCCAAGGTCGGCATTCCGGCTGCTATGCCGCATATGTTCCTCGGCCTGTTCAACGGCACCTGCTCGTCGTTCATCACGCTGGTCACCGCCGAAATGCTCGGCGCCAAGTACGGCATCGGCTGGTACATCAACTGGCAGAAGGAAATGATGGCATATGCCAACGTATATGCCGGACTGATCATCATTGCAGTCACCTTCTTCATTCTCATCACGCTGCTGTTCAAATTCCGCGACCGCGTGCTCGCATGGCAGAAAGGAGTTATCAAATGGTAGGAAGTATTTCGATTTCGGGTGTATCCAAGCATTTTGTCAATCCCACCGGAGAGCGCATTACCGCTCTCGACAATGTTTCGCTCGATATTCCCGCCGGTTCGTTCGTTTCGCTGATCGGACCGTCCGGCTGCGGCAAGTCCACGCTGCTGCGTTTGATCTCCGGTCTGATTCTGATGGACGACGGCAGCCTGACGCTGGACGGCACACCTATCAAGGCCCCCGGTGCAGACCGCGGCTTCATGTTTCAGGAGCACACGCTGTTCCCGTGGCTGTCGATTTACGATAACATCGCGTTCGGCCTGCGTGCCCGCGGCATCTACAAGCAGGAAAAGGACCGCGTAGACGAATTTATCGAGATGGTCGGCCTCAGGGGCTTCGAGCATTCGTATCCGCACCAGCTTTCCGGCGGCATGTGCCAGCGCGCGTCTCTCGCAAGAGCACTCGTTGGCAAGCCCAAGGTGCTCCTGCTCGATGAGCCGCTCGGTGCACTCGATGCCTTCACCCGCATGAACATGCAGGACGAGATCCTGCGCATCTGGAAGGAAACCGGCATGACCGCCATAATGGTAACGCATGATGTGGATGAGGCCGTGTATCTTTCGGACAAGGTGGTCGTTATGACACCCCGACCGGGACGCATCACCGGCACGCTGGATATCAAGTTGGCCCGCCCAAGAGCACGCAGCTCGGAGGATTTTCTTCACTACCGTGCAGAGATCCTTCGTCAGCTTCATTACGGCGGCACAATCAAAGAGCCCAACTACTACATTTAAGATCGTATTAAAGAACGTACGTTCATTATTATTACTTTTATTATATATTTTCCTTGAAAGGTCAGAAAACCATGAAAAAGAACGGTATTTTATTTCGAGCGGCAAGCGGACTTCTCGCAGCTGCACTGACACTCTCGCTTACCGCCTGCGGCGGCTCGAGCAGCAATTCGGACGCTTCCGCGGCAGCAGATTCCGGCGCAACCCACCTGCGTCTGATCTACTCTCCTTCTCTCTGTGCCGCACCGATGTACATCGCGATCGAGAACGGCTACTTTGAGGACGAAGGTCTGGACATTGAGCAGGTAACGGTTGACGCGGCACACGTTTCCGAGGCCATCGGCGCGGATCAGGTTGATGTCGGCATGGGCCTGATCGGCAAAATGCTCCAGCCGCTCGAGAACGGCCTGCCCATCAAGTTCACCACTGGCATCCACACCGGCTGCACCAAGCTGCTCGTCCCCGGTGGCAGCAACATCAAGAGCATTGCCGACCTCAAGGGCAAGAAGATCGGCGTACCCGGTCTGGCTGACGCGGCAACCGTTGTCTCCAAGCGCTCGCTGAGCGCGGCAGGCATCGGCGTGACCGACCAGAACATGGAGGTTGAATTCTCGGTTTACTCCCGCAACGATCTGGCACAGGCACTACAGAACGGTGCCGTTGACGCAATCGCACTCGGCGACCCGGCGGCGTCCATCGCGGCAGAGCAGTACGGCCTGACCGCCCTCATCGACACCGCAACCGATCCCGAGTACAAGGACGAGTACTGCTGCGCAGCATTCGTCACCAGCAAGCTGGCTGAGGAGAACCCGAAGGCTGCAGCAGCCTTCACCCGTGCCGTACAGAAGGCATCTCAGTGGGTACAGGAAAACCCGGACGAGACTGCAAAGATCATCACCGAAAAGGAGTATGTCTCCGGTGATGTGGACTTCTGCGCACAGATTCTCAAGACCTACAACTACAAGCCTTCGGTTCAGGGCGGCTATGACGCACTCAAGCAGAACGCCGAGGAGCTGACCCAGATTGGCGTGCTCAAGGAAGGCACCGATGCGACCAAGTTCGCAGACAATGCATATATCTTCTTCGATGATGTTCCGGATGCACCGGAGAGCGACGCTTCCACCGATACCGCCACTAAATCCACAAAGGCCTCCTCTGCTAGCTTCCAGCCGGCAGCAGCAGCCGAGGCTGAGGACGACTGCTGCAGCGGCAAAATCACCAAGCCCGCACAGGACACAAACGCAAAGGCATAACATTGTTTTTACAGGGAGGAAAGGATTATGTCGGAACTGAAATGCACACACAGCTGCTCGGAATGCAGCAGACTCGGCTGCCGTTCGGCCAGCGAGGAGCAGTACCCGCCGTTCTGCCTGACGACGAACGTAGATAAGGCACTGCTCGAGGAAACACTTGAAATCTACCGCAACGACCCGGAACAGGGTCTGATTGCCCGCACCTCCGCGTGCATTGAAGGCGAGTTTTACGGCCGCCTGACCCGTGTCGAGGAAACCATCGAGTTCATCAAGCGCATGGGTTATAAAAAGATCGGCATCGCGTCCTGCGTCGGTCTGATGCGAGAGGCTTCCATCTTCGCCCGTATTCTCAAGGCAAAAGGTATCGAATATTTCACGGTCGGCTGCAAGGTCGGTGCACAGGACAAGACCGAGATCGGCGTACCGAACGAGAAAAAACTCAACGGCGGCTGCGGACACGAGTCCATGTGCAACCCGATCATGCAGGCCAAGACGCTTGCCGCACATGGCTGCGATTTCAACATCGTGATTGGTCTGTGCGTCGGACATGATACCCTGTTTCTGCGCCACAGCAAGGTTCCGACAACGGTTATGATCGTCAAGGACCGGGTACTGCAGCACAATCCGGTGACGGCACTGTACGGCGTACAGTCCATGTATTCGCGGTTTAAGGATTTAGGATTGTAAATTCAGCAAACCGGCTGCAATCCGACACCGTCCGAACTGCATCCCTGCGTTTTTACCCTTTGGGCTTCATCATCATCTCTCTTTCGCCGTTTTGAATGATTGCAAAAATCCTCCTGCCTTCTTCTGAAGACAGGAGGATTTTTCAGCTTAACCATAACATCGGGCAAAGCCAAGGCGTCTCATCTGGTTTTCTCTTTGCCGAGCGTTGAATACAGCACACCGAACACGATAAGCACCGCACCGGCAATAAAGCCGACCGTCATGTGCTCGTTCAGCAGCAGGACACCGAGCACCATCGAGGTGAGCGGCTGAATCGGGTAAAACAGAGAACAGGTGCTCGCCTCTGCACGGGAGAGACAGTAATTCCACAGCGAATGCGGAATGGTCGTGCAGAAAATCGCCACATAAAACAGCACAAGGATGTACTTCGCGTGCAGGAAGTCCATCTCCGGGTGGGTGATGATCTCGCGGAGCATCAGCGGCAGCGTACCGATAGCGGCAACATAAATACCGCAGGTCGTGACGGTCAGCGCGTCATACTTCTGCGAGAACGAGCGCATGAACACGCTCAGCGCGCTCCACGTCAGCACCGAACCGAGCGAAAGCGCTATGCCGAGGATATGACCGCCGCCGGCGTCTCCCCCGACGATGCAGACCGCACCGGCAACTGCGCTGACAATGCAGACGACCTTCTTCATCGTCATGCGCTCATGCAGCAGCAGAACCGCAAAGAAGCAGATGGCGATCGGGTTCATGCAGTTGATGAGCGATGCCAGCGATGCGCCCGCCAGCTTGGTGCCGTACTGCTGCAGACCGATGGACAGCACATAGCCGCCCAGACCGAACATGATAACGTATTTCCAGTCGCCGCCCTTGATCCTGCGCGGCTTTCCGTTCGGGTCGGGTTTGCGCAGGCGCTGCAGGATGGTCATGGCAATGGCCGCGATGATGTAGCGCAGGCACAGCAGCGTGAACGGCTGAATCACATCGAGCAGTACCTTGCTTGCCGTGTACAGGCTGCCCCAGAAAATCGTGGTCAGCGCAAGCAACAGGCAGGTTGTTTTATCGTTCTTTTGTTGTTGCACAGTTTGTCAACTCCCCTTTTGTGCATTCTGAGTTAATTGTAGCACTATTTCAGCGAGTTGAACATAGGGCGATATAATTTTTTAGTGATTCTGCATTATGCTACTCCCACTACGTTCTCCACACTTCACTCTGTATATACGATGAAAAAAGAGGACCCCAAGGTCCTCTTTCTCGCGCTTTAATAAACGTACTCGAACTCGAACTCTCCGATCACGACCGGAGCGCCCTCCTCGATACCCATTTCCTCCAGCTTGGCGTAAATGCCTGCAGACTGGAGCATACGATCCATATACTGGCGGGATTCGTAGTCGTCGATGTTGACCGAGCCCATAATCTTGTCCACCCATGCACCGGTGACAACGTATGCGTCGCCGTCGCGCTCGATGGTCCAGTCGTTCTCGGTTGCGGCCTTCTCCTCGACCTCGACGAACTCCGGCTCGTACACGAATACCGGCGGCAGCTGCTGCAGCTCGTGC
>ERZ773252.4269-NODE-4269-length-10081-cov-2.952124_pt1 | contig 10081 bp, 7 predicted proteins | sample MGYA00580517_ERZ773252 | MGnify/ENA primary metagenome ERZ773252 (study PRJEB29015, sample SAMEA2737766) | human gut metagenome | biome: human gut; feature: human-associated habitat; material: faeces | place: China | collected 2012 ... | reverse complement strand
TTGCTTTAAATTTTTATACCCAAGAGAAACGGCCATTTCTGAAAGTAAGTCAAGTCTAAAAGAATTACTACTATCAAAATGAGGTGATTTTTCGTTTAAACTATCTAAATATTCTCTCCATGCATGTCTAACTTTTTTGTTTTCCTGAAATACTACATCTATTGTATTTAAGGCATCAACCCATTCTTTTGTTATTGGGGTTGATTTTCGATCTGCCATTAGTGTAAGGAAGACTCTTAATTGAGCATCTTTTTTTGCTTTTCTATTTTGGTACTTTATTCCTAATACCCAAACAATAATTGGGATAATAGCAACAGCAATAATCTGACCGATGCCGATAATGATTTGTATATATTCTGTTGTACTCATAACGCTAAATTTATGCAAAGGTAGTCTTTTAGATCAAAACCTATTTGTATAATTCGAAAAATTTTATCTTTAATTAAATATCACACAAGCTAACTATGCAAAATAGCAGAATACACTGCTTCAAGATTGACTCTTCTACACACTTTGATAATAATATAATGAGGAATATTCCGTTTCTAATGTGATGGATGTAGAGCATAATGTTACAAATAATGCGATGTTTTGAGGTATAACCGTCTGGTTATCATAATGAAATTAAGGATTGTTTATTTGTAATGTCCGCAATTAGAAAAAAGATGTTCTCCTTATTGAAAGATGAATATACAGAGAGCTTTGAAATCAATCAGCTACTTGATTACGAACAACCTACTGCATATATTGTAGCTAATGATGAATACTCTACCGACACAAGTTTAACCCCTGTTCTAACTGCGAATAAAGGTTTTATCTTGGGGTATACAGACGAAAAATTTGGCATATATCAAAAAGGAGAGTGTATAATCTTTGACGATTTCACAATGGATGCAAAATATGTATCATTCCCTTTTAAAGTAAAATCGTCAGCAATAAAGATACTTACAGCAAAACCTAATGTAAATCTTCGGTTTATGTTTGAATATCTATCATATTTAGAACTAAAATCCGAAGAACACAAAAGGCATTATATTTCAGAAATAGCGTCACTTGTGGTTGAATTACCTTCAAAAGAAATGCAAAATAAAATAGCCTCTCTAATGACTTCATTAGATAACAAGTTGGCTCTTGAAGAAAATACAAAGGTAAAATATGAGGATGAAAAGCAGTACCAGCTCTCACAAATGTTTATATGAACATCTGTGAGAGCAAATATTGTTTCTGCTTTATATACTCGGTGAGCAAACTATTATGTACAGTCCATAGTCTTTGTAATACTCTGAAAACGATGGATATTCTTTTTTGCTCTTCTAATTTGGGCAAACATATTTGAATGTTACCCATTGTATTGTTCATAAGTTTTGGGTTAGCTAAGTTTATTGAGACATATTTCTTTGTCGCTTCCGCCAAAACCAATGAAACAAAATGAGTATCAAACCCTTTTATAAGTTTTAACAAACCACAAACATTTGTGCAATTAAATTTTCCATTACGATAAAATACAGTTCCTGCATTTGCACCGTCAGTGGTCCAACTGATGTATTCACCTTCAAACATATAATCATCAAGGTAGCCCATAATACCATCATTTGATGTTTGAGAGGAATATACTGGATATGTAGGGTTCTTTTGCTGGCTAATTTCTATAGAGCTAATAACTCTACCACGCCCTATTTGGGCTATATCTTTGATTTTGAATTGTTCCCATGTATCGGAATGAAGTACATTCAAACTAATTGCAGACATTGCTGTATTAAATTCCTTAATCAAAGGACTTGCAGCACAACTTACACAATCAGGAACTCCCAATATACGCTTGTGTGATTGCCTTGAATGCCATTCATCCACATTGCTAGAAAATTGCGTATCTGTGACTGGTTCATATCCTGTATATGGTGCAACTGGACTTATTGGCTATACCAACAACTATGCTTATAATGGCGAATCAATTTTAATAGTCAAAGATGGTTCCGGTGTTGGTTCTTTGTCGTATGTTAATGACCATTTTTCTGTAATTGGAACACTCAACTATCTAACAGCCAAAGAAAACTACTCAATTCTTTACCTGTATTATGCACTTATGGCGTTCAATTTCACTCCATATATAACAGGAATGGCTATCCCTCACATCTACTTCAAAGATTATGGGAAGGCAAAATTATTCTACCCATCCATTGAAAAGCGAATAAGGATTGCATCATTGCTACATAACATCGAGCAAAAGTTAGTTGTGGAACAAAACCTTGTTATATCACTAAGCACACAAAAATCTTACCTGCTGCGTATGTTGTTTATATAAACATCATGTGCAATAGATATTGTTTCTGTAAATTCAAGAACCTTAAAAGTTCCTGTTCTATAGACAGTTTTTCCTCTATTGAGGATGTTAAGTTTGTTATATTCTTTTGTTGTGCCATAGATGGTAAAGGACATTTGATATGATTGATGTCCTTAAGATATGCAGTTTTCATTGTTCCCTCTGTAATAATTCTGCTTATTTCTTTTGAGAAGTAAGAAGAAGACATCAGCAAATACAAATACTCTACATTGATATTTGTGTTCGGAACAATGCCCAATATACCTTGCTTGGTACAAACTGGATATTCATTTATAGATATTGCACCTATGGTAGCACCATTGGAGTATATAACAGACTTTGATGGAATAAGCCATGCTGATGATTTTTGCATACCCAGTTCTGTTATAAAGTCTTTATTATTTGTCAGATATTTACAAGACAAGTCTTCAATCTTAATAAATGGAATTGTGCCTTCTGTATAATATTCAACTACCGATGTCGTCGGAGTGCCACCTTCACCAGCTTTAATATAGAAAGAAGAAAACGGATAAAGTTTTCCTTTCAAAAGAACTGTCATCAATTCGTCAACAAGTCCTTTGATTAAGGATTGAAGTTTCTCAATGATTTTGTTTTGGGTAGCAATGCGCTCGTCTATGAGAGACAATAGACGTGTTATCTTCTTTTGTTCCTCAATGGCAGGATGATAAACTCTAATATGCTTTAAGTTTTCACCATACAGGTGTACGACAGAAACACCTTGGGCGACACGAGCGATGTCTTTTTTACGAGCACCATTAAGTTGATAGGCAAAGAATCCTCCATCATCATGTTTGAGTCTTATGATATTCAAATCTCCACCCAGCAGGATGTTATTAAATGGAACACATCGAGCTGTTGATATGTCTATAGCAGTTTCTCCAGAACATGGGATTATGACATCATTAGCCTTACTTTTAACCAGCGATGATGAATCCAACTCTGTTCTACTATATACCTCATCAATAATTTCAGACTTGTACTTGGTATAAAGTTCACCATACAATATACAAGGAGAGCCCTGTTCAGATAATTGATCTTTAGATATTCCACTGCCTTTTGTTATCTCTGAAATTTTGCCCAATGTAGTTTCCTCCCACTCCTCCGTAAACTCCGGAAATCTCAAATGGGGAACATTGAGGACTTTATTTTCGTTATTATCTGCCATAATCATTATTCTTTATCGGGATTGATATCAAACGGCAACAATTTGTCACCATCATTAAACCGGTCGAAATCGGAGATAAACGAACGGTCTTGAATCACTTTATATTTTTCATACTCACAATACGCCTTCTCTCGTGCCTCTTCTTGAGAAACTTTACCGGCTGAATCTTGTGCTTGATAGTCCATTGTAGCAAGAAACTGTTCAAGACGCTGCTTCCAGTCTGCCATCGTTGTAATGATATGGCGTTGAGCACGCTGTTCTGCAAATTCAAGAAATGCGTTAGTTACGCCGTTGAGTTCTGAAACCTCTTTGTCAGACAAGTAGTTCTTTGCTACAATCGTATCAGATTTCTGTACTCTGCCATTGGGAGCTTTTTTCCAAGTGGTCAGTCCCATGTGCGGCATTTCCGAGTCGGCACGTTCATATACTATTTCGGCAGCAGTACGATGAGTTACAGCCAAGTGCATCATGTTTTGCACCATCTTGAAGAACAATTTGGTACAATCCGACTTCGGGTCGTAATCCGCACTGCATTCGGCATAGATGTCTGTTATCTTTTGGTAGTATCTGCGCTCTGAGGTACGTATCTCACGAATACGCTCCAGTAAATCGTCAAAATAATCTTTGCCAAAGTGTTTTCCCTGCTTCAAACGTTCATCATCAAGCGCATATCCTTTAATAATAAACTCCTTCAATACAGATGTAGCCCAGATACGGAACTGGGTGGCTTGATAGCTATTGACACGATAACCTACCGCAATAATAGCATCCAAATTATAGAACAGAGGTGTACGTTCCACATCCCTTTTTCCCTCTGATTGAACTATCCCAATTTTTCGGATAGTTGCCTCTTTTGTAAGCTCGCCTGTTTCGTAAATCTGACCAAGATGATAGTTGACAGTCCGTACATCCACCCCGAACAAATCGGCCATACGCTTTTGTGACATCCAAAATGTTTCACTGTTGAATATCACTTCTATTCGTGCCTCGCCTTGCGCCGTTTTATACAGCAAAATGTTAGAACTCAACGAATTTTGCATCAATTCGTTTGTCGAAATTGTTCGAGTAAAATAATCGCGAGCTTGTTGTACCAACACTTTTTTGACATCGGCATTTTCGGCAACAATCATACATGCCATACGAGACAGACGGAAGATATTGACCTTACGGAATGAACCGCTTCCAATCCTTACCATATCAACCGCTTGGTTGAAATGGTCGTCTACATTCATTCCTTTTTCACCTGCCACCTTGATAGCCTTGTCTATGACTCTTTGGAATTTCCAATAAGCCGAATAGCCCATAGCAGCGCACAGGTCGCGAGAACTCCAGTATTCGTTTCCGCCCTCATCCTGACGGCGTATATTGCCGAATGATGGACGCATTTCGGGGATGTTGTCTATCTCTGCCATAGTGTAATTATTCAACCAGCCCCAATTCTTTCAAATAGATCTCTATCTCCTTATCCAGTTCGGCTCGCTTGGCTTCCAATTCCTTTATTTCAGCCATCACAGCTTTGATGTCGATAGGCTCTTCTTCCTCAAAAGTATCGACATAGCGAGGAATATTCAGATTATAGTCATTTTCGGCAACCTCCTGCAACGTAGCAAGATGACTGTACTTTTCAATTTCCTTGCGGTCACGGTAGGTTTCTACAATCTTCTGTATATGCTGAGGCCGGAGTTTGTTCTGGGTCTTGACCTTTTCAAACTCTTTGCTGGCATCAATGAACAAGATATTATCGTCTTCCTTACGGCATTTCTTCAATACGAGAATACAGGTCGGAATACTTGTACCATAGAATATATTGGCTGGCAAACCGATAATAGCATCGATATAGTTTTTCTTCTCTATCAGGAAGCGGCGTATAACACCCTCTGCATTCCCTCGGAACAGAACTCCGTGCGGAGCAACGCAAGCCATCGTACCACCTTCATTGAGATGATGAACCATGTGCAGGATAAAAGCATAGTCGGCTGTTTTCTTAGGGGCAAGCCGTCCTGCTTTACTGAAACGGTCGTCGTTGTTAAATTTGTCGGCGGCACTCCATTCGGCAGAGAAAGGAGGATTTGCAACCACCGCATCAAACTGCATATCATCGAATGCATCCCATTCAAGTGTATCGCCATTCTCTATTTTGAAGCTGCTGAAGCGGATGCCATGCAGCAACATATTCATTCGGGCAAGGTTGTAGGTTGTCGGATTCTTCTCCTGTCCGTAGATATATGCTGCCTTGCCAATACTTGCAGCACGGAGCAACAGTGAACCACTACCGCAGGTAGGGTCGTAAACATTACGCAAACGGTTATGTCCAAGAGTAACAATCTCCGCCAATATACGGCTGACCTCTTGCGGAGTATAGAACTCACCTGCTTTCTTGCCTGCACCGGCAGCAAACTGGCTAATCATATACTCATAAGCATCGCCCAAAATGTCAATCTCCTGCGATGCCTCCACACCAAACTTTATGTCATCGAGTGCAAGCAGAACATTGCTAACAAGCGTATTCTTGTCATCTTTCCGAGCTTAGGGGAAGCAAGGTCAATATCCGAAAACAGACCACCGAAATCCTCTTCACTGTCACGTCCGAGCGTACTATCCTCAATGCGTTTCAATGAACGCTCCAGCATCGGAAGTATATTTTCTTTCCGCTTGATAGCTTCGATTACGGAAGAAAACAAGAATTTCGGTTCAATGAAGTAGCCTATATTTTCCAAGCACTGGTTCTTGACCTCTTCCTGCAATTCCGCAGCATCCGAATCGGTCATTTCCCATAATTCCTTGAATGTAACTTCATCATCCTCCAAAGCACTGTTAGCATACGTTTCTATCTTCTCCGACAGATATTTGTAGAAAATGAAGCCCAAGGTAAAATACATGAAATCGCTTGCCGACATATTGCCGCGCAAACGGTTTGCGACCTCCCAAAGCTGGTCACGGAGTTTCTGTTGCAGTTCTTCGCTCATATCTTTATTACTCTATATTATTCTGTATTACATCACTTTCCGGCAATGGTATATTGCTCTCTATTATACTTCTCAGGTCATCCAGCACTTTCCCTTTATATGAGAAATATTTTGCCCCTTGATATGCACCTGATGTATTCCGTTTCTCTTCTGGCATAAACGTACCGACAAAAGGGGACAATTTATAAATACGCCCTTCATATTCAACGGAATCATCGCTTGCCACCTTGACTTCTGTATTCGTAGGAATAAAGGTAACGCATTCGCCTATTTTAATACCGACCATGCTGAATTTGAAACGTCCTCGTTTTACGGTTCGTTTCTGCATTACAGACAACGATTCTTTTTCATTATGACAAACCGGTTTATTATCTACATAGACCGTGACAACCGCATCATCAATCATCTTGGCTATGTCATTGAATATATCCAAAGCTATTTGCGGCGGCACATTGAAAAACTCCCGATTCTGGCGAATACGCAAATCCGTCAACCGGTCGATGGTCTTGTGTACATGTTTTTCAACATCGTTATATTTGACAGTCTGAATGGTTGCATAAATCTCAAAAGGCAACGGAACTGCCGTATTATCAAGTTCCTTGGAACGTATATCAACAGGTCGCGCACTTTTACCGATTTTGACCCAATCCTCACGAAAACTTGGATTAGTCAAGATATACACATATCCGGGTTCATTTGTCTTTACCATATCAGTATTTCTTTTAATCCCAACTGAAAGTGCGTATGATATTACGCAATCTGTCTAAAATCCTCGTCAACGCCTTTCTCGTCTTTATCAATCCGAGATGCTTCTCTTTCAATGCTTTTTGTATGATTTCTGGCTGCTCTTTTTGCAGGTAATCATATTCTTTAAGGAAGTGATTCAATACCGATGACGATATATCCTCTTCCTCAGCCAATGAGTTGACGGCATTTTCTCGCTCAACGGCAATATAGCGGTTCAACCGTTCTTCCAAATCGCTTGTACCGTCAACCTTGCCTCGCTGCATCATGAAGTTTTCCTTATCGTCATCCACATTCTTTTGAATGAAGCCATCGATAAGTTTGGCTTTGCTGCGCATTTCAGCGTCCTTAATCATCGTGTCAATGATATTCTGACGGCGTTCCGCATAATCGGCACTATATGGGTCAAGTTCTGCAATGAGTTCAAGGATATATGCCACATTGATAACGTCGCTATGCAAAAGCTCAAGGCAGAAATCCACATCGCCGAGGTCTCCATCATCCGAAGTATCTGTATTATCATCCGGTTTGGAAGACGGAGCTGGATCAACGAGTGCAAAAGTATCATGGATATCAAGATACTTACTCCTGAAATCCATAAACTGCTGTTCCGTCATGCCGAGATCATCAGCTTCTTCGCTATAATCCTCATATATTTGAATCTCTGCGTGTTTACGGATAATATCACGAAATGCCAAAACAAACTCTTTCTTAGCCGTTTCGCTCTGCAAAAGGTCTATGCAGTTTGTGTCCGGGTATTTCTTCAGAAAATCGGATGCAAGTTCCTTGTATTCCTGTTTGATTTCTTCAAACGGAGGTCGCACTATTTCTTCCGGATTGTTGCTGTTACTGAATAATTTGATAGCAGCATCCACATTGCTCTTCAAATCACGGAAACATACAATCTTTCCGAAGCGTTTCTTTTCGTTCAGCACACGGTTCGTCCGGCTAAATGCCTGCAACAAGCCGTGGTATTCCATGTTCTTATCTACATAGAGCGTATTAAGTTTCTTGCTGTCAAAACCGGTAAGGAACATTCCGACAACAAGGCAAAGATCAAGCGGCTTCATATCGGCTCGCTTCTTTTTCATGCGCAGGTTGATGTCATCGTAATATGCACGGAAGTTCTCAGTCGTAAACGATGTGCCGAACATTTCGTTATAGTCATCCATGATGGCTTGCAGCTCATCGACTTCGCCTGCACTGTCATTCAGATAAGAACCTGTACCCATTCCTGTCAGTTCATCATCCTGACTTCCATTGGCTGCATAGGTAAATACTGCACCTATACGAATCTTAGGATTCAGTTCCTTGAATATCTTGTAATAACGGATAAGCATCGGCACTGACTGCACGGCAAACAGCGCATCGAACTCTCCGTCAAATGTTGACTTATTGAAATTATTAAGGATGAATTGGGCTATTTCCGTCATGCGATTGGTACTGCCGTTCTGCACCTCCTCACTGCCATGATAGTATTCCACAAGAAAACCGAGAACATTCTCATCAGCAATGGCATCCTTAATCAGATAGCGATGCAGGCAGTTGCCGAACACCTCTTTGGTCGTATGACCATCAACTGCATTCTCTGTAAATATTGGAGTTCCGGTAAATCCGAATATCTGGGCATTATCGAAGAATTGCATAATCTTCTTATGACTCTCCCCGAAATGGCTACGATGGCACTCATCGAATATCATCACGATACGAGAATGGCGTATCGAATCTATTTTGCTGCTATACCATGTCTTGCTTACGGCTGCATTGAGTTTCTGAATAGTGGTAATGATAATCTTGGAGTTGCTATGCAGACGTTTTACCAACTCGTCCGTATTGTCCGTACCGTCAACGGCTCCCGGTTCAAAGGCTTCATATTCCGACTGTGTTTGTGTATCAAGGTCATGGCGGTCGACAACGAACATTACCTTATCTACATCATCTAACTCCGAAACGAGTTGCGCAGTTTTGAATGAAGTCAAAGTCTTTCCTGCCCCTGTTGTATGCCAAATATAACCGTTATCATTGGAGTTCTGCACTCGATCCAATATCTTTTCTACTGCATAGAACTGGTATGGGCGCAACACCATCAAGCATTTATCACCTTCATGTAATACGATGTACTTTCCGATAATCTTACCGAGCGTACACTTTTCCAAGAAAAACACAGCAAACTTATCCAGTTCATTGAATGGCAGGTTTGCCGCATCCGTCCAGTTGAATGTAAATTTATATCCGCCATTGGGATTATTGGCGAAATAACGAGTGTTCACACCATTGGAGATGACAAACAACTGAATATAATCGAACAACCCATGAAAGGATGTCTTATGATAGCGTTGAATCTGATTGTATGCCTGTTTGAGTTCTACTCCCCGACGTTTCAATTCAATCTGAACTAAAGGGAGACCATTGATAAGAATCGTCACATCATAGCGACACTTCTTTCGTCCCTCCACCGTAATTTGGCTCGAAACCTGAAATTCGTTCTGACACCATTGGGTACGATTAAGAAACTCTACCCAAATGCGCTGTCCGTTAGCCGTATCAAGAGGATATAGGTCGCGAAGCTTCTTTGCTTTTTCAAAGCGAGTACCACCTTCCAGATAGATTAATATCTTCTCGAACTCTTCATCCGTAAATGAGTTACGGCCAACTTCCGCCAGTTGTTTCTTGTTGTGAATTTCCAACTGCCGCTTGAAATTGGCATAAAGATTATCTTCTTCGGTAATCTGAACATACTCGTAGTCCATTTGTCGGAGTGTGGCTATCAGTCCGGCTTCCAATGCCGCTTCGCTTTGTGTTGACATATTCTTGCCTTATTATGAGTGGTTATTAGTTGTTTTTCTTAATAGTTAGCATATTGGC
>ERZ773252.4253-NODE-4253-length-10113-cov-2.768145_pt1 | contig 10113 bp, 12 predicted proteins | sample MGYA00580517_ERZ773252 | MGnify/ENA primary metagenome ERZ773252 (study PRJEB29015, sample SAMEA2737766) | human gut metagenome | biome: human gut; feature: human-associated habitat; material: faeces | place: China | collected 2012 ... | reverse complement strand
GCTCTTTCAGGATGCGGATCAGAGCCTCGCGGTCCAGCTGATCCAGGGAAACAACCATGGGCACACGGCCGATGATCTCCGGAATCATTCCGAACTTCACGAAATCCTGGGGCAGTACCTGGCGCAGGATTTCTCCCACGTTATGATTCTTCTTATCGTTGACCACAGAGTTGAAACCGATCTCCTTCTGATCCAGACGTGCCTCGATGACTTTTTCCATGCCCTCGAAGGCTCCGCCGCAGATGAAAAGGATATTTGTGGTATCGATCTGGAGAAGCTCCTGATGCGGGTGCTTTCTTCCACCCTGGGGCGGCACGGAAGCTACGGTTCCCTCAAGGATCTTAAGAAGTGCCTGCTGTACGCCCTCACCGGACACATCGCGGGTGATGGAGGCGTTCTCGGATTTTCTCGTGATCTTATCAAACTCGTCGATGTAAACAATACCGTACTCGGCACGCTTGATATCGTAGTCGGCTGCCTGAATCAGCTTCAGGAGGATATTTTCCACATCCTCACCCACATAACCGGCCTCAGTCAGCGTGGTGGCATCTGCGATGGCAAAGGGCACATTCAGCATTTTCGCCAGTGTCTGAGCCAGCAGGGTTTTACCTGAACCGGTGGGACCCAGCATCAGAATGTTGCTCTTCTGCAGCTCCACGCCGTCCACGCGCTTGCCGACGGTAATTCTTTTATAATGATTATAGACAGCTACGGAAAGCACTTTCTTTGCTTTCTCCTGTCCAATTACATAATCGTCCAGGAATGCCTTGATCTCCTCCGGCTTCAGCAGATTGATTTCCTCTGCTTCCGTACCGTTCTCCTCTTCGCCCATCTCTTCTTCGATAATCTCTGAGCAAAGTTCTACACACGCATCGCAGATATAGACGCCATTTGGTCCTTTTAAGAGCTTCATTACCTGACTCTCTGTCTTGCCGCAAAAGGAACATCTGATTTCATTTCTAGCCATGTGTGTCTCCCTTAGTGTCCTGCAATTACCTGATCGATCAGTCCGTAGGACTTCGCCTCTTCAGCAGTCATATAGTTATCGCGGTCAGTGTCGCGTACGATCACATCCAGCGGCTGACCGGTGCGCTCTGCCAGAATACTGTTCAACTTTTCCTTGGTACGCAGAATGTGTTTTGCTGCGATCTCGATCTCCGTTGCCTGTCCCTGTGCTCCGCCAAGCGGCTGATGGATCATGATCTCTGCATTCGGAAGTGCAAAACGTTTGCCTTTTGCACCGCCTGCCAGAAGAAATGCACCCATGCTGGCTGCCATACCAATACAGATGGTAGACACGTCGCACTTGATATAATTCATAGTATCAAAAATTGCCATGCCGGCAGTTACAGAACCGCCCGGGCTGTTAATATACAGATGAATATCCTTTCCCGGATCTTCAGATTCCAGGAATAAAAGCTGTGCAACGATCAGATTGGCACTTACATCATTTACTTCTTCTCCAAGAAAGATGATACGGTCTTTCAGAAGTCTTGAATAAATGTCGTAAGTTCTCTCACCGCGGCTGGTCTGTTCCAGGACATAAGGTACTAAACTCATGTCAACACTCCTTCCACTTGCCATCATTGTCTGTCAATCGGCTTATGCTTCTTCGCTTTTTTCTTCTTTTGCTTCTACTTCTTTTGCTGCATCTCTTACCAGATCTACTGCTGCCTGGATTGCCAAGTCATCTTTCATCTGATCGATCGCTGCATCGTCCATCAGAGATTTCACTTTGTCCAGTTCCATCTTGTATGCATCTGCCATCTTCTGCAGTTCTTCTTCTACTTTTTCATCTGAAATTTCGATGTTCTCTGCTTTTGCTACTGCTTCAAGAACCAGGCTGTTCTGGATTCTCTTCAGTGCATCCGGTCTCATCTGCTCGAACAGCTTTTCAGCTGTCATACCTGTGAACTGGAAGTATTGGTCAACGGTCAGTCCCTGTGACTGGATTCTTCTTGCGAAATCGTCTGCCATGTTGCGAACCTGTGTATCTACCATTGCATCCGGAATTTCCATGGTTGCATTTTCAACGACTTTAGCAACAACAGCTGCCTCTTTTGCAGCTTTTGCTTCTTTTTCTTTCTGCTCCATCAGATTTTTCTTGATGTCTTCTTTGTACTCAGCCAGTGTATCAAATTCAGAAATATCCTGTGCGAAATCATCATCTGCTTCCGGAACTTCTTTTACGTGGATTTCATTTACTTTGCATTTGAAAACTGCATCTTTTCCTGCCAGATCTTTTGCATGGTAATCTTCCGGGAAAGTAACCTTAACGTCTACCTCTTCACCGATCTTGACACCTACCAGCTGATCTTCAAATCCCGGGATAAAGCTTCCGGAACCAACAGTCAGGTCATAGTTTTCTGCTTTGCCACCGTCGAACGGAACGCCGTCAACAGAACCGTCAAAATCTAATTTGATCATATCGCCCTTTTCAACTGCTCTATCATCGATATCGATGGTTCTTGCATTCTGCTCTCTCTGTTTGTCAACTTCTGCGTCGATCTCAGCATCCGTTACTTCAACCGGTGCTTTTTCAACTTCTACTCCTTTATACTCACCCAGAGTTACTTCAGGTTTCAGAGCTACTTCAGCAGTAAAAATAAATGGTTTGCCGGACTCGATCTGAACCACATCAATCTTCGGCTGAGATACGATCTGCTCCTCACACTCGCTCAGTGCTTTGCTGTATGCATCCGGGATCAGCTCGTTTGCTGCATCTTCATAGAAAACACCTGTACCATACATTTTCTCGATCATTCTTCGCGGTGCTTTGCCCTTGCGGAATCCTGGAAGAGAGATACTTTTCTTTGCTTTCTGATATGCTTTCTCAACAGCAGCCTCAAACTCTTCTGCGGAAGCCTCGATTGTCAGCTTCGCCATGTTCTTCTCTAACTTTTCCACCTGTAAACTCATGATTTCCTATGTCCTCCTTAATTCTATAAGTCAAGCGGATATGTGCAATCCGTTATCATCTTGCCCATAACCCTACGCCGCATCAGCGGTCTGTAGATTTCTTTACATACTTGCAGTCATTCTAGAAGTATAACACAGCACCTTTCAAAATGCCACTGTTTTTTTCAACAAAACCATAACTTTTTTCTAAAAATTTCATAAATCCGGCACTTATACGCCCAGATCCGTCTCAAAACCGGGCAGTTCCGTGCTGTCACAAACCCCGTCCGCAAGGGCATTCTGCCGCAGCACTTCATAAAGCCCGGCCTTTGCAAACTCCCGGTACGGCATGGTGTAAAACACCGAAACCAGACCCAGTGAAAAAATCCCCGCGATCTCCCAGAAAAGAAAGGACAGATCCATTTTCAGCATCGCCATCTTCTGCCCTTCTGACATTTTTGTGCTGAGCTGTGCCGCCCTTTTATACTGCATGGTCGGATTTTCCGCAAGAATATACGGAATCAGGCTGTACTCATAATGCTTTATAATGCCCGGTACGACAAGCAACAAACCATGCCCTATGATACTGACTGTACGGTAAAACATCGCCGCTGTCACATGCATCGTATAGTGATTCCGAAACACATACAGAATCATGCCGATGTTGGCTGTCCTTTTCCGGTTGCACATAAAAAAACGTTTGGAACTGACCTTCACCGGATTACCGATACAGAAGATGACCAGCAGACCAAGCACCACGATCACGATCGATGCTGTGACCGCAAAGACAAAGACCAGCAGATTCAGCTGTTTCTGTACAATGCTGATCTTATATTCTGCGATCGGATTGCGGTCTTTCAGATCATCTTTCAGTTCTCGCATCCGCTGCTCTGACATCTCAAGCCCGGATGCATTTTCTGCCTGGATCCTGCCGATACCGATGCCCGCACTGCCGATCCATCCGGTCAGCATCGTCGTCAGAAGACAGACTGCAACCGCCGGCCAGTAACAGTTTTTCAGAAGTTTCCGTGCTTTTTTCTTAAGATCACGTATCGTCCATATCATACGTTATAAAGGATCGAACGGCTAACCTGCTTCGCCGTCTCTTCATCCTTCAGTCTTTTCGTCAGTTCCAGTGCAAATGCGATCGCCGTTCCCATGCCGCGGCTCGTGGTAATGTGCCCGTCTGTTACGACCGGAACTGCAAGCACTTCGACTCCGGTCAGACGGCTTTCAAATCCCGGATAGCAGACGGCTTTTTTCCCTTTCAGAAATCCGAGGTCACCAAGCACGCTCGGTGCCGCACAGATCGCCGCAATCCCGCGTTTTTCCTGGTCTGCCTTTTTCAGTGCCTCCGTCAGCTTTTCACATGCCGCAAGATTCGTCGTGCCCGGCATACCGCCCGGCAGCACCAGCATATCCAGTTTATCCGGATCGCACTGTACGATATCTTCGTCCGTATCTAAAGCGATCCCATGTGCTCCCGTCACTTTCTTTTTCCCATTGATGCTGATCATGGAAATATCAATCCCGGCTCTTCTTAAGATGTCAACCACCGTCAGCCCTTCGATCTCTTCAAATCCATCTGCAAGAAAAATCCCAACTCTACTCATTTTATCCTCCGTTCCGGTATCTGCATACCCTGTTATTTCCTGTTGATCTATCTGACATTCTACCAAAAACAGACGCTTCTTTCCAGTCCCAATCTACTTGTACTTGCACTTTTTTGTTTTCTGCGATATTCTTTTTTCAGGAGGTACTGATTTATGGAAATTGAACGAAAATATCTGATCGATGAAAAAAATCTTCCTGCGGATCTTGAATCCTGCCGCAGTGTTCTGATCGAGCAGGGCTATCTCTGCCGCAAACCGGTCGTCCGCATCCGCCGTCAGGACGACGACTATATCCTCACCTACAAATCCGGCGGCCTGATGGCACGGGAAGAATACAACCTGCCGCTCGGTGCAGAAGGTTATGCCCATCTGAAAGAAAAAATCGACGGCAAACTGATCTCCAAGAGACGTTATCTGATCCCTATGGAGAATGGTCTTACCATCGAACTGGATGTATTTTATGAACCCTGCAAAGGCCTGCTTCTTGCCGAAGTCGAATTCCCGGACGAAGCAAGTGCCAATTCTTTCTGTCCGCCCGCCTGGTTCGGGGAAGATGTCACATTTGACGGGCGTTACCACAACAGCTATTTAAGCCGCTGAATCTGTTTACTTTCCTGCTTTTTGCAGAATATCTTTTGCCGTGTATTTCGGCGGTGCGACGCGAATATACCTTTTTGCCAGATACCGCCGTTCTCTGCGGCATCCTCGCCTTAAGAACATCGTGTACCATCTTACAATCATCCGTTTCCACGGATTTTTACTGTTTTTGTTTTTCATTACATAACGCAAATATTTCCATTTCATTCTGTCAATTCCCACTTCTCTTCCTCAAACTCTGTTATTTTCCCCAAACCCAAGGCTTTTATGTTATACTCAACTGTGAAGATGTCAGGGGCAAACGTCCAAAACCACGATATGTCTGCACAGGAGCCGTTTTATGGCTTAATGGCATTTTTCACTGCATCACCAACAACAAATATACTATATGGGAGGTTCTTCATGAACACAAACGATCTTGCAAACCGTCTGAAATTTCTCCGTGCAAAAGCAAACTACACACAGTCCTATGTCTGCTCAAAAATCCATCTCAGCCGTTCTTCCTACAGCAACTACGAAAACGGCCTGCGTGTGCCACCTCTGGATATACTGAAGCTTCTGGCAGAATTTTATGATACCTCACTTGACTATCTGGTCGGCATGACCGACTATCCGGAGAAATACCCCTTTGCCAGTGCCGAAATGTATCTCCTCTTTGCAACCTGCCAGGATATGGCCTCCCCGGCACTGAACGAAGTCTTATCTTATGCCTGTTACAGAAAACAGATGGAAAAACACTGAGCCATTTCTTTTATAATCTTTTGTTATTATAATATCTTTTCTCTTGTTTTGCAATATGTGGCTTTGCAAAATGAACCTGCTGAGCCTTTTTATTCTCATTTTCCCCATATAAAGTTTTGGCGGAGGTATCAACTCATGTCAAACACAAATTATCCCAGACAACTGCAGCAGCTTGGGCTGAATATCGCCCGTTACCGCAAACTGCGCGGACTCACACAGGAGGAACTTGCCGCCCTGATATCGATGAGCCGGACACATCTGAGCAATCTGGAAGCTCCGGGAAAGATCACTTCGATCTCCCTTGAAAAGCTGTTTACGATTGCAGACGTTCTGAACGTTTCTCCCGCTTCTCTTCTGTCTTTCGACTGATTTTCGAAGTTTTGGCATTTTTACCTGTTTTCCCCATATATTTTACAGGTTGTACTTGTTTTTATTATAACAGCTGCCTCTGAGCGATACAAGTATAAATTGTATGATATTGGAGAAGGAGAGGTTACAAATGAAAAATCGCATTCGTGAATTACGTGCCGAAAAGAATATCACACAACTTCGCCTCAGTCTGGAGCTGGAAGTATCTCAGGAAACCGTCAGTGCGTACGAAAACGGAAAGCATCTGCCAAGTCTGAAATCTCTGATCAAAATGGCAGATATTTTCCATGTCAGCACCGATTATCTGATCGGACGCTCTGATGTAAGAAAACCATCCGCAACAAGTCCTCTTCCCAACGAAGACATTGCACTGCTTGATTGTTTTCACGATCTGGATACGGTTGACAAAGCAAGGCTTGTCGCCTATGCTCAGGGATTGTCCGACAAATCTCTGAAAGATTAGGGCAAAAAAGAACACGTTCGCTTCGCCGGAAGATCCGGTAAAGTGGGCGTGTTCTTTTCTTATGCATCTAAAAATAATGTCTCATAAAGTTTTAATCCATGGAGATGCTGGAAAAATCCGGTGTTCCCATCAGGTCAAACGGGGTGCTCTGGTATACATAATAATTCAGCCAGTTTGTATACAGATTGTTTGCATGTGCTCTCCACAGAAGCAGCGGTTTGTTTTTGCAGTCGTTATTTTCATAATAATTTTTCGGCATCTGGATATCCATTCCTTTTCCAAGATCCCTCTTATATTCTCCATCCAGAGTCACACGGTCGTATTCCGGATGTCCCATGATAAAGATCTTTCTTCCGCCGTCTGCCATACCGAGGAAAAATCCTGCCTCATCGGACTCTGCAAGAATCGTGATCTCCTTTGTCGCACGGATGTCATCGATGGAAACTTCAGTATGTCTGGAATGTGGTGCAAGAAAGACATCATCAAAGCCACGCACCAGCGGGATCTTGCGGTTCAGCACGCGATGCCAGAACAGACCGAACATTTTCTGCGGAAGCTGTCTTTTCTTCAGACCGTAAAAATGATAGAGAGATGCCTGTGCCGCCCAGCACAAAAAGATGGTGGAGGTTACATGCGTCTCACTCCAGTCCATGATCTCCGTGATCTCTTTCCAGTAATCCACCTCTTCAAACTCCATATTCTCGACCGGTGCACCGGTGACGATCATGCCATCGTATTTATTTTCTTTCACATCCTGAAAATGCAGATAGAATTTATTCAGATGGCTGGTAGAAGTATTCTTGGATTCGTGACTGTTCATCGTTAAAAAGGTCACATCGATCTGGAGCGGCGTATTGGAAAGGGATCGCAGAAGCTGCAGCTCGGTCTCTTCTTTGAGCGGCATCAGATTCACGATCAGGATCTGGATCGGACGGATATCCTGATGCATCGCCCGATTCTCATCCATCACAAATATATTTTCTCTTTCCAGTATTTCTTTTGCGGGCAGATCGCCCTGAACCTTGATCGGCATGATAATTGTCCTCCTTCAGTGTTTCGTTTTCTGTGGCACCGTCGTCTTATTTCTACATAAGCGGTGCAAATACACGCAGGATACGTCCTGCGATCTTGTCAAAGCTCTTTTGCTTTTTGTAATCTTCCTGTGTGATCTTCTGACATTTTTTCAGTGTTTCCTGGAAATCGTTCTCAACCGCCGGGATTTCACTGTTCTCATATAAAAAAGCTGCACATTCAAAATGAAGATACAGGCTGCGGTAGTCCATGTTGATGGTTCCGACCACGGCCTTGCGGTCATCGCTTGTAAATACTTTTGCATGCACAAAGCCCGGTGTATATTCATAAATCTGCACACCGGCATCGAGCAGTTCATTGTAGTACGTTTTCGCCAGGACGAAAGCATACCATTTATCCGGCACGTGCGGCATAATAATGATCACTTCCACCCCGCGTTTTGCCGCAAATTTCAAAGCTGTCATCATCTCATTATCCAGTATCAGGTAAGGTGTCATGATATGTACATACCGTTTTGAGGTATTCAGAATATCCATATACACCATTTTTCCTACGTGTTCTCCGTCAATCGGACTGTCGCCGTAAGGAATCACAAAACCTTCGCCGGAATGTTTTTCTCTTTCGTATATGACATCCAGATACGGATCAAACTCTTCTACTTTTTCGCTTTTGGCCACGTTCCACATCTCCAGGAACATCAGCGTAAAGCTTCGCACTGCGTCTCCTTCCAGCATGATCGCCGTATCTTTCCAGTGCCCAAAACGTTCTTTCCTGTTAATATACTCATCTGCCAGGTTCACACCTCCTGTAAAAGCGGTGTGTCCATCGATCACTGTAACCTTTCTGTGATCCCTGTAATTCTGGTGGGTGGAAAGCACTGGTTTGATTGGGGAAAACATCTGGCACCGGATGCCCATATTTTCCAGTTTCTGGGGATAATGATAAGGAAGGAGCATAAGACAGCACATACCATCATACATGACACGTACTTCTACTCCCTCTGCCGCCTTCTGCCTTAAAACCTCCAGGATACTGTCCCACATATAGCCCCGGTCAATGATAAAATATTCCATGAAGATAAGAACTCTACAAATGCACTTTTAAAAGGTGCATCTTTCCATTCGTCAGAAATAGCATAAGTCGTTCCATTCGCTCCTCCGCCCCAATTTTGCGTTCCGGCAAAATATCCAGAATACATGTTGCCAAAAAGGTCTTCCGAGCGTTGAAACAAGTTAACATCTTCAGATACTACCCTACGTTGCATCGTAGTAAGATAGCTGCCCCATAAATTATCTTTATCCAATTCTTTTTCTTGAACTTTATCAGGATCCAGATTAATCGTATCAGACATACAACTTCCCAATAAAAAGCAAACAGCAAACACCAGGAAGCAAGTTTGTATAACGTTATAGATTCTATTTTTCATTTTATTCTTCGTATTAAAGTATTAAAATCAAAAGTTAACTTTTACACCAAAACCGAAACTGCGTAAGCTAGGTGGCATAAAATAATCGAAACCCTGATAATAAGTTCCTGTATTTGCTGTTAGTTCCGGATCAAACGGAGCTTTCTTATAAAACATCAGCAAATTGTGTCCTGTCAGTGACAGAGAAATGTTTAATTTTTCTCCGAACCACTTTGCCGGAAGCATATATGATAATGACATTTCACGTAAACGAACATTAGTCGCACTGTACACATAATGCGCCAGTAAACCTGTTTTTCCGGAAGCAACGGTACCATAATATTGTTCTGCATCCAACTTTCCATTATTTACAGGTACACCACCGTTATCACGGGCTGTAGCTGTTTGTTGTGATACTCCGAATTGATCCATCAAAGCTTGTGTAGCGGAAATCACCTCACCGCCAACACGCGCGTCAATCAGAAAATCAAGTTCCACCCCTTTCCAAGAAAAACTGTTTCTAAATCCTAGATTATACTTAGGAGCTGCCGAACCAACTTTTATGAAAGTATTTTCTTCAGCCGATACACCTCCATTTGAAATAAGAATATCACCATGTAAGTCTTGTTTCAATTTTGTCGCATAGATATCAGACATAGTACCACCTTCTTTCAAAATCATTCTGTATGAATCTGCACTGGCAACGGAAAATTCTGTTGGTGATTTTACTGTTGTACCAGTAGTGCGGTCAGTCACATACTCAGGAAGTAACTCTTTGATTTCTTTGATGCGTAAATCGTCGTTCTGATAATTCATGTCTGTTCCAGTGTTGCCATACTTATCTTAGTGAATGCAATACTTCCAATCTATATCTTCCGTCAGAATGTGTAAACGGGGTTTTACACTATGAACGGATTAATCCTGGAATTAGCAAGAAAAACGCCAGATTGTCGCGAAAAACGAGATCTCTCCTACAATTTCTAACTGTAACTCCT
>ERZ773252.4251-NODE-4251-length-10114-cov-3.260165_pt1 | contig 10114 bp, 5 predicted proteins | sample MGYA00580517_ERZ773252 | MGnify/ENA primary metagenome ERZ773252 (study PRJEB29015, sample SAMEA2737766) | human gut metagenome | biome: human gut; feature: human-associated habitat; material: faeces | place: China | collected 2012 ... | reverse complement strand
GGGCGGCGGCGTGCAGACAAACAAAAAAGCCGGACACCCACTTACGGGCGTCCGGCTTCGCTTTGCCTAGCGATTACCGTGACTTACGACGTGCGAATATGACGTACGGCAGCTGGAAATCAGCCTTCAATCGCAATCTGATGCTTGGTCTCAACCTGCTGCTGCGCTTCGGGCTTCGGCATTTCCAGGCACAGGGTGCCGTCCTTGTAGCTGGCGTGAATGTCGGAATCCTTCACGTCCTCGCCAACGTAGAAGCTACGAGAGCAAGAGCCGGCGTAGCGTTCGCGACGCAGCCAGCGGCCGTTGTCGTCCTTGTCCTCGTGCGAGCTGTTGCGATGCGCGGAAACGGTCAGATAGCCGTTCTGCAGGTCCAGCGAAATGTCGTCCTTCTTGAAGCCAGGCATGTCGATGTCGACCATGTAGCCCTTGTCGGTCTCACGCACATCGGTGCTCATCATGCCTGCGGACATGTTCGGATCGCATGCGGCTGCGCGGTCCATGTTGCGCCAACCCTCGAAGAACGGATCGTCGAACAGATCGGAGAACATCGTGTCATTCATCAAAGCCGGAAACATTGCCATAATCGGTACTCCTTAAGCAAATGCGCGTTCTGTGCGCGGAGTAATGCGGCTTGGCAGCCGGCCGTGCGATTATCGCTGCGGCGTCACCATCCAGCGAGACCGGCGACCGGGTTCGTTGCCGCATCCGGAACCCTCCCGGGCTCCTGACCTTGACCTTTCACTTCACCCAACTCTTCCGTGTCCTGCTCATTCCGCGATTATGCTCACAGTGAAATACCGGGAAATGCTTGCGATTGCGTGCGCGGAAAAGTCGTACGGCGAATTTCGTTTTTCTTCAGAATCGGACGCATGGGATTGGTCTGCAATGCGTTACGTATCTGTTTTTCCAACCGGTCACGTGAAGTGTGGTTTTGGGTGGCTATGTGTTCGATTCTGCCGAATTGGTTATTCGGATTGTGTTTTCTGGAGAATCGGACATTTGTGGTGCTGGTTTTGGGTTTGGATGTCCGTTTGTCTGTTTCTGCTGAGATAGCTGGGCTTTCGGCGCATGTTTAGTACTTTTTTTGTCACATTTCATACGTTTTGGATAAAGCAAAAGGGCTGGAATCGTTGGATTCCAGCCCTTTTCGACCCGTGCGAGCGGGGGGAGTTGAACCCCCACGAGCATACACTCACTGCCACCTGAAGACAGCGCGTCTACCATTCCGCCACGCTCGCAGACAATCGACTAATTTACACCTTTACTATCTGTGGCACAAATCGGCGTGTCGCACCGCCGTATTCGCAAAGCGAATGCACAAAGCGGTGCGACGCGAGGAGGGAGGAGGCCCTGTGGACCTCCAGACGATGGAGCCATCCTTTGTTCAAAAAGCCGCGTTTGCGTAGCAAATGCTCAAGCCCCGCGACTTCCATCCAGCTCCTCTGGCTCAGCCCTTCGAACCGTTCTCGTAGAACTTGGCGAGTGTCTCGTCGCGGAATTCGTTGAAATAGCCGCCGTCGATCGATGCTCGGATATCGTCGAGCAGCTTCACGAAGAAGTGCTCGTTGTGGATCGTCGCCAGCGTGAAACCGTTGAATTCGCGGGCGCGCAGCGCGTGGTCCACGTATGCGCGCGAATAGTGCGTGCAGGTGTAGCAGTCGCAGTCCTCCTCAAGTGGGCCGAAATCGTGCTTGAACTGCGCGCGCTTGATGTTGTAGCGGCCGTGGCGCGTGAAAATCGCACCATTGCGGCCGCAACGCGCGGGGGCCACGCAGTCGAAGGTGTCGCCGCCGTTCTCCACGCAGGCGAAAATGTCGTCCACAGAGGCGATACCCAGCACGTGGCGTGGACGGTTTTCCGGCATCGCGTCGCAGATCCATGCACAGGTGTCGCCGATGATGCGCTTCTCGATCGCGCCGCCGATGCCGACGCCGTCGAAATCGAGCGAAGCGATCTGTTCGGCGGCATGCCTGCGCAGATCCTCGTAATTCGCGCCCTGCACTACGCCGTAGAGCGCCTGGTACGGCTTGCCGAGACGTTCCTCGGTAAGCCGCTTGTGCTCGGCCACGCAACGTTGCGCCCAGCGGTAGGTGCGTTCCACGGAACGTTCCTGGTAGCCGCGGGTGTTCATCAGCGTGGTCAGCTCGTCGAAAGCGAACATGATGTCGGCGCCGATCTTGTGCTGGATGCCCATGGAGATTTCGGCGGAGAACCGGTGCAGCGAGCCGTTGAGCGGCGACTTGAACGTCACACCGTCCTCGTCCACGAACGCGAGCCGCTCCTTGCCTTCCGCGATCACGTCGTCCGATTTCATGCCGGTGACGTCCATGGCGAGCGTCTTCTTGAAGCCCGCGCCGAGTGACAGCACCTGGAATCCGCCGGAATCGGTGAACGTCGGACCGTTCCAGTTCATGAATCTGGCAAGCCCGCCGGCTTCGTCGAGCACCTGTTCTCCGGGTCGTTCATACAGGTGGAACGCGTTGGACAGCAGGCATTGCGCGCCAAGATCCTTCATGGTTTCGGGCAGCACGGCCTTCATCGCGGCCTGCGTGGCCACCGGCACGAACGCCGGGGTGTGGATGTCGCCGTGGGGGGTGTGGATGATGCCGGTGCGGCCGTAGCGCGCGCCGCCGCGCCCCTTGCCATCGGCCGCATCTGGCAGGCGGGTTTTCTGCTCGAAGTAGAACGCGTCGCGGCGGCCGGGCTTGCCGGGTTCCGCGCCGCGGGGATGCTCAATAAGGTTTTCGATCGATGCCGCGCTGGTCGTGTTGCCTGCTGCGTCGTGCGTTGCGCCGGCTGCCGCGTTGGCCGCTGAGGTCTCGTGCGCCACCGCGCCGGTCTGTGGTTCGTTCAAGCTTGTCATGCTCTCAACTGTATGCGATAGCGCCGATTGCCGCGGTGGCGCCATCGGCGGTCGACGGTGGCATCGTATGGAGCAAACTGCCAAGCGATTCGATTGCTACTTTCAACAAACATTCAGGAAACTTCCAGAGCAGGTATCTTTACTCTTAGATAGCAGTTCGAGCGGCACGATTGCTGACCATGTTGAATGCCGCGAGACGAATAAGGAGCAACAATGGCTGAAGATAATAGCGATCAGAACATCGCCCAGCCGCAGGATGGCACGCAGCAGACCGCGCCGCAGACGCCGAGCGAGAACGTCGCCGACGAAGCACAGACTTCCGTTACCGAACCGATTGCAGTGCCGAACGCGGGCGAGCAGCCCACCACCGCCCTTCCTACCGTGGACGCGGCGGATGGCACGGCAGGCAATACCGCTGACGATACGCCGGATTATGCTTCCGCGGCGGGCGAACGTACCGTGGTTGGCGGTTCCACGCAGGATGCGCCGGCCCAGCAGTACCGTCCGGCACCGGAATATGGTGCATACGGACCGGTACCGACGCCGCCGGCAGACGCGAATGGCGCGCCGAACATGCCTCCGCAGCCACAATATGGCGCCTACGGGCAGGCTTCCGGACAGCAGCCGCAGCGGCCTCGCAATCCTTTCTTCGGAAATCCGTATGTGGGTGGAAATCAGCAGAACGATCAGCAGAACGCGCAATCGAATAACGGCAATCCATTTATGAAGCCCGCTGCGCAAGGCGGAGCCAACGTGCCGCCAGCAGCGCCGAATACTCCCAATAACGGCAACCCGTTTGGGAATCCGAATAACGGTAATCCGTTCGGTGCCCCGCAGCAGAATGGCGCAGCAACCAAGCCGAAGTCCGCTTCCGGCGTGACCGGGCATGTGATGACCGGCGTGGTGGCGGCCCTCGTCTCCGCGGCATTGTGCCTCGGCGTCGGCTACGCGGCAATCACCAATGGATGGGTGACCGTACCCACCTCCAGCTCACTGACCAGCGTGAAGTCCAACACGTCCGGATCCGGTTCGGCGAAAGCCAAATCCGGCGAGGCCGCGGACTGGAGCGCGGTGGCGAAGGAAGTGTCCGATTCTGTGGTGTCCATTGATGTGGCAACCAGCGACGGCAGCGCCAAAGGCTCCGGTGCAATCATCAGCGACAAAGGCTACATCGTCACCAACAACCATGTGATTTCCGGCGCGAAGCAGATTCAAGTGACGCTCGCCAACGGCACCATCTACTCAGCGCAAATCGTCGGCACCGACACCACCACCGATCTGGCCGTAATCAAACTCGACAATCCGCCGAGCAATCTGAAAGCCGCGGAATTTGCCGATTCCGACAATCTTGCCGTGGGTGAATCCGTGATGGCCATCGGCAATCCGCTCGGCTACGATGACACCGCAACCGTCGGCATCGTTTCCGCGCTCAACCGCCCGGTGACCGTGTCCGATGACAACAACAACGACATCGTCACCAACGCCGTGCAGATTGACGCGGCCGTCAACCCAGGTAATTCCGGCGGTCCGACCTTCAATGCGGCCGGCCAGGTGATTGGCATCAACTCATCCATCGCATCCACCACAACGTCCTCCGGCACCGCCGGATCCATCGGCATCGGCTTCGCCATTCCGTCGAACTTGGTAAAGCGTGTGGCTAACGAGATCATCGACAACGGCACCGTGCAGCACGTGGCGCTCGGCGTCACCATCAAGAGCTCCACGGTTGAGGCGGACGGCGTGACCCGCGGTTGCACGCAGGTGCAGTCCGTGGTCGACAACAGCCCGGCGGCCAAGGCCGGAGTGAAGGCCGGCGACTCCATCGTGGCGTTCAACGGCAAGGCGGTGAACAACAACTATTCGCTGCTCGGCTACGTGCGCGCCTCCGCCATGAACGACAAGGTGACATTGACGGTCGTGCGCGACGGCAACACCATGGAGCTTGACGTGACACTCGACCAGGAGGAATCCCAAACGAACTCCTCCAACAGCCAGAACCAGCGGAACAACGGCAATGATGGCCAGAGCCAGAACGGCAATGGCAACGGTTACGGTAATGACGGCAACGGCAACGGAAATGGACAGAGCGACGGCAACGGTAGCAACGGCTACGGTGACGGTGGCGGCCTGTTCGACCCGTTCGGCCTGTGGTAAAGCGAGATGTTGATGCGGTGCGTGAATTGACGGACGCAAGTTGTTGCGGTGCGCAAGTCAAGACTGTTGGGCTGGCTAAAACGTTTCGCGACATGCGAACGGACGGAAGCCACCCGATAGGCTGACGGCGAAGACGCGGCTGGCACCACGAAATCGCAAGTACAACGAAAACCGCGAAAATCAACAAAAAGCAAGCCAAAAGAAGAATGCAATAAGGGCTGTGTGAGCAATCGCACAGCCCTTATTGCTGTATTGCGGCACAAAAATCGCAAATATTTGCTATGCTGAAAATATCTTTTTACGCCGTGTATCGATGGCTCGCGCGGGCGAGGCGCCGATGGGTTAACAAGGCGTCCGATACGAGCGTAAGGAGATTCTCATGCGTAGAATCATCGATATTTGCTGGCGACTGTGCAAACAGGTTCCGTTACTGCCGATTACCATTCTGTCCGCGATTCCGTTGGCATTGCTGGGGGAGTGGAAGCCGTGGGGCGAGGCTGCGTGGGATTCGTGGATTTCGCAAGTCGGCGTTGACGGGTTGAGTGCGTTCAATCCGGGCGTTGGGCAGTGGATTGTGATCGCGTTGGTTGCGTACACGATTGTGGTGACGGTACGCGGCATGATCGACGATCTGCGGCACGGGCATGTTGGCGTCGATCTGCTGGCGGTCGTCGCGATTGCGTCGACGGTCGCAGTGCAGGAATATTGGGCCGCATGGGCCGTGGTGCTGATGATCTCGTCCGGCGAGGCGATCGAGGAATTCGCGCAGTCAAAGGCCGAAAGCAACCTGACCGCGCTGATCGACGCGGCACCGCGAACCGCGCACGTGGTCGTGCTGCCCGGCATGCGGGGGCATGTGCACGCGTCGGGCAGCGAGCATACGGCCGACGTGACCGCCGACGGATTTCGTACTGTCAGAGTGTCCGATTCTGGAGAAACGGACAACCAAGACGGTGAAAAGCGTGCTTTTGCGTCTGAATCTCCAGAAACGGACACAAAAGGTGCTTCGCAAACGTATGATGCGGCTGGAGAGCGTTTCGAAACGGTCCCCGTTGATCAGGTACAGCTCGGCGACGTGATCCTGGTGTTGCCCGGCGAAACGGTGCCGGTCGACGGTGAGCTGCTGTCGGGCGTGGCCACGCTGGATCTGAGCAACATCAACGGCGAGCCCGTTCCCCGTGAAGTGTATGCTGGCGCTCGCGTGATGTCCGGTGCGGTCAACGGCTCCACAACATTGACCATGCGTGCCACGCAACTTGCGCAGGATTCGCAGTATCAGAAGATTCTCGAGCTGGTCTCGTCGGCGCAAGAGTCGCGCCCCGCTGTCGTAAAGACCGCGGATATGCTTGCAGTGCCGTTTACCGTGCTTTCGCTTGCGATTGCTGGGATTGCATGGGCGATTTCCGGATTGCCGCTGCGATTTGCGCAAGTATTGGTGCTTGCTACGCCGTGTCCGCTGTTGATTGCCGCGCCGGTCGCATATGTGGCTGGAACCGGGCGACTTGCCAAAGCGGGAATCCTGATCAAAGCGCAGGATGTGCTGGAAAATCTAGGTCGCGTATCGCATATTTTCTTCGACAAAACCGGCACGCTCACCGTCAAGCAGCCGCAGGTCGTACGTGTAGAGAAGCCGTTTGAGACGAGTTCGCCGTTCAATGAGGACCATATTCTCATGATGGCCAGCGTGGTGGAAGGCTATTCGGTGCACATTCTGTCGAAAGGCATCGCGGCGGCCGGACGCAAGGCTATGGATGATTTGTATGCGCGGTATGCGGCGGGGCAGAGGCTGTGCGTCGAGCGCGATTTGCCGGGGCACGGGCGCGACTATCCGGTGGTGAAGAACATTGTAGAGGAGTCCGGCAAGGGTATATCCGGCGAAGTGAACGGGCATCAGGTGCGCGTGGGGCGGTTCGCATACGTGACGGCTGACGAATCCGGATTCACGCCGGTGCTGCATATGCCGGATGCGACGTATTACGTGTCCGATTCTGCCGAATCGGACAAACGGGAGACTCAGAATGCGCTGCGGATGTCCGATTCACCAGAAACGGACATCCAGAGGGCTAAAACGCGTGCTTACTTGTCCGATTCTCCAGAATCGGACACTATGGGAGTGAGGAACGGGGTGCCTGACGATGCGCAGCCTGCAGCCGCGCCCTCTACTTCCGCGTCCGTCGCAACCCAATCCGCCGCTCGCAAGCCTGAAACCGCAAACTCGCTGTTTGCCCCGCTCGCTCCTGACGAAATGGCTGCATACGTGGCGATTGACGGCCGTCTTGCCGCCCGCATCGTACTTCGTGACGTGCCTCGCGAGAATGCGAAGCGTTCTTTGGCTCGCCTGCACGAGTTGGGTGTCAAAGAACTGTCCATGCTTACCGGCGACAAGGCTGCGTCCGCCCGCATCATCGCAAACGAAGTCGGTATCGACGACGTGCAGTCCGAACTGTTCCCTGAAGACAAGGTTGCCGCCGTCAAGAGCGCCACTGAATCCAAGCACCAGAAGCTGTCGTTGTGGAATCGCATCAAGCAACGCGTAACCGGCGAATCCAAGAATCGTCAAATCACCATGATGGTCGGTGACGGCGTCAACGACGCCCCCGTACTTGCGGTTGCCGATATCGGCATGGCCATGACCGACGGCACGTCCACCGCGGCTTCCGAATCTGCGCAAGTGGTCATCATGAATGACGACATCGCGTCCGTTCCGCGGGCCATCGCCATCGCGCGCCGCACGAAAAAGGTGATGTTGCAGGCGGTGCTGATCGGCCTCGGCCTTGCGATTATCGGCATGATCGCGGCCGCGTTCAATCTGATTCCCGTGGTTGTCGGCGCGTTCATGCAGGAAGCGATTGATGTTGTCAGCATTCTGTGGGCGCTCACCGTGCTTTTCGACCGTGGCGAATCAGCCTGATTGCGCCTCGAAACCCCGTATCTCGCCTATATATGGCAGATTTGGAGGTCTGTCAGCAAGTATTTCGCTTATATCTGGCAGGTCCATATGAGAAAACCGGACTTAGGGGGCGAGAATACACCCTCTAAGTCCGGTTTCTCAAAACAGCTCTGCCATATATAAGGCATGTATAAGGCAGATTCGGAAGTTTTGGGATTGTTTACAGCGAGCTCGGGGAGATTTCTCCAGCGATCGATGTGTGCATCCACTTGCCGAAGTCGGCTCCGGTCACGCCTTGAGACAGCAGGAACATGATTTTCGCATACGTGGCTTCCAGCGTCATATCGCCAGATCCAATTGCGCCGGCGCGTGCGATCGCATCACCCGTCTCGTAATGGCCGAGCAGTACTTCCGCCTGCTGGCACTGCGATGCAATCACAACGGGAACGCCATCATGCAGTACGTCGGCAATCACGTCAGTCAGTCCAGGCTCGTCGCTTGGCACATTGCCGACGCCGTACGCACGCAACAAAACCGCTTCCGGCCGCGGCGTAAGCATCGCTTCCAACCGTGCCGCGGAAATGCCGGGTGCCATATCGATCACCGCAACATCATGGCGAGAGTAAGGCTGAGGCGACGTCCAACCGCAGCCAACCGCAGCGGAATCGTCCGCATACCAATGCCATGGCGTGCCAGTGCGTGCCAGCGGGCCGACGGAAGGCGCCGAAAAACCTTCAAATGCCCAGCTCGACGACTTGCTCACACGATTGCCCGCAAACAGGTGATGTCCAAAAAACAGTCCCACACCGTGGAATCGTCCGCTCATCGCGGCATTCAGCGCGCCCGTGACATTCGCAGTGGCGTCCGACTCGATCTTGCCAAGCGGATGCTGTGAACCCGTGAAAATCACCGGCTTGCCAAAATCAGCCAACGCATACGCAAGCGCGGCGCTCGAATAGCTCATCGTATCGGTGCCATGCAACACCACGAACGCGTCGGCATCATCGCGGTGCGCACGCAAATCGTCGATCATCGTCTGCCAATTGTCGGGAGTCGCATTCGACGAGTCGATAAGAGGATCAAGTTCGGTGAACGTGAACAGGCTCGCGTCCATGTGCGCGTCCTCCAGCAGACGGAACAGCCATCCGCGAGTGTCGGCGCCCGGAATCAGGCCGTTCGGCGAGTCAATCATGCCGATAGTGCCGCCGGTATATGTGATGTGAATGCGCATTGCCACCTTCTTACGATTGCCTGGTACTTAATAAGTACTTGCTTGCGATTGCGGGATGGACGAATTCCGATATTTCGGATTCCTACATCCCGCGATTCTGCGACTACTTGCGATTGTACGTGCATCTGCCGCGCTCATCGCGTACGATTAATGCAGCCACACGTTGGATTCATCTGGATTCAGCGCAAACACCAACGCCAGTGCGCACAAGGCGAAGAAGTCGTAAGAAAGTGCATAAGCACCCCTGTTGCAAATGCAGGGAATGCATTAGGCTAGAGCGCGTGACTGAAACTCATGAACTTCGTATTGCTGTAATCGGCGCCGGCCCTGCAGGCGTCTACTCCTCTGACATTTTCCTGCGCCAGTTGAAGAAGCTCGGCGAGGAGCTCGGCCTCGGCACTGCCGCCCGAATCGACCTGTTCGAAAAGCTGCCGGTGCCGTTCGGTCTGGTGCGCTACGGCGTGGCCCCCGATCATCCGTCCATCAAATTCATTGCGTCGGCACTCGAAAAGACGCTCGACAATCCGGACATCCACCTGTACTGCGACGTGGAATTCGGCAAGGACGTGCCGGCCACGGAATTCGTGGGCTATGACCACAGCGAGTGCGACGCCAAGATCGTGGCCATCGTGGCCGATGAGGAGCTGCGGGACGAGGTGGCCGCCGGGGCCGAGGCCGTGGTGGTACTGGATCAGTCCCCCTTCTATGCCGAGATGGGCGGTCAGGTGGCCGACCACGGCACCATCACCGCCGACGGCGTGGTATTCACCGTGGCGGACGTACAGAAAAACAAGGGCGGCAAGTTCATGCACTATGGCCGTCTGGCCCAAGGTGTGCTCCACGTGGGAGACACCGTTCACGCCGCCATTGATATGGAGCGCCGCAAGGCCATCCAGCGTGCTCACAGCACCACCCACCTGCTGGATGCGGCGCTGAAAAAGGTGCTGGGCGACCACGTCCATCAGGCGGGCTCTCT
>ERZ773252.4247-NODE-4247-length-10121-cov-3.288397_pt1 | contig 10121 bp, 8 predicted proteins | sample MGYA00580517_ERZ773252 | MGnify/ENA primary metagenome ERZ773252 (study PRJEB29015, sample SAMEA2737766) | human gut metagenome | biome: human gut; feature: human-associated habitat; material: faeces | place: China | collected 2012 ... | reverse complement strand
ATGTGACCTTATAGTCAGTTTTTCCGTTATTTTGTACCGAAGATACGGTCGCCCGCATCGCCAAGTCCAGGACAGATGTAGGCATTCTCATTCAACTCGCGATCCAGATGACCCACATAGATCTGCACATCCGGATGCGCCTCATGCAGCTTCTGTACACCTTCCGGTGCTGCAATGATACACATGAACTTAATCTTCTTCCCACCATGTTCCTTAATCTGTGTGATCGCATCCACGGCGGAGCCACCGGTGGCAAGCATCGGATCGGTTACGACAATGATTCTCTCATCAATCGGATTCGGAAGCTTGCAGTAATACTCATGTGGAATGCGCGTCTCCTCATCCCGGTACATACCGATGTGTCCAACCTTTGCAGATGGTACGAGGGCAAGCACGCCCGGCACCATGCCAAGGCCAGCACGAAGTATCGGAACGATAGCGAGCTTACGTCCGGAAATCATCGGAGTCATACATTTCTCGATTGGAGTCTCAATCTCCACATCCTGCAATGGCAGGTCACCAAGTGCTTCAAATCCTTCAAGCATCGCAATCTCCTCTACGAGCTTCCGGAACTCATTGGTTCCCGTATTCTTGTCACGCAGAATCGAAATCTTATGCTGAATCAACGGATGCTCAAAAATCGTAATGTTTTTCTCATTCTTAAAATCCATTTTGTAATCTCCTTTTTCTTATTGAATATCTTACTTGATATACGAATTGCTCCGTTGCTACGCAACTTCCGCAATTCTGACTTTTGGCTTTTTATATCCTATTATTCCTTAGACTTCACAAAGACACCACGGCTCTGGTCACCATCCGGATTTACACCAAACTGGTAATCATTTCCAGGCAGAATCGCATTTAACAGAATTCCTGCGATCGCTGCAATAGCAAGCGCTGTCAGTGTGATAGATGTCTCCCCGATTGTAAATGTGATACCGTTTGAGAAACCAAGTCCACAGACGAAGATCACACCAGCAATAATCAGGTTTCTGGAACGTGTCAGATCTACCTTATTCTCAACGACATTCCGCACACCGATGGCTGAAATCATACCATATAACATGAAGGATACACCGCCAATAATCGCTGATGGCATCGTGGAAATGACAGCTGCGAACTTCGGAATGAAGGACAGCACGATTGCAAATACGGCTGCCAGACGGATAACCATCGGATCGTATACTTTGGAAAGCTCTAATACACCTGTGTTCTCACCGTATGTTGTGTTTGCAGGTCCGCCGATTGCTCCTGCAAATGCAGTTGCAAGACCATCACCAACTAATGTACGGTGCAGACCCGGGTCCTGAATAAAGTTCTTGCCAACGGTTGCAGAAATAGCTGACATATCACCCACATGCTCCATCATCGCAGCGATTGCGATTGGTGCCATAACCAGAATCGATGTGAGATCGAATTTTGCAAACTGGAACTGTGGTACACCGAAGAAGCTTGCGGATTTCACCGACTCGAATGCGATGATCGCACTGCCATCCGGATTCGTAAGTCCTGCCGCATTCATGATCACTGCTGCCACGTAAGAAATCAAAACACCCATCAAAATCGGGATGATCTTGAACATGCCTTTCCCCCAGATATTGAAGATGATGATAACCGCTAACGCGATTACCGCAAGCCACCAGTTTGTGCTGGCATTTGAGATTGCGGATGGTGCAAGCGAAAGTCCGATACAGATAATGATCGGTCCGGTTACAACCGGTGGAAGGAAACGCATCACGCGGTTTACGCCAACCAGCTTGATAATCAAAGCCATAACCAGATACAATGCACCGGCTGCTACCACGCCACCGCAGGCATAAGCTACCTTGTCATTTGCTGCCATATCGGCGAATTTACCGGTATCCAGGTTGGCAACGGTTGAAAATCCACCTAAGAATGCAAACGAAGATCCAAGGAACGCCGGTACTTTAAACTTCGAACATACATGGAAAAGCAATGTACCAAAGCCTGCACAGAAAAGTGTGACTGATACAGTCAGACCTCTCGTCAATGGCTCCCCACATGCATCTGCAAAATACCCGGACACTAAAATTGGGACTAAGATAGTTGCACCGAACATTGCAAACATATGCTGTAATCCCAAAATCAAAACCTTCGGTAATCCAAGCTTTTTCGCATCTCTGACTGCTCCATCATTTGTGTCACCCATAGTTTTTACCTCTTTCCCTCTCTTGCTTTGTAAGAGAATTTATTTGTATTCTATTATGCACGAGCAGAGGGGATTTTGCAACAAGAAATCAAAAGGATTTTTATGGGATAGCATAGAGATTTTTGTTACTCTGTTTGACAGGCTTGCGGTGGTAAGTTGGGGGAATTTTCAATTTCCCAGAAAAATTCTCCAATTACAGATAACCATGCTGAAACAAATCGGGGGATTTTTTCACATTATCAAGAAATCCCCCAATCACAAGTCTGGAAATTGGAGCCAATTGGGTAAAGAATGCACATATACCAATATTCCCCCAAACGATTTTGAAAAAAGGGCAGAAATTATTGGGTAAATATATTGAAATACGGAAAATCCCCCAATAGAACACGTTATTCAAATGCTTTCTGCATATTTTACTGCTTCTGCTTCTCGCGGAAGATCAGGCGGAACAGAAAACGCACAAATGGTCCCGCATAAAAGATCTGCCAGCACAGTGCCATTGGAAAATTAAATGCACATGTCTGTAACCAGACGGCAATAAACTGATTTCCCGCATGCTTAAATAAAATGGTTGCTGCCAGACTCATAAGCGGACACATAAATGCGACTGAAATAAATGAGATTGCAAGAACCAGATGGAACGGATTTTCCTTCTCCGGGTTCACGATCTTCAACGCTTTCTTATTCGCAATTGTACCGACAAAAAAGAAATCAAGCACAAATGCAATCGGTCCCATGATGACAAGCTCATGGAATGCGGACAGGAACACTTCGTTGCTCATCCCTCCGATGTTCAGTGCAATGTTGTAGCAGATCATCGCATACACCATGACGAACACCATCATAATCGTGAAAATAACCTCTTGAAACTTTGTTTTTGGCATAAAAAAACCTCCTTAAAATGATAATTTTTAACAGACTGTGTTGTTCGTTATCATTCCAAAGAGAATGTGCGTTTCCAATAGTAACCTTCTATAATGTTGTAACGCCCCCTCACATTCGTTCGGCGGCAGGTCGTCGGAACCGGTTTTCAATATGAACTTCGTTCATAGCGGTTCCTCCTCTTTCCGAGTGTGGATTATATCATGTCGCCTAACGGCTCCATGTGTGTTTTCGCAATATGCCGGCTTGTGCAAGCACAGCCGCCACGTTGCTCATTTTATCAAATGGATTTTGTGGTGTTAAGGTGTTTTTTTTATGTTATAATGTAGCACGCTGATGCGTGCGCAGGTCATCACGCTTTCGCGTGGTGACAGATTATAATGTAGCACGCTGATACGTGCGCAGGTCATCACGCTATCGTGTAGTGACATGTGATATAATGGGAAAAATTTTACAGAATCGAGATACATTATGAAGAAAATACTTGCATTTATAAAAAGAGAAACCGTCCTGATGGTAAGTCTTGTGCTCGCCGGTCTCTCCATGTTCCTCGTCCACCCGGACAGAAAATACATCTCCTACATCGACTGGCATTCCATCACACTCCTGTTCTGCCTGATGGCTGTTATGGCAGGATTCAAGGAAACCGGTCTGTTCCGCACGATCGGAAATGCACTGCTTGCACACGTTCATACAACGCGACAATTGTTTCTTGTACTGGTGTTGCTTCCATTTGTGTTCAGCATGTTTATCACAAACGATGTCTCACTGATTACCTTTGTGCCGTTTGCAATCATTGTGCTTTCCATGTCGGAGAAAGAACATCTGATCATCCCGGTCGTTGTGATGCAGACAATCGCTGCAAACCTCGGAAGTATGCTTATGCCGATGGGGAATCCACAGAACTTGTATCTATATGCGAAATCTGGCATGTTCCTCGGTACATTCGTGGAAATTATGCTCCCTTACACGATTGCCTCGCTACTTGGAATCCTGATTTCCATGTTCTTCATCAAACAGCATGCCATTGTAATCGATCGGAACGACAATGCAGTTAAACTTCCGAAAAAACAGATTATCCTTTACAGCATCGCATTTTTGCTGTGCCTGTTGAATGTTGCAAAGCTTCTGGACATCCGCATCCTGTTCGTGATTATTCTTGTACTGTTCCTGCTTGTGTCACGAAAAACTCTGCTTCACGTGGACTACGCACTGCTCGGCACATTTATCGGATTTTTCGTATTCATCGGAAATATGGAGCGCGTGCCAGCTTTCCAATCCTTCCTTGAAAGCATCATTACCGGACGGGAAACATACATCGCCATCGGTGCCAGCCAGATCATCAGCAACGTGCCAACCGCCCTTTTGCTGTCCGGATTTACAACAAATTACAAAGCACTTATCATCGGCACAAACCTCGGCGGGCTCGGCACACTCATTGCTTCGATGGCAAGCCTGATCTCCTACAAGCAAATTGCCCGGGAATATCCGGGCAAAAAGGGGAAATATTTTCTGTGGTTTACGGTTGTGAATGTGGTGTTTCTGGCTGGGTTGATGGGGATGTATAGTCTAACCTCTTAGACTATTTCCTCCTTGCATAATCCTCCTCAATCTCCTCGAAGCAATCTTCTTCATCTAGAAAGTCTGTCATATCCTGTGCGGATTCGCAGCTACGCATCATGGCTACAGTCTGACTTAAGACCTTGTAATTGAGTGCTGTTCCGGCAGCATCACAATGGTAATTGACGGCGCGACCGGCTCTGATTCCCATGCGTCCTGCTTCTGCGACTGCATCGATGTTTGCTCCAAGGAAGATAAATTCCCAGTTTTTCGCCTGCCGTTTCTCAATCATTTTCTTGATCTTCGCATAATTATATCTATGGCTTGCATTTTCCATACCATCGGTTGTGATAATGAAGATCGTCTTCTCCGGACGTTCCGACTCCGGCATACGTTTGCGCACATCCTTGATATGACTGATTGCACCACCGATTGCATCTAGCAATGCCGTACAGCCCCGCACAAAATACTGCTCGTCTGTCATCGGCTGAATCTGCCTGATGTCCGCCCGGTCATAGATCACCTCTGTCTGGTCATCAAACAATACGACCGATACAAGCGCTTCGCCTGTTTCCTTCTTCTGCTTCTCGATCATACTGTTGAATCCGCCTATCGTGTCCGCCTCAAGCCCGCTCATCGATCCACTTCTGTCTAAAATAAATACCAGCTCTGTCAAATTCTTCATAATGATTACCTCCATTTCATCCTTCTGATATTTTCGATATGCAGCATACATGCATTCAATCCTATATGCTTATATCTGCCAAATCATTTTTATCAGTTGCTTTGTTTGTTGTTGAGGAAATCATATCACAAAGCATAAAAAATAAGGTCGCCACACAAGCGACCCTATATAATATATTTGATCAGACACAGAAGTCCATGCTCCTCTGTCTATATATCAGATCAGGCATGAAAGTCCATGCTCCTCTAACTGGATATCTAACTCAATCATATCGTAGATTTGATTCTCTATGAAATAAGAGAAGATAATGTCCGTCTTATCGCACGGGCTTAATGCATATCCTGCACGCGCAAGCAGATCTCTCGTCTCATCCAAATTAAGCTTTGCACCCATGCACAGACACATTGCAGTCATCTTCTGCGGATGATACTCTGCATGATTTTTTATCTTCGAAAATGTTTTCTTATCCACGAGCGCCCGCTTGTAGACATCCGCATTCGTCATGCCTTTCTCTTCGATCAGATAGAGCAGATATTCCGAGAATGAATCCGTCAGATGCTTCATGCGCTCTTCTAATTTGCTCTCATGCAGTTCTGTGAACTCATTTTCTTCCTCGGAATCTTCGTCGGAATCCTCCTCATACAGATCGTCCTCATACAGATCGTCTTCATAAGGCGAGAACGATTCATCGTCCAAGTCCGTCCCATCAGGCTGGCGGAGTGCATCGTCTAGTTCCGTCTCATCAGGCCGGCAGACTTCATCGTCCTGTTCACGCTGCAGCGCCATCGTCTGTATGCCATATTCTTCATGATGTTTTGCATCGACATAGTTCTCGTCAATATATGCCTGCAGGTCTTTGTCGAATCGTTTTCCATATCGTGCTGACTGCGCATCAAATACAACAAGATATATAAGCATCTCATGATTCTGCAAAAATGCCTGAATCTCGTCCGCAGCGATGCGGATACCTTCTTGCTTCGGATAGCCAAAGCTTCCGGTTGAAATCACAGGAAATGCAATGGACCGGCAGCTCTGTTTCCACGCTAGCGACAGACTCTTCCGATAACAGTCCCGCAGCTTTTCTTCCTCGCCATGCGCCCCGTCAATATAATGCGGACTGACCGCATGGATGATATAATGCGCCGGCAACCGGAATCCCGGTGTCAGGAATACGTCTCCCTCCGGGACCTCACCGATATTTTTCTCCCGGTATTCTGACAAACGTCGCTTTCCCGCTGCTTTATAGACCGCATAATCGCAGCCACTTCCTATAATTGGCTTTGTATTCGCAGTATTCACGATCGCATCGCACCGCATCTTCGTTATATCATTTCTGACTATCTTAAATGGCATCTTCTATCCCCCCTATTTTTCCTACGCCAGCACTGCATTTCCGGTATACAACTGGTAATATCTGCCTTTCTTCTCAAGCAGTTCTTCGTGCGTTCCACGCTCAATGATGCGGCCCTGTTCAAGTACCATGATACAGTCGCTGTTGCGGATTGTGGAGAGTCGATGTGCGATTACAAATGTTGTTCTTCCATGCATCAGCTTGTCCATACCATCCTGTACCAGACGCTCGGTTCTTGTATCAATCGAGCTTGTTGCTTCATCCAGAATAAGCGCCGGCGGATCGGCGATCGCCGCCCGCGCAATGGCGAGAAGCTGGCGCTGTCCCTGACTTAAGTTTGCGCCGTCACCAGTCAGAACGGTATCATAGCCCTGCGGCAGACGACGGATAAACCCATCAGCATTCGCAAGCTTTGCGGCTGCCTCGACCTCTTCGTCCGTCGCATCGAGCCGTCCATAACGGATATTCTCCCGCACGCTCATACTGAACAAATGCGTATCCTGCAATACGATACCAAGTGATCTTCGCAGATCCGCTTTCTTGATCTTGTTAATATTGATGCCATCGTACCGAATCTTTCCATCCTGAATATCGTAGAACCGATTGATCAGATTCGTGATCGTCGTCTTTCCGGCACCGGTCGAACCGACGAACGCAAGCTTTTGTCCCGGCTGTGCAAACATCGAAACATTGTGCAGCACAATCTTATCATCGGTATATCCGAAGTCCACGTCGTCAAATACGACGTCACCTTTCAGCTCCACATATGTGGTTGGATCGCCATTTGTATGCTTGTGCGCCCACGCCCAGAGTCCGGTACGCTTCTCACTTGGTACAAGCTGTCCATTTTCACGCTTTGCATTGACCAGCTCGACATAGCCCTCGTCCACTTCCGGCTCCTCATCCAGCAGATTGAAGATTCGCTCCGCTCCGGCAAGTGCCATTACGATTGCATTGATCTGCATACTGATCTGGTTGATCGGCATGTTGAAGTTCTTGTTGAAGGTCAGGAAACTTGCCAGTCCGCCCAGCGTGAATCCACCGACATTTCCAATCGCCAGTACACCTCCGACGATTGCACAGAGCACATAGCTGATATTTCCAAGCTGTGCATTGATCGGTCCTAAAATATTCGAATAGTTATTCGCCTTATAGGAGCTCTCGCACAAAGCATCGTTCAGCTTGTCAAATGCTTCCTTGCTCTCCTCTTCGTGACAGAACACCTTGACTACGCGCTGTCCCTGCATCATCTCCTCGATATAACCATTGACAGTACCGATATCTTTCTGCTGCGCAATGAAATGCTTCGCGGATAGACCACCGATTTTTCTTGTCAACACCAGCATGATGCCAACCATGAAAAATGTCAGTGCCGTAAGTGGAATGTTCAGCATGAACATACAGACGGTCGTACTGATAATCGTAATCGCACTGTTGAAAAGCTGTGGCATTGACTGGCTGATCATCTGTCGCAGCGTATCGGTATCATTTGTATACATGGACATGATATCGCCGTGCGCATGGGTGTCGAAATATTTGATTGGAAGCTGCTCCATCTTCGTGAACATTGCATCACGGAATGTTTTCAGCATGCCCTGTGTGACATTAACCATGATCCGGTTATAGGAATACGAAGCAATAATTCCGATTCCATAGAAGCATGCAACACGTCCGATCGCATCAAGCAATGGTGTGTAATTCTTCGTCTCACTCTTTAACAGCGGTGTGATATAGTCGTCGATCAACCGCTGCATGAACATCGTTCCCTGTACGTTTGCAAGAACGTTGATGATGATACAGATTGCAACGATAATAATTGCTGCGCCATAATGCTTCATCAGCATTCCCATCAACCGCTTCAGAAGTCTGCCCGGATTCTCCGGTCCTTTTCCTCTTTGATTACGCATACTGGCTCACCTCCTTCGTCGCAACAGGCGCTTCTTCGGGTATCGCCCCCTCATCAAAATCAGCATTGGCGCCTCCACCGTTTTGTGATTCATATACCTCGCGGTAAATATCATTTCCGGCAAGCAGCTCTTCATGTGTTCCAATACCGTTGATTTCACCCTCGTTCATCACGATGATCCGGTCGGCATGCTCCACACTGGAGATACGCTGCGCAATGATGATCTTCGTTGTGTTCGGAATCGCGGTTGCAAATGCGACGCGGATCTTCGCATCCGTTGCCGTATCAACCGCACTCGTCGAATCATCTAAGATCAGAATCTTCGGATTCTTCAGGAGCGCACGTGCAATACACAGACGCTGCTTTTGTCCACCAGACACATTCGAACCACCCTGCTCGATATATGTGTTGTAGCCATCCGGCATCTTCTCGATGAATTCATCGGCGCAGGCAAGCTCACACGCACGTCTGCACATCTCGTCTGTAGCATCCTTGTCACCCCATCGCAGATTCTCGTAAATCGTTCCACTGAACAATGTATTCTTCTGCAGCACAACGGCAACTTCATTTCTAAGTGTCTCCATGTCGTAATCCCTGACATCCTTGCCGCCAACCCTGACGCTGCCCTTCGACACATCATAAAGACGGCTGATCAGGCTGACAAGGCTCGTCTTCGCGCTACCGGTTCCGCCGATGATGCCAATCGTCTCACCTGATTTGATTGCTACATTGATATCCTTTAATACGAAATCTTTCGCCGTCTCCTTGTAACGGAAATATACATGCTCGAACTCCACACTTCCGTCCGTCACTTCCATATCCGGCTGCTCCGGATTCTTCAGGGTCGTATCCTCGTTGATAACCTCTGCGATACGTCTCGCACTCGCCATACTCATACTGATCATGACGAATACCATCGAAAGCATCATCAGGCTCATCAGGATATTCATGCAGTATGCAAGCAGGCTCATCAGGTTGCCTGTGGTAAGCGTATCACTCACGATCATATGTGCGCCGACCCAGCTGATTAACAGGATGCAACTATATACCGTGAACATCATAACCGGCATATTGCAGGCGATGATGCTCTCTGCCCGCACAAACATGTTGTATACCTTCGCGCTTGCCTGTGCGAATTTATTTGTCTCATACTCCTCGCGGACATATGCCTTAACGACTCGGATTGCAGATACATTCTCCTGCACGCTGGCATTTAAGTCGTCGTACTTTTCAAATACAATATTGAAATATTTATTTGCCTTACGGATAATGAACTGCAACACAAGTCCAAGAAGAATAACTGCAACCAGGTAAATACTTGCGATTCTTGCATTGATCAAAAATGCGGCTGCCATCGCGCAGATCATACTCGCCGGGGCACGCATACCCATACGCAGGATCATCATGTATGAGTTCTGCACATTTGTTACATCGGTTGTCATACGAGTCACCAGTCCGGCGGTACTGTACTTGTCAATGTTTGTAAATGAAAATGTCTGGATATTGTAATACATCGCCTGCCGCAGATTCTTCGCGAACCCGGCAGATGCATACGCACCGTAACGGC
>ERZ773252.4242-NODE-4242-length-10139-cov-2.397858_pt1 | contig 10139 bp, 9 predicted proteins | sample MGYA00580517_ERZ773252 | MGnify/ENA primary metagenome ERZ773252 (study PRJEB29015, sample SAMEA2737766) | human gut metagenome | biome: human gut; feature: human-associated habitat; material: faeces | place: China | collected 2012 ... | reverse complement strand
GCCTTTTGCGGGTTTGTAAGACTCGATAAAGTTCAGCGGGGAAGCAAGGTGGATTTCCAGGAGGTTGTCTCCCTCTTTCGCATATTTTTTGATGTCAAAAGTAAAGCGGCGGTGCATGTTTTCTGTGTGGCCCAGTTTGTGACCGTTGAGGTAAAGGTCAGCCACGGTGTCGATGCCGTTGAAGACCAGAAGCATATGACCGGCTTTAAACTCCTCCGGGCTTACGGCAAAATGACCCCGGATGTCAAAATCATTGCGGAAAAATTCCCGCACCTGATACTCGTTCTCTCCATAGTAGGGATCGGGCAGAACGCCTGCCTTCACAAGGGTGTCCATGGCGGAACCCGGAACGGTCATGGAATACCAGTCCTCGGTTCCGGCTACCCGTATTTCAAAAGACTCTTTCAGCTCTCTTTTCATCTTCTATGTCCTTTCAAAGTTGCAGTCTGTGGGCTGTTTTTCACAGCCCGAGAAACGGTTTCATTATAGCAGATACTTGCCTACTTTGCATCTCTTTCTTCATATTTAAACCAGGCCACATCCGCATAATTTTTCCGGTCTTTCATGTCCTGGACGGCCACGCCGACGAAGGCTCCGGTGAAACCATCCGCGAAATCGTCGGAGAGAATATAGGAATGAAGGGTCGGTCCCAGCTTCCGCTTTTCGCTCGTCTCATCCAGCCAGAAGAACTGGACAGCATCCGCCTCCACGGAGACGGAGAGCTCGTAGGCCGGGAGTTCTCCGCCCGCCAGGCCCTTCACCGGCTCGGAAGCCAGAAGCTCCGTCTTTCCGGCGATCACGCTCAGCAGGTTCAGTTCTACTCCTTTGTCTCCCAGGGTCACATAAGCGTAATACTGGTTTCGCTCGTCGTAGCGGTAACTTAAGCCCGCTCCGTGCTGGAAAGAGGTCGGTGCAAACTCAAAGCGGACGGCCGCCTCAAAGGAGAGCTCCATCTGGCGTCTCGCAAGGAGGGCCTGTTCATAGCGGGAGAAAATGGAGTCACGGCCGTAGATCCTTAAATACCCTTCTCTCTCGTGGATCGTCATCCCGAGATCCCGGTAGAAAACCCGGAGCGTCTGGAAATCTTCCAGAAAGCTCTCATCCTGAAAATGATATTCTTTTTTCAGTGGCTCTCTCTTCTCTTCCGCATCCGAATCTCCGATGGCCCGGAAGGAGTCTTTTGGAGCGCTGCCGCCGTCCTTCAGTTTCAGCCAGCCTTTTTCCCAGACCACTTCCTGGATCGCGGTCTCCCGTCCCAGGGGGCAGTAGAGCATTCCCGGAAGATTTCTGCCGCAGAGATGAGCCAGGAACCAGCGATTGTCAGGCCCTTCCACAAGGCTCGCGTGACCGGCTTTCTTGAGGAAACTGGTTCCTAAGTCTTTTTTCGCCAGCGCTTTTTCTATCTCTTTCGGATCACGGCTGCCCTCCCAGGAGGTCAGAACCGGATTGTGCGGGCAAATTTCATAGGGGCCGGTAAGTTCCCTGCTCCGGGCCAGCGTCACAGCATGGAACCAACCCGTTCCGCCCTCGGCGCACATGAGGTAGTAATAGCCGTTGTGGCGGTAGAGGTGTGGCCCCTCCGTGCCGCCGATGGGAGAACCGGTGAAGATCTTTTTCGCCTCGCCCACCAGCGCTTTTTTCTCAGGATCGTACTCCTGGAGAAGAATACCCGTGAAGGGATTTTCCCCGGAAAGGATTTTCCGATAGTCCCACTCCATGTTGACCAGCCATTTTCTGCCGTCCTCGTCATGAAAGAGGGAAGGGTCGAAACCGCTGGAATTTAAGTAGACCGGATCGGACCAGAGACCAGTGAGCTTCTTCGCGCGAATCAGGTAGTTGGGCGTATCCATAACGGGAAATTCCCGGGCGTCGCGGACCACTGTATAAATAAGGTAGAAATACTCTCCGTCCCAGCTTAAGCAGGGAGCCCAGATGCCGTCGGAAGCCTTGAGGCCCCGAAGGTCCATCCTGAAGTAATCGTCCAGGGGAGAGGTGACATAGTCCCAGTGTTTCAGGTCCGTCGAGTGATAGATCCGGACGCCGGGGGCCCACTCAAAGGTGGATGTCGCCAGATAATAATCGTCGCCCACCCGGAGCAGGCTGGGATCCGGATGAAAACCGCGTAAAATCGGATTCTGTACCATAAGATACCTCCTTATAAAGCAAGGGAGCCATTGCTGGCCCCCTCAGGAAATGTGAGATTCCGTATAAGAAACTCCAATCGTTTTGTAATTATACAGGATTTTGTAACCGGAATCCAGGGAAATCTTCTCTCCGATTCCGGGATTTTTCAAGATTGTCTCTGTTGCCTGGCGGTAGTCCTCGATGATGGAGGCATCCATGGGACACTCGTGATGGCCCGGCCAGATCTCTTTATACTGATCTTTCAGCGCCAGAAGTTTTTCATCGGATTCCATGACGTCCTTCACGGTGCCGGAGTGATCAAAGTAAACCAGGATCTCACGGTTGCAGCCCGTATCTCCGGCAAAGAGATACTGATTCTCTCTGTCGAGGAAGCAGATGCAGCCTCTGGTATGGCCCGGAGTCTCAATAACCTCCAGCGTCCTTCCGCCCAGCTCCAGTCGGTCGCCCCCGGAAAGGAAGGAAAGCTTTTCCGGCTTTTTCACATCAATGAGATATCTCTCTTCTTCTTTGGAAAGCGGTACGTCAAAAAGCTCCGCAAACCGTTTTACCTGATGTTCCCTTGCTTTTCTGTCAAATCCTTCTTCCAGAACAGAAACATCCTCTCTGTGAATGAAACAGCTTTCAAAAAGTCCGGCACAGCCGGTATGGTCGAAATGGCCATGAGTCAGAACCACGCTCACAGGCTTGTCAGTGAGGGAAGCGATCACTTCCTTCAGACCGCTGAAACCATTTCCCGCATCAATGAGGACAGCCCTCTCCGTACCTTCTATTAAATAGAGGTAGGTACGGAAAGGATCCTCCAGCTGCCAGGTATGGGCGTCGATTTTCCGAATCCTGTAGTTTTCCATCAGCCCTTCACGCTTCCTGCCACGATACCCTCAATGATGTAACGCTGGCCGAAGAGATAAAGGATCATAACCGGCAGCATGGTCAGGACCAGACCTGCCATCATGGGTGCGTAATCAGCGGACTTGGTAGTAAGGAAAGCATAAGTCATCAGCGGCAGTGTTTTTACCTCTTTCAGAGAAAGCAGGGTACTTGCCAGGATGTAGTCATTCCAGATGGAAAGAGCAACGAATACAATGTTTGTCATGGTAATCGGTTTCAGCAGCGGGAAAATGATGCTGAAGAAAGTTCTCTCAGGAGAAGCGCCATCGATGAGAGCCGCCTCATCCAGCTCCACCGGAACACCGGTGATAAAGCCGCTGTAAAGGAAGGTCGGGGACGGAATGTTCAGTCCGATATGGATGAACGTTACCAGCCAGATGTTGTTGGTCAGTCCCAGTCCTGAACCGTAGAGTTTTACCAGCGGGATCATGATTACCTGGAAAGGAACAACCATAGCCGCGATGAGGATCATGTAGAAGGCTTTGGTGATTTTCCATTTTTTACGGGTAAGGACGTAAGCGTTCATGGAGCTTAATACAACGCTGACGCCGGTTGCGATCATACAGATGATGATGGAATTCTTGAAGGAATTCAGGAAGTTCATCGTGTTGAAGGCGGTCTCATAGTTTTCCGTGTGAAGCTTTGTCGGAAGACTGAAGGGGTTTGCAACGAAATCCGGTGAAGTCTTAAAGCTGTTCAGGATAACCAGGAAAAACGGGATGATAAAGAATACAGCCAGTAACAGCACGACGATGAAAACGATGACAGTATTTGATTTCTTTTTTGCTTCCATTATGCCTGCACCTCCCCTTTCTTGGATACGGATACCTGAACCAGAGAAATAATAGCAACGATAACGAAGAGTACCAGTGCCTCTGCCTGGCCTTTACCATAATCGAAGTTACTGAATGCAGTCTGGTAAATTTTCAGTGCTAAGAGCTCAGTGGACTTGAAGGGGCCGCCGGCTGTCAGAGTCAGGTTCACGTCGAAGGACATGAATGCTCTGGAAATTGCCATGAATACACAGATTGTGATGGAAGAACGGATCATCGGAATCTTGATGAAACGGAGAAGCTGTCTGGAGTTTGCTCCGTCGATCTTTGCTGCTTCCAGCATATCTTTGGAAACGTTGGTCAGACCTGCTACATAGATAACCATCAGATATCCGCTCAGCTGCCATACGGCAACAACGATCAGGGCTACCAGTGCGGTTCCCGGGCTGGTCAGCCAGGATTTCTGTAAAAGTCCCCAGCCGGTAACAGCGCCGACCTTGGTCAGTGCGAAGGAGAAGATGTAGTTCCAGATGTAACCCATTACGACACCGCCGATCATATTTGCGGCGAAGAAGCAGGTACGGAAGAGTCCCTGCAGCTTGATACCGTAGGTCAGAAGCAGAGCCAAGGCCAGTCCGAGTACATTACTGAACACAACAACAAAAAATACATACACAAAGGTCTTCCACAGAGAAGACAGGAAGGTTTTATCTGTAAAGATTGCGGCGTAGTTGGAAAAACCTACCAGATCATAATTGGGTGACAGACCGTTCCAGTTGGTGAAGGTCAGATAAATACCGTAGATCAGCGGAATCACTACGATAGAAGCCCAAATCAGCATCGGCGGGATTACAAATTCGCAGAATAATTTAATCTCATTTTTCTTCTTTTTCATTGAACTTTTACCTCGAAGTTGTAATAGTTGACGGGAATCATCTGATACCGAAAACCTCCCCTGTGCAAGGGAACATCAGGCGAAAACGCGGGATTTGCACAGGGCATGCCTTCGGTACCTTCTTATTTTAAGTTAAGAATGGAGATGACGAAGCGCCATCTCCATTCAGAATCATCAAAAGGACTTCGTTGTCTTTTTTATACGTTTATGCAACCGAAGTACTGCACTGCTTCGCAGCTCCGTACTTAGTTCTGTGCCTGCCAGTAAGCCTGGATAGCGTCAGCAGCTGCATCTCTGTCCATCTGGCCTACCAGATACTGCTGCATAACTGCACCATTCTCACTCCAGAAATCGGACGGAAGCAGTGCGCTGAATGCGTAGGTGCTCTGTACTTTACCGTCAGCAACATAAGCCTGAGTAGCGTTTGCCAGCGGGCTTGCTACGGTTACGTCTACGTTCTTGAACGGAAGAGCGATGCTCAGAGCGTCGGACATATCCTGTGCTCTCTCGATGGTCAGGTACTCAACCAGTTTCTTACCAGCTGCCTGCTGTGCTTCGTCGTTCTGGCTGCCGTCTACGCAGTAACCTTTTGCCGGGAATACGCCGAGCTCCTGGTTGACTGCATCATCCTCAGAACCGGTCAGCGGGCAGGGCATGATGCCGTACTCGTCATCTGCATTTGCAACTGCCTCAAGGTAGGACCATCCCCAGTCGCCCATGAACCACATAGCTACATCACCTTTTGCCATAGCCTGGCCGTCCAGCTCGGTGTTTCCTACCAGCGGATCGTTGGAGTTGTAGTTGTATTTAGCGATGATATCGAAGGTGTCCATAACACCGTTCCATGCATCGTTGGTCTTCAGATCGATGGAACCGTCTTTGATGCCCTTTCTGAGCATCCTCGTCTGCCTGGATTCCGTTGAATACCTGGCTCAGGAAGTGAGAACCGAGGGACCAGTCAACGCCGGTGAACATGATCGGGGAAACGCCGCCGTCCTGAATCTTCTGGCACAGAGCGTCCAGATCAGCATTGCTCTTGATGGTGGAAGGATCGAACTCCTCGCCGGTTGCTTTCTCAATGGTGGTCTTGTTGTAGATGATACCCATGGACTGTACGGAGTTCGGTACGCCGTAAACGCTGCCGTTGTCATCCTTGAAGATAGCCAGGTTGCTGTCGTCTACCTGATCTTTGATCCAGGAATCGTCGCCCTCCAGATCGTAAGCTGCCATGTTCTCGATGTTCTCACGGATATCAACAGCGTCCATCAGGGAAACGGTGGGAGCCTCACCACTTGCGTACAGAGTCATCCATTTCTGTTTCTCACTGCTGTCGTAAGCGATGTAGTTTACGGTGATGTCCGGATTTGCTTCCATGAAATCTGCACAGAATTTCTCGAAGTCTTCATCATGGCCCGGTACGGTGGTGTACAGAGAGATGCTAACCTGGTCATCAGCTTTTGCGTTGATAGCGCTCATGCCCGGAACAGATGCAACCATGGCAACTGCCAGTGCGCCAGTTAAAATTTTAGAAGCTACTACATGTTTTTTCATTGCTTCATCCTCCTTAAAATTCTCCCGGTTCCCTATACCGGGGGGTATGAATGATTCCTGCGAATTGCTACGCTGCAACGCAGCTCCCGCAATTCTGCATATATTCGGAATTCGCTGATTTACTGCGTAAATCGCTGCTTTCTCATGTTTGGCGGGTCCCTGACCCTGATTATCATGTTATACGTTTATAGGTCAAATGTAAAAGATATAATTCATATTATTGTATATATGATTTTTATATATTGGATACAATATATATATAATTTTGGCTATATAAAGCAACTTCCATACACTGTATGTCTACAGCATATGGAAGTTATTTTTTTATGTATCTGCAGAATTACTTATCTCCGTGTTCTTTGAGATATTCTGCTTTTCCCATCTCGTACAGATTATTACCTTCTGAGTCAATGATGACTACAAGAGGCATATCCTCTACATACAATTTACGAAGTGCTTCTGCTCCCAGATCTTCATAGGCGATCAGTTCGGCCTTTTTGATGCATTTTGCAAGAAGCGCACCTGCACCGCCGATAGCTCCGAAGTATACACCATCATATTTCTTCATGGCGTCTACTACTTCCGGAAGGCGGGCACCTTTTCCGATCATTCCTCTTGCTCCCACAGACATCATTGTGGGTGCATAGGCATCCATACGTCCGCTGGTTGTAGGGCCCGCGGAGCCAATGACTGCGCCTGGTTTTGCAGGAGTTGGTCCTACATAGTAGATGGTTGCATCTGTAGGATCAAATGGAATTTTCTCACCTTTTGCAAGGGCCTCACACATTCTCTTGTGTCCTGCATCACGTGATGTATAAATAGTACCTGTTAATAATACCTGATCACCTGCATGGAGAGTTCTTGCCAGCTCTCTAGTAAGTGGAAGTGTAATTTTCTTTCTTTCCATCTCAGATCACCTCCGATTTATGGCGGGTTACATGGCAGTTGATATTAACTGCACATGGCATACCTGCAATATGAGTCGGCATTGTTTCGATATTCAGGCCGATAGCTGTTGTCTTTCCGCCAAATCCCTGCGGTCCGATTCCAAGCTTGTTTACTTTTTCCAGCATTTCTTTCTCAAGATCAGCATAGAACGGATCCGGGTTCTGAGTATCCAGAGGTCTCATCAGTGCTTTCTTTGCAAGAAGTGCACATTTGTCAAAGGTTCCTCCGATACCAACTCCGACTACCATCGGCGGGCAGGGGTTGGGGCCTGCGGTCTCTACCACTTCCAGAATGAAGTCTTTGATTCCCTGAAGGCCAGCGGAGGGTTTGAACATACGGATCATACTCATGTTCTCGCTTCCGAAGCCTTTCGGGCCAACAGTGACTTTCACATTTTCTCCGGGAACAATCTCTGTATAAATCATGGCCGGTGTGTTATCGCCGGTGTTTCCACGGCGAACCGGGTCTTTTACGACAGATTTGCGAAGGTAGCCGTTTGTATATCCGCGGCGTACGCCCTCGTTGATGGCATCGGTGAGATCTCCTCCAACGAAATGTACATCCTGTCCGATTTCCAGGAAAACACAGGCCATTCCTGTATCCTGGCAGATGGGTACACACTCCTGATCTGCAATGTCAAAGTTTTTAATGATATCGTCCAGAACACCTTTGGCAATCTCGCCGTCCTCGCAGGCACGGCAGGTTGTAATGGCGTCTTTTACGTCTTTGGGAAGATGTTCATTTGCTTCGATACAGAGTTTTTCGATGACATCTGTAAGTCTGCTTACTTCTACTTCACGCATTTTGGTAAGCTCCCTTCTTTTTTCTATTTTTAGCGCTGTTCGTGACGGGCATAGTTCGGAAGCAGCATCGGAGATACCTTATGGGTGTCAAGGCCTGCCTCTTTCAGCTCCTCTGCATATTCTGTCACATGATTCAAGTTCGGGGTACCAAGTTCTACCTCTTTGCATTTTGCAGCTGCTTTCTTACCGGCATTTCTTCCGAATACAATGACATCCAGAAGAGAGTTGCCCATCAGTCTGTTTCTTCCGTGGATTCCACCGGCTGCCTCTCCTGCAACCAGAAGATTCGGGATTGCGGTTGAGAAGCCGTCTCCGTCGATATCCAGGCCACCGTTCTGGTAGTGAAGTGTCGGATAGATCACGATGGGAACTTTTCTCATATCAATGCCGTAGTTCATGTACATACGGAACATGGCAGGGATCCTCTTTTCGATAGTTCCCTCACCGCCCAGGATCTCGATCATCGGAGTATCCAGCCATACACCTTTTCGTCCACCTGGAACTTCAACGCCACGGCCTTCCTCACACTCACGGATAACACCGGAAGCATTTACGTCACGGGTTTCAAGCGGATGAATATAAGCTTCTCCGTTTGCATTTACAAGCTGTGCACCAACGGAACGAACTTTCTCAGTTACCAGAGCACCCATGATCTGTGATGGATAGATTGCTCCTGTTGGATGGTACTGGATAGAATCCTGATAAAGAAGGGAAGCACCAGCTCTATATCCAAGTACAAGTCCGTCTGCAGTTGCGCCATAATGGTTAGATGTCGGGAATCCCTGATAATGCATTCTTCCTGCACCACCTGTTGCGATTACAACAGTTTTGGCTCTTGCAACAGAATAATCTCCTGTTTCCATGTTAAGAAGAACTGCACCTGCAACCTGTCCTTTTTCATCTTTCAGAAGTTCAACAGCTGAAGTAAATTCAACTACCGGAATCTTAAGATTCAGAACTTCATCTCTGATGGTACGCATGATCTCAGATCCGGAATAATCCTTTGCAGCATGCATTCTCTTTCTGGAGGTACCGCCGCCATGTGTAGTGACCATGGTTCCGTCTTCTGCTTTATCAAACTCAACGCCGAGCCCGTTCAGCCATTTGATGGCATCCGGAGCTTCCATAACCAGTCTCTTTACGAGTTCCGGTTTTGCTGCGAAGTGGCCGCCGCCGAAGCAGTCCAGATAATGCTGTACCGGAGAATCATTCTCCTTGTCAGCTGCCTGGATGCCGCCCTCTGCCATCATGGTATTGGCATCACCGATACGAAGCTTCGTGACGATCATAACATCAGCGCCTGCATTGTGGGCCTCAATGGCACAGGAAGAGCCTGCTCCGCCGCCGCCGATCACCAGCACATCCACGTCATAATCGATTTTTGTAAGATCGATCTTCTCATTCATCAGACGGCTGGTGGAATGAAGCATTTCTGCCAGCTCCAACGGAGCCTTCTGACCTTTATTCGGACCTACTTTGATCTCTGCAAATGCATTCGGGTTATAATCAGGATGGAATTTCTCAAGAAGAGCGTCCTTCTCCTCAGCGGTGAGACGTCTCGGCTCTGTTGCCATACGCTCCGCTCTTGTAGCCTCTACCTTTTTGATGGATTCCATCATATTTTCTGGATATGGTGCATACATGTTTTACGCCCTCCCTATTTCTCAATTTCTCTGTTGTTGTAAAGTTCCTGCATGTCTGTGATTGGTTTCTGCATGATCTGCTCGATCAGATCATCATATTTACCTTCGTGGATTTCTTCTACACGTTTCTCCAGATGTTCGCTCTTAGGCGCAATATATTTACCTGTGAGACGTCTTGCCAGAAGACCTACCATCGGATGGGAAATTCCTGCCGGACATCTTACGGAACAGCAGCCGCAGCTTACACAGTCAAAGGATTCCTCTGCACATTTTTCAAGCTCGCCTCTCTGCGCATATGCAATATACTGCATGACATTTAAGTCCTGTGTACAGGCCTTTGTGCAGGCATTGCATCCGATGCAGCTGTAGATCTCCGGATAAAGCTCCATCATTACCTGCTGGTTCGGCTTAAGATCTTCTATATTATAAAGTCTCTTGTCTGTAGGGAAGAACGGGATGCTTGCTACATACATTCCTTCCTGTACCTGTGTCT
>ERZ773252.4239-NODE-4239-length-10145-cov-3.393360_pt1 | contig 10145 bp, 4 predicted proteins | sample MGYA00580517_ERZ773252 | MGnify/ENA primary metagenome ERZ773252 (study PRJEB29015, sample SAMEA2737766) | human gut metagenome | biome: human gut; feature: human-associated habitat; material: faeces | place: China | collected 2012 ... | reverse complement strand
GGGATATGTATTGCCTTTCACAGAGGTAAAAACGCTGAAAGTCGATTTATATAAATCTCTTGAAGCCGCCCCCATATTCACCTATACAGCCACCGATGCAGAGATTGCTGGCATCAGGAATACCGCCACCGGAAAGTTGGCAAGACTCTCCATACCCAAGATTCCGGTAACAACCCAATACGTGAAAGTGACGATAAACCGGTTTAAAGAGGAGAATCCGCTTATCAACCAGTTACAGGTGAGCAGCCAGGACGACCCGCCCGCCCCTACCATGAACCGGACAGAGATTCCTTACGAAGGAGTTACCAAAGAAATTATCGTCATCCCCGAGGAATCGGACCCTTTCTCCGTCAAGGTGAAAGCCATCGTGGAAGTGGCTCCCGTATTGAGCCGGTTTGAAATCATACCGGGGGAAATCGTGGTCACCAACCCCGCAACCACAGGCGCTTCATTCGACTGGACGGACGGACCCATAGGCAGAGACAAAATCAAGAACTTCACCGAAGCCGATATCGCTGCTGCCGAAGCAGGCGCTCGGGAGAATTTCAGGAAAAAATACGGAACGGACGCTACCGCTGCCGCTATCTATTCCTATCGTGTCCGGCTCATCCGGTCGCCCTTCCCCGACGGCTTCGATATCAACAGCACGCCAACCGGATTCTATTTTTATATGAATTATTTCAAGCCGAGCCTCAACGCCGCCACTATCATAAAGAATACAAACGATGGTATCTCCGACTGGAACATGACCACAGGTTTTGCTGAATACAAGAAAGGAGGACAGCAGTCCAATATGTATGACGCAAGAACATCAGAGACTACAAAGGTGAACGCTTTTCATCTTTTTCCCCAATCGGTGGCGGCAGACGCTACTTTGCAACAAATCAAAGACGGAATGCCTCATCTGATTATGGGCTTTAGTACCGATAAGATAAAACGCTGGCTGACGGTCAGGGCATTCAGCGACAAAAGTAATAATGAAATTATCAACGCATTTAAGCCGGGGTATTGCTATTCCCTCGACCTTGATGATGTCGTTATCACCCCATGGTCATTGGGTTTGGACGTTCGCATTACCGATGGCGATAAAGTGACGGAGTCAGATCCCATCATCAAAGATTTCGATCAGACGTCTCACGTGCCCGAACCTGAAGGCGCAGATCTAGCACTCGGGCTTCGTGTCTCCAAGTGGAGAGACAAAGACTTGGAAGTAGAACTTTAACCGGAGAAAATAAAAGAAAGAATGAATAAAACATATTTCATAGGAATACTCCTGATTACTGCATCTCTTTTCGCAGGATGCACCAAAGAGAACACGGAAGATTGCTTTTCGGGACTCAGACTCGATTTCTACTTCACCCATCATACCGGCAACGGCAATCTCTTCGGCGAAAAGGTGCGGCGGATTCACGTGTACCTGTTTGACACGGAGGGCATACTTCAACTCCACGCGACAGACAACGGAGACAAACTGGAATATAGTTACCTGCAAAACGGACAGATACAGACGGTGTCAAAACCGAACCCGTGGGGAAAGCTCTCTGACGAGTATGTGATGAATCTGGATAAAGTGCCGCCGGGAAAATACAGAATTATATCATGGGCGGATAACGGGCAGAAAGACAACACTACTTATTTTCATGGAGAAATGAAAAATCCGGTAAGCCATAATTTAAGGAAAGACGTCACGCTGGGAGCGACAATGGCGGACGACCTCTATATGTTCTTAAAATGCCGGACGGCATCCGGACTGCCCGAAGAACTTGTTCCGGAAGCAGAGGAGATAAACGACCTGTGGTATGGCGCGGCAGGCTCCCGCCATCCCCAAAGCGATATGTATACCTATGAAACCGTGGAAGTTAAAAACAGCGTGGTCACCGCACGCCGCATCGAACTAATCCGCAACACCAACCTACTGAAAATCACTTTAAGCGGAACGGAGCATCTCACGCCGGAAGTCCGGGACACGCCCGCCACGAACCGGGATATGGACTTCAAACTGTGGGCGGTTGCTACCGACGAGAGGTATAAGTCCGACAACACATTTGACAGGTACACCCGCTCCGTCCGCTACTCTCCATTCAAGACGTCGATGGACGCGAACACGCTCTCTGCCGACATCAAGGTATTGCGGCTGACAATGGACCGCCCGGTGCTTTTATATATCGAGACACCCGGCGGACGCAGGATTCCGGAACAGCCGATTGACATCGTCAGTATGCTGTTCAAGGCACGCAACCCCGACACGGGAGCGTATATCTACCAATCGCAGAGCGATTTCGACCGGATATACGAACATCCGGTGGAAGTACGCATCGGCGCTAACCTGGACATCAGAATCTTTATCGGAGAATGGGAAATTGTGAACGTGAAACCTGCTGAATAGGATATGAAGATGAGAATAAGAAATAGAATACTGACATTGGTTGCAGCCGCACTCCTGTCGGCCTGCGCCAAAGAGTCTGCTGTCATGAACCTGCCTGAAGCGGAGAAAGTGACCGTACAGATAAAGACCAGAGCTTTTGCCGGCAGCGTGGTGGAGGGAGTGACCATAGAGAAAGTGCGTTTCATGCTCTTTCAGAATGAGACATTATTAAATAATTATACCACTTCCAACGGGACGCTGAACATTGACGACAGCGGGTTGTTCAATCTTGCTGTCAGCCCGGGAGTATATTCTTTCGCCGCCATCATCAACGAGACGCCCGAACTGACGGAGAAACTGAATGCCGTGACGAAGCGTACGGATATCGACGGCGCCGGATTCGACTGGCAAAGCAGCGCGCTGACCTCCGGCAATATGCCGTTGGCCAATCTGGGAGAGATAAAGATTCAACCGGGAACGACGTCCGGACAAGGAATGGCGCAACTGCGCCCCGTATACAATTCGGAAGGCGGCAGATACAAAGGTGATTTCACGACAGCATCCACAACCGCAAGCATCGATATGCCCCGCGTGATGTCGCAAGTATCCGTGTTTTTGCGACAGGACGATGCGGTGACGGAAGAAATAAAAATCAGCAACGTGCAGGTTAGCAATATACCGCGTTACAGTTATCTGATAGACCAACAGGATACCGACAATACCAATCTGAATCTTTTCAACGGTCCCGAATTTACAATTTCCGCATCCGGGGGAGGCAAAGAGTACAACGGCAAACAGTACCACCCCTTTCCTACCGCCATTATTGCGGAAAAATCGTTCTATAAGGATGGAGCAGACGACGAGACAAAAGCCGCCGACCCAGATTATGCCGCTTATATATTTATCAACGCAACCTACGGGGGCATACCCACTACGTACAAGATACTGCTTCGTGAAGGAGATGCTAATTTCAGGCTCCTTCGTAATACCAATTACAATGTGTATGCTACAATTAAGCAAATAGGCAGCAAAGGCATCTATGTGGTGATTGAACCTGTCAAACTGTACAATATCGCGGTTAATTGGGCTCCGGTAGAAGGACTGGTCATCGTGAGTGACCGGGAGGCGGACTTCAACAAGAATGTCAATGTGTGGAGTGACTACACGGCTTATTCCGGCATACTTAAAGTATATAAAGGCGACGCCTACCACGATGCCCTGTTCAAATACGGCAGCCTGATAGCTACCGGTAATGATGCTACGGCTACTACAGAGCAGGAGTTCACTGCCCCGACGGCTGTTGAAACGACCAACGATGTAATTTGGTATCCCGGAAATTTCAATGTGACGGGTATCGGTAGCTGGAATGATGTCCCTTATATCACGGATGCGAGCAATATCCCGTCAGGGAATACGCTCGAACTGGTAGCACAGGGTAAGGGAGATCCCTGTCGTCTGGCAGCATTATCCCCTCATCAGATAGGTGTGGAAGGGAAGGTAGACAACCAACAGTGGCACATGGCCAATCCTACCGAATATGCCATATTGATGAAGGCAGCAAACGGGGCAGGAAGTAAAAATGATAATGGATACCGTTCTTTTCATGAACTGCTGATACCCAACGTCAAGTACCGCAATGAAAGCGGAGTGCTGGTTTCCTCCCATAATTACAGGGGAAACTATTGGAGCACGGAAAGCAACAAGGCATTCTCCTTCGACAGCCGGAATCCGACAGCAGCACTCGACGCAGCCGCTCCCGGACAAGGATATACCGTTCGTTGCGTAAGAAACAGCATTCCTGAAGCTCGTATAACAATCAATCCTCCTACTTCCGTAGACTATAAGGGGGCAGCCGTCAACGGACTTCCTTTCTATATAGACAGCAACGTGCCATACTGGAAAATGGAACTTATCAAGAGCGGAGACCACGCAGGAACCTCCCTCGATTTCGAGGACTTCTCATTCAAGCCTTTAGCCATAGGAGTGACGCACGAAATCGAAGGTTCTTATACCCAGACTCCCAAAGCATACATCGCACGCAGAGAATCAAGAAACGAAAGCCGCACTTTTGGAGTAAAATTCACTTCCATGCACTTCACCGGTGAAGAGAATACTTATTATTTCACTATAAAACAGAATGGATATAGCATCAGCGGAAAACTAAGTATCAATAATCTGGAAGATAATAATAGAATTAAAAAAGAGGGAGGCAAGTATACCATACATATTGAACTCACTCCTGATGACGTACCTATGCCTGTAGGGGCTGAACTTAAAGTTCGATATACCTATCTTGGTGCTTCCCGTGGTGAAGAAAGCACAATCGCCACCACTATAAATGAAAGCCAACGTGAATATGAGGTGGAACTGAACATCCTCCCTAATGATACGCCGGATGTTATCGGACTGGTATTTCATGTATACATGAACGAAAGCAGTTTGGGATATCGCGAGATAACATCAGATTCTTATTACCAAAATAATTAGTGACAATGAGAAACAGAATAACAAACATAATCATAGTAATGGCAATAATGACTCTGACCTCATGTGTCAGAGAAGAACTTTTGTCATCCTCCCGCAATGGAGAAGAAGGCGAAAGCGTAAAAGTAGAACTTAGCTTTAAGATACCTCCGGCTTCGAGTCCGCAGGAACTACAATCGAGAAGTATGTCCACTGATAATGCTTTCTCTGTAGAATTCTTCAAAGAGGCGTCTCTGACAAAAACGCGGTCGGGTGAGGTGGCAGAGCTATATAATCTGTGGTTATTTCAGTTTCATAGTGACGGCTCCATACATGGTTCGCCCCAGCAAGTATCCGACCAGGTGACGATGGTAAACGAAATGGCTCTATTAAACGTCACGCTACGTGTAGGTACTGACCAGACACTCTACATTGTAGCACTTGGCAAAAAAGTAACCGTAGCGAGCAATCTGATGGAAGTACGGACTATCAAGGAACTTGAAAACCTGCAACTGGACTATGTCGACAACAGAAACGGACTCTATTATTCGCGGATAACCAATGAGAGCGAAATCCCATACGCCGGAGCCGCGAAAGGTATCAGCGTAAATAAAACAGGAAATAGCGACAACGGTGAGATTGTTTACGGCACACCTGATGGTTTCTCCGGTGGCATAGAAGTCAAACGTCTGGTATCACGCATCACACTGAAGCACAAATTCGATGTCACGGAAAACACGCTTGAAGGCATGAGACTGCTCAAAGTACCAACCAAACTGTGTATCAATCCCGCATCAGCAGATAAAGACGTAATAGACAATATCCCGATGGCAGACCTGGAAAGCGACAATGCTTTCGGGGATGCGGACAAGGACACGGATGGTTTCTTCACATCGCAATGGTATGTTGCGCAAAATAAACAAGGAACCATATCAGATATAGTATCAGAAAGAGACAGATATCGGAAAGTGACTGACGGATCGGGAAAAGCACCCGAAGCCGGCACAAATATCGAAGCGTGGTCATATTCTAAAAGTGACCGAAAGCTCTATACAGTTCACCAGATATACGTTGGAAATAACAACACAAACAATTTCGATGTGGAAATAAACAGCTACTATGATCTTCGAACAATCATCAATTCTGTAGATCTTAATGACGGACGTATCCGCTCCTACACAGCCGTCCAGAAAGTTTATCTTTCATCCTCTTCCTATCCCACAAGCAGCGGAAGCGGAACTGGAACAATAACCGGAAAAACCAATGTATATTTTGACGCTCACTACGGATGGCGGCCTGTTATCATCTATGCACAAGGGCGTAAGGTGACTGTCGGCATTTATAAGGATGCACAATGTACGCAATTAGCCAACATGAACTCTGCAACGGAAAACTGGCTTCAACTGTCAGCATACCCCAATTATACGGAGGTGGTACGTAATGGTGGCGCAAATGTGCTCACAAACCAGATAGAAACTAATATTTTCGTACCGACACGGTTCAAACTATACCTATATGCAGACGAGTATATCACTGACGAGAATGGAGTGATTACAGACCCCGAATTCGATAGAAACAAGGTTTATAATGCTGCTACAAACTACCTGCCGACCAATTTCGTATCTGAACGAACTCTCTATGTAAAAGTAACGACCGAAGATATTACCGCTGAAGGAACCTCCCAAAAACGAGAAGGGAAGTATACCATTAAGCAAAAACAAGGACATTATGTCGGTCTATTTGGCGGTGAAATAGAGAATGGACAATACACAGAGGGACTCATCATTGATGCATTTAATGAGAATAATTTCCAAATTGACGATGAAATAGCAACAGCATTCTACATGTACTCCGGATATTATAATGTCATGACCAATTATGTATGGAAGGAAGGAGAAGATCCCGAGACAAACTACCGCAGTTTTATGAACGGCAAGCAAGCAACATTCAATTTAGCAACAAACCCTAAGAACTATGTTGTTAATAATGGGCAAGAAAGCATCATTCCACCTATGCGGAAAATCAATGGTAATATAGATTTATATCAATATAATTACTATAATAGTTTCCAGGCAAGATTCTGTCATGATTTAAACAGAGATAAAAACGGAAACGGTGTGATAGATTATCTACCGGATGATCCTGAAAAGAATGAATTTGAATGGTATTTGCCATCCACATATCAGGCATTCGGGATACTGACCTCCGCAGGAACTATTATTTATGATGCCCCGAACGCATTAGCATTGGAACGTAATGCAACCCTAGCTACCGGTTGGATGATGGAGGGGGGAGGCTGGTATTCCAGCAACACAGGTAAAAACAGTTGGAAATGGGTTCGTTGTGTCAGAGACATACCTGTTCCTCCAGAAAGAAAAACAGGAACCAAAGTAACCACATATATAGACAATGGAGACACCTATGCCCTGATAGATTTATCAACTCTGCCTTACGGAATCACAGATAGAACCACTGCAGAAGGGAAAACCGAGCTATATGAGGAACTGGACCTATACAGTTATTCTACAAAAGGTACGGAATATGACCCGGAGAACCCTCAAAAAGATGCTTCCCAACCATTAGGTAAAAAAGTTTTCCGCGGAAGAAAAAATTATCCGCCGAGTAAGACTACTACTACCGTCACACTCCAAACTTTAGTGTCCTCTTTTTCTTCACCAAGATTTATCGTATCACCTACAGACGTATATAATGATGGCGACACGAAAAGTAACTCTGCGAGCAGTATACTTCAAGACACTGAAGGTACTTCACAATCCAATAGTATCACAATGACTTGGGCTGAAGCGAACGGAAGACTCAATACTGCCAATAGCCAAGGCTGGAATATCTCATCAAAAGCAATGAATACCGGATGTTATGCCTATAAAGGTAAGAGCGGGAAAGATGAGCCCGGAAGTTGGCGCGTACCAAATAGTCGAGAATTATCCATGATTTTAGTATTCGCTCACGAATTAGAACGGTTTTCTTCAGAAACAGGTTTTGAGAAGTTATACGAGGCAAAAGCGGCGAATTATCTCAGTAATGGATATTGGAGTTCCACAGAACAAAGTTCTACTTTATACTCTCTAGACAAAGCCACGAGTGGTCTTATTGATGTAAATTATGGTCTTACTATATACGAAGGTGCTAATAAAACCTCTACAGATAAAAATCGGCTACGTTGCATCAAAGACATTCCGTTGAATTAGCAACAGCAAAGCCAATCGATATTTTATAATTTCTCTAATAAGTCTACCTTTGCCATACAACAGTGCAGGGGTAGATTTATTAGAGAAACTTATTGGAAACTTCATTTCCGCATTTTAACCAACAATTTGTTCCTCACCGAGAAACTGTAGTTTCCTCGGTGTGGAAACACTTGTTTCTCGGTGAGAAACGGATTCTTGGTTTTAAACCAATGTACAAAAGTAAATTCAACTAATTAGAATTGGAAATATATGAACGGCTGAATCTCCGAACTCTTCATCTGAATAACCAGATAAATCAAAGCTACCATCAAAACAGCTTTTCCTACGAAAGGCAAACGGATCACTCCTCGACAAACTGCATTTTCCCAACTATCGGGAGCAAAATGAAGCAGGAAGCCAAGCAACATCAACGCAAACACTTTCCAATATCCTTCTAGTAATTGCGGGAACAGTTGCGGACGGAAAGTGGTGAATATCTGTCCCAGCATATCCATTGAATTCTGGAAATCGGCATTGCGGAAGAATATCCAGCAGAAGCAGACAAAATGGAAAGTGATAATTACTCCAAACACACGGCGCCAACCGTGACTCTCCTCTCCTTTCTTACGTCCGGTGATTGTCATCCACATTTTATGCAATGCTAAAGCAACACCGTGGAAGGTTCCCCACAGTACGAAATTCCAAGATGCACCATGCCACAGACCGCCCAAGAACATGGTAATTATCAAGTTGAGATATTGCCGGAATTTACCTTTTCGGTTTCCTCCCAGAGAAATGTATAAATAATCTTTTAGCCAACTGGATAAAGAGATGTGCCAACGACGCCAAAATTCCGTAATAGAGGCAGACTTATAAGGTGAATTAAAGTTGAGATTGAAATGGAAGCCTAATAATAAGGCGATACCGATAGCCATGTCGCTATATCCGGAAAAGTCACAGTAAATTTGCAAAGCATAACCATAGACTCCCATCAGATTCTCAACACCGGAATAGAGAGTAGGATTGTCAAAAATACGTTCCACAAAGTTGATACTGATATAATCGGATATGATGGCTTTTTTGAAAAGACCGGAAACGATCAGAAAAATTCCGCGTCCGAACATTTCCTGCGAGACGAATAGGGGTTTCCGGATTTGCGGGATAAAGTCGCGGGCACGCACGATAGGTCCTGCCACCAATTGGGGGAAGAAAGATACGTAGAAGGCATAGTCCAAAAGATTGGTCAATGGCTTTATTTCCTTTCGGTAAACGTCGATGGTGTAGCTCAATGACTGGAAAGTGAAAAAGGAGATGCCGACCGGCAGGAATATATCGAGAGCGGTAAATTCTCCTCCCATCAATGACGCAATCACTCCACCCAGAAAATTGGTATATTTGAAATAGACAAGAAGTCCTAAATTAACTCCCAAACTCAAAGCGACCAATCCTTTACGTTTCCAATAACCCTCTGCACGATCCATAAGTTGCGCAAGGAAAAAGTCGGCAACGGTGACTATGGCAAGCAGGAAAAAATAGGTGCCGCTACTCTTATAGTAAAAATAATAGGAGAAGAGAGTAACAAACATGATACGGGCGGTGTATTTGCGTTGTAACAACACATACACCACCATGAAAGCAGCGAACAACCAAAGGAAAATACCGCTGCTGAATATCATTGGCGCTTGCGGATCGTAGGTAAGTACCTCTTTCAGTCTACTGAAATCTATATCAATGGGAAACATAGTCATTATATGCTTTGATAAGTGCTTGGTATAATAAATTTCCTTGCAGGATGTATCCTTCGGGTAAATAATGTACATGATCGGGGCGCATCAGTTTTGCGTCTGTCCAGTTCGTGCAGGCACGGCGCTTCCCTCCGACTACATCGTACATATCCCACACGAGCAGACGATGGTCTTTTGCATAACGACGAATGGTTTCCGCTGCTGTCGCTGTACGTGGATTGATGGCATACGTGCGTCTACGCCTTCGCTGCCGGAAACTTTCATAAGAACCGGGAGGGGTAGTCAGAAGAATGGGTACGTTAGGAAGACTGTCGCGCAACAGTTTCACCAGTTCATCCATCTGATTGTAGTGCACATTTATATTATAACGCCGGTTATGGCTTT
>ERZ773252.4237-NODE-4237-length-10156-cov-3.208296_pt1 | contig 10156 bp, 7 predicted proteins | sample MGYA00580517_ERZ773252 | MGnify/ENA primary metagenome ERZ773252 (study PRJEB29015, sample SAMEA2737766) | human gut metagenome | biome: human gut; feature: human-associated habitat; material: faeces | place: China | collected 2012 ... | reverse complement strand
AAACATGTCGCAAGCGACCGCGCGAGACGCCCGAATGTGCCAAGGCACATTCTTTTTTATTACCTAAAATTAGGGGTGTGAAAATAACTTGTGTAATTTGGGGAAATCCTGTAAAATATGGGCAGAAAATAACATGATTGTGAAAGCGGTGAAACCGCTGGAAAGGGAAACAGATGGAGCAGATCAATCGCGACGCGCTATTTTGCGACGAGACAGAGGATTACCGTTGTCCTTCGGAGGCAGATGCGGGTGAAGTCGTTACATTTTATTTCAGAACAGAGAAAAATGGAGCAGATGCGGTTGTACTGCTGGAATATGACCCGGAGACCGGGGCGCTTTTGCAGGAGTGGCAGATGAAACGGCTTTCGTGGGAGTGCTGTGCTGGCAGCGTTGGGAACGGTGCAGATACAAATCGAGGCATAGATGGTAGCGGTATGGCTGACAAGTCAGACCCCCGTTTTGATTATTACAGCTGTGCGCTGACTCTGGGAACGAAAACATTTTCGTATGTATTTCAGGTGACCTGGGGCGAGAACGTCTGTCTTTACGACCGGATCGGGCTGACAGAGGATGCGGCGGCGCACCCGTTCCGCCTGATTCCGGGATTTCATGTGCCGGAGTGGAGCAAGGGCGCGCTGATGTATCAGATCTATGTGGATCGGTTCTGCAACGGCGATCCTACAAACGATACGGAAACCAATGAATATATTTATCTGAAAAAGCCGGTCACCCGGGTGACGGACTGGAAGGAACCGATCAGTACACTCGATGTGGGACGGTTTTACGGCGGTGATCTGCAGGGTGTTTTAGATAAACTTGATTATTTAAAGAGTCTCAAGATAGAAGCAATCTACTTAAATCCGGTATTTGTATCACCGTCGAACCATAAGTATGACTGTCAGGACTACGACCATATCGATCCGCATTATGGAGTGATTCTGGAGGACGCAGACGGGCTGGTGTGCCCGGAAGATACGGACAATGACCGCGCACATAAATATATGACGCGGACGGCGGATGAGCAGAACCTGGAGGCGAGCGATGCCTTTTTTGTCCGCCTGATTGAGGAAGCACACAAGCGGGGAATCCGGGTGCTGGTGGACGGTGTGTTCAACCATTGTGGTTCTTTCAATAAATGGCTGGATGCGGAACTTCTGTACCAGCACGCGGGCGGCTATCCGCAGGGGGCATATGTCTCGGAGGACAGCCCGTATCGCTATTTTTTCCAGTTCCACAATGAAAATGCCTGGCCGTTTAATGACAGCTACGACGGCTGGTGGGGACACGCGACGCTTCCGAAGCTCAATTACGAGGAATCGCTGGAATTGTACCAGTACATTCTGGGGATTGCGAAAAAATGGGTGTCGGCGCCGTTTGGAGCAGATGGCTGGCGGCTGGATGTGGCGGCAGATCTGGGGCGGAGTGCCGGGATGAACCATCAGTTCTGGCGTGATTTCCGCGCGGCAGTCAAGGAGGCAAATCCGGAGGCGGTCATGATCGCGGAACATTACGGCAGCCCGTATGACTGGCTGAAGGGCGATCAGTGGGATACGGTCATGAATTATGATGCGTTTATGGAGCCGCTGTCATGGTTTCTGACCGGGATGGAGAAGCACAGTGACGAAGAAAATCCGGCGCTGTTTGGGGATGGATGTGCCTTTTTTGAGGCGATGCGCTACCATATGAGTGAAATGCCGACGGCTTCCGTGCAGTGTGCGATGAACGAGCTGTCCAACCACGATCACTCCCGCTTTATGACGCGGACAAACCGCCGGGTGGGCCGTCTTGCGTCGGCAGGTGCAAAAGCAGCGGAGGAAGGCATCAGCTATGGCATTTTCCGCCAGGGTGTTGTCATACAGATGACCTGGCCGGGCGCGCCGACGATCTATTACGGTGACGAAGCGGGCGTCTGTGGATGGACCGATCCGGACAGCCGACGGACGTACCCGTGGGGCGGGGAAAACCTGGAGCTGATCGAGTTCCACCGCTACATGAGCGGCATCCGGAAACGCTGTCCGGCATTTAGAAATGGTTCTCTGAAAGCGCTGGCGGCGGGAGATGGCTATATTGCCTATGGACGTTTTCAGAGTGCTCAGAGAGCTGGCGGCGCGTGCTGCGGCGTGACGGCGGTCAATACAGGTGATGACTGGCTGACGCTCAAGATTCCGGTCTGGCAGATCGGGGTGCGCGACGGGGCGGTTCTGCGCCGGGAAATGATGACCTATGAGGACGGTTACAACGCCGGACAGGTTGAACATGAGATAAAGGACGGCTATATCGAGGTGAAAATCCCACCGGTCGGAAGTATCGTTTTGACGGGAAATGATACGGCATTGTAGGAAATGTGGCTTCGACAAGATATATGATTTCTGGCAGTTGAGCGAGAAGAATCAAAAGCAGGAAAAAATGGAAATAAAAATATTAAATAAAATATATAAAAACACTTGCTTTTTTGAGACAGCCATGTTATAATCTTCAACTGTCAGAGCAATTTTGGATGGGTTCCCGAGTGGCCAAAGGGGGCAGACTGTAAATCTGTTGCGTCTCGCTTCGGTGGTTCGAATCCACCTCCATCCATTTGGCTTTGTGCCAGTCATGAGTAATCATGATGCCGGCGTGGCGGAACTGGCAGACGCACAGGACTTAAAATCCTGCGAGGGTTAAACTTCGTACCGGTTCGATTCCGGTCGCCGGCAGTATCGGGAACAGTTTTTAACTGTTCCCGATTTTGCGTTATACGGACGTATTTGCAGCGTTGGTTTATATCGGGATATAGAAATCCTGTCATAAACCGGCGCTTCTTTTGCATATAATACAAAGCAAAGGAGTGAAAACATGTCTGCATATCATCGGTTAATATCATATATCTATGCATACTAGGTCGGAATCAAAGGGAAAAATACGGGATTTGCGAAATTGGAGACGCGGGGAACTTCCTGCCGGATTCAGGTCAGCGTCCGCCGTGTCTTTGCGGGCGGCAGCCCGATCGGCGTATACCTTCTGGCAGGGCAGGAGGAAATCCGTATCGGCACCCTGTTTGTCCGTGGCGGAAATGGGGAGTTCCGTGCCGTCGTCAATTGTGAAAATATTGAAGGAAGCGGCTGCAATATGGAAGAGTGCTGTGGTCTGACTCTTCATGAGACGGACAGCGCATGGCGTGCCTATACGACGATCTGGGAAGATGCCGTCGCGCATGCGGCAGAGGTTGAGCTGGCGGATGTGACGGCTGAGAAAGTGCGGGAGCAGGAAGCGGAGAAGGAAGAGGCAACGCGGAAACTGGCAGAGAATGTAACTGGGGAAGTGAACAGCGCGTCTGTAGGGAAAGAAAAATTGGATGAGGCGTCAGAACTTACCCGGTCGGGAGAAATGGAGAGTCAGGACACATCCACGGAGACAGAGAAGAAAGATGCTGTGAATATAAACGAAACGGACTTCGGAATCAGCCAGCCCCAGCCAGAAAAGCTGGAGGATTCAAACCTGGAGATTTTCGAGGACACGGAAACCATGGAAGCGGTTCCAGATATCTCAGAAACATCCGATCATCAAGAGGCAGAAGTTGTTCAGGAAACGCAAACGGAAACACCGCAAGAAAGTTTTCAGGAATCCACTCAAGAAGTGCAAACGGAGACACCGCAGGAAAGTTCTCAGGAATCCTTTCAGGAAGCGCAGACAGAGGCGCGACGGAAAGATTCTCAAGAATCCACCTGGGAAGTCCGGAAAGAAATGCCTCCAGATTCTCCACCAGACCATCAAGAAGCATTTCAGCCAGGCTCTCAAAATCAAAAACAACCGCAACCAGATTCATCCAAGGAATTTTCGAAAGAAGATCCCGCCGAGTCCCTCTGGAACCGTCTGCGTGCTGCCTATCCCAAAGTAACCGCCTTCGAATGCGCCGACGGCTGCGAGATTCTGGTAATCAAACCGCAGGATATCGGGCTTCTGCCGCGGGAAAACTGGGTGTATGGAAATAACAGCTTTCTTCTGCACGGTTACTACAACTACCGATATCTGATTCTGGCGAGACTGGGGAAACCCGGCGAACGGGGGCGCTACATTCTGGGCGTGCCGGGACATTATGGAAACAATGAAAAATATATGGCGGCGATGTTCGGCTTTGACCGCTTTGTCCGTTCCACCCGCCAGCCGCCGCGCGACAGCCGGTTCGGGTATTGGTATACGGATTTGAATTTTACATAAAAGCCGGTCGCTCCTTTTACAGAACTCTTGACAAAGGATAGCTTTTCTGGGTAGGATGGCCACGGGTCAAATGCTTTCAGGTGTTTGGTTGGCAGCGGAGCAAACTTGCCGGGAAACTGAGATAAGGATGTCTGTTGTTGGAAGCGGATAAATTTGAATGGAGGAAAAGATAGAAATATATAAAACAAGAAAGAGGAAAAAACAGTGGCAGCAAAATTGACACGGGAAGAGAAATATATGAAAGCGGCGATCCGCGAGGCGAAGAAAGCCTGGGCGCTCGGAGAAGTGCCGATCGGCTGCGTGATCGTGTATGAGGACAAAATCATCGGCAGGGGTTACAACCGTCGGATGGTCGATCATAGCGCGCTGGCACATGCGGAGATCGCGGCAATCAAAAAAGCGTGCAAGCGCATGGGCGACTGGCGCCTGGAAGAATGTGAGCTGTACGTGACGCTGGAACCGTGCCCGATGTGCGCAGGGGCGATCGTGCAGGCGCGGATTCCAAAAGTTTACATCGGTTCCATGAACCCGAAAGCCGGCTGCGCCGGTTCGGTACTGAATCTTCTGGATGAAAAAGGATTCAATCATCAGGTGGAGACAGAAGAAGGACTTTTGGGCGAGGAATGTTCGATGATGTTGAAAGAATTTTTCAAAGAATTGCGTGAAAAGAGAAAAAAGAAGAAAGAAGAAAAAGCTGGTGAATGATTTCCACCAGCTTTTTGCATTCCATATTTCCCATTCAAACCGAAAAATACAGTCCTTATTTGATTACGTGGATCCAGCCCTCCGGAGCTTTGATGTGACCCATCTGGATGCCGGTCAGTGTCTCGTAGAGTTTCTGGGTAACCGGACCCATCTTCTCCATACCTGCCGGGAAGCAGATTTCCTTGCCGTGGTCAACGATCTTGCCAACCGGAGAGATAACAGCTGCGGTACCGCACAGGCCGCACTCTGCGAAATCTTTTACTTCGTCTAAGTATACTTCACGCTCTTCGGTCTCCATGCCGAGATAATCTCTTGCAACCTGCAGGATGGAACGGCGTGTGATAGACGGAAGGATGCTGTTGGACTTCGGAGTTACCAGCTTGCCGTCTTTGGTGATAAAGATAACGTTTGCGCCGCCGGTCTCCTCGATCTTGGTACGTGTCTGCGGATCCAGGTAGATGTTCTCATCGAAACCGTTCTTATGAGCATCGACGATCGCATGCAGGCTCATCGCGTAGTTTAATCCGGCTTTGATGTGACCGGTTCCGTGAGGTGCTGCACGGTCGAAATCGCTGACGCGGATGGTGATCGGTTTAGCGCCGCCCTTGAAGTACGGGCCAACCGGTGTACAGAATACGCGGAACTGATAGATGTTTGCCGGTTTAACGCCGATGATGGAATCATAACCGAACATATACGGGCGGATGTACAGGGTTGCACCGGAACCATACGGCGGTACGAATGCTGCGTTGGCTTCTACTACTTTTGTGATGGCGTCTACGAAGCGCTCCTTTGGGAATGGCGGCATTTCAAGACCTTTTGCGGAATTCTCCATACGCTCGCCGTTTAAGTCAGGACGGAACGTAACGATATGGCCGTCCTCGGTCGTATACGCTTTCAGACCTTCGAAGCAAGTCTGTGCATACTGCAGAACACAGGCGCATTCATTCAAGGTAATATTCGGGTCGGAGGTAAGGGCGCCTTCGTCCCAGGAACCATTCTGATACATGGAAACATAGCGGTAATCCGTTGGCATATAGCCGAAACCGATGTTGCTCCAGTCGATATTTTTCTTCTCCATAATCGTTGCTCCAATCTTACAGAATTTTATGATTTAGTAACTGTTTGACTTTTTGCAGTCGCTAGATTTATACCTATTATAATGATTTCTTTCTTCTGTTGCAAGATTCTGGGATAAAAAATGATAAAAAAACAATAAAATGTATTCTTGTGTATTTTTATACAATGCTTGTTAGTCAAGCTCCGGCTTGACAAAACGGCGGCTGCCATGTATACTAAACAGGCTGACGGTCTGCAGGTCATTCCGTCATATAAGATCAAGTCATAAAGTTTCCGCACAGCCGGGGAGTTAGCGGTGCCCTGTACCTGCAATCCGCTATAGCAGGGGTGTTGTCCGACCGAGGGCGTTTTTACTGTGGGGCTGCCCCTGAAAAGTGGCGTTGAAGTCTGGGTCTTGCGCAACAGAAATCTGTGAACCGTGTCAGGGCAGGAATGCAGCAGCACTAAGCAGAAGCTTCTGTGTGCCGCAAGGCAGCCTGGACCGAGTTAACTGTCAGGGTAACGTCCATGGCATACGTTCGAAGCCGGGCGTGCGGATTTTTTTATTTCATAGGAAATTGCTTCCTATGAATAAAAAATAGAAAATAATAGATACAGAAACAAGCATTTTTGCAGGTGTGTGAATATAGCCGGGATATGTGGAATTTGATTTGCCAGGGGGTAGGAATACCGTGCCGGAGCAGATTAAAAGCGCGTATCCCGGTATTTTTATGTCTATGATATTTGTAAGGAATTTTTTCTTGCCCGCGGGATATGATTGTATTATAATTACAAAATGGGTGTAGTTTATCCTGATATGGGGGTTGTTGGAAACTTAGAATAAGGGTAACTGTGAAGGTACTGGACGGTTATGAAGAAAGGGAAAGCGCTCATGAGAAGAATCGGTATGTTAACCAGCGGCGGCGACTGCCAGAGCTTAAATGCGACGATGCGAGGCGTGGCAAAATCGCTGTACAAAATGTTTGATGACATAGAGATAGTTGGATTTGAAGACGGCTATAAAGGTCTTATGTATGCAGACTACCGGATTATGAAACAGTCGGATTTTTCCGGGATTCTGACACGCGGAGGTACGATTCTGGGAACTTCCAGACAGCCTTTCAAGCTGATGCGGATGCCGGACGAGAACGGTCTGGATAAAGTGGAAGCGATGAAACACACCTATTACAAGCTGAAACTGGAATGCCTCGTCATTTTAGGCGGCAACGGCAGCCAGAAGACGGCAAATCTGCTGCGGGAGGAAGGACTCAATATCGTTTCTCTTCCGAAGACCATAGACAACGATCTCTGGGGCAGCGATCTTACGTTTGGATTCCATAGTGCGGTTGATGTAGCGACCAATGCCATCGACTGTATTCATACGACGGCGGCGTCTCATGGCAGAGTCTTCATCGTGGAGATCATGGGCCACAAGGTGGGATGGCTGGCGCTCTATGCAGGCATCGCGGGCGGAGCTGACATCATTCTCCTGCCGGAGATCCCGTATGATATTGATGTGGTGGTAAATGCGATCCGCAGCCGTACTAAAAATGGCAAGAATTTCACGATTCTGGCGGTCGCAGAGGGCGCGATTTCCAAGGAAAATGCAGCCCTGACCAAAAAAGAATTAAAAGAAAAGAAGAAAAATGGACCGGTTTATCCGTCGGTCGCTTACGAGCTGGGCGCCCAGATTTCCGAGCGGACGGGACAGGAGATCCGTGTGACGGTTCCGGGGCATATGCAGCGCGGAGGCGAGCCATGTCCGTATGACCGCGTGATTGCGACGCGCCTCGGCGCGGAGGCAGCAGAGATGATCCGCCGCAAAGAATACGGCTATATGGTCGCTTTAAACAACAATAAGATTGAAAAAATTCCGCTCGCGGACATTGCCGGTAAATTAAAGATGGTCGATCCGAAGAGCGATATTATCCGGGAAGCTAAGGATGTAGGCATCAGCTTCGGCGACGAATAGTAAGGAAGTAGTAGTTTATGTCATATACAGCACTGTACAGAAAATGGCGTCCGACGTCCTTTGAAGAGGTTCGGGGTCAGGACCATATCGTAAAGACCCTGAAAAATCAGATCAACTCCGGGCGGATCGGGCACGCGTACCTCTTCTGCGGGACGCGCGGAACCGGTAAGACGAGTATTGCCAAGATCTTTGCACGGGCAGTCAACTGTGAACATCCGGTGGACGGCAGCCCCTGCGGCGAGTGCAGTATGTGCCGCCAGATTGCGGAAGGAGCTTCCCTCAATGTGGTGGAGATCGATGCGGCATCCAACAATGGTGTGGAAAATATCCGCGATATCCGGGAGCAGGTGCAGTACCCGCCGACGGACGGGCGCTACCGCGTCTACATCATTGACGAGGTTCATATGCTTTCGATTGGCGCGTTCAATGCGCTCTTAAAGACGCTGGAAGAACCGCCGTCCTACGTTATATTTATCTTGGCGACGACGGAGGTCCACAAGATCCCGATCACGATCCTGTCCCGGTGCCAGAGATATGATTTTAAGCGGATCTCGATCGATACCATCGCGGGACGGCTGGCGGAGCTGACGCAGGCGGAGCAGATCGATGTAGACGATCGGGCACTTAGGTATGTGGCACGTGCGGCGGATGGCTCGATGCGAGATGCGTTAAGTCTTCTCGATCAGTGCGTGGCATTCCATTTCGGGGAAAAGCTGACGTATGACAATGTGCTCGAGGTGTTGGGCGCGGTCGATAACCGCGTGTTCAGCAAGCTGTTTCAGGCGGTGCTTGCAAGTGATACGAAGGCGTGCATCCGTGAGATTGAGGAAATGATCACCCAGGGGCGCGATCTTTCGCAGCTTGTCAACGATTTCGTCTGGTATATGCGAAATCTCCTGATTGCCAAGACGACCGACGAACCGGGCGATATGCTCGATATGTCGGAGGAAAATCTGGCAGTTTTAAAGGAAGAGGCGGCAGGCGTTGATACGGAAACGCTGATGCGTTACATCCGTATTTTCTCGGAACTTTCCGGGCAGCTGCGCTACGCGTCACAGAAGCGGATTCTGGTGGAGATTGCCTTTATCAAGCTGACGACGCCGTCGATGGAACAGAATCTTGATTCCATTTTACAGCGGATTACGCTATTAGAGCAGAAAATGCAGGAAATGCCGGACAATCTACAGAAACTGGCGTCCCTTGCATCGGCAGCAGGGCAGGCGGTATCCTCCAAAACGGCTGTGGTGGAAACGCCGCCTGAGCCGAAGAAGGTATCCCTTCCACCGGCACAGTACGAAGATCTGATGCTGATGCGGAAAGAATGGGGACGGATTGCGTCCCTGAGCCAGCTTGTGGGTTCGATTAGACTCAGTCTTCCCAAGACAAGTGTAGAACCGGCGGGCGAAGGCTGCCTTTGCATTGTGTGTACAGATGAAAATACGTTTGGAATTATCAATCGGGAGCCTGAGCTTAAGAATTTGCAGGAAGTAGTGCAAGAAAAATACAAAAAGACTCTGCAATTTAAAGTCCGTTTAGAATCATCTGCTGTGCCGCAAAGAACGGTTTATGTCAGTGATGAGGATTTAAAGAACGCAATCCATACCGATGTGATTGTCGAAGAGGATGATCCTGTGTAGTGGAGCTTGCCAAAGATGAGCCTTGTTTTGTAATGCAAGAAGCTGTGATTAAATGCAGATAAATGATATTAGTGGGTTTATATGATATATAGAACCGGCTGCAATCGGCAGCCAGTCTGAATATAAATAAAAAGAAGTGAAAGAGAGGAATGACACCATGGCAAAACGTGGCGGTTTCCCAGGCGGTATGCCGGGCAATATGAACAATTTAATGAAGCAGGCGCAGAGAATGCAGCGCCAGATGGAAGAGAAGCAGAAAGAGCTGGAGGAGAAGCAGTACAGCGCATCCGCAGGCGGCGGCGCTGTAACCGTGACCGTATCTGGTAAAAAAGAGGTTCTTTCGGTGAAACTGTCTGAGGAAGTAGTGGATCCGGATGATATCGAGATGTTAGAGGATCTGATTGTGGCGGCGACCAACGAGGCATTCCGTCAGGCGGAAGAGGACAGCAGCCAGATGATGTCCCAGTTGACCGGTGGCCTTGGCGGTCTGGGAGGCGGATTCCCGTTTTAAGTGATGGATTATTACAGCAGCCAGATTAGCAAGCTAATCGAAGAATTGTCAAAACTTCCCGGAATCGGAAGTAAA
>ERZ773252.4235-NODE-4235-length-10157-cov-3.124530_pt1 | contig 10157 bp, 10 predicted proteins | sample MGYA00580517_ERZ773252 | MGnify/ENA primary metagenome ERZ773252 (study PRJEB29015, sample SAMEA2737766) | human gut metagenome | biome: human gut; feature: human-associated habitat; material: faeces | place: China | collected 2012 ... | reverse complement strand
CGCAGTTCTGGATCGACACGCCTTCCGGCTTGTCGATATACACGCGCAGGTAGCGGCTGCCCGCTTCCTTGACGTACTCCACGTCCCAGATCTCGCATCCCTGCTGCGCGGCCACAGGCTCGGCCAGCGCCAGGACGGCATCTGTCAATTTACTCATAGATCACCATTCCATTTTCTGACACTTCGAAAGACATCAAGAAAAAGAGTGGGCGAGTGCCCACTCTGTCAAATCCTGCTTCCTTCGTACGGCAATATCATACCATCCCGCGCCGGACAATGCAAGCCTTTTTTTGCGCCGCCGGACACTTACTGGTACAACGCCACGAATTCCTCCAGGCAGAGGTTGTGCTCGGTCATGAACTGCGCCGCCGCGTCACCGACATAGCGCACGTGCCACGGCTCGTTGCGCCCGGTGATGCTGACCTTGTCCGACGGGTAGCGGATGACGAAACCGTAGTCCGCGCAGTTGTCGGCGATCCAGGTCAGAAAGCGCGCGTTGACCGTGTCCACGCTCAGCGAGGAATAGTACTGGTCAACGATGTCCGCGCCGAGGCCGGTCTGATGGTCGCTCGTGCCGGGGGGCGCGGCCACGCGCGCTGCGGCCGTCTCAGCCTCGTCGCGCGTGTCGCCCTTGCGCATATTCTCGCTGACCTGATCCTCATACTGCTGCTCCTGCGTCAGGTACGGACGGTAGGCGCAGTAGATGTATGGATTCCAGCCGGCGTCCCTGGCCGCTTTGAGCAGCGCATTGAGCGCGTCGACGGCGCGGGAATCAAACGTGGACTGCGAGCCGCTGATCTTGCTCACATCCGGAACATAGTCGCTGATATTATGCGCCTGACTCGCAATGAGATACTCCCAGGAGGAAATATCCACATCCGGCAGGTCGTCATACTTCTTCGTATCGGGCTGCGCCGTCGTCTGGATGTCCGGCGGGAGAATAAGATCCGTCGGCGCGGCGGGCGCGGCGTTGCTGCGCGTCTCGTTGATGCGCGAGAGGATGAGCATGGCGCATACGACGACCAGGACCGTCAGCGTCACCGACAGCCAGAGACGTTTGTTCTTCATGCAGATCCCTCCCGGACGAAAAAATGAAAAGCAGCTCACACGAGCTGCTTTTCAGGATAGCATATTTTTCGCGTTCCGGCAAGTCCCCCGTCACAGATCGACCCGCTCGTAGTTTTTGGCCGCCTTCCGGTATGCCAGCCACGACAGCAGCGCAAACGCCGCCAGCCACGGGATGTACCGCAGCCAGACCGACCCGGCAGCGGCAAAGCCGGTGTCGGCCTCGGACCAGAGCAGCAGGTCGGCCAGATGCAGCCCCGCCATGGCCAGGCCCAGGACCAGCACCACAGCGGCGTGGGGATGTTTATTTTTCATGGTGTTCCTCTTTCATAGCAGCGGCGGCCCCCGCGTATATTGGGACAGGCCGCGCGGAATATCCCTATTGTACAACCGTGCGCCGCAAATTGCAAGGAGGGTCTGCCCCTTGAGGAAAACATTGCGCCGGGCGGTGGTGCTCGGCCTTTTGGCGTTTGCCGCGCCGTTTGCCGCCCTGCCGCTGGCGAAGCCCGCCGCCGCGATGCCCGAAGCGTCGGCTCCTGTACTGCCGGACGCCGTTGACACCCCTGCCGCCACACCGCAGCCCGTGCTGCCCGCCGTGCCCGAGAGCCGCAGCTTTGACGCAGATGCGCCGATTTTGCTGAACGACGGCGGTGAGGAGATCACCGTATCCGTGCAGGAGTTTCTGATTGGCACTGCCGCCAGCGAGCTGCCGCCCGACTGGCCCGACGACGCGGTCTTAGCCCAGATGGCCGCCGCCCACAGCTATGCCCTGAGCCTGGGCGGCGCGGCGTTCACCTGCAACAGCGCCCAGTGCGCGGGCTGGACGAGCGCCGAGGTGCTGCGCGCGCGCTGGGGCGGCAATTTTGCCGCGTATTACAGCAGGCTGGCCGCGCTGGCAGACGAGGTTTCCGGGGCCGTGCTGTGCTGGGACGGTGCGCCTGCCGCGGCCTGTTACCACAGCAGCAGCGCCGGGCAGACCGAGGCAAGCCAGAATGTGTGGCTGACCGCCGTGCCGTACTTACAGGGTGTCGCGTCGCCGTGGGACGCCGATGCGCCGGGGTTCAAAACGTCCGTCACCTACAGTGCCGAGCAGGTATACACGATCCTGACCGGGCTTGGCCTGGACGCTGACGAGATACCAAACGCCCCCGCCGGGTGGTTCGGCGAGGGCGTGTTGGACAGCGCGGGCTATGTGGCGCAGATGCCCGTCTGCGGGCAGGTGTTTACGGGCACACGTCTGCGCAGTGCGTTCAGTCTGCGGAGTGCGGCGTTCACCGTGGCGTATGACGCCGGGGAGAATGCGTTTGTTTTCACCACCCACGGCTACGGCCACGGCGTCGGCCTGAGCCAGTACGGCGCAAAGGTAATGGCGGAGGACGGCAAAACGTGGCAGGAGATTCTGGAGTGGTATTTTCCGGGGTGTGAGGTTATAGAGTGATTCCCTGCCTTCCCCCGAGGGACAGACTCCCCCGGTACGGGGGAGGTGGTGCGTAGCGCCAGAAGGGGAGCAGGTGGCCCCGCAGGGCCGGATGAGGGGGGAGTATTTCACTGCCGCCGCTCACGGGTAATGCCGGCGTGCTCTGCCCTCATCAGTCAGCGGGCGGGGCCGCTGACAGCTTCCCCCGAGGGGGAAGCCCTCTCGCAATTTACGGCAGCTCCGCCGTAAACGTCGTCAATTCCGCATCCGTATCAAAATCATACACCTTCACCGTCAGGCTGTGGCAATTTTCCGGCACGGCAGCAAAGTAGTCATAGCTGGCCTTGGTGCTCTGTTCCGGGTGGTCCGTGTCGGCGGGGTCGGCTGCCCAGTCACCGTTGACCCACCAGCCGCCCGCGCCGCGCTCGTGGCCCAGCTCTGTGCCGTCTGCCGTGTAGAGCTTTACGCTGACCCAGTGCTGCTCCGGCGGGAAGGTCAGCAGCACTTTTGTCGCAGCGGGCGTGGCCTTGATGCTTTGCAGCGTAACACCATCCTGCTCCACCGGCGTGCTCATTGTGCGCACGCCTGCGTCGCTGACTTCCGGGATCGTAAACGTCAGTGTGTAGGTGCCGGGCAACGGGGTCTGGTCGGCATAGTCATAGTGCCAATAGCTCTTGCCGTCGGTCTCCACAGTGCTCCTGTTGCAGACCATCAGGTTGGACAGCGTCAGCGTTGCCGTGTGGCCGGCCAAATCATCGTGTGTCAGGAACAGCTCATAATTCAGGCCCGCCACAAAGGTATGGTCGTCGCGCTTTTCAAAGTTAATGCCGCCGCTCAGTTCAATGCCGTTATCCAGCACCAGCGTGCCGTACTGCCCGCCGCCGCTCTGCATTGCCTTTTCTACGGCGTCCTCGCGGGGGCCGATGGCGTTGAACCCGGCCAAGCTGTCATCCTCACTCGTCAGCATTAAACTGATGCGCAGCCAGTCCCCGTCGTTGAAGACCTGCCCCAATGTCAGGGTGTAGGGGCTGTCGGCGCTCTCGGCAGTGGATTCCACCGTCTCGGCGTATTTGTTCAGCTGCTCACTTTGCAGCGAAACATAGTCGTCCTGCCCGCCGCGGTTCAGCCAGCTGAACAGGCTGCCCACTACGGGCATCTGCTCGGCCACAGCGGGCGCGGCAAAGTTGATGCTGCCCAGCCCCACGGCCAGACAGGCCACGACGGCTGCGGCCACCCGTTCCCACGGGAAACGGCGGTGCCCGGCGGGCTTTTTCTGCGGCAGCCGCCCGCAGGCAGCGTCCAGCACGCGGGTAAACTCGTCGTCGGTCAGCGGGGTCTCCGGCATAGGCTGGCCGTTCAGCGTTTTCAACAAATCCACATCAAAATTTTTGTCACGCATGGCTGTACACTCCCTTCTCGGTCAGTTCACGGCGCAGACGGTCCCGTCCGCGGCTCAACCGGGTGTTGACGCTCTCCACGCTCATACCCAGCGCAGCGGCGATTTCCTTACCCGATTGCAGCAGATAATATTTGCGCAGAAAAATATCCCGGTCCGGCGGCGCCATAGCCGCCACCAGCGCACCGACGAGGTCGGCGGCTTCGGTGGTCGCGCGGTCAAACTCGGCCAGCTCGCCCAGCGTCTCGGCCAGACCGTCGTCCAGTGTCACCGTCTCTCGGCGGCGCAGCGCGTTGTAGCAGTCAATGGCGCGGTTGCGCGCCGCGACGGCCAGCCAGGGGCGCAGCGGTGTGCAAGTGGCCTCCAATTTCGCGGCGCTGCGCCAGAGTGCGACGAACACGTCGGCCATGCACTCCTCCCGGTCACAGGGGTTCTGCGGCAGGATACGGCAGAGAATGCCCTTGACGAGCGGCGCATATTCAAGCATCGCCGCCTCCAGGCCCTCCTCCGGGTGTGCCTGCAGCAGGCGGGTCAATTCCCGGTCCTTCATGGGTGGTTCCTCCTTTTTTGTCGTTCCAACTATATAGACCGGGACGGGACGGGAAATCTTACAGGTTTACCCAAAAAAGCCTTCCCCCTTGGGGGAAGGTGGCCCCGCAGGGCCGGATGAGGGGCGAGTTCGCCGCAATTGCCCGTTCCCGGGTTGCCGTGGCACACCTACCACTCATCAGTCAGCGGGCGGGGCCGCTGACAGCTTCCCCCGAGGGGGAAGCCTTTCCCACGCATAAAAAAGCAGACGCCGTTTTTCGCAGCGTCTGTTATGCGGTTGCTTATTGCCCTGCCGGCAGCGTAAACACGAACCGGCACCAGTTGCCTTCCTCGCTCTCGGCGTGGATCTGGCCGCCGGAAAGGTTGACCAGAATCTTGCAGATATGCAGCCCCAGTCCGCTGCCGCGGGTGTTCATGCCGCGGGAGCGGTCCTCCTTGTAGAACCGCTCAAACACAAAGGGCAGAGCCTCGGGGGCAATGCCTGCGCCCGTGTTCTCGATGCGCACCTCCACCATATTGCCGCGGCGCTCGGCGGCAAAGCTGATCGTACCACCCGCCGGGGTGAACTTGATGGCATTATCCACAATATTATACACGACCTGATGCACAAAATCCGGGTCCGCGTAAATCAGCAGCGGATCGCCGCCCAGACCCTGGATGTCGATCTTGCCGTCCTCGATGCGCTGCTCGTCGGAGAGCACGACGTCGGTGACGGTTTTCCACAGATCGTAGGTCTGCGCGTGGATGGGCACCTCGCCCGCCTCGAGCTTGGTAATATCCAGCATGTTCTGCACCAGCCGCGCCAGGCGGCCCGTCTCCTGCGAGACGATGCCCAGATAATGCTTTGTTTCCTCGGGCGGGATCGTGCCGTCCAGCATGCCGTCGATGAAGCCCTTGATGGTCGTCATGGGCGTGCGCAGCTCGTGGGCGATGTTGCCCATGAACTGCCCGCGGGAATTGTCGATGGTTTGCAGCCGCGCAGCCATGTTATTGAAGGTGGTCGCAAAGTCAGCCAGCTCCACGCAGCCGTCCACCGGCGCACGGGCGGTAAAGTCCCCGCTGCCCAGGCGGCGCGCGGCCTCACTGATGTCCTCAATAGGGCCGGTGATGCGCTTGGCCAGCACCCAGCACAGGATGCTGCACAAAATCAGGATGACCGCCGCCGAGATGCCGAACATCGTCAGCATATCGGTCATGTAGCTGCCCAGCGCAGCCATCGGGCTGGCGGCAAACAGGTAGCCGTCCTGCCCGCCCACCGTGATGCGGCGGCCCGCCGTGTAATACTTGGCGCAGTAGACACCGTCCAGCGTGCCGGTCTCAAAAATGTCGTTTCCCTCGTTCAGCTCGTCAATGTAGGAAGCGGGCACGCCTGCACCTGTAAAGGCGTCGTCCCCCGTATGCAGCAGGATCTGGCCGTTCTCGTCGGCAATGAACACCAGCGCACCGGAGGCCGTGTTGAACAGCTCAAACCCGCTGTGGGCGCGTTCCAGCACATCCTCCCCCTGCAGGGGCTTTGTGACGATAGAGCCCTCATCGGCGAATCGCTCACTCAGCGCTGTCGCGCCGTTGAGCACATCGGTCAGTGAGCTTTTGCGCTCCCCGATGAAGTACGCCGCCGACAGTGCCGTCTGGATCGCGCACATAACGCTGAGCCCCAGCACGAGCACGGCGGCGATGGTCGCGAAAAATTCGCGGCTGATCGTGTTGCGGCGGCTCATTCCCTGACCTCGAACTTATAGCCGACGCCCCAGACGGTTTTCAGGCTCCACTGCTCGGACGCACCCTCCAGCTTTTCACGCAGGCGCTTGACGTGGACGTCGATCGTGCGGGAGTCGCCGTAATACTCAAAGCCCCAGACCTCGTCCAGCAGCTGGTCGCGGGTGTAGACACGGTTCGGGTGACCGGCCAGGCAGGCCAGCAGCTCCAGCTCCTTCGGCGGGGCCTCAACGACCTTGCCCTTGACCTTCAATTCATAGCGGTTCATGTCAAGGTGCAGATTGTCAAAGTCGTAAACGCCCTTGTTTTCCTCCTCTTTGGCGGAGGAGCGGCGCAGCACGGCCTTGATGCGGGCCGTGACCTCCTTGGCGTCAAACGGCTTGACGATGTAGTCATCCGCGCCCAGCTCAAGACCCAGCACCTTGTCGTAGGTCTCGCCCTTAGCGGTCAGCATGATGATGGGGGTGTTGTCCTTGGCGCGGAGCTTGCGGCAGACCTCCCAGCCGTCCATGACCGGCATCATAACGTCCAGCAGCACAAGATCCGGGTGCAGCTTGTCGAACTCTGCCAGCGCTGCGCCGCCGTCGTGGACCATCGTCACGTTGTAGCCCTCCTTGACCAGATACAGTCGGAGCAGCTCGCAGATATTTTTATCGTCATCAACGACCAGAATTTTCTCATTTGCCATCTTAGTTTCCTCCTTGCCCGCCTGCGGCGGTATCGATACAAGAGTATTATACCGCATAATTGTGGACAAAAAAAGAACAGATCGTCGGGTTTCCGGGAAATTTTTGCGGTTTTTCTGCGCAGGCGGCGCACCCCGGGGAAGATTATTTCAAAAACGGCTTGAGAGAAAAGAACGCATCTGCTATAATACATTTATATATGCAAATCGGCCTGTGCGCCGATCCCGCATGGCAAAAATTCAGCAAAAATTCAAAGGAGAATTTTGAAATATGAAATTAGGAATCGTAGCTTCAGCGGTACTTTTTATATATCTATAATTCTCCAAAAACCTCAATATATTTTCATAGATACGCTGTTTTAAGCCATCCTCCATTTCATGTAAATCCACATAAATCCATGTACTTTACTCCCAAATGGGGGTAAATACGGGGGTAAAACACAGGGAACTCAACGCGATAAAACGCCTCGATTTTCGATCTAAAAGTGTTGTGAGCCGTTTTGGGCACATTGTTGTCTTTAATGTGCAGGACAACAAAACAGCGCCTTTAATCTGTTGCTGTATGCAATCGGATTGAGGCGCTATTTTTTATTGCTGCGTGACAACTTTGAACACTATGCTGGCAGACAGGAATGATAGCTGAACACGCATACGGATTTTTTGATATAGGAATCAGTTTCAATTCTTCAATACAGATTTCATACATCACGGGTTGCTATGCGGCATAGAAAGTAGAATCATCACGCAACAAAATGTTGCTAAAATGCGCATTGCCTTGTATAATATGGATATAACTTATTTGAAAGGTGGGCTGGACATATGAAGTATATTTTGATGCACCGTGAAACTGTCGTTGCCGTGCTGAGCGTCAATGACATCAGCGGCACGGTATACCGTGTAGACGATGTGCTGCAACCTGCTCACCTGCCGATTGGACTATACGCCCCCGACCACAAGGAGCTTGCCAAGAATCTGAATCTTTGGTTGGCCGGACGTACCATCCCTGCCAGCCGTTCGGGATTTCACCGTGCGCTGGAGGATTTGCAGGTTCAGAAGAAGTTACAGCTGTCCGCCAGCACTTTGATGATGAAGTGCTTTGCACTAAGCCTGTCCGATCAATACTGGCTCAATCCTGCAGAACAGCCACTGGAATGGAGCAAGGTCAATTTCTATAATAATGATTTTTCGGAAGATGTCGGCAACATTCTGTTTGGGCAGATTCCGCAGCAGGACAGCATTGACCTTGCCTCCCCCTGCAACACCTCGGACGGCTGGCTGAAAAAGAAATGGAAGATTCTGAACTGCCAGCGTGTGTTGGTAAAGGGCGGTAGCGGCATGGCCCAGCAGGAGCCGTTCAACGAGGTTGTCGCTTCCCTGCTCTGCCGCAAGCTGGGCATCCCGCATGTGGAATACAGCCTGCTGTTTGAGGGGGACAAGCCCTATTCCGTTTGCCCGAATATGACAACCGACCGGCAGGACTTTGTCAGCGCCTACTATATCTTTTCGGCTTTCCCCCGCGCGGACGGTGTGAGCGCCTACGACCATTTCCTCGCTTGCTGTGAAAAGCTGGGTATCCCGGATGTGCCCGAGCGGTTGCAACAGATGATGATTCTGGATTATCTGATTTGTAATCAGGATCGTCACTTCGGCAATTTTGGCGCTATCCGTGACGCAGTAACGCTGGAATGGGTCGGTTTCGCACCGATTTTTGACAGCGGCACGAGCCTTTGGTTCGACCAGTACGCCTCCAAAATCGACGCACTGGCCGATGCCCCCGCCAAACCGTTCGCTGCCACACAGCAGGCACAGCTTGCCCTTGCAAGAGATGGATTGCCAGCGCTGAATCTTGCTGCGCTGGATGATTGTAAAGATGAGGTTCTTGCAATTTTTGAACAAGCGCATTTCGGTGAGCCAAACCGTGCCAACATCTTGGTTGATGCTCTGGCAGTGCGCTGTAAAATCTTGCAAGCGAAGCAATAACTTTGAAATAAAAACAGCCTTTCCCTATGCTTTCTTGGAAGCACGCGGGAAAGGCTGTTTTTGTTATGGCGCTCACACAGTCTGCAAGATTTTCTCTAAGGCATTTTTATAGGCCATGTTCTGCTCCTTCGTTCGTTTGGAAGCCCCTTTAGGGTGCTTTCCGGCACGAAGGAGCTTTTTGTTTTCGTGGCGGCGGAACAACAGACTATCAATATTTTCGGATGTGTACTCTAAGCCGTTCTGGTTCAGCACACGGGCGCAGCGCGCCAGACACATACTTGCCAGCCCGTAATCCTGCGTAATTACAAGGTCGCCGGGGTGTACGCGGTTCACCAGTGCAAAATCTACGCTGTCGGCACCCTTGTCAAAGGTCAAGGTTTGCGCTCCGTCGCGTTGGATTTGGTGGGCTGTATCACATAGAATCAGCACAGGTACTTTGTATTTTGCGGCTGTCTGTATAGTCAGATCCACCACCGGGCAGCCATCAGCATCTATTAAAATCGTCACTTTATTGTTTTCCTTCCATAACCCAGGCAAATGCCTTCGCTGTCCGTAGGTCGGCATCCTTGAAGTGGCCGCCTGCGTTCCATTCCAGTTTGCAGTCTTTTCCGCGCTGGGTCAGGGCGCTGTGCAGGGCGCGGATGTTGTCACCTACTGATGCCATAGTCTGGTTTTTGGTGTGCTCCTCGCGATCGCCAAGGCTGAGATAAACGCGCCGGGTCTGAATAGGGTGCGCCGCTTCGTATTCCAGCCAGCCGGGAAACCACACGGACGGCGAAGCCGCCGCCGTGCCATACAGCGCGTTCGTTTGTGTTGCCGCCCACAGAGCAAACAGTCCAGCCAGTGAGTAGCCGCCTAAAATAACCTTACAATCTTCCTTTATAGAATACTGTTGGCTAATGCCCGGCACAGCCTGCTCCAGCCATGCAAGCGTATCCTCCGCCCTGCCGCCAAAACCTTGCTTGCCCCACACGGGCGGTGCAGGCCACGGAGATAAGTCATCGTTCCAGTTCTCTACTTGGACAGCGGCCAGCAAAAATAGATGCGCGGTTTGCCGACGTATAGCTTCAACTTCCCGCTCCATCCCTGCAAGGTCATGTTCATCCACCATTTGCAGCAGCAGGTATTCGGCGCTGGCAGTGCCGTAGATGCGGCAGGTTCTGTTTTGTATCTGCAATAATTGGTTATCCATAAAATCGATGATTCCTTTTCTTTGCTTTCTTTTGCATTATAATGCCTATACGCCAAAGAATCAAGATTGCGCCAGATGCACTGCCTTGAAAGTTTTTTGCCGCACTCGCATTACATCTGCACAACATCCGCACAGTGATTGTATATACGTGTATAAT
>ERZ773252.4232-NODE-4232-length-10161-cov-4.803483_pt1 | contig 10161 bp, 8 predicted proteins | sample MGYA00580517_ERZ773252 | MGnify/ENA primary metagenome ERZ773252 (study PRJEB29015, sample SAMEA2737766) | human gut metagenome | biome: human gut; feature: human-associated habitat; material: faeces | place: China | collected 2012 ... | reverse complement strand
TGACGAACGGACGGATGTAAAGGCTGGTGCCCTCAGCGTGCGGAACCCAGTCCTGATCGAACTCGACGATCGCCTTAACCGCCTGAACGAAATCCTCGACCGGCAGGCTCGGCAGGCACATACGGTGGTTGGTGTTGATCATGCGCTGTGCGTTCTTGTCGGGACGGAACAGCTGGATGGAGCCGTCCGGGGTGCGGTAGGCCTTCAGACCCTCAAAGGACTCCATTGCGTAATGGAAAACCATCGCTGCAGGATCAAGCTCGAGCGGCTGATACGGTACGATGCGGGCGTCGTGCCAGCCCTTTTCCTCATCGTGGTCAATGATCAGCATATGATCGGTATAATGAACGCCGAAACCGAGGTTGCTCTCGTCCGGCTTAGCCTTAGGAGTAGTGGTACGCTGTGTTGTGATCTGCAGCATGGTTTGTCACTCTTTCTGTTGTGGTTTAGTTTCAAACATTATTATAGCACTCTGTTCTGATAAAGCAAGAGCAATAGCGCATAATTCAGATGGAAACAGTGGGGATATATTTATACAAATTTTGCGAATATCGGTGAATAAACGGCATGAAAATACATAGGGCAACACCGCACAATGAAAGCTGCGGCGCTTTGCGGAAATTTTGTGCCCTGACTTTGTTGCGATTTCACGGTAATACATCAAGTATTACCGCAAAACCGCGCCTTGTCAGCACGCAAAATTTGCTCGCAAATCGCTCTTGTTCAATTATGCGGTATTGCCATAGCGGCTGTGCTCCGGCACATTCTGCGCCGGGTGCAGGCGATTTCCGCAAAACGGCATCGTGACAAACCGCCGGAGGTCTGGTATAATAGGATATACTGAAATTATATGCGCAAAGATGAGGTGAGGGCAGATGAAAAAGGGTATCAGACGCATCCTGAGCGGGCTGCTCTGCGCAGGCGTTCTGGCGCTCGGCGTTCCTGCGCCCTCGCGTGCGCTGACGCTGACGGCGGTCAACGACAGCATCCTGCCGCTTTCGGACAGCACCATGCCGGCGCGCCTCGGCGGCGAGGTCTATGTGCCGTACAGCGTATTTTCGCAGCTCGGCGTGTCCGCCTCCAGCTCGGACGGCGTGCTCGACCTGTCCGCAAACGGCGAGACGCTCAGCTTTTCTCCGGCGGAGGGCTATGTCTATGACCAGAACCTCAACAGCTATTCCACACCGGCCTATTCGATGAACGGCACGACCTATGTTCCGGTCAAGCTGTGCTGCGGCAAGTTCGGTCTGAGCTATTCGACGCTCGCGGTCGCGGGGGAGACCGTGCTGCGCGTGACCGACGGCTCGGCGTCGAGCGACTCCGCGTTTGCCGCCGCAAAATCCGGTACGATCGAAAACACGATCAACAGCTACAAGGGCATTTCGTCCGCGAACGGCTCATCCTCGAACGGCGCTTCGTCAAATGGCGGCACGGCAGCGAAGCCGGACGAGACTTCCATTCCGAAGGTTGAGGAAAAGCCGGCGCGCAAGCCGGCACGGGTGTACCTGACGTTCTACGGTGCGCCGGACAAAAATACGGCGGCTGTTCTGGATACGCTGCGTGAGAGCGGACGCACGGCGGCGTTTTTCCTGCCGGTCAAGTCGGCGGACTGGACGGATGACACCGTGCGCCGCATTGCGGCCGAGGGACATACGCTCGCGCTGCTGCTCGATGCGGACGAAAAAGCCTCCGGGGACGCGCTCGTCGAGCAGCTGACGCTCGCAAACGAGCGGCTGCGCCTGCTGACCGGCGTACAGACGCGCATCGTCTCGGTATCCACAGGCTGTGCACAGCTTTCCCGGGCGCAGCGCGACGTGCTGATCGCCGCAGGCTACCGCCTGTGGGACGCGACGCTGGACGCCGGGGACGAAAAGGGGACGGCGGCGCGCGCCTATGCCGAAACCGCGCAGCGCTTTTCCGAAACGAACGCCACAGTCGTGCTCAGCCTGCACCACAGCAAGGAAACCGCCGAAGCGGTCGAGCTGATCTCCGCCTATATGTCGCGCCAGGGCATCCCGTCCGGGACGATTTCGCTCGCCCTCACGCCTATCAACGGCGCAAACGAGACAAGATAATACAGGCAGCACCGCAGCTTCTATTATGCGGTATTGCTTCAAAAACCGCCTGCTTTCACGGATTTCGATCGAAAGCAGGCGGTTTTTCTAAAATTGAGTCTTTTCTACGCGCATGACGATGGCGGTGCGGTCGTCGTCGCTGCCGCGGCCCCGGGCCTCGGTGACAAGCCGCGCCGCGAGCTCCTTCGGCCCTTCGCCGCCGTGCTCGCGCAGCAGCTCGCGCACCCACGCATCATCCAGCCCGTCGGACACGCCGTCCGACACCATGATGAACAGGTCGCCGTGCGAAAGCCGCAGCGGCACCGACTGACTCTGGTTTTTCTCGTCGGAAAGGCCGACGGGAAGCGATTTCCCGGCGAGCATGCTCCAGCGCCCGTCCGTGCGCACATAAGAGGGCGCTGCGCCGCATTTCAGGCTCTCCGCCTGCCCGGTGAACAGGTCGAGCGTGAGCGCGTCGAGGGTGACGAAGCGCGTGCCGTCCGAGCGAAGCCGCAGCGCCGGAGAGACCGCGCCGAGCGCATCGCCGAGCGGGATTCCGGCGCGGAGAAAGCGCTCCATCGAGCTGACGAGCATGCGGCTGTCCTGCGCGGCGGCCGCGCCCGAGCCCATGCCGTCTGCGAGCAGCAGACAGGCAACGCCGGCGTCGGTCAGGAACCAGCAGCCGCTGTCGCCCGAGACCGAAACACCCGAGCGCTGCTGCCTGCCGATGCCGACGACCGCGCGGAACGGCGCACGCTCGTGCATTTCAAGGCAGGTGCCGAACTCGTTCTCCATCTCGCGCGGCTCGGTCAGCGCAACGTCGAGCAGGGCGCTCAGTCCGGCGGAAAAGCCTTCGCCCTGCCGCAGGATGTCCGCGATGCCGTCGCCGTACAGCTCGACGATCAGCCGCCCCTGCGCGTCGCGCACCGCGCACACCCGGTCGATCCATCCGAAGGCCGCCGCATAGCGGCGGATCTGCTTTTCCATCATCGGCTGCGCAGTCACGTCCTGCGTCACCTCCGCGCCGAGCTGGCGGAGGATGTCGGTGATGCCGGCATACTGCCGCGCGAGCAGACTGCGGTTTTCCTCCTGCTGCCGCCGCAGGCTCTGGCGCTCGCGCAGCGCGAAGAGTGCGCTGTTGATGGCGCGGATGAGCTCGGGCAGATGTACGCAGCGCGAGGAGAAATGATAGGGAAAATCCTGCATTTCCGCGCGGCCGCGCGCGAGCATGGGCTGCGTGACGTCGTTCAGCGCCGCGAGCGTGGTCACGTAGTCCTTCTGCCAGCACTGTGCGCACAGCACGCAGCTCTTGCACACCCGGTCGCTCGCCCGGTCGAATACAACGCGCAGGTTTTCGTCTCCTGCCGCACGGCCCTCGGCCGCGCCGCTCAGCATGGCGAGATAGAGCTCGTAGAACGCCTGCGCGGCCTCGGTCGCGCAGTGACCGGCCGCCCGGCGCAGCTTGAGGCGCGTTTTTTCACCGACGAGCGTTTCGGGCAGCAGCGTGCGCCGCAGCGCATTCCAGACCGCTTCGGGCAGCGACGCGAACAGCAGCACCGCCGCCGTCAGCTCGGACAGGAGCGGAATGAACAGGTCGCTCCCCGTGCCGAGCATGGAGGCGCAAAGGCCGGAGGTGAACGCGCAGACGGCGAATCTTGCGCGTCCGCCGTCGCGGAACAGCCCGGCCGCGAGCGCGCAAAGGCCGTAGCAGCAGGTGAACAGCGCTCCTGAGCCCACGCCGAGATCCATCACCGCGCCGAAGGCGACGCCTGCCGCCGCACCGACCGCCGGTCCGCCGAGATAGGCTGTGCCGAGTACGAGCAGCAGCGCCGCCGCCCTCGCCGGGGCGAACAGACCGAACAGACTGACGTGCGCGAGGCTCAGCAGCACGGTCGCGGTCACAGCGAGCAGCGTGACCGGTCTGCGCCAGTCGCCTTCCTCACGCGGCGGAGCGAGCGCCGCGCCGTAAATGCGGCACGCGCCGAACGTCAGTCCCTGCACGGCGAGAAAGGTCATCACGGCCGGGGCGCGCAGCTCGTCCCCGGTCGGCAGAAAGATGAATGTACAGGCGGCGCCTGCCGCTGCGGCGACGGCCGGGGCGAACCACGGGCGCTGTACGACGCGCAGACCGGTGCACACGCTCATGACGCACAGTACGATGAGCGTCGCGGCGACGTAAACGCCGCCGAGCAGACCGTCGTCGATGAGCATCGCGCCGCAGACCACGCCGCCGACGGCGGAAAGTCCGGCGCCGTGCGCCATCATGGCGCTCGCCATCGCGAGTCCGAAGGGCGCATAGCTGTCGAAAACGTTCGCCTGCATGAGTAGCGCACACAGCACGAACCGCCGCGTCCCGACGAGCAGACGATGCAGATGTTCCTCGTTCCACAGGCGGACCGCGATGCTCGCTGCCCTTCCGAGCAGCCGCGGCGCACGCCTCACTTTTTGCTTGTCCATTTTGAAAAGCCTCCTTCACTGCCCATTCAGTATACCGCAGACTTTTTGCAGGAGTTGGCGGAAAATACAGGCGGAAATAAAGGCAATACCGGTTTTGATGTGAGAAAAACGGCGATGCAGGAGACCGGACATTTCCTGCGCCGCCGTTTGTTCAGAAGAGCGAGGCGAGCAGGTACACGAGGCTCGCGGTGAGAGCGCCGAGCGCGAAGGCGGCAGGGAGCAGACGGGCGGACACGCGCCTCGGTCTGCGCCGCCTCGAGCCGAGACAGCCCTCTGCGATGCGGCAGGCCTCGCGCACGGCGTCACCGCGCGGAAAGGCCGGATCGCGCACGAGAAAAATGGCCTGCTCGAACGGGCCGCCGCTCTCCGGCCGCACCACCACAACGCGCCGGCTGATACCCTTTACCATGAAAAACACCCCTTTCACGGTAAGGATTTCCGGTCTGTCGCCGTTTTATACCCGCTCAGGGCAGCGCCCACGCGAGAGGCGCGCGCCCGTAGAGCGCGTTGTGCAGACCTGCGAGCATATCCCAGGTCGCGCAGTCCGCGACGCCGGTCGGAGGCAGGCCGAAAATGCCCTGCATGACGCGCACAGCGGTCTCGGTCTCCGCGTCATATTCGCCGGTGAGGGGGACGGGAGCGAGATTTGCGAAGTGCGGCGCGCCGCTGCCGAGCAGGAGCTGAAGGACAAACACCGCCGCGCCCCTGTCGCCGGGCGAGAGCACGCCGCCCTCCGCCGGGAAAAAGCGGACAGCGGCAGGCAGAGCATCGAGCGCGGTCAGCTGCTCGTATGCGTCAAAGATGCTGTCCCAGGTCGCGCGGTCAGCCTGCCCGGAGACCGGAAGTCCGTTCTGCCGCTGATGCGCACGGACCGCTTCGGCGGTCTCCGCGCCGAAGATGCCGTCCGGCACGAGCGGCTGCGGGTGGTCGTTTTCCTGCTGGATACGCCGCAGACATACCTGAAGATCGTAGATATGGCGGCGCTTCTGTTCGTCTGTGTACATTTTTACGCCTCCTCACTGAGCACGTAGCCGGGATACTGCCCTTCGGCAGAACGGGAGGACGCCTCGACATCGGCGGCCAGTCGCGCCATCCCCTCCCAGGTCAGCGGACCGACCGCGCCGGTCGCGGGCAAACCGAGCAGCGTCTGGATGACCGAGACCGCACTCTCGGTCGCGCGGCCGAAAATGCCGTCCACCGCGACCGCGGGCACCTCGGGATAGCCGCGCGCGATGATGTTGATGAGCTCCTGCGCCCGCCGCACGGCGTCGCCGCGCATGCCGGTGACGAGGAATACCTCGGGCAGGCCGACGAACAGGCCGAGCCACTCCTGTTCGGGCTGCACGAGCAGCACGGAGCGGTAGGTAGAGACCAGCGCGTTCCATGTCGCACGGTCCACCGCGCCGGTCACGGGCAGGCCGAGCATACGCTGATATGCCTCGACGGCCGAGCGGGTCTGCGGACCGAAAATGCCGTCGAGCTGTGCCGCGCTCCAGCGGGGCAGGGCGTCATAGTACTCGCCCGCGATGGCGAGAAAATACTGGAGAAGCCGGACGGAAACGCCGCTCATGCCCTCGGAGAGCAGCTCGGGATACTGGCGCGAGATCTCCTCGAGGGTCAGCCCCTCGCTGTTCAGCTCGCTCAGCCGCTTTACATTATTATAGACAAAGGCGATCCGGTACCATGTCGCGCGCCCGACCAGACCGTCGGGCGTCAGGTTGAACTGGCGCTGGAACGCACGGACAGCGGCTTCGGTGTCGGCGTCGAACACGCCGTCGGCGGGGTAGATCTTCGGAATGTTCGGGTAGTTGGTCGAAATGCGGTTGAGGCGGTTCTGGATGGTGCGCACATCCTCGCCGTTCTCGCCAAGCCGCAGCGTGATGCCGGGGAAGGACTCGCCGAGCGAGGGGGAGAGGGGCGCGTCGGTGGCAAAATTGATGTCGTCGCCGTAAAAGGAGCGTACGATCTCCTCGGCGGAAAGTCCCTGCTCCGCGAGCGGGACCGTGCCCCACTGGCTGAGCCCGCCGGGGCAGGTGACGGTCGTGCCGTTACAGTACTGCGCGAACAGCGGCTCGACTGCATCGCCGCGCGTCAGATAGCTGCCGATCATGTCGTCCACAATGGTCGAAATGTTCTCGAAAATGTCGCGCCCGGCGACAAAGGACTGGTCATAGCGCGTGGAATTGGTGATGTCGAAGTCATAGCCCTGCGAGCGGTACCACTCGGTGAAGATGCGGTTGAGCACATAGGACATCTGCGCATAGATATTCGCACGGATGGCGGCCTCGGGCCACGTCGGGTAGATTTCCGAGGACGCGACATTTTTCACGTAATCTGCGAACGGCACGGTGATGTTCGGGGCGTTTGAGGACGGCGGGCCCAGATGCACGGTGATGTTCTCGGGGATGGAAACGGGCAAAAGATCACTCCCTTTCACTGGTCAGCACCTGCGTCTGCCCATCCGAGGTCAGCTCGGCAGGCGCGGTGCTCTCGTATTCGGGCAGCGGCGTGAGCGCGACGGGGAGCAGGGCCGGCACGCCGGAAAACAGCGCGATGTGCAGGGCTGTGAGCGGAACGTAGCCATCGAGCGCGGTCTCGACCGTGTAGAGCGCATAGGGAACGCCGCCGTCGGGAGAGAGCGAGTTTTCGCGCGGCGGCGTGGAAAACGTCATGGGCGGCGTCATGCCGCCGCTGTCGGTGCGGACCGAGTAGAGCAGCTGACGCGAGCCGTCCTCGTCAGGCACGGTCGAAACCGTGACGAGGGCGTTTTCGAGCGGCTGTGCGCCGAGCGCGGTCGTGACCGCGACGCGCAGCACGGCGGTATCCGATGAAACTGCCAAAGAAAGACCTCCTTGCCAAATGGAACGGATGAAAGTATAATAAAAGCACAGGATTTCGTTTTGACATTGCGGAAGGAAGGAAAACAGAATGCAGGATTTCAAGACCATGCGCGATATGTGCGCAGAGCAGGAAGAAAAGTTTCAGTTCGAGCGCTTTTCGCGCCGGGATGCGCTGAATATCGGACTCAAGCTGATCGAAAATGCAGAGAAGCAGGCGCAGCCGGTCGCGGTCGAGATCACGGTGAACGGCCTTGTCGTGTTCCGTTATTTCATGGAAGGCTCCAAGCCGGAGAGCGAGCTGTGGCTCGCGCGCAAGCGCAACGCGGTCGAGCTGACCGAGGGCTCGTCGCTCCGCATGTTCGCGGAGATGGAGGCCGCAGGTCAGACGTTCGCAGACCGCAAGCTGTGCGGCGACGACTATGCGGCGGGCGGCGGCTTCCCGATCGCGCTGCGCGGCACGGGCGTGATCGGCTCGATCTGCGTTTCCGGCTTTGATGACCATCTCGACGATCATCAGCTCGTGATCAACACGCTCGCAGAGTATCTTGCATAAAATCAGACCGGAAGGAGTCGGAGCATAGTCTCCGGCTCTTTTCTATGCCAGCCGGACCCGGAAACGCTGCGCCCAGTGCTCGAGCTGGATGATATAGGCGCAGATCTGCGGCACGCGCATCAGCTGACCGAACCACGGCTCAGGCAGGCTGTCGGGGTCAAGGATGAGCCGCTCGACGGCTTCGCGGTCGAACAGAGCGGCGGCGAACGAATTCCTGGCCGCAAGGATGCGGCGCGCGCCCTCGGCGCAAAGACGGGCGTAAACCGGGTGAAAGGTTTTCGGATAGGGACTTTTCCGGCGGGAAACGATTGCTTCGGGCAGCTCATCGGCAAACGCGCGGCGGACGATGCCCTTTTCGCGGCCGTCCAGCGCCTTGAACGCCCACGGCATATTGTAGGCGTACTCGACGATGCGGTGGTCGCAGAACGGCACGCGGACCTCGAGTCCGGAATACATGCTCATGCGGTCCTTGCGGTCGAGAAGGGTCGCCATGAACCAGTCGAGGTTGAGCACGAACATTTCGCGCATGCGCGCGTCCTTCGGACTGTCCGAGGGGAGCTTGGGCGCACGGCGGCAGGTCGAAAGATAGTGCTCGCGGATGAATTCCGCGCCGTTTTTCACGACGCCCCCGCGCAGCAGGCCGAGCCGCAGCGAGACCGACCGCGACCACGGAAAGGTGTCCTCGAACAGGATCTCCTCGCGGTGGTACCAGGGATATCCGCCGAACAGTTCATCCGCGCATTCGCCCGACAGGCAGACCGTCGTGCCGCCCTGCTTGACGGCTGCACAGAACAGCAGCAGAGAGGAGTCAACGTCCGCCATGCCGGGCAGTCCGCGTGCCTCGGCGGCAGGGCGGAGCGCAGCGCAGACCGCCTCCGGGTCGAGCACGACGCGGTGATGATGCGTGCCGAGAAAATCCGTCATCAGCGCCGCAAAATCGCGGTCATCGGTCGGCTGGAAGCTATTTTTGACGAAATACCGCTGGTTTTCACGGTAGTCGACCGACCAGGTGTGAAGCGTCTCGTTCCGGGCCGCATAAGCGCGTGCGGCGACGGCGGACAGGATGGACGAGTCGAGGCCGCCCGACAGAAAGCAGGCGAGCGGGACGTCGCTGACGAGTTGCCGCTGCGCAGCATCGGTGATGAGATCATGGGTGCGCTGAACGGTCGCGTCGAGGTCGTCCTCATGCTCGTGCGCCTCCAGACGCCAGTAGACGGTCCTGCGGAACCCTTCGGGCGTCAGCACGGCAAAGCTGCCGGGCAGGAGCGAGGATATGCCGCGGAATACGCCGCTTTCGGGCGGCCGCGCAGGGCCGAGCAGCAGCACGGTGCGCAGACCGTCCTCATCGAGCACCGGCTCGGCTTCCGGGTGGCAGAGCACGGTGTCGATGGTCGAGCCGAACACGAGGCCGCTGCGCGTCGGACAGCAGAACAGCGGCTTGACGCCCAGACGGTCGCGCACGAGGACGAGCCGCCGCTCGGCCTTCTGCCAGAGCGCGAAGGCAAAAATGCCGTCGAGCCGCGCGAAGGCGTCCGTATCCCATTCGAGAAAGGCGTGCAGCACGACCTCGGTATCCGAGCGGCTGCGGAAAACATGGCCGAGGGCGGCGAGCGAATCCCGCACCTCGTCTGTGTTGTACAGCTCGCCGTTGTAGACGAGCACGGTGTTCCCGTCGGGCGAGAGCATGGGCTGCGCGCCGCCCTCGGGGTCGATGACGATCAGCCTGCGGTGCACGAGCGCCGCGTCGGGGTCGGTATAGACGCCGGACGCATCCGGCCCGCGCGGCCGGAGCCTGCGGTCCATCGCGCTGAGCACCGGGCCGCCGCGCCGCGCGTCGCGGTCGAAATCGACAAAGCCTCCAATTCCGCACATGAAAAATTTCCTCCTGTAAAATTTATTTTGCCGGGACTTAACATTTGTATTCCAAAGCAACCAGTAATATGCAAAGAGTTCACCAAGAGTTTGCCAAAAAAATCACAAATGCAACAAATGCGTGCATTTATATATAGCGCACGCACATTTTTATAGAAGATATGCATAAAAATGGGGGGAGGTTTTTATGGAAAAAAAGAATGTTAAATCCTTGACAAATGACTTTCGGACAGTATAATAGAGAATAGACATGCTCCAAAGTAGGGTGTCAGCACCTGAAAAGTGTCCTGCGGCAGAGAGGCTGATGGACGCTGTATTTTTGTGTTTTACCCACGATTTATATTTTTGGGAGGTTTATGGCATGGATTTTAGGCTTACAAAAGAA
>ERZ773252.4230-NODE-4230-length-10173-cov-2.505930_pt1 | contig 10173 bp, 10 predicted proteins | sample MGYA00580517_ERZ773252 | MGnify/ENA primary metagenome ERZ773252 (study PRJEB29015, sample SAMEA2737766) | human gut metagenome | biome: human gut; feature: human-associated habitat; material: faeces | place: China | collected 2012 ... | reverse complement strand
TGATTGACAAGACTGCATCTATTTGATAATCTTTATTAAGTAATTTCATATTCCATGAGGGAGTAGTTAGCGCGAAAGTGTGGTTTGTCAACATTCTGATTATAGCAACTGTATAATCTGGCAAATCTTAAATAATGAGACTCATGTATATCGATGGACGACAGTTTTTGTATCATGCATAGCTGTCAGTTGATATACATGAGTTTTTCTTTTGTGCATTGATGCAAAAAAGGGAGGACATCATAATCGACAGTGAGCGGTGAAGGAACATGCATTACATCTAGGAGGAAATGAAAAATGATGCTGTTTTTTAAAGTGTTTTTTACAGAATTTATCGCAGAGATGGGCGATAAAACCCAGCTTATGCTGATTGCTCTCACTTCAAAATATAAGTTGAGAGATATTATACTAGGAACTGCGGCGGCGATTCTTGTTCTGAATGGTCTTGCGGTTCTGGCGGGCGGACTTGTCAGTGAATTTATTCCTGACTGGCTTATTAAGATGATTGCAGCACTTGCATTTCTGTATTTCGCCGCATCGACTCTTGCCGGTGATGATGAAGAAGAAGAGGAGGAGGGCGGTAAATCAAAGATTCAGTTCGCACCCTTAGCTGTTTTTTGTACATTTTTTGTGGCAGAACTGGGAGATAAGACTCAGCTTACAGCCATCACGTTCGGAGCCAATGAAGGCATGAAATCAGCCTTTGTTGTATGGATTGGATGCTCTCTGGGACTTTTTGCAGCGGATATTCTCGGAATGCTGGTTGGATATCTTTTAAAGAGCAAAACTCCCGATGGGCTGCTGAATACACTGGCATTTGTTATTTTTTCCATATTTGGTGCTTTCACACTTCATCAGGGACTGAACATGATGAACGCAAGAGTCTGTCCGATTCCGGTATGGTCGGTATGGATTGCTGCGGCTGTTATTTTTACTGCCTTATGTGCCTGGATCTATATAAAAAGAAAGAAGGAAAATAAATGCGATATTTAAAACCACATTATTATGATAAATTTGTCTGTACAGCAGGAGATTGTCCGGATAGCTGCTGTGCCGGATGGCAGATCGTGATTGATGAAGCCTCTCTGGAGCGATATGGAAATGAAAAGAGCGAGTTCGGAACGCGATTACGCAATTCTATTGACTGGGATGAAGAATGTTTTTACCAGAACAATCGGCGCTGTGCATTTTTAAATGAAGAAAATCTCTGCGATCTTTATAAAGCACTGGGACCAGATTCTCTTTGTGATACCTGCCGGATGTACCCGAGACATACGGAAGAATACGAGGGACTTCGGGAATTATCTCTTTCCCTGTCCTGTCCGGAGGCGGCTAGAATCATTCTTTCCTGTAAAGAACCGGTCCGTTTTCTGGAAGAAGAGGACGATTTGGAGGACGATTTTGAAGAATTCGATTTTATGATGTTTTCCCAGTTGGAAGATACAAGAGATGTTCTGTTTTCGATTTTACAGGATCGATCCCTTCCTCTGACTCTCCGAATGTCGGCATCCGAACAGCTGACAGAACAATATCAGATCCGGGTGGAAGAGCAGAAGGAATATGAAATTGATGAACTTCTGCGAAACTGTGAAGCTCATCATCAGAGAAAAAAACTCCAGGAATTTGTATCAGAAAGTCTTGCTGAAAAAGGCATTGATGCAGCATCTCTCCATCGGTGGGCACGCCAGATAGAAGAATTGCAGGTACTACGCGGTCTGGAACGCCTGCGTCCGGAATGGGATGATGTGCTGGATGGTGCTGAAAAGTGGCTGTATCAGGGAAGTGAGGAAACCTATCATAAAATTTGCGAAGAATTTCATAAGGCATATGGAAGCTTAGGAAGTCACAAAGAAGAATGGGAAAATCTGGGCGAGCAGCTTTTAATGTTTTTTGTCTATACCTATTTTTGCGGGGCTGTCTACGACGATATGGTCTGTTCCAAGATAGAACTGGCATTGTTCTCTGTTCGCTGGATACAGGAATTTCTGATGGTCAGATGGCTGGAAAATGGAAAGAAACTTTCCATGAAGGATGTGGAAGAAATCTCCTGGAGATATGCCCGGGAAGTAGAACATTCCGATGATAACTTAAATGCACTGGAAGACTGGCTTTTTGAGCGGTATGCACCGGTTTAATCACCGAAAGAAGCATATTGCAAAAATGAATCATACGAACAAAAAAGCTCTATTCTATAAAATTGAGCGTACCGTATCTCCGGACGTCAACGAATAGCATAGAGCTTTTGAGTTAAATTTTGCCACATAATGCTTCTGTCATTTTCAGATAATAAGCGAAAGGTAAGCGGCAGCAAACCAAGGTGTTACCGCATAAGGCGCAACAGACCGATTACTTTGCCAAGAATCTGTACTTTATCCACAATAATCGGATCCATGGTTGCATTCTCTGGCTGGAGACGATAGTGACCGTTCTCCTTGAAGAAACGCTTAACGGTAGCTGAATCATCAATGAGTGCAACCACGATCTCGCCATTCTCTGCGACACTGGTCTGTTCCACGATAACACGATCTCCGTCATAGATGCCCACATCGATCATACTATTGCCGCGGACCTTCAGCATAAAAGTTTCGCTGTTCGGAAGCAGTTCTGCCGGAATCGGGAAATAGTTCTCCACATTCTCATCAGCCAGAATCGGCGCACCGGCTGCTACAGTACCGATAAGGGGTACATTCACCAGTTCGCGGCGGGACAGGTTAAAGGTGTCATCAACGATCTCGATGGCTCTCGGTTTCGTCGGATCCCGGTGAATATATCCGTTCTTCTCAAGCTGTTCCAGATGAGAGTGGACAGAAGAGGTAGATTTAAGCTGTACCTTTTCACAAATTTCACGTACCGTCGGCGGATAACCTTTCTTTAAAATGCATGCTTTAATAAATTCCAAGATCTCTTTCTGTTTATCTGTAATACGTCCCTGTGCCATATAGATTCCTCCTGTCGATGAAGTATATAAAATGTTTTTAATATCGGATATACAGTGATTCTGGCAGGATACAAGTCGAACGCCCACCTGATGGGACCAGCAGCTGAATCACTGAAAGGTTTGGCCTATAGTAAGCCCTTATTATATTATATATAGTAACATATGTTCGGGCAAAATGCAAACTATTGTTCGTCTTTATCAATGTTTTCTTTTTTAAGCTGTTCTCTTGCCTGCTCAAGCAGCACTTCCAAACGGGCATTTTCTTTGTCTGCCTGACGAAGGAGTTCCTGCATTTCCCGTTCTTTTTTGAATAGTGCGCGCTCCATCGTAAGCTCCGCCTGGGCTTTGCATTGCTGAAGACCCATATCAGCATCTGCTTTTTGTTTTGATAATTCCTGGGTAAGTCCTGTGAGTTTCTGCTGTAGTTCTTTATTTTCAGTTTCAAGTGCCAGAATCCGATCGGATGCATGCTGATAGGACTCTGACTTTACCTCCTGTTCCTTCTGAGAGTGAGAGAGAGCAAGTACCGTATCATGAAGCTCCTGTTTGCATTGTAAAAGCTCATTCTTAAGCATTTCTTCTGATTCTTTTGAATGTTCATTTTTCTTCAGCTGATTTTGTGCCTCTTCTAGTTTCTCCTTCAGCATCTGGTTGATCTGCTCCTGGTCAGCAGCACCTTTTCTGAGCGATTCTAGCTGTTCGGTGAGTGTCTGTTCCTGCTTGGTCAGCAAAGCGAACTCCGCATCCATTTTTTTCTTTTCTGCTTGAAGTTGTTCTACTTTTTTCTGTAACTCTGTGAGGCGCAGTTCTTTTCTCTGGAGTTCAGAAGAGAACTCCTCCCGTGCTCTGGCTTCTGCATTCTGGTTCAATTCCAAGCTATACAGATATGCGGAGGTGATGGACTTAACCATGGTTTCAAACTCCTCAATCTCGACACTTCTCCCCGGAATTGAGGATTTGGCTTGATTTAACTCAAACACCTGCATCACATGATCAAAGCCCTGGGCCTGGTTCATTCCTTTTTGTTCGCAAAATGCACGGAAAGCATCCGCTGTATCGGAATCGATTCGAAAGTTTGCCTGTTTAATTTCTCCCATATTCTATATTCTCCAATCTATTTTTTTGTAACTGTTTATGCAACTATTCAGTAGGTCTGCGCATTTACTGCGCTGACCGTACGAAAACATGGGTCAGCAGGCAAAAATCCCATTGCCGTAGGTAATTTTTAATGGATTTTTGCGTGTGACTGTGAAGGTACTGAACAGTTACCTGTTTGTTTAATACCCTGACATTCTTGCTGCGAGATGGTAACGGTTCATACTCATGTAGACAGTTACGCGATATAATACGCTGCTTATCAAACTGATTTCAAAGAAGTGTTTTGCAAAGATCATGCGCCAAGTCTTATAACGTTCGATTTAAACTGAAATTTCAAATTGCGTCATACTTTATTTTATGTATATAGATTATCATGAAACCACAAGGGCGTCAATCTGATTCTGTGATATGTTATATATATGTTATACATGATTATTGTTATACATAGATTATGATTTCGATAGTAAAAATAGGAATGAAACTATCAACTATTCGTGAAAGGATGCTTTCGCGAATAGTTTCATCGACTTTTGTGGTTATATTTGCCAGAAATAGCAGCGCAGTTTTGTGCAATATGTATGATTCCCTATAAAAATCTATATACCTAAAGTATTTAGATTTTTATAGGGAGCAGGTGTCTGCTGCTTACGAGCAAAGCCGCGTTTTCTTACGTCACTTTTGAAACCGAAAATACCGTAAGAAAAGGTGGTGGCAACAGAAATTTGCCGTATTTAAATGCGAAGACACGGAAAATTTCGTTACTGGGCACGTATGCGTGAACAGTAGCAAGCTGCGAACAAATGTTTGCTTTTTTCTTTCGAAACCATTGACAAACATTTGTTCGTATCGTATAATGTAGCTATACAGAACAGATGTTCCTGACATTTTTATAATATTCAAATCTCTTCTCATTCTTTAAGAACAGATTTGAATACAAAAAGACGATTCCAACAAAACACGAGAGGAGAAGATTGCAAATGTATACGTTGAAAAAAGGTGTTATGGTTTTAGCTGTTGTTTTCATCATGCTGCTTTCGGGCTTTTTTGGACGGAGTCTGATGTATGTGATGGCTGAGGAAGAAGCAGATACTAGACCGGAAAAGTACTATACCAGTATTCATCTGAAAGATGGAGATACGCTCTGGAGCATTGCTCAGACATATTGTGCAGATTCGGAGGAGTCAGTTGAAGAGTATGTACGGGAGCTGCGCCAGATGAACAGTCTTTCGGATGACCATATTGACGCAGGGCATTACCTGACCATTCGTTATTATAAATAAATCGTTACCGTTCACATACACGTACACACAACCGATAACAGAGACAGAATCAAATTTATAGAATTTTCCATATTCCTGTCCGTAGTCTGTTCATTTAATCTATTTTCTGGTAGAATAAAGTTTAGCAAGCAGTCTATATCTGATTAAATGACAAGCGACAGAAGAACAGGAGGAAATAAGGATATGAGTATTGTATATCACGAATCATCGAAGATATTTCATTTATATAACCAGACCATCAGCTATATCATGATGGTTCTTCCAAACGGACATATGGGACAGCTGTATTATGGGAAAAAGATTCGTGACAAGGAAGATTTCTCATACCTTCTTGAATTAGCTCCCAGAGACATGGCATCTTATCTCTATGAAAACGATCGCACCTTTTCACTTGGACATATTAAGCTGGAGTACGGTACTTAAGGAAGCGGTGATTACCGGCATCCGGCAGTAGAGATTCTCCAGAATGATGGAAGTACCTATTCAGATTTTCAATTTACTGGATATCAGGTTACATCCGGAAAGCCAAAACTGCCAGGACTTCCTGCTACTTATACTGAACAGGACGGGGAAGCTGAAACTCTTATTATTACGTTAAAAGATACCCATACTAATCTGGAGCTGCATCTTTTATATACAATATTTGTCGAGGGCGGTGTCATTGCCCGAAGTGCTTCTATTTCCAATCAGGGAGACATTTCTGTACAGGTTCAGACCGCGATGAGTCTTTGCCTGGATCTTCCTGACCACGATTATGAGTGGATGCAGTTTTCTGGGGCATGGGCGAGAGAGCGCGCACTCCACACACGCAGGCTTGAGTATGGCATTCAGGCGATTGACAGCACCCGGGGACATTCTTCCCATGAGCAGAATCCGTTCATTATTTTAAAACGCCCTTCGGCTGACGAATTTCAGGGAGAAGCCATTGGCTGCAGCTTGATTTACAGCGGTAATTTTCTGGCTCAGGCAGAAGTGGAGTCACATGGAACCACCCGTCTTATGATAGGAATTAATCCGTTTGGCTTTAGCTGGGAGCTGAACCCTGGTGAAACCTTCCAGACTCCGGAGGCAGTGCTTGTTTACTCCTCTCAGGGACTTAACGACATGAGCCAGACTTTTCACCGGCTGTATCGGCGCCGACTGGCAAGGGGGTACTGGCGTGATCGCGAGCGCCCAATCCTGATCAATAACTGGGAGGCAACTTACTTCAATTTTACCGAAGAAAAACTTCTACAGCTGGCTTCCAGAGCGCAGAAATGCGGCATAGAGCTGTTTGTTTTAGATGACGGCTGGTTTGGTGCCAGAAGCAGCTCAAAAGCCGGACTGGGCGACTGGGAGGCAAACCGTGACCGTCTGCCAAACGGTCTTTCCGGACTGGCACAGAAGATAGAAGCGCTTGGCATGAAGTTTGGTCTCTGGATCGAACCGGAGATGGTAAATGCCGATTCCGATTTATTCCGCACGCATCCGGATTGGATCCTCCAGATTCCAGGGCGAACGCCTTGTCACGGACGTTACCAGTATGTATTGGATTTTTCCCGGCAGGAGATCCTTGATTACATCTATGAAAAGATTGCATCGATTCTGGAAGGCGCCTCCATTTCCTATATCAAGTGGGATATGAACCGAAGTCTCAGTGATGTATGGAGCAGAGGAGTTTCCGCCAGACAGCAGGGAGAAGTATTTCACCGCTACATTCTGGGTGTTTATCAGATGTATGAGCGGCTGACCACACGCTTTCCGGACATTCTGTTCGAATCGTGCGCCAGCGGCGGAGCGCGTTTTGATGCAGGTATGCTGTATTACGCACCGCAGGGATGGCTCAGTGATAATACAGATGCGATTGAACGCCTGCGGATTCAATACGGTACTTCCTATGGTTACCCGATCAGCTCGATGGGATCCCATGTATCTGCTTCTCCGAACCATCAGCTTCATCGTCAGACACCGCTTTGGACACGTGCCAATACCGCGTTCTTCGGAACTTTCGGCTATGAACTGGATCTGGCACAGCTCGGAGAAGATGAGCTATCTGAATTAAAAATTCAGACCGCCTTTATGAAACAGCACCGGTCCCTGATTCAGTATGGTACTTTTTACAGACTTTCCAGTCCGTTTGAAAACAATATCACTGCCTGGATGGTAGTCAGTGAAGACCGCACAGAAGCCCTGGTCGGCTGGTACCGGACACTGAATGTCGCCAATGGTCCGTTTACGCGGCTGTATTTACAGGGACTGGAAGAATCCGATCTTTACAATGTCACGGAATATACAGAAGTACATGAAAGTGCCGTAAGCACCCACTATGGTGACGAACTGATGAATTTAGGACTGATTACCAGTGACGCCTCTTCCGGACAGTATATGGATGGTAGAAGAGAGAGCTGCGACTTTGATTCTCGCCTGTTTTATGTACAAAAGCAGGCTGAATAATAAATAAGATAAAAGCATTGAAAGGGGATGCTCCCGAATCTGGTTTTTAAAGAAGAATCCCTGTAACTGTTCAGTAGGTCTGCGCATTTACTGCGCGTGACTGTGAAGGTACTGAACAGTTACGAATCCCTTTTAATTTAAGTCCGGCGTTTCCCCGTATAATCCCGCTTCCGGCGTTCATTTACGATATGATTCAGAATCCCGCCACCGATAATAATAACGGCTGCCATCATCAGCACACGTTTCGCCCCTTCCTGCGGAAGTGTGCTCTTAGACGCAATCGACGTAGTATTGAATTGAAGGGTATATTCGATTTCATGAGGCGTTCCCATCGCCAGTGTATCCGCCCTGACTGTAAGTTCTTTTGTCAGATCCAAAACAGGGATCGTAAAATGAGAATTTGCGTCCTTGGCACTTTCATTCTCGTATTTTCTATTATCTACCACCATGTAATCATAATTGGAACTGCTCCATGTGATGGATATGTATGCCGTTCCATCTGTCACCGTCAGAAGAGCAGGACTTTGGATCGAAGCCTTTCCGCTTCCTCCAGTCATCGTTACCTCGATGGCATATTCACCATCCTCCAGGGAAAGCAGCGTTCCAGCATCTGCCTGCGCCGTCAACGTCCACCGGCTGCTAAATAAGATACAAATGATTCCCAGAAGAATGAAACCTATTTTTTTCATAGACAGAAAACTCCTTCCCCTGTGTTTATAAATTCTTTTTCTTATACAGAAACCAGGACGCAGCAACCGAAAAACACGCCAAATACAGAAGCAGGATCCCAATCGTTGTATAAGAAAATGCCTCATGATTGGCGATGCTGCGAAGCGCCGCACTGGTCTGCGATAACGGCAGATATTCAATCACCTGGCGCAGACCATCCGGCATACTCCGGGCTGAAAAGAATGTATTGCACAGATATGCCATCGGCATAATCACGTAATTCGAAAAGCGCGGCACATCGGCATGGTTTTTGGCATAAAAAGATACCACAACTCCAATTGTGGAAAACACAGATCCGTTTAAAAACATTAGAAGGAACGACCAGCCGTTAAAACAGAGCCCCGTTCCGATCGGCAAAATCAGAAGAATAATCACGGCTCCCGCATATAATCCCCGGAGACTTCCGCCGATGATCTGTCCCGCGATGAACTGCCACAGCGGGGTAGGAGAGATGATGACCTGGTCAAATGCTTTTTCGTACAATCTCTGGACGTTTAAATTCTGGGCGATAGCATTGAAACTGCCGTTCATGGTCGTCAGGGCAACCACTCCCGGAATCAGAAAGTTCAGATACGATTGTCCGTGCGACATGGTCTGGATTCCAAGACCAAACACCAGAATATATAAAAGAGGAGCAATCATGGCAGCCAGCGTGATTTTATAAAAATCCCGCCGGAATTCTACCCATTTTTCCCATAACACAGTAAGAATACCCATTTTTACCGGCATTCCAGCTGCTGCCCGATTGTCTCCAGAAATACATCTTCCAATGTCGTACTGCGAAGCGCTGTTTCCTGTTCTGACGCGGACAAATACTGAATTGCCTCCTCCTTTCCATGAAAATAGTGTGATTTCAGCCCATCTGGTGAAGTCTCATCAACCGCATACCGCCCCAGCGTCTCTATCATATGCCCCGGAGCATCTGTTTCCTCCAGACGTCCACCGCACATAAAGCCGACACGGTCACAAAGCGTTTCTGCTTCTTCCATATAATGCGTTGTCAGAAGAATGGTAAGCTTTTGCTGATTCAGCTTTTTCAGAAGATTCCACATCTGACGGCGGGCAAATGCATCCATCCCTGCAGTCGGTTCATCCAGAAGAAGGATTTCCGGTTCCGTTAAAAGTGCCCGGCAGACCATCAGCTTCCGCTTCATGCCTCCGGAAAGCTTTCGGACGGTTCTCTTCCGATAATCGATCAACCCGCAGAATTCCAGCAATTCCTCTGACCGCTCCCGAATCTTTTTGATCGGCATATAATAAAGACGTCCCTGATATTCCATAATCTCGTTCATCGTCATATCCTGGCGCATCGAGTATTCCTGCGTAACGACACTGAGTTTTTGTTTCAGCTGGTTTTTCTGACGGGTCAGCAGCTCTCCGTTGATCCAGATTTCACCCGAAGTCGGAAGCAGGAGAGTGGAGAGCATTCCGATGGTGGTCGTTTTTCCGGCACCATTCGGTCCGATGAGCGTCAGAATGCTGCCCTTTGGAATTTTCATCTCAATATGTCGGATCAATGGTTCTTTTCCATATCCAACATCCATATCTTCTGTATAAAAGTAGTAATCCTTCACATAAATCTCCATTCCTCTCGTTTTCCAGTAACAGATATCGTCATGAAAATGTATTTTCATGCAATCTCTTTCCAAAAATCATCGTACCCTTCTGCCCTGTTTGCGAATCATCATATAGATT
>ERZ773252.4218-NODE-4218-length-10205-cov-3.175764_pt1 | contig 10205 bp, 8 predicted proteins | sample MGYA00580517_ERZ773252 | MGnify/ENA primary metagenome ERZ773252 (study PRJEB29015, sample SAMEA2737766) | human gut metagenome | biome: human gut; feature: human-associated habitat; material: faeces | place: China | collected 2012 ... | reverse complement strand
TTTCAATTATGTCTAAGCTCATTATGCGCGGCGATGAAGCCCGCAAGGCTCTGCAGGCCGGCGTTGACGCTCTGGCCGATACCGTAAAGATCACCCTGGGCCCCAAGGGCCGCAACGTGGTTCTGGATAAGAAGTACGGCGCTCCCCTCATCACCAATGACGGTGTGAGCATCGCCAAGGAAGTGGAGCTGCCCGATCCCTTTGAGAACATGGGCGCACAGCTGGTGAAGGAGGTCTCCACCAAGACCAACGATGTTGCCGGTGACGGCACCACCACCGCTACCCTGCTGGCACAGGCTATGATTCACGAGGGTCTGAAGAATCTGGCTGCCGGCGCCAACCCCATCGTGGTAAAGAAGGGCATGGCCAAGGCTGTTGAGGCCGCTGTGGCCGAGGTGAAGAAGCAGGCCAAGAAGGTGGACGGTTCCAATGACATCGCCCGCGTCGGCGCCGTTTCCAGCGGTGACGAGGAGATCGGCAAGCTCATTGCCGACGCCATGGAGAAGGTTTCTGCCGATGGCGTCATCACCATTGAGGAGTCCAAGACCGCCGAGACCTACTCCGAGGTGGTGGAGGGCATGATGTTCGACCGTGGCTACGTCACCCCCTACATGGTCACCGATACCGAGAAGATGGAGACCGTCTACGACGACTGCTCTGTCCTGATCACCGACAAGAAGATCAGCGTATTCCAGGATGTGGTTCCTCTGCTCGAGCAGGTCATCCAGTCCGGCCGCAAGCTGCTGATCATCGCAGAGGATGTCGAGGGCGACGCTCTGTCCAACCTCATCATCAACCGTCTGCGCGGCGGCCTGAACGTTGTCGCTGTCAAGGCACCCGGCTTTGGTGACCGCCGCAAGGAGATGCTGCAGGATATCGCCACCCTGACCGGCGGCACGGTTATCAGCAGCGACCTGGGCTATGAGCTGAAGGACGCCACCATGCAGCTGCTTGGCCAGGCCCGCCAGGTCAAGGTCACCAAGGAAAACACCACCATCGTCGGCGGTGCCGGTGACAAGCAGGCTATCGCAGACCGTGTTGCCCAGATCCGCAGCCAGATCGCCGTTGCGACCTCTGACTTTGACCGCGAGAAGCTGCAGGAGCGTCTGGCCAAGATGGACGGCGGCGTTGCCGTCATCAAGGTCGGTGCTGCTACCGAGGTCGAGATGAAGGACAAGAAGCTGCGCATCGAGGATGCCCTGAACGCGACCAAGGCCGCTGTTGAGGAAGGCATCGTCGCTGGCGGCGGTACGGCCACCATCAACGCCATTCCTGCTGTCGACAAGCTGGTCGGCGAGCTGGAGGGCGACGAGCGCACCGGTGCGAAGATCGTCCGCAAAGCGCTGGAGGCTCCTCTGCGCCAGATCGCTGCCAACGCTGGTCTCGAGGGCAGCGTCGTTATCGACAACATCCTGAAGGCCAACAAGCCCAACTACGGCTTTGATGCCCAGAAGGAGGAGTACGTTGAGGATATGATCGAGGCCGGTATCGTCGACCCGACCAAGGTCACCCGTTCCGCTCTGGAGAACGCTGCCAGCGTCGCCGCGATGGTCCTGACCACCGAGAGCCTTGTCGCTGACCTGCCGGAACCCCCGGCTCCGGCTGCTCCGGCCCCTGACATGGGCGGCATGTACTGATTGGGTACACCCCACAAGCAACCATAAGGTCGAAGTCTCCGCAAAAAGAGGCTTCGGCCTTTTTGTATAAACCGGCAAAGTGTGCTATAATAGACAGAAAAAACGCAGCGGGGGAGCCGCCATGAAAAAATACGCAAAATATCCGGCACTGGCCGTTACGCTGGCGATTATGGCAGTGATCTTTGTCTTGTCCTCGCAGCCGGCGGAGCTGTCCACCAAGGTCAGCCGCGCCGTTACCGAGACCGTGCAGGCCGGCAGGATAAAAGCCATCACGCCGCTGTGGTTCAGCACCACAAACCTGAACGCCAACGTCCGCAAGTGGGCGCACATCTATATCTACTGTGCCCTCGGCGTCAGCATGGCCGTGACCGTGCAGCTGTGGCTGCACCGCGTTACGCTGCGGCAAAAGGCACTGCTGGCATCGGCGCTGTGTATGCTGTATGCGGCCGGTGATGAGTTCCACCAGTATTTTGTGCCGGGCCGTGCCGCGCAGTTGAGCGACGTTGCGATTGACGCCATGGGCTTTCTGCCCTGCGTGGCGGCGGTGTATCTGGTGCTTTGGGCTGTCAGGAGGCTGCGCAATTAACAGGACTCAACCCAAAATGATATGGGGAATAGAGGTATTTTAGGTTGACCTGCCGCCCATACTTCCACCGGGGGGATGTGCCTTGTCTCTGCGTCGGTTGTATGGGCTTTGCGCTGTGCTGGTGCTGCTGGCGGGCGTCGTGCTCTGCCGCACCTACTGGGTGGGGCAGCAGACGGCCTATGCCGCCAGTGCGGGCGGGCAGAGCGTCCAGACGCTGGCCCTGCCGCGCGCCCGGGGCGATTTCTATGACCGCACGGGCCGCAGGCTGACCGGCCTTTCCCCGCAATATTACGCACTCTGCCTGCCCGGAGACGCCGGGTACACGGCGCTGTTTCCGTATGTCCCGTATGCGGAGCAGAGCCTTTTGTATGAGCGCCGCAACCTTGCAAGCCCCTTTTTGATACAGGTGGACCGCGATCTGACCGCGCAGGGCATCACGACCTGTACCGTGCCGCAGCATTTCGGCGGCAGCACCGCCGCGCACCTGCTGGGCTATCTGGACAGCGAGGGCCGCGGCGTGTCCGGCCTGGAAAAAGCCTACGACGACCTGTTGGCCGCCTCCGGAGACGCGCGCATTGTGACCTGCTTTATGACCGCGCAGGGACGCCTGCTGACGGACACAAGCCCGCTTGTGGCGGTGGAAACACCCGGCACGGGGCAGGGCGTGCGGCTGACGCTGGACGCCGACCTGCAGCGCGCCTGTGAGGGGCTGGCCACGCTGTATCTGCCGCGCGGCTGCCTTGTCGTGATGGACACGGCCACCGGCGAGGTGCTTGCCTCGGTCAGTATGCCGTCGTTTGACCCGCAGAATGTCGCCGCCAGCATTGCCGCCAACGATACCTCGCTGCTCAACCGGCCTCTCCGCGCATTCAGTGCCGGGTCGGTGTTCAAGGTCGTGCTGGCTGCAGCCGCCTACGAGAGCGGCCTTGACTGGTACACCCACGACTGCACGGGTGAGGTCGAGGTTGCCGGGCAGACCTACCGCTGTGCACTGGGCCGCGCCCACGGCGTGGTCAACCTGCGCGGCGCGCTGGAACAAAGCTGCAACACCTATTTCATCGAGCTGGGCCGCCTGCTGGGGGCACAGCGCATCCGCAAAATGGCAGAGACACTCGGCTTCGGCACGGCCACACAGCTTGCGCCCGGCCTGCAAGGCGCATCGGGCACACTGCCCGATGCCGCCGCGCTTGAAAACCCGGGCGAACTGGCGACGTTCAGCTTTGGCCAGGGGGCGCTGACCGTGACGCCGCTGCAAATTACAGCCATGATGAACACCGTCGCAAACGGCGGCGTGTACAGGACACCGGCCTTTGTACAGGGAATTGTTGACGCCGACGGCACGCTGACCGGGCAGACCCGGGCGGCTGACACCCGCACGGTCTTTGATGCGGCCACGGCACGGGTGCTGCGCAGCATGCTGGCCTCCGTCGTGTCGGAGGGGATCGGCAGCGAGGCACAGCCCAAAACCGGCACGGCAGGCGGCAAGACCGGCACAGCGCAGACCGGCCAGTACGACGAGAACGGCGAGGAGCTGCTCAACTACTGGTTCAGCGGCTTTTACCCGGCGGACGACCCGCGGTATACCATTACCGTTTTGCAGGACGGCATTTTAAAGCCCGAAACCTCCAGCGCCGCGATATTTGCAAAGGTTACCGAAATTCTGGCTGTGTGGGAGAACTCCTAAGCCTTCCCCCTAGGGGGAAGGTGGCCCCGCAGGGCCGGATGAGGGCAGACCTTGCCGCCGCAGCACTTTACCGGGCAGCAACGGCATATCCGCCCCTCATCAGTCAGTGGTCGGGGCCACTGACAGCTTCCCCCGAGGGGGAAGCCAATCTCTCCGTCAACCAATTTCCTCCAAGGTATTGCACTTTTGCGGCAAAAAAGCTACAATAATTAGTATCTGTAGACTGCAAGTAACCGATGCTGAAAGGGACAAACCGATGCAGCATATTTTTATCATAAACCCAACGGCTGGCAAGGTGGACGCCAGCGTGGCGCTCATCCCGCAGATCCACGCCGCTGCCAGCCGCGCAGGGCTTTATCCTACCATTGAGGTGACCCGCCGCGCCGGGCAGGCCCGCGACCTGGCCGCCCAATACGCCGCCGGCGGGGAAGAAGTATACCTCTACGCCTGCGGCGGCGACGGCACGCTGAACGAAATATTGCAGGGTACCGTCGGCCGCCCGAACGCCGCCATCGGCTGCGTGCCCTGCGGCAGCGGCAATGACTATGTGCGCAACTTCGGCACGCAGGCGCAGTTCCTGGACCTTGACGCACAGCTGGCCGCACAACCGTTCGCGGCGGACGTCATCCGCACGCCCCAGGGCTGCGGCATCGACATCTATGCCGCGGGCATCGACGCCCAGGTCGCCAACGGCATCCCCAAATGGCGGCGCGTGCCCTTCTGCGGCGGCACAACGGCCTACACGCTGTCGATTCTCGAGGCCGTGTGCAGCACCTTCAGGCACCGTCTGCGCATCACCGCCGATGACCGCCAATTGGAGGACACCTTCATGATGCTGGCGGTCTGCAACGGCCAGCAGTACGGCGGCGGCTACTGCGCCGCGCCCCACGCCAGTATGACCGACGGTCTGCTGGATGTGGTGCTGCTGCGGCCTGTGCCGCGTTTAAAGCTGCCGGGGCTGCTGGGCAGCTACAAAAAAGGGGAGCACCTTTCGGAGGGTGACACCATCACCGAAAAATTCGCCCCGTACATGACGTTTTTCCGTACAGGCAGCATTGACATAGAGGTGCTGGACGGCAACCCGCTCATCACAACGCTGGACGGCGAGTGCTCGCCCCAGCTGCGGATGCACGCGGAGATCGCGCACAGTGCGGTGCGCATCCTGTTGCCGCCGGAGCTTGCCGCAAACGCAAACAAGACGCCTGTTCTGCAGGCTATGGGAGAGTAAGAATGTCTGAAAAAGTAAAGATCAAGATCGCCCGCAATGTGGTGCATCTGCCGGCCATCGCCCTGCGCGGGCTGGTGGTTTTCCCCAACAATGTGGTCCATTTTGAGGTGGGCCGCACCAAGTCCATTGCCGCCATCGAGGCCGCCATGCACGCCAACAGCAGCGTCTTTCTCGTCGCCCAGCGCGAGATGGATGAGGAAGAACCGGCCCTTCGTGACCTGTATGCCTACGGTGTCATTGCCGAAATCAAGCAGGTGCTGCGCGTCTCCGACGACCTCGTGAAGGTCCTCGTCGAGGGCAAGACCCGTGCCCGTCTGCTGGAGCTGGACGCCGGCGAAAAGTATCTGCAGGCCACGGTACGCCCCGTGGCGGTGCGCGGCATCCCTGCCGACAAGCGCAACCAGGTCGAGGCTCTCGTCCGCAGCCTGAAGGACTGCTTTGAGGAGTACCTGTCCTACAGCCCGCAAATTTCCAAGGATGTCGTCTATAACATCGTTTCCTCCGATTCGCCGCTGTATTTAAGCGAGTACATGCCCGCCAACCTCTTGTTCAAATATGAGGATAAGCAGGTTATCCTGAACGAATCGACCCTGCTGGGCCGCCTCGAAAAGCTGCTGACCCTGCTGCGGCAGGAATGCCAGATCATGGACATCGAGCGCGACCTGGACGACAAGGTCAACGCCCGCATGGACAAGGGCCAGCGCGAATACTACCTGCGTGAGCAGATGAATGTCATCAGCGAGGAGCTCGGCGACGCCGAGGACACCCGCGCCGAGGCCGATACATACCGCGGGAAAGTCAAGGCACTGAACCTTGATGAAGAATCCACCGAAAAGCTGCTGAAAGAGTGTGACCGTCTGGCCCGTATGCAGGGCAGCAGCGCCGAGAGCGGCGTTATCCGCAGCTATCTGGATGCCTGCCTGGCCCTGCCGTGGCACACCGCCACCGAGGATGACCTTGACCAGGCCCACGCCCGCAAGGTGCTGGACCGTGAGCACTACGGCCTGCAGAAGGTCAAGGAACGCATTCTCGAGCTGCTGGCTGTGCGCAAGCTGAACCAGGACGTCAAGGGGCAGATCATCTGCCTTGTCGGCCCTCCGGGCGTCGGCAAAACGAGCATTGCGCACTCCATTGCCGAGTGCATGGACCGCAAATTTGCCCGCATGAGCCTGGGCGGCGTCCACGATGAAGCCGAGATTCGCGGCCACCGCCGCACCTACATCGGCGCGATGCCGGGCCGCATCATCAGCGCCATCACGACGGCCAAGTCCACGAACCCTGTCATCCTGCTCGACGAGATCGACAAGCTGGCGGGCGACTACAAGGGAGACCCGTCCAGCGCACTGCTCGAGGTGCTGGACCCCGAGCAGAACCGCACCTTTAAGGATAACTACCTCGATATTCCGTTTGATTTGAGCGAGGTGCTCTTTATCACGACGGCGAACGATGCCTCCACGATCCCTGGCCCGCTCTATGACCGCATGGATGTCATCGAGCTGCCCAGCTACACCCGCACCGAAAAATTCAACATCGCCAAGCGCCATCTGCTGCCCAAGCAGCTGAAAAACAACGGCCTGGAGGGGCGCGTGACCCTGACGGGCAGCGCACTGTATGCCATCATCGACGGCTACACCCGCGAGGCCGGCGTGCGCAATCTGGAACGCACCATCACGTCGGTGCTGCGCAAATGTGCGCAAAAGATCGCGGCAGGGGAGGCCGAGAAGATCAGCGTTTCCGCAGCGATGGTCAAGGAACTGCTCGGCCCCGAGAAGGTCAAGCCGACGTTTATCTCCCGCAAGGACGCCGTGGGCATTGCCAACGGTCTGGCGTGGACGAGTGTCGGCGGCGAGATGCTGCCTGTTGAGGTCGCCGTCATCCCGAACGGCACCGGCAAAATCGAGATCACCGGCAGTCTCGGTGATGTCATGAAGGAGAGTGCCCAGCTCGCCGTGACCTACGCCAAGGTCCACGCCGAGGAATACGGCATCACGCCCGACAAGTTCAAGAACATCGACCTGCACATCCATGCCCCCGAGGGCGCTGTGCCGAAGGACGGCCCCTCCGCGGGCGTCACACTGACGACGGCGCTGATTTCGGCGCTGTCCGGTATCCCGGTCAACCACGACCTGGCCATGACCGGAGAGATCACGCTGCACGGCAACGTGCTGCCCATCGGCGGTCTGAAGGAAAAGAGTATGGCGGCCTTCCGTGAGGGCATCTCGACGGTGCTCATCCCCAGGGACAACGCCAGCGACCTGTATGAGGTGGACGCCGAGGTCAAGGAGAAGGTGCGCTTCATCCCCGTGGGCACGCTGTCCGAGGTGCTGAAGCACGCCCTTGTGCGCCCGGGCCGCACCCCCGCCCGCGCTGTCCGTGGTGTGCCGCAGGCAACCTCTCTCATCGCCAACGACAAGCCCGCCGAGGGACATAAGGAGCCCGCCGCGGTGATGTAATTCGCCTTGAACGCCGCTCTGTAGGGACGGAGGCCCGCACCCGCCCGCGGGTCGATGACGGGCATCGCCCCCTATACAGCCACATCCGTAGGGGTGGATTCCATATCCGCCCGCACTACGCCGTGCCGCGCATGCAGGGGGCGGCGTCCTCGACGCCCCGCAATACACAGCACACCCAAAACATAAAGGAACACCCATGAACTACAACAACAGCGAATTCCTCGCGTCCTACGGTCTGTCCCGCCAGCTGCCGGACAGTGACCGCCCTGAAATCGTATTTTCGGGCCGCTCCAACGTCGGCAAGTCGAGCCTCATCAATAAGCTCTGCAACCGCAAGAAGCTGGCCCGCGTCAGCGCCACGCCGGGCAAAACGGCAACCATCAACTTCTACCGCGTTGATACGGCCTACTTTGTTGACCTGCCCGGCTACGGCTACGCCAAGGTCTCCAACGCCGAGCGCGAGCGGTGGGACGATTTGATCAACAGCTATTTTGAGGCGGATCGTGCGGTCTGCCTGCTTGTCCAGCTGCTGGACAGCCGCCACGCGCCCAGCGCTGACGATGTGCAGATGCTTGAGTACCTGCACTACCACCGCATTCCGTTTCTGGCCGCGCTGACCAAGGGCGACAAGCTGAAAAAGAGCGAGATGGCCGCCCGCAAAGAAGAATTTGAAAAGATCTGCGCTCCCTACGGCTGCCAGGGCGTTGTGCTGACCAGCGCCGAGAACGGGCTGGGCATGGACGAGCTGCGCACGCTGCTTGAGGCCAGCATGACCCCCGAGACAGAGGACTGATCGATGGCCTACAACGAGTTTGCCTATTTCTACGACGAGTTCAACGGCGAGGCTGACTATGACGCGCTTTACGGCTATATTACCGACGAGCTGAAGGCCCACGGCATCACAGACGGAATCCTGGCCGACCTGGGCTGCGGCACCGGCGATCTGACCCTGATGCTGACCCAGGCAGGGTATGATGTCATCGGCATTGACCGCTCCGAGGAGATGCTCAGTGTCCTGCGCGAAAAGGCCGACGAGCTGGGCCTGACGGGCCGCTTGCTGCTGCTGAAGCAGGACCTGCTGGACCTGGACCTGTACGGCACGATCCGCGCCGCGGTGTCTACGTTTGACACCTACAGCCACATTGGCCCGCAGGAAAATTTTGAGAAGGCCATCCGCAAGGCTGCCTACTTTATGGAGCGGGGCGGCGTGTTCATTTTTGACTTGAACACGCCCTATAAGCACCGGCACATTCTGGCAGGCCAGACCTTTGACATCGAGGCCGAGGACGCCGACTGCCACTGGTCGAACCGCTACGACGAGACGGCGCAGCGGGTGGATATTACCATCAACATTGACTACCACGAGACGGGGGAACACTTCCACGAGGCGTTCAGCGAGTACAGCTACGCGCTGGATACCGTGTGCGCCCTGTTGGAAAAGTACGGCTTCGCCGTGGCCAAAGTCGCCGACGGCGAGAGCTTTGGCCCGGTGCGCGGCGACAGCCCGCGCTGGATCATCACGGCTGTCAAGCAATACACACAAGAGGAAAAAGCTAATGGAACAGAATCATAACATGCTGCGCGGTATCTCCGAAAACGGCGGTATCGTGTTTTACGGTGTTGACTCTACGGAAATCGCCCGCGAGATGGAACGCCTGCACAAGACCAGTGCCGTCACCACCGCTGCCTTGGGCCGCCTGCTGACGGCAGCCTCGATGATGGGCATTATGCTCAAAAGCACCCAGGACTCGGTGACGCTGCAGATCAAGGGCGGCGGCCCGCCTGCTGGCCGTTTCCGACGGCACCGGCAACGTCAAGGGCTACGTCGAGCACCCTGTTGTGGAACTTCCCCCGCGGGCTGACGGCCATCTGAACGTCGGCGCAGCCGTCGGCAAGGACGGCACGCTGGACGTCATCCGTGACTTGGGTATGCGCGAGCCGTACATCGGCCAGGTGCCGCTGACCTCCGGTGAGATCGCCAAGGACATCACGACCTATTTTGCTATCAGTGAGCAGGTGCCCACTGTCTGCGCGTTGGGCGTGCTCGTCGATAAGGACCTGAGCGTCCGCTGCGCGGGCGGCTTTGTCGTGCAGCTGCTGCCCGGCGCAACCGAGGAGGAGATCGAGCACCTCGAGAAGAACATCAAGGCCATGCCCAGCGTGACGACAATGCTCGAGGAGGGCAAGAGTGTCCGCGATATGCTGGAGCTGGCTCTGGCCGGCTTTGCACCCGATATTCTCGACAGCTACCATGTGACCTACAAGTGCGACTGCGGCCTTGAGCGCGTTGAAAAGATGATCCGCTCCCTTGGCAAAAAGGAGGTCGAGCGCATGCGCGACGAGGACCCCGTTGCCGAGGTGAACTGCCAGTTCTGCAACAAGAATTATAAGGTGGATCTGAATGAACTGCTCAAAAACTGGCCTTCCACCGCCGAAAATGAGTCGGGCGAAAACGCATAAAAATTTATGCAAAAAAATGTAAAAAACGCTTGACTTTTCCGCTCATATAGTTTATAATAACAAACGTCGCCCGGAGAGAGCGATTGAGCAAAACTCTCCAACATGCGGCCGTAGCTCATCTGGTAGAGCGCCACCTTGCCAAGGTGGAGGTAGCGAG
>ERZ773252.4215-NODE-4215-length-10218-cov-5.197678_pt1 | contig 10218 bp, 9 predicted proteins | sample MGYA00580517_ERZ773252 | MGnify/ENA primary metagenome ERZ773252 (study PRJEB29015, sample SAMEA2737766) | human gut metagenome | biome: human gut; feature: human-associated habitat; material: faeces | place: China | collected 2012 ... | reverse complement strand
ACACCGGCGCGATCGATGCGTATTTTGAGTATTCGTTGGGCGTTCTGGAGTATCGTTCTGTGCGCTTTGATACCGAAGTGCTGGATATCCCGAATTTCCAGGGCAATGCGGCAGTGAACTATACAGATGCGGAGACTCCGTGGACGCGTATTATCGAGCATAAATGGTTTGAGTTCGGCAAGGATGCCGATGGCAATGATCTGCCAAAGACGGTTATCAGCCGTGAGTACAGTTCGGAGTGGAAGTTAGGCGATGAGCCGTACTATCCGGTCAATGATGCGAAGAATGGCGCGCTGTATGAGAAGTACAAAGAGCTGGCGGAGAAAGAAGATAAAGTGATCTTTGGCGGCCGTCTGGGCGAGTACAAGTATTATGATATGGATGCGGTGATTGCTTCGGCGTTGGAGTTGGTGAAGAAGGAGCTGTAGGAGAATTTTTGATTTTTATCCGGATCGGCGGATGGTTTCGAAATCATGGATTAGATGGGAAGCTACCTGCTGATTCAGATAAAATGGTGAAATGAAAATTGCAAATTTTTAAATTGCTAAAAATTGCAATTTCGCTTGAATCTTACGGATTATAATGTTATATTATATATAAAGGATGCCACCGATAGACGGTTGGCCCGATACTAAATGTTAAGCTTTAGAAAAGCCGCTCAGTTTTCTCAGGACCGGGGCGGCTATTTCTGTGTCTTATTATTATCTTTACCAAAGGAATATCCTAATCCAAAGCAGGTTAAGCCAAAGCTCACTACTGCGATAAAATCAATAATACTCATAAGGCTCAGCCCTCCTTTCCGTTGATTCCCGTTAGGGTTTCTATGTAATCGGAGGGTCACAGTCCCTCCGTAGAGGACCAACCGCCTACCGTTATGGTAGCATCCATTATAATCTTATCATGAATATAGTCTTTTTTCAATCAATTCCGACAGCATTTTGCAAACATTTGTTCTATTTGATAATCAACTGGTTATTTTCTTGCATTAATTGCTGCTTTATGCCTTTCATCATCATTTAACTGAAAAATCAAATGATACAATTTCATTTTTTCTTTTGTTTCTGGAACAATATGCTCGCTTACTATATATCGTACCTTGCCTTTTTCTATCCGTTCAATACTAACTGGTGGGCATTGCACCTCCGCACTCCGTCTTTTTTCGTGCAATTTTCTCTCAATTATGTCAAATCCCTCTTTCAGTGACTTATTCCTGTTCATTGACAATGTAATTCCAGCTTCAAAATTACAATTTAGATACCCTATCAATTGATCATACTGTCTATCGAATTTTTCAATATACTTATTTTCAATAATTACACAATCCTCAACCCATCCATCTACTTCTTTGTATATGTAAAGATCAGTTTCTCCTATTTTCTTTTCTGATCTCCCCATTGTATACTCTCTTGCAATATGCAAACCATATTTTGAATTCAGCACATTACCTATAGCATCCTGTATGTCTGCGGTAATTTTCACCTCATCTCTATCCTTAAAATCCACTATTCTTTTTTGATATTTGTTTAATAGATCAAGAAGCTCCTTCACCACATTTTCTACATTAGATAATCGTGTTTGCTGCTTTTTTTGCACGGTTCTTGCTTCTAAATATCGTTCCCTTAGATCACAATCCATAAGATCCACATAATCATCCAAGTCATCATAATTTAAAAACAATGATAACTTTGCCGGATTCTGCAAATAAATCATTACCATCTGGTTTAATGTATCTGGTAAAAAATCTAAATCCTGAAAACAGATAACAAAATACTGATCAAAATCCCGAATTTCTTCCAGTACATCCAGTTGCTCCAATTTCTCTAATTTGCTTGCCAAATCGTTGTCCACTCGATTGGGTAATAAATCCTCTTCATTATCCGTACAATCTTTCCACCATTTTTATATCATATATAACAAATACTCATATTTAGGTTTTATGTAATCTCTGATCATTCTTGAACAAATAATCTCATATAACTCATTAATCGTATTTCTACATTCCTCTGGCTTCCTTGTCAGATAATCTCTTGGAAAAAAATCTTCCAATCCATATTCAGGATCATTTTCCAGCATATCTATCAAAACCCTTATTATATCCTGCAGATTTTTATTAACATATTTTGTAACCTGTAAATCTACCTCTGACAATATATGATCGTAACCGACCAATTCTATTTGTATCATATCAACTCATCTCCTAAGGCTTCAATCTATATTATATTATCATATTGCACGCGCTTCGACAAATATCAGTTTTAGACCTACGCCATATGAGCGAAAAGAAATTGAACTATTGTACCATCGACTTCTCGATCTTGAGCAAAGTATCATCACTTTCGGCAGCCAAGATATTATCCCAAAAGATGTTTCTTTATTCCAAGATGAGATTAACGAACTGCAGGAAGAGATCTATTTGCCATGTTGAAAGCAGTCATCACGCTGTTAGATGGCGCCAAATACCTCTGGCAGGATGAGTCAACCAGCAAAAAGTAATTTCTAGAATACATTCATACTAACTCCAAAGATCCCCTCCGGCATTCGCCAAGGGGATCTTTCTTCTATTCTTCTGTTATATATTTCTGCAAACGGCTCGTTGGTTTTTCTGGTATTGTATATGCCAATTTTCCACTTTCTATCATTGGTTTTAAAAATTTTCTAGTCAGATATGTTCGGTTTTTATATCCAACATGATCCAATATCTCTTTTTTGCTTTTAGGTTTCCTACAAAATTTCAATATTTCCCGTTCGAGTGCTATACTATTATCTTGGTCACTGACTTGGTCACTGACTTGGTCACTAACTTGGTCACTAACCTTTGGTCCCGATTTTAATGTTGCCGCATCATTTAACGGGATAACTGTGCGAAATATGTCACCCTCCACAAATTGCGGAACTCCCCCAGAATACATTTTCGTATATTTGTAAGTATTTCGCATTCCTGATCCAAGTTCGTCTGCAAGCCCGATTTCTCTAAACACCTTTGAAATAGCAGGATTTTTCGGAAATGGTTGAAATGTATTCAGATCCAAATTTCCATAACCATGTGTCCTATTACTGTTCTCGGCTAATATCTGATCCTTTTCAATAATCATTTTGGCTACATAACCGCTTGAATAATCTCGGTGTGCTAAACTGTTAGAAATTATCTCCCTCAATATTGCATCTCTTGCGCTCACCGACTGCATTCCATCTAATACAAACGGATTGCTTAGAACAAACAAAGCCTGTTCCAATGTCGCATGTAATCCTAAATTCGACTCCGGCAACACAAGACTGATCTTCCCCTTTTTCCTCTGCAACGGTCAAACCATACCTATCTTCCAGCGCAAAAAGCGTATGCATTAGTCCTTTCGTCGTATCAATATCCAACGGCATCAAGGCAAATGGACTCACCTCAAACAACTGTGCCATCGTGGCTAACATATTCCTTTTCGGGACTCGGATTCCAGTTTCATATTGCACTATTCGTGTACCTGCAGATGTGTTGGCAAAGCCAAGCAATTCGCCAATTTCTTTTTGCGTATATCCTTTTCGCTTCCGAGAATATTTGATTCTTTGTCCAATAGTCATTTGATCTACATTCTCCTTCTCTAAATACACGCCGTAGATGTTATTTTCTTTCTTCACGTCCATCAGGATACAGCCTGAACAGCAAAGTTAAAAGATTGCGTAAAGATCTTGATTGGAGGGAAAATTACATGACCTTGGAAAGAAAGATGGAAGAACGTTTCAAAGCCGGAATAGAGGTGGGCAGAGAACAGGGAAAAGTACAAACCCTCAAGGATATGGCCTTATAAAAGCTTACAAAAGGCAAATCGATCCCGCAGATTGCTGAAGAGTGTGAGAAATTTATAGAAACGATCCAGTTTTTGATTACAGAGATGGAGAGAGAAAATAGCTGAGTCAACTCAGATTTTGGTTCTCTGCTCTTATCTACCTTTATCATCCCGGCACTTTTTACAAGTATTTTGTAACCACATTATGTCTGTAATGCAAGAGAGCCGGATTACTCCGACTCTCTCAAGTATGCATCCGCATATGTATATCCCAATTAGTGTTTTAATGTATAGCAAACATTGATAAAATGCAAGTTTTATAAAAATTTTCACTAAATTTTTTTCAAAATATTCTGTATGTTTTTTGATTCGTTTATAAAATAGAAACAGCACCGTATGAGAATCACAGGAAATCTGTCATTTTCTTACGGTGCTTTATGTTTTATTAGAAGCTTCTCGCCTCTATCTCCATATTACTTTGCTGCAATAATCTCAATTTTTGTAATGCCTACTCCTTCTGTGTTCGTACACCATGTATGTAAACCTTCCTCAAGTAACGAAGCTGATTGTTCTTCTGTCAATGTGGTTGAATATGTAGTGGTTCCTTCATTCATCCACTGCCCATATTTACCATCATCGCCAACACCAACAATCCTCATTTTTGATGTAGTAGATTCTAAGATAACCTGAAAACCTTTATCCTTAAGATTTTCTGTCGGAAGCATTGTAAGTTTCACGGTATATCCTGCAAGAGATGTAGTGCTATTTTTTAATTTATCAGCCACCTCTTCTGCTGTAAGGAAAAAATCACCATTTTTTCCATCTGTATTTTCATAAAGTGTATATGACTTTGCAAAATAAATTTTAGTAACTTCCATGCAATTTCCTTGACTAATAGTTAATCCACCATTAAGCAAAGCATCCGACATTTCCTTTGTCAATTCATAACGCATAGGTGTGCCATAAAATGTATCATGATGGTCATCATCTCCCCATCCTGAAATTCCTTTAGACAGATAATAATTCCAGTTATTGGTAGTAACTACAACTCCCGCATTCCATTGATTTCCATCATTAACATACTGTCCTTCTATTATTAAATAATATCCAACCAACGAATCCATTGGAGAAACCATTTTTTTAAGTTCTTTCGAACCAATTACAGTCATATTTCCCCATTCATCAGCTTCTGGAACAGTCAATTCATATACATCCTTTGCAGGAGCTGGTGTGTCCGTCGGTGTTGCTGTTGGTGTTGCTGTTGGTGTTGCCGGCGCTGGTGACGGTGACTCGCTCTCAGATGGTGCTGGTGACGGTGATTCACTCTCGGATGGCGCTGGTGGTGCCGGTGACTCACTCTCGGATGGTGCTGGCGGCGGTGCTACCGTTGGCTCACTAGATGGTGCCGGACTCTCTGAAGTACCCGGTGTTGGTTCTGCACTCTCTGACGGCTTTGCGCTTGCTGCCGGTTTGGCACTATCGGCTGGCTTGGTAGTCTCTGCCGGTTTTGTACTATCAGCTGGCTTTGTAGTCTCTGCTGGTTTGGTACTATCGGCTGGCTTGGTGGTCTCTGCCGGTTTTGTACTATCTGCCGGCTTTGTAGTCTCTGCCGGTTTTGTACTATCTGCTGGCTTTGTAGTCTCTGCTGGCTTTGTGCTCTCTACCGGAGCTTTTGTCTTCTCCGGTGCTTTTGTCTCTGCCGGAGCTTTTGTCTTCTCCGGTGCCTTTGTCTCTGCCGGAGCTTTTGTCTCCTCCGGTGCCTTTGTCTCCTCTGGTGCCTTTGTCTCATCCGGCTTGGTACTCTCTGCCGGTGCTTCGCTTGCAGGAGTTGTTGCCGGTGTTGTGGCACTTGGAACAACACTTGCTGCCGGTGCCTTACTTGCTGCCGGTGTACTGCTTACTACCGGTGCGTTTGTTACAGCGGACTCTTCCGCTTTTTTAACTGTCACTTTTGCTGTTAATGTTTTGGAGGTTTTCTTACCCTTCTTAGGTACATATGTAACCTTAGCGGAAACGGTGGTTTTACCTTCCTTTAGTCCAGTTACTTTCCCCCCTGAAATACTTGCGATCTTCTTGTCTTTTACAGACCATTTCACCTTGTTGATCTTCTTAACCTTCTTTTTCTGAATCTTTAATTTTACTTTGTCTCCTACAGTAACAGATACCGATGTCTTGTTTAATTTTACGGTAGCTTTTTTGGTCGCTGCTTCTGCTTTCATACCCGGAGCGGCACAGGCAGAAAGAACCATTGCGGCTGACAATACATAAGATGTCGCCTTTCTGAATGTTCTTTTTTTCATTCTGAAAAAACCTCCTTTTCTCTCCCGTCCCTTTGAGAGCGAGATACTATATACTAAAAATCAACAACACTCTCAGTATAACAGGTTTGTCGGAATTTAACAATAATATTATTAATTTTTTATAAACTTCTGTCACTATTTCATCATCAGCGCCTCATAACGGGGCAGATCAATGAAATCCTGCACAAAAGAAGTCGCCGGATGATGGCAGATTTCCTCCGGAGTGCCAATCTGTTCTACTCTCCCTTGATTGGTAACAATAATGGTATCTGCAACTTCCATGGCTTCCTCCTGATCGTGAGTCACAAAAATACTGGTCACACCTACTCTTCCGATCATTTCCTTCAGCCAGCTCCGAAGCTCCCGGCGCACCTTGGCATCAATGGCGGCAAAAGGTTCATCCAGCAGCAGCAAATGAGGGTCCGGCGCAAGTGCCCGCGCAAATGCCACTCTCTGACGCTGCCCTCCGGACAACTGATGAGGATATCGTTTTCCCAGATCCTTCATGGAGATCAGTTCCAAAAGTTCCTCCACACGCTCCTTGATTTCCGTCTTCTTTCGTTTCTGTATTTCCAGTCCAAACGCAATGTTATCTGCTACTGTCATATATCGAAACAGGGCATAGTTCTGAAACACAAATCCGATGCCACGTTTACTTCCCGGAATGTCATTCATTCTTTTTCCTTCCACTAAAATATCTCCGGAATCCGGCACATCCAGTCCGGCGATCATTCGTAAAATTGTTGTTTTCCCACTGCCGCTCGGTCCCAAAAGAGCCGCCAGATGTCCTTTTTCTACTCCAAAGGATACATTCTCCGATGCGTGAAAGCCATCAAATGTTTTGTTAATCTCTCTCATTTCTATATACATAATTTCATCCCTTTCTACAATGTCATTGATCCATTGATTGATATATTTCAATAGCACTTTTTCTTACTCAGCTTTTACAGGCTTTCTTTACGGGAGCCGGCCGATACCACCACGGACCGCAGGATCAACAGGATCACTGCCATGATCACCAGCAAAGAAGATACCGCAAATGCCGCCGTTGTATTAAATTCGTTATAAAGGATCTCCACATGCAAAGGCAATGTATTGGTAACTCCCCGCAAATGACCGGAGATAACAGAAACGGCTCCAAATTCTCCCATCGCTCTTGCCGTACACAGCACAATTCCATAAAGCAGCGCCCAGCGGATATGAGGAAATGTAATCCGGGAGAATATTTTCCATTTTCCTGCTCCCATCAGCGCCGCCGCTTCCTCCTCCTCTTTCCCCTGTGCCTGCAGCACCGGCAAAAGCTCCCGGAATACAAACGGAAATGTTACAAAGATTGTGGCAAGGATTACTCCCGGCACAGCAAAGACAATCTTAACATTGTGAGCCTGCAAAAATCCTCCCATCCATCCCAGGTTACCAAAGGTCAGACTAAATACCAGTCCGGCGATCACCGGAGAAATAGAAAACGGAATATCGATCAACGTTGCAAGAAACTGTCTGCCCCGAAAATAATATTTTGATATGAGAATGGATGCAAATATTCCAAAAACGGTATTTACGGCCACAGCACTAGCAGTCGCAAAAACGGTCAGTTTCAATGCCTTGATGGTATATTCATCCAATATTGCCCTCATATATGCTGCCCATCCTTCTTTAAGAGCACTGCTTACCACCAGTGCCAGCGGCAGCACCATCATCACAACCATAAACAGTACCAATACTGCGATCAAAATGCCTTTTACCGGACGGTGGCTGTCCTTTTCATAGGGTTCCACAACCTTTTTCAGAGATGCTCCATTTTCCCCGCCATCCCGGAATCTTTGCATATAGATCTGGATGGAGTTGATCAGAAGCATTAGCAGAAAAGAGATTGCCAGAAGCACTACTGCGATTGCTGTGGCATCGGAGTATTTGAACTGCTCCAGCTTTGACATGATCAAAAGAGGTGCAATCTGTGTTTTAAAAGGAATATTTCCGGCAATAAACACAACACTTCCATATTCCCCGATCCCTCTGGCAAATGCCAGTCCAAAGCCCGCCAGTGCAGCAGGATAAATCTCCGGCAGAATCACCTTAAAAAATGTTCTGGCTCTTCCTGCTCCCAGCATCATTGCCGCTTCCTCATAACCTCTGTCCAGCTTTTCCAGCACCGGCTGGACGGACCGCACCACAAACGGAATCCCTACAAATATCATTGCTATTGTAATGCCCGCCTTCGTATATGCGATCTTGATACCGGCTTTGGCAAATAAAGCACCGATCCATCCCTGATCCGAATACAGTGTAGTCAGCGCAATTCCTGCAACTGCCGTTGGCAGTGCAAAGGGCAGCTCGATCATACCATCCAGAAGTCTTTTGCCCGGAAATTCATAGCGCACCAGAATCCACGCCAGAATGACGCCAAAGATTACATTGATCAATGCTGCCATAAATGCACAGGATAAACTAACCTGATACCCGGACATGATCTGCCGGGAGGTGACCACCTGAATAAATTCCGAAAAGCTAAGCCGTCCTGCTGACCAAATGATGGATGCCAGCGGTATTAACACCAGGCATGCAAGCATCGTGACGGACACACCAAAGGTCAACCCAAAGCCCGGGATCACCCGTACCCCATGGGGATTTTTTCTCTTAATAATTCCTATTCCCTGCTGCATAATCTCCTCTTTCTTTCCTAAAAAATGCGTAAAAAGGGACAGCCAGACTCCGGTCAGCATATTCCGAAGCGGCTGCCCTCGATTGGTTTCAATCTGATTCTATAATATAATAATGAGATTCAAATCATACTGCTTACTACTCCATCTCCTTTATTCGCTGTAAATCTGGTCAAACACGGCACCATCATCAAAATAATCTTTAAATGCCTGATCCCACCCGCCAAAATCATCAATGGTCACCAGATTCATATCCAGATCAAACTGGTCTGCAAACTCCTTCAGGATCTTTTCGTTGGAAGGACGGTAGTAATTTTCTCCTGCCAGTCTCTGTGCTTCGTCGGAATAAAGATACTGCAGATATTCTTTGGATACCTCCTCCGTGCCATGCTTCTTGGCTACGGAATCTACAACAGCCACAGACGGCTGTGCCAGTATACTGACGCTTGGCGTCACAATCTCATAATCATCCGGATACTCCTCTATGGACAGATATGCCTCATTCTCCCAGGCGATCAACACATCTCCCTGTCCTTTTTCTACAAATGTAGAAGTGGCTCCTCTGGCTCCCGAATCAAGCACCAATACATTCTGATAGAGTTTTTTCATAAACTCTTTGGTCTCTTCTTCGTTATTGCCGTCCTGTTGCTGCTCGTAAGCCCATGCTGCGAGGAAATTCCAGCATGCACCTCCGGAGGTTTTCGGATTCGGTGTAATGACATCCACGCCCTTTTTGACCAGATCATTCCAATCATGAATCCCCTTTTCATTCCCTTTTCGAACCAGAAATACGATGGTTGATGTATAAGGAGAGCTGTCCTTGTCAAACTCATCTATCCATCCCTTCTCGATCAGCCCGGTATCCTCAATGGCTGTAATATCGTGTGCCAGAGCCAGCGTCACAACATCCGCCTCGTTTCCTTCAATCACAGAACGTGCCTGGGAACCGGAACCACCGTGAGATGCCGTAACCTTAACGGACTGTCCTTTTTCCTTCTGCCAATGCTTTTGAAACAGTTCGTTGTACGCAGCATAAAACTCTCTGGTAGGGTCGTAAGAAACATTCGTGATAGAAACTTCCTTTGTATTTCCTGTACCGGAGTTATTTTTATTCTCTCCACTGCAGCCTGTCAGAATCATTCCTGCTGCAATGGTTGTGGTCAATAATAATGCGATTAATTTATTTTTCATTCTCATTTCCTCTCTTTCCTTTTCTTTCAATCGATTGATTTAGGCATAGTATATGCGCTGCAAAACAAAAATGCAATGGGATATTCAAAATTATTTATGTATTCATATTATTTTTAATATGTATAGTTCTGTTTGTATATGGAAACAATGATAATACTATACCAATTATCATATATATCATTCGTATTCTGTCCAAAATTGATATCTTTTCAAATACATATATTCAAAATAACCTGATGTGCTTTTCCCAAAACATCATCACAATCATTATAAGATAATGGCTATGCTATCACA
>ERZ773252.4208-NODE-4208-length-10234-cov-3.078200_pt1 | contig 10234 bp, 9 predicted proteins | sample MGYA00580517_ERZ773252 | MGnify/ENA primary metagenome ERZ773252 (study PRJEB29015, sample SAMEA2737766) | human gut metagenome | biome: human gut; feature: human-associated habitat; material: faeces | place: China | collected 2012 ... | reverse complement strand
CATCCCTTTTCGGTATAAAAGAAGCTTCAAAACCAAGCTTTTGCCTCCTTATAAATAGCGGATCTGGTCGATCTGTCCGGTAATTTTCATCTCTTCTGAGGTATAAAACGGAATCTGAAGGTATCTGCCTTCGATCAAAATCCTTCCCTGCTTCCCGAGGATCAAAATACCGCAGTCTGTATATTCTAAAATCCCCCTGAAATTCTCTATGTATACCTCTTCTCTTCCGGTTATCTGAAGAAGAACGGCTCCTCTGGAGAGATCCTCCGGTATCTGGGCAGATTCTAAAACAAGCTGCCGGATCGCTTTCTTTTTCGAACTCATACCGCTGTCATCACCTTTTATTATGCAGTTTATGTGATGCGTTTCCAAAAAATACCTGCCCTTTGCTTTCTTAGTTTCTCCTGCTGATCTGTTTTGGAAATCAGCAGCTCTTTTGATCATGATGAAAAAAAATAATGCCGTACCAGGTAACGGTATGACGGTCATAAAAATATTCGATGCCGCATTTTTCTGCCGCATCCGTCACTAAAATCCCCTGACTCTCAATACATGGGATCATATGTTCCGGATGGCGGCAACTTTCAGGGTATGCACACTGGCTGCAGATTGCACAGGATTCGGAAGAAAGAGCAAAGTATGCTTCGGATAACTGCTCCAGTTCCTGACAGATCGCGTGGACAACCTCTTCATGCTCCGGCCTGGTTGCAAGCGTCTCTTCCATATCGTCAATATCTTCCACTTCCGAGAGCGTCGTAAACACCAGTGCATACTGATAAGAAATGCAGTGTTTTTTACAGTCCGCAACCTCTCCCACAGCCGGCGGGCAGGACCAGGACTTTCCATACCTTGGACACTCCTTTTCGCAGATATACCGCACTTTATCCGAAAACAGAATATCCTCACTTTTCAGAAATCCATACTGACAAATTGGATAATCTGCAAGAAATGCTTCGATCTTTTCAAACAGATCCGCTTCACTTATCTTCATTTTTTTCACTTCTTTCTTGTTCTGCCGCATTTTCTGAACCTGTCATTTTACAGACGAGTGCCGACTCCAGACGATGTTCTTTAATGGAAAGAATCTTGATATGCAGTCCGCATGCATCGACCTCAAACTGTGTTCCATCAGATGGGATCGTTCCGTATATGCCAAAGACAAAACCGCCAAAGGTATCATAATCCTCCACCGGAAGTTCCACTTCCAGTGCCTCCGCAGCATCTTCCAGATCTACACCGCCGTCAATCTTCCAGGTATCCTTTGAAATCCGGGAGATTTTTGGCTCTTCGGCAAGCTCTGCCAAATCATCTTCCAGATCCCCGACCAGCTGCTCTAACAGATCGTTCATCGTGACAATACCGACCATGCCGCCATACTCATCCAGAACCACCGCAAAATGGTTATGTGAGACTTTCATCCGCCGAAACAGAACATCTGCTTTTACCGATTTCGGGATAAACTGAGCCGGTTTCACGGCATGCTTCATAATGAAATCCTTTGTCCGTCCGCGGAACCGGAAGAAATCCTTGATATTCAATACGCCGACCACATGATCAACTGTCTCTTCGCAGACCGGATAAACGGTGTGGCGGCTGTCGTGAATGGTCTCCTCCCCCTGTTGCAGCGTCTCATCCGTCCACAGAAGCGTGATGTCTGTCCGATGCGTGGCAAACTCATCCACTGCCATGTCATCAAATTCAAACAGATTTTGGATGATCTCATTTTCCTCCAGATCGATCACACCTTTTTTGCTTCCGGCATCTGCCATTTTCCGTATCTCTTCCTCGCTGACTTCCACCGCCTCCGCATTTGGATCGATCCCGAAAAGACGTAACAGAAGATTTGTAGTCGCATTTAAAAGAGCCGTAAACGGCGAAAAAACGATCCAGAACACTTCCAGAAGCCCGCTCATCCGAAATGCCAGCTTCTGCCCCCGCTTTGCCGCAAGACGCTTTGGCAGCAGGATACCAAAGACCAGCACCACATAGGAAAGCAAAAACGTGATCAGCACCAGAAAGATATTATGCCAGACTTTTGCCGAAACCAGGTGTACAAACTGCTCCATCACAAGACCGGTCATCCACAGTGCAAGCAGATCTGCCGTAAAAGCACTGATCAGAAATCCGCACAGTGTGATCACCGCCTGGATCATGGTCAGAAATCTCGCCGGCTGTCTTAAAAATTTCAAAAGTCTTTCTGCTTTTTTGTTTTTTTCTTCCGCCATTTTCTCCAGTTCCGATGCATCCAGTGAGATCACTGCGATCTCCGCACAGGAACAGAACGCATCAATGGCGATCAGAACCAGGATCAAAATTATTTTTCCTATCAAAGGACTGTCTGCAATCATAAATGCTCCCTCACTCTGTCTTTTTTGAGAATCCCGCCCCCGCGATCAGCTCCTGTTCATCAAACAGCTGTGCCACCGTTTCCTCGTACGTCGAGACACTCTTCGTCTTTTTGATCTTCTTTGCATATTTCGAAGAAGCGGTAAACATATCTGCCGCATAGTACCAGAATTCTTTCATTTTAAACATGGCATTTTTATCATCCTGAAATGCTTCCCGATATGCTTCAAAAATGCAGTCATGGAATACACGAAACCTCATCTTGTCCATGGCATTTTTGCCTTTTATTTCACCGATCAGTTCCGGATTGGCAAGCACTCCGCGTCCAAACATTACTGCCGGAACTTTTGGATACTGCTCCCTGAATCTTTCAAAATCCGCTTTTCGGAACAGATCTCCATTGTAACAGAGACTGTTTTTGCTGTTTTGGCAGGCATATGCAAACGTTTCCATATCCGGCGTTCCATTATAATACATGCACTGTACACGTGGATGTATGATCAGTTCTTCAAACGGGAACTGATTGTATACCGAAAGCAGATCCTGAAATTCCTCTGCATGTTCCAGACCGATCCTCGTTTTCACTGAAATTTTGATCTTTATTTCCCGAAAAACTTCATCAAAAAAAAATTGCAGTGTCTCAGGATCTGAAAGAAACCCGGCTCCTCTGCCTTTGGTGACAACCGTTCTGGACGGACAACCCAGATTTAAATTGACTTCCTGATAACCATATTCTTCCAGAGCCTTTGTCATGGCAATAAAATCTGCTGCTTTGTTTGTCATGATCTGTGGGACAAGATGGATGTTCTGATTATGCTCGGGAAGGATATCGGCCTTTTCTTTTGCACTGAACTGTTTTCCGCTGTTTGGTTTCGGAACCAGAAACGGAGAAAAATATTTATCGGCCGATGTAAAAAGCCTGGTATGTGCATTGCGGAAAATATATCCCGTGATCCCCTCAAGCGGTGCAAGATAATATCTCATAATACTGCTTCCGTCTCCTCTAATCTTTCGTAAAACTGTTCATAGAAATCCCTTGTCCTGTCATAGTTTCGCACATAAAACGTATTCAAAATTCCCATGGATACCGCTTTTCTGCTTTCATCCGACGAATCGTTTTCCAGAATCTCCTCCTGCTTTTTCAGATAAGCATGCCAGTCAGAAATAAATTTATCATGACGTGCAGGATCTGGAATATCGATCCATTTTTTCACCTTCACCTTGAGCCGGTCTTTCTTTTCACACTCGTAGACTTGCAGAAAATAGCGAAATCCTTTTTCCTCATAGATTCTGCCAAGCGGAAAGAGACGACAGATATCCGGTCTTGCCCCATGGATCGTGCATCGCCCGGAATCATTCAAAAAAGCACAGGCTTCCTTTTCACCACGCATGGCCAGGTTCGGCAAGATTACACCGTCCGCCAGATTCAGTTCCACACCTTTTGTCATCAGTTCTCCAAAAGAAGCGTTCAGCTCCTTTTCAAGCCGGTAAATATCAAGCGGTGTCAGCACGATCGAAGTGCCCATCCCATGACAGCAGGCAGAACATCCCTCACATCCCCTGCAGTCTGCTTTTACCATATCATTTGGCCCATACAGCTTTCCGTCTGAAATTTCTTTTATATCGATATTACGTTTCACCTTTCTCCCTCCTCATATTGACATCTGCTCCTGTTAAGAGTACTATAAATTTCAAGAATATTCAACAAAAATCAACCAAACAAGGAGTAGATCTATGAACCCTGTACAGGAAACCGTTTTATTATATTACCCGAAGAAGCCCAAATACCTGCCGAAGATCAAATCCATCTTCGTTCAGCTCGGTATCCAGTTTCGTATTCTGGATGCCGCATCTACTGCTCAGAAGATCGGCTATCTCACCGGCCGTACAGGCTTCGAAAAAAGCACTTCCGATGTCCCTTTTTCAAAAATTCCACAATCTGTGCTGGTGATGGATCATTTTTCTGGTGTGCGGATGGATGTGCTGTTTTCTTATTTGAAAAAAGCCGGCATTCCTTCCATCGACCTGAAGGCGATCGTGACTGATACCAATGCAGACTGGACATTTTTCGCACTCTATCAGGAGATTGCAAAAGAACATGCACGGATGCATGCAAGAAGAGCAATCGTCACACGTATCGAAGAGTCGGATTTTGGATGTGAAGGACGACCGGATGGGGTAATTGCAATGGATCATGTTTACCTGCGTTATGAGCAGGAATCCGAAGAATTCTGCCTGATGGCAGAAGATGATCAGCTCTATGCAGATCATATCGATGAAAACAGTACGGTTCTCGTAACCGCAGACGGGAAAATTCTGCCGCTGTAAATACAGCAGTTAAAATGAATCCCCTGGTATATCTCTGGTTGTTTTTTCATATAAATAACCAATTTCATACCAGGGGATTTTTTATGTCTGTTTTTCCGTTCAAAAAAGCAGCTGTCACACTCTTGCTTCTGACAGCCGCCTACTTTTCCGGATCCGGGATCCATTATCTGTTTTCACAGCCGACCACGGTACTTCCTGCCTCATCTTCTTCAGAAGGCAACTGGGGACTCAGTTTTCAGGAAGAAGGTGTGCGGCCTGTCGGCAACGCCACACCTTCTGAGCTTGCAAAATATCAGGCAGCCTACGCAGATGAAACAGATGAAAAAGTCATTTACCTCACCTTTGATGCCGGATATGAAAACGGCAATCTGCCTGCTATTCTGGATGCCCTGAAAAACCATCAGGCGGTTGGCACTTTCTTTGTCGTCGGAAATTTTCTGGAAACCAGTCCGGAACTTACCAAACGCATGGTAGCGGAAGGTCACATCGTCGGCAACCACACTTATCATCATCCGGATATGTCTAAAATCTCCACAAAGGAAGCTTTTGAAAAAGAGTTGAATGACGTGAAAACACTTTTTCAGTCGATCACCGGAAGCGAAATGGCTCACTACTACCGCCCACCTCAGGGAAAATACAGCACCTCCAACCTTGAAATGGCAAAAGAACTTGGCTACAAAACCTTCTTCTGGAGTCTCGCCTACGTGGACTGGATTCAGGATGAGCAGCCAACAAAAGAGCAGGCTTTTTCCAAACTTTTAAGCCGCATCCATCCGGGAGCTGTAGTTTTGCTTCACAGCACCTCTTCTACGAATGCAGCCATTCTCGATGAACTTCTGACAAAATGGGAAGAAATGGGATATCATTTCGCCCCGTTATCTGAACTTGCTGACAAACTGTAGATCAGAGGTGCACAGAAGAATGCCGGGGCATCTTAAGCACTACATAATAAACATCGCATCCCCAAAGGAGAAGAAACGATAACGCTCTTTTACCGCTTCCTCGTAAGCAGCCATGATCTTATCTTTTCCGGCCAGTGCGGAAACCAGCATCATCAGTGTGGACTCCGGCAGGTGGAAGTTTGTGATCAGACGATCGATCATTTTAAACGGATAACCAGGATAAATAAAGATGTCCGTCCATCCGCTTCCTGCTTTTAAGATACCGTTTTCATCGGTTGCCGACTCCAGCGTACGGCAGCTTGTCGTTCCGACTGCCACAATCTTCCCGCCTTCTTTTTTCACACGATTGATCAGCTCCGCCTGCTCCGGCTCCACAATGTAAAACTCCGAGTGCATGTGATGATCTGTCACATCTTCTACCTTGACCGGACGAAAGGTTCCAAGTCCGACATGTAAAGTCACATGTGCAATGTGAACGCCTTTCTTTTTGATTTCTTCCAACAGTTCTGGTGTAAAATGCAGTCCGGCTGTCGGTGCTGCGGCAGATCCATCGTGCTTTGCATACACCGTCTGATAACGGTTTTTGTCCTTGAGCTGGTGATGGATGTACGGCGGCAGCGGCATCTGTCCCAGTTTATCCAGGATTTCCTCAAAAATCCCCTCATACTCAAAACGGATCAGACGGTTTCCTTCGTCAACCACATCGATCACCTCACCGATCAGCAGCCCTTCGCCAAAACTGATTCTTGCACCGACACGACATTTCTTCCCCGGTTTTACCAGCGTCTCCCAGACATTATTCTCTCTTCTTTTTAGAAGCAGTACTTCAATCTTTGCATCCGTTCCGATCTTGCTTCCATAGAGTCTTGCCGGGATTACTTTCGTATTGTTGACTACCAGACAATCTCCCGGGTTCAGATATTCAATGATATCACGGAAAACGCGATGCTGCGTCTTTCCGCTTTCTCTGTCAAGTACCAGCAGTCTGGAAGAGGAACGGTCTTCCAGTGGATCCTGTGCGATCAGTTCCTGCGGCAGATCAAAATAAAAATCCGATGTTTTCATATATATACTCCTTAATAATAAATATGATTTTCTTCAACTAAAACCGGCTTCTCGCCTCTGTTACAGGTTACAATCGACACGGCACAGTTTTTTGATACGCCGCCATGCCAGTAATCTTCCCGGTTGCTTTCTCTTATGCTGTTGAGCAGTCCGCGAAGTGCACAGCCATGCGTCGACACGAGGATCGTCTTATCTTGAAGTTCTTTTCGACTGCAGATATCTTCCATAAAATCCCGGGTACGCTTTTCCACATCATCCAGACTTTCCCCGCCCGGTGCTGCCACATAATCCTGCGGGGCATGGAAGAAGTTTTCAATCCACTGCTGCGGCACCTGCCGGTTTTCTTCTGCATAACAGCAGCCCTCATAGATTCCAAAGCTGATCTCGATCAGACGCTCATCCTCTATGATCGGGACCTCTCTTCCGGCAAGGATACACTGTGCCGTGTGTTTTGCACGGATCAGTGGACTGGTAAAAGCCATGTCAAACGTTACATCACGAAGTGCCTTTCCGGTCAACTCTGCCAGATAGATCCCATTTTCATTTAAATCAACGTCAGAACGCCCCTGGAGGCACTTACGTGCATTCCAGGGGGTCTGACCATGACGTATGATATACATTTTCATGTGTTATTCTCCAGATTACTGACGAAGTTCGATACCCATGCTTTCCAGCCCATTGAGGATCTTCTTCATCACCGTAGTGATCTCTGCTTCTTCCATGGTCTTGTCTTTTGCACGGAATACCACAGAATAAGCCATAGATTTATAGCCTTCTTTGATCTGAGTTCCTTCATAAATATCAAACAGTTTGAAGCTTTCCAGATGTTTGCCTCCACGCTGAACGATCATCTCTTCGATTTCACCGGCAAGTACATGTTTCGGAACCACCATACTGAGGTCACGTGTCACAGCCGGGAATTTCGGAATACCTTCGTATTTGCGGTCGAAGGAAGCTTTTTCCACGATCTTCGGCATATCCAGAACGGCAACATATGCCTTTTCACCGATTCCGTAATTATCCAGAACCTGTGGATGAACTTCGCCCAGGAATCCAATCACTTCTCCGTCGTAGAGGATGTTTGCCTGTCTGCCCGGATGTAAAGATGGCTGTCCTGCGTTCGGATCGTACTGCGGAATCTTATGCATGCCTGCTTTTTCCAGGAACTCTTCTACGACACCTTTCATGACAAAGAAATCTCCGCTGCCGTACATACCAAGCGTGAACTGCATACGCTCATCCGGAAGCTCGGTAAGCGGCAGTGCTTTCGGCAGATAAATGTTTGCCAGTTCATAGAGACGAACGTCTTTGTTTCTGTGACTGTAGTTATAGCCAAGAGAAGAGAGCATACCATTTAAGGAAGTCGTTCTCATGATGCTGAAATCATCGCCGAGCGGGTTGGAGATCCTGATGGCCTGACGCAGTACAGAATCTTCGGGGATCAGCAGTTTGTCGAATACCTTCGGGCTTTCGAAGGAATAATTCATGCCCTGGGAGAATCCGCAGAATTCTGCGATATCTTTTGCAACATTTTCTACTCTGTGATGGAACTGAAGTTTACCTGTAGTAGCTTCTCCTTTTGGCAGCGTCGTCGGGATATTATCATATCCATAGAAACGTGCCACTTCTTCTGCGATATCTGCGGTGCGGAAAATGTCATGACGGAAGGTCGGTGCAATAATTTCATTGCTCTCTTCGTCATAGGCAAGTTCTACATTTGCAAGATAATCCAACATCTGTTCGCTGGACAGATTGGTTCCAAGCAGTGCATTGATGCGTTCCGGCTCAAATTTCACGCGAACCGGCTCTTTGCGTTTGGAGTATACATCTGCCATGCCACCGACTACTTCACCGGCACCCAGTTCTTCGATCAGCTGGCATGCACGATTGATCGCTGCCTGTGCATTGTTCGGATCCAGACCTTTTTCGAACTTGCCGGAAGCATCGGTTCTAAGACCGATTTTCTTTGCAGAAAGGCGGATGTTGGTGCCATCAAAACATGCAGCCTCAAACATCATCGTCTTTACATTGTCAGTGATCATGGAATTCTCACCGCCCATGATGCCGGCAATGCCAACAGCTTTCTCACCGTCACAGATCATCAGAACAGAATCATCCATCGTACGTTCCTGACCGTCCAGTGTGGTAAATTTTTCGCCGTTTTCGGCTCTGCGAACCACGATCTTATGACCTGCAAGGGTGTCATAATCATAGGCATGCATCGGCTGGCCGTATTCTTCCATTACATAGTTTGTGATATCGACAATGTTGTTGATCGGACGGATTCCGTTTGATGCCAGTCTTCTCTGCATCCATTTCGGTGACGGAGCGATCTTGATATTTTTTACGACACGTGCACAGTATCTCGGGCAGAGATCCTTGTCTGCCACTTCAACGGTCACATAATCGTTTGCATTTTCATCATTTCCGGTCTCTTTTACAACAGGAGGCACAAATTTTTTTCCGAAAGTTGCTGCCACTTCTCTTGCAATACCGATCACGCTGTAGCAGTCTACACGGTTGGATGTGATTTCGTATTCAAATACAACGTCATCCAGTCCCAGTGCTTTGATGGCACTTTCGCCTACCATTGCATCTTCCGGGAAGATATAAATGCCGTATTCCGGTGCTTCCGGATACATATCTCTGGTAGAACCAAGTTCTTCAATGGAGCACATCATACCATCTGACTCAATGCCGCGAAGTTTTCCTTTTTTGATCTTGATACCGCCCGGTGTTTTTTTGCCGTCATGTCCGCCTGCAACGCGTCCGCCGTCTAAAACAACCGGAACCTTGTCTCCTTCTTTTACATTCGGAGCACCGGTTACGATCTGGATCGTCTTCTCGCCGATATCGACCTGACAGATGATCAGTTTGTCTGCATCCGGATGTTTTTCAATTTTATCGATCTGACCGATGACGATCTTGTCCAGATCTGCATCCAGTCGCTCAAATCCTTCTACTTTTGTTCCGGATAATGTCATGGCATCTGTGTACTGCTGTGCCGTAACATCCAGCTCTGGAACATATGCTTTAATCCAAGATAATGATGTATTCATGGTTATATTTCCTTTCCTGTACTTTCCGTTGATTTTCTGTTTCGCATCCGCATTTTTAGAACTGCTTCAGGAAGCGGATATCGTTCTTATATAATTCACGCATATCATCGATTTCATATTTCAGAAGTGCAATACGCTCCAGACCTACACCAAAAGCAAATCCGGTATATTCTTCCGGATCAATGCCGCACATCTCAAATACATGCGGATGAACCATACCGCAGCCAAGGATTTCGATCCAGCCGGAACCTTTACAGAAACGGCAGGAATGACCTTCAATCTCACCGCTGCCGCCGCATTTGAAGCAGCTTACGTCAACTTCCGCACTCGGCTCTGTGAATGGGAAATGATGCGGACGGAATTTCGTCTTTGTCTCCGGTCCGAACAGCTGTTTTGCGAACTCTTCCAGAGTACCTTTCAGGTCTGCAAATGTAATATTTTTATCTACAACCAGACCTTCGATCTGATGGAAGGACGGGGAATGGGTTGCATCCACTTCGTCAGAACGGAATACTCGTCCCGGTGCGATCATAC
>ERZ773252.4206-NODE-4206-length-10239-cov-3.721819_pt1 | contig 10239 bp, 10 predicted proteins | sample MGYA00580517_ERZ773252 | MGnify/ENA primary metagenome ERZ773252 (study PRJEB29015, sample SAMEA2737766) | human gut metagenome | biome: human gut; feature: human-associated habitat; material: faeces | place: China | collected 2012 ... | reverse complement strand
GCAAGCACCACTACAGCTTCGTGCAGACCCCGCACATCACCAAGGGCGGCCTGTACGAGACCTCCGGCCACCTGCACTGGTACAAGGACGGCATGTACCCGCCCATGCACCTCGACGAGGAGAAGGACGCGGACGGCAACATCACCAAGCCGGGCGCCGACTACTACCTCAAGCCGATGAACTGCCCGATGCACAACCTCATCTTCAAGTCGCGCCAGCGCTCCTACCGCGAGCTGCCGCTGCGCCTCTTCGAGTTCGGCACCGTGTACCGCTACGAGAAGTCCGGCGAGGTCCACGGCCTGACCCGTGTGCGCGGCCTCACCCAGGACGACTCCCACATCTACTGCACCCGCGAGCAGATGAAGGACGAGCTCACCAGCCTGCTCACCTTCGTGCTGAACCTGCTCAAGGACTTTGGCCTGACCGACTTCTACCTCGAGCTGTCCACCAAGGACCCGAACAAGTACGTCGGCTCCGACGAGATCTGGGAGGAGGCCACCAACACGCTCGCCGAGGTCGCCAAGGAATCCAACCTCGAGCTCGTCGACGATCCGTGCGGCGCCGCCTTCTACGGCCCGAAGATCTCCGTGCAGGCCCGCGACGCCATCGGCCGCACCTGGCAGGTCTCGACCATCCAGCTCGACTTCAACCTGCCGGAGCGCTTCCAGCTCGAGTACATCGCGAAGGACGGCACCCACCAGCGCCCGGTGATGATTCACCGCGCCCTGTTCGGCTCCATCGAACGCTTCTTCGCCGTGCTGCTCGAGCACTACGCAGGTGCCTTCCCGGCGTGGCTGGCCCCTGTGCAGGTGCTCGGCGTGCCGGTTGCCGACGAGTTTGCCCCGCATCTGGCCGGCTTCGTCAAGTCCCTTGAAGATGAGATGGTCCGTTGCGAGATCGACTACTCCGACGATCGCTTCGGCAAGAAGATTCGCAACGCCTCCAAGTCCAAGGTGCCGTTCATCCTCATCGTCGGTGAGGAAGACATGAACAACAACGCGGTCAGCTTCCGCTTCCGCGACGGTAGCCAGCTCAACGGTGTGCCGGTGGACACTGCTCGCGAGCAGATTCTCACCGTCATCAAGAAGCGCGTCCAGGTGAACTCCGCCGACGACTTCAACGCTGCTGTGGCTGAGTGATGTGAATGGTACTGGCTCCCCTCTCTGAGGGGAGCCAAGAAAGGGCGCGAAAATGACTGACGTGCGTGTCGATAATCCGGCGGACTTTCCGCCTCAGGAGGACACGGTCGAACGACTGTGGACTCCGCAGCGCATGACCTATGTGCTGCGCAACAGCGAGGATCGCCCAACCAAGCCCAAGACGAAGGAATGCCCGTTCTGCGTCGGACCCAAAAAATCCGACGAAGACGGCCTCATCGCCTGGCGTGGCACGCACGTGTTCGCCATCATGAACCTCTACCCATACAATGTCGGGCATCTCATGATTTGCCCGTACCGTCACGTCGGATTCATCACCGAACTCGACGATGCCGAACTGTTCGAATTCGAGAAGGCCACCACCCTCGCCATGAAGGTGATGGAGACCGTCTCCCGTCCGGACGGATACAACATCGGCATCAATCAGGGCGAGGTCGCGGGTGCCGGAGTCGCCGCGCACCTGCACCAGCATGTGGTGCCGCGTTGGAATGGCGATGCGAACTTCATGCCCATCGTCGCCCAGACGCGTACCATGCCGATTCTGCTGTCCGACCAGCGAGATGCCTATGCCCAGGCATTCGAACAGCTGGCCCCGCAGTATCATTTGCCGCTTGCCTGACCGGGTGCGGCACCCGCGCAACCGGTTTTATCGGTACGCGCAATAAGACAATCATCGGAAACATTACGGGTATGTCTGATTAACGGCCTACAATCGTTTCGTTTGACATCATCCGTTTCAATAATTGCTAGGAGCATTATGTCAGGTCATTCCAAGTGGGCGACCACCAAGCACAAGAAGGCCGCCATCGACGCCAAGCGCGGCAAGCTCTTCGCCAAGCTCATCAAGAACATCGAAATCGCCGCCCGCCTCGGCGGCGGCGACCCGGACGGCAACCCGTCCCTGTACGATGCCATCTACAAGGCCAAGAAGGCCTCCATGCCGGCCGACAACATCGCTCGCGCCGTCAAGCGTGGTGCCGGTGCTGAAGATGGTGCCGCCAACTACGAAGACATCGTCTACGAGGGCTACGCTCCTGCCGGCGTTGGCCTCATCATCGAATGCCTGACCGACAACCGCAACCGTGCGGCCGCCGAAGTCCGTTCCACCCTGACCAAGGGCAACGGCTCTCTGGCCACCTCCGGCTCCGTGTCCTTCAACTTCGAGCGCAAGGGCCAGATTGTGGTGCCGTCCGAGGGCGTGGACTTCGACAAGCTGTTCGAAACCGCCGCCGAAGCCGGTGCCGAGGACGTTACCGATGACGGTGAAGTGTTCACCGTTGTGACCGGTCCGTCCGACCTGTTCACCGTGCGCAAGGCTCTGCAGGAAGCCGGCTTCGACTACGATTCCGCCGACCAGGTCATGCAGCCGAAGAACGAGGTCGAGTTGAGCCTTGAAGATGCCCGCAAGGTGTCCAAGCTCATCGACAACCTCGATGACCTCGACGATGTGCAGAACATCTACTCCAACTGGACCGCTTCCGACGAGGTGATGGCCCAGCTCGACGAGGAGTAATCCTCGTGATTATCCTTGGCGTCGACCCCGGGCTCACACGTTGCGGGGTCGGCGTGATCGAAGCCGGCGAGCACCGCCGGCTTTCGTTTATTCACGTGGACGTGGTGCGGTCCTCACCGGATATCACCCAGGATCTGCGTCTACTGGCCATCTACAACGGCCTGTCCGAGAAAATGGACCGATTCGCGCCGGACGCGGTATCTATCGAGCGTGTGTTCGCCCAATCCAACCGCAACACCGTACTCGGTACCGCACAGGCCGCCGGCCTCGCCATGCTCGCCGCCGCGCAACGCAATATTCCCGTGGCGTTGCATACGCCTACCGAAGCCAAGCTGGCTATCACCGGTAACGGGCAGGCGCAGAAGATTCAGGTGGAGCGTATGGTGACACGTATTTTGAACCTCACCAAAATGCCGACTCCCGCCGATGCCGCCGATGCCTTGGCTTTGGCCATTTGCCATGCGCTGCGCCCGGCAGGCGCATTGCAGGGCGGCGAACGCGAACAACATCTGACCGCCGCGCAACGCCAGTGGGCTGAGGCCGCACAGAACTCCACGCGCCGCCGCATCAACCACGACCGAGGCATGTAGTATACTTTCGAACAGTTGTTCGAGTCTTGAATCCTGGAGCGCTGAAGGAGTACCTGTATGATCGGCATGCTGACCGGGCGGGTTGAATCGGTCGAAACCGATACCGCATTGATTGATGTTGGGGGAGTGGGCTACGAAGTGCGCATGTCCGCCACCGACCTGAGCCGTCTGCACGCCGGGCAAGACACCCGCGTCTTCACCTATATGAACCTCTCTCAGGATGCCATTACCCTGCATGGATTCCTGGATCGGGACGCCAAGAAAACCTTTCTGCAACTCATCAAGGTCTCCGGCATTGGACCTAAAGTGGCCCAATCGTTACTCTCCACACTGACGCCGAGTCAGCTGGCCCACGCCATCGCCGACAACGACGCCACCGCGCTGGCCAAGGCTCCGGGGCTGGGCAAGAAGGGCGCACAGAAAATCATCCTCGAGCTTAAGGGCTCTATTGATTTGAGTCAGATCGAGGGTGCTTCCGCTCAGGCGGCAATATCCAAGTCTCCGGTGGATACCGGTACGGAACAGGTTGTCGAAGGACTGATTTCACTTGTCTGGCGTCAGCAGGACGCCCAACAGGCCGTTGCCGAGGCTTGCGCCGAAAACGATATTCCCACGCCGCTTGCCACCGACGATGTGCCGCGTGTGCTACGTCTGGCTTTGGCGCTGATGGATAGGGGCCGCTGATGAGCGAGACAACGGATTACGGAGCCTCCAACACCGGTGCCAACGAAGAGTCGTTGCGCATGGTCTCCTCCCAGCCGATCGGCAACGAGCCGGTCAGCGACGAGGAGCTGCGCCCCCATGTTCTCGAAGGCTTTATCGGACAGCCACGGCTCAAGGCCCAGCTGCAACTGTTCCTGGACGCGGCCCGCAAACGCGATGTGCCACCGGACCATATTCTGCTTGCCGGCCCTCCTGGCTTGGGCAAAACCACGTTGGCCATGATCGTTGCCAATGAGCTTGAAGTGCCGATTCGCGTGACTTCCGGCCCTGCGGTTCAACATGCCGGTGATCTTGCTTCGATTCTGAGCTCCCTCGACGTCGGCGAAGTGCTGTTCATCGACGAGATCCATCGTCTGCCGCGCGCCGCCGAAGAGCTGCTGTATATCGCGATGGAGGACTTCCGCGTCGATGTGATGGTCGGCAAAGGCCCGGGCGCAAGCTCCATCCCGCTGACCCTGCCGCGATTCACCGTCATCGGTGCCACCACGCGCGAAGGTATGCTGCCAAGCCCGTTGCGCGCACGCTTTGGCTTCACCGCACATCTCGACTTCTATCCGCATGAGGAGTTGGAAAAGCTCATCGAACGTTCGGCCAACGTACTGGGCGTAAACCTTGATGCGGGTTCCGCTCATGAGCTTGCGTTGCGTTCGCGCGGCACGCCGCGTATCGCCAACCGATTGCTACGCCGTGTACGCGACTGGGCCATCGTCCACGACCTGATCGTGGTGCGGCCGGACGACGTCAAGGAGGCGCTGGCCCTGTACCAGATCGACTCCGAAGGCCTCGACCGGCTGGACATCGCCGTGCTCAATGCCATCGTGCGCAACTTCAACGGTGGACCCGTGGGCCTGAACAATCTGGCGGCCATGGTGGGCGAGGAATCGGAAACCGTGGAAACCGTGTGCGAGCCGTATCTCGTGCGCGAAGGTTTTATGATTCGCACGCCCAAAGGCCGCGTGGCTACCGAGAAGGCATGGCAGCATTTGGGAATTACGCCCAAAGATGATGTCAGCAAGCTCTTCTAGACTTTCTCCTGTTTGCACACTTGGCGGCGTTTCGTCAATGTCGCTCGTTTGAAGGAGTTGTTTCGTGGAACAACAGTACATTATGCTCATCGTGATCGTCGTCGTGTTCGGCGGCATGATGTGGTGGCAGTCCAAGAAGGCCAAGCAGCAACAGCAGGAGAAGCAGGACTTCCGTCGCAACCTGCAGCCCGGCACCGAGGTCATCACCATCGGCCAGGTGATCGGCAAGGTCGTCGAAGTCGACGAGCAGTATGAGGAGATCGTCATCGACTCCGAAGGCTCCAAGCTGCGTTTCGGCTTCAACGCCATCGCCCGTGAGTACACCCGCCCGGCCTATGTGTCCGATGATGAGGTCGACGAGAACGGCAACCCGCTGCCCGACGAAGACACCGAGGCTCCGGCTAACGATGATGCTGGTCAGGTTCCGATCGAGGCGTCCGTCGTGTCCGAGGAAGACACCGCTGACGAGACCGGTGACGACAACGAAACCAAGACGAAGTAAGCTGTTCGATTCGGTAGCACCATCCGCGTATCGCATCGCAAAGGCATAAAAGGGGCGAGCACTATGGCACAGTCGGACATCACCATCGACGCATTGAGCAAGGTAGGGCAACAGGACGCCGAATATCTGGTGTCCTTGGTGCGTTCCGTACCGGGGTTTCCCAAGGAAGGCATCATCTTCCGTGATTTCATGCCAGTGCTCGCCGACCCCAAGGGCTTGAAGATTCTGCTCAAAGCACTTGAAGAGGCCCTGCCGGTGTCCCCGAGCGAATTCGACTCCATTGCCGGTCTCGAATCGCGCGGGTTCCTGTTCGGCCCGGCCATGGCCGCCCATTTGGGCAAGGGTTTCATCGCCGTGCGTAAGGCCGGCAAGTTGCCGCCTGAAACCATCGGTGAATCCTATGACCTCGAATACGGCACGGCCAGTGTCGAAATCGAAACCGACGCCGTACAGGCAGGGAAGCGAGTGCTCATCGTCGATGACCTCATCGCCACGGGCGGCACCGCCAAAGCCGCCACCGACCTTATCGAAAAGGCCGGTGGCACCGTGGTGGGCTTCAGTTTCGTGATGCGGCTCGATGGCCTCGACGGTCTGGATAAGCTCGACGGCAAGCCCAGCAGCTCGCTGATCGCGATGCCGGCCTGAGATTTCGTCTCACCCAACGTACAGTCAGTTTTCAAGGTCCGGCATGTACTGTGTACAGTTACATGCCGGACCAATTACATAGTCAGGGAAGGATCGATGGATCTTTACGAATACCAGGCGCGTCAGCTGCTCGAGGAACAGGACATTCCCACCCCGGACGCCATCTTTGCCCAGAACTCCCATGAAGTCGCTGAAGCGGCGGACAAAATCGGCTATCCCTGCGTAATCAAGGCGCAGGTCAAGATCGGTCATCGTGGTCAGGCCGGCGGCGTCAAGATCGCCCATAACCGCGACGAGGCGATTCTTGAATCCGAGTCCATCCTGCCGATGACCATCCACGGGCACAAGGTTTCCGGCGTGCTTGTAGCCGAAGCCAAGAACATCCTGCACGAATACTACGTGTCCATCTCCGTGGACCGCACCTCGCGCGACTTCGACGTGCTGGCCACCGCTAACGGCGGCACCGAAGTCGAGGAAATCGCCAAGGAACATCCGGAGGCCGTCAAGCGCCTGCACATCGATGCGCTCGGTGACTTCGACCTGGCCGCTGCCACCGAAATGGCACAGAGCATCGGCTTCTACCACGCGGACGTCGATCAGGCCGCACAGATTCTGCTCAAGATGTGGCGCTGCTTCAAAGACAACGACGCCACGCTCGTGGAAATCAATCCGCTCGCCAAGATCGGCGACCCGGATGACGAATCCACCAAGCAGCTGAGCGCCTTGGACGCCAAGATCTCCTTGGATGACAACGCCTCCTTCCGCCATGACGGCTGGGCGCGTTTCGTGGATCCCATCGTTCCCGACCCCTTCGAACAGCGCGCCCGCGAACACGGCCTGCACTACGTGCACCTGCACGGCGAGGTCGGTGTGATCGGCAACGGTGCAGGACTCGTCATGAGTTCCCTGGATGCCGTCTCCGGCGCTGGCGAGGAACAGGGCACCAACATCAAGCCCGCCAACTTCCTGGACATCGGCGGCGGCGCCTCCGCAGCCGTCATGGCCGAAAGCCTGGAGATCGTACTGTCCGACCCTCAGGTCGAATCCGTGTTCATCAATGTCTATGGCGGCATCACCTCCTGCGTGGAAGTCGCCAACGGCATCCTCGAAGCGGTCGCCAAGCTCGGCGGTTCCAAGCCGATCGTTGTGCGCTTCGATGGCAACGCCGCCGCCGAGGGTCTGCATATCCTCGCCTCCGCCAATAACCCGAATATCCATGTGTCCGAAACCATGGAAGGCGCGGCAGCCAAGGCCGCGCAGCTCGCCGGTGAGGCGACCCAGTCCAAGGAGGTTCGCTGATGCTGTTCATCGAAGACGGCGCTCCCGTTATCGTCCAGGGCATGACCGGCCATCAGGGCATGACCCATACGGCTCGCATGCTCAAGGCCGGCACCAATATCGTCGGCGGCGTGAACCCGCGCAAGGCCGGCACATCCGTCACCTTCCCCGGTGCCAAGAACGGTGCCGACGCGGACATCCCCGTGTTCGCCACCTGCGGCGAAGCACGTGAAGCCACCGGCGCCAAGGCCAGCGTGGTGTTCGTGCCGCCGAAGTTCGCCAAGTCCGCCGTGGTCGAAGCCGTCGAAGCCGGCATCGAACTCATCGTGGTCATCACTGAAGGCATTCCGGTGGCCGATTCCGCATACTTCGTCGAACTGGCGCTCAAGAAGGGCGTGCGCATCATCGGACCGAACTGCCCTGGTCTCATCACGCTCGGCAACCCCGGCGTCAATCTGGGCATCATCCCCGACGGCATCGTCGGCCGCGGCCCGCTCGGACTGGTCTCCAAATCCGGCACCCTCACCTACCAGCTCATGGGCGAATTGTCCGATATCGGCTTCACCGCATGTCTCGGCGCCGGCGGCGACCCGATCGTCGGCACGACGCTGCTGGAAGCCCTGCAGGCATTCGAAGCCGACCCCGACACCAAGGCTGTCATGATGATCGGCGAAATCGGCGGCTTCGCCGAACAGGACGCCGCCGCATGGGCCAAGGAGCACATGACCAAGCCGGTTGTCGCCTACATCGCCGGTTTCACCGCCCCCGAAGGCAAGCAGATGGGCCACGCCGGCGCCATCGTCTCCGGAGGCAAGGGCACCGCCCAGGACAAGAAGAACGCGCTCGAGGCGGCGGGCATCCCCGTGGGCAAGACCCCGGGCCAGGCCGCCGAAATCATGCGTGACGTACTCGCCAAGGCCAACATCGACTGATCGGTTCCAACCAATCGTGATGAAAGCCGTGATTCGCCAATGGGTGCGGGGAGCCATAGTCGCCCTCGCATCCATGGCCATCTATGCCGTTGCATTAGGCTGCTATACAGCGCTGATGTTATTGGTCGTCTCTATGGAAGAGGGCGGCGACAATCTCACCGTCGGCACAACCTCGCTGACACAGGCCGTTGTGCTTCTGAGTGAGGGATCGGGCTTTAGAACCGATTCGTTCACCCTCACCATTACGCCATTGCTGTTGACCATACTGCTGATATGGCTGATCAATGCACTCATCATGCGAATCAAAGCATACGGGCCGCATGCGTATGTTGCCGGATTGATTGTTTGGCTCGGGTTGAACGAGGCATTCCGGCAATCCGTGCACCTAGGTCTTGTCGATGACCAGTGGCTGGTGTTGCTGAAAGCAGCCATCGTATTCTCGATCGGTTTCCTATGCGCAGCCGTACCGGAATCAGCCAAAATGCGAGCATTCAGGGACTGGACTCGCAAGCAGGTGCCGGCGGACATACGCCACTGCCTGAAAATCGGCGTCGCCTTGGCCGTCGCGATACTGAGCATATATCTGGCAATTGGATTGATTACCGTCATCGTATGGTCGGTACGCAACCATGCCGCTGTCGTATCGTTGTTCGAATTGTCCGGGATGGAAACCGGTTCACGAATTCTCACCACCGTCGCCATGCTGATCTGGCTACCCAACGTCATGCTCTGGGCTGTTTCCTGGCTCTTCGGCGGCGGATTCGCCATCGGTGATTTGGCCAGTTTCACATTATGGCTCGGCCAATCCAAAGAGCTTCCTGCAATTCCGGTATTCGGTATTCTGCCCGAACCGGTCAGCAGTGAACTATGGCGTACCGTTGCCTTGAACGCGCCTCTCGCCATCGCTGCGCTCGTGGGCCTGCTGGCTGTATTCCTACCGCAAGGATTCGCCTGCAGACCGTTGAATGTACGGAATACGTCCACCCGCGGCCCGGTACTGGTTTCGCTGATCTACTCCGCCGGGGCATTCTGCCTGAGCGCGATGCTGATCTCACTGGCATCCACATTGCTGTTCGCTCTGTCCAATGGATCGCTTGGCGATCATCGTCTTGCTCACATAGGCGTCGACGTCATGGCCTCCACCAGAGTCGTCGGTCATTCGACCGCACTGGGACTTACCGCGGCATGGCTGCTCGCGCTGATTGGCATAGCGCTCGTTTTTCCGATAGTCTGGTTGGTTGAGAGAATCAAGGATTCCCGCACCACCGCCACGACCTCGAAGACCGCCACCGTTCATCAGGCGCGGTTCCTAGCGTCACAACCACAAGAATCCAAGGAGGAACAGGATGACAAACACGAACCGACCGATACGTCGAGCACTGGTCTCGGTCTTTCATAAGGAAGGCATCGAAGTACTCGCGGAAGCGTTCGTGAAGGCCGGCACCGAAGTTGTTTCCACTGGTTCGACCGCCAAGAAGCTTGCCGAACTGGGCGTCAAGGTAACCGAGGTGTCCGATGTCACCGGATTCCCCGAATGCCTCGACGGCCGCGTCAAGACGCTGCACCCGTACATTCACGCCGGCATTCTGGCTGATATGACCAACCCCGAGCACGCCAAGCAGCTCGAGGAGTTCGGCATCAAGCCGTTCGACCTGGTGGTCGTCAACCTGTACCCGTTCGCCGACACCGTGCGCTCCGGCGCCAACGAGGCCGATACCATCGAGAAGATCGACATCGGCGGTCCCTCCATGGTGCGCGGCGCGGCCAAGAACCACGCCACCGTGGCCATCGTCACCGACCCGGCCGATTATGCACTGGTCGCCTCCCGCGTGGCCGACGGCACCGGCTTCTCCTTGGACGAGCGCAAGTGGCTT
>ERZ773252.4191-NODE-4191-length-10277-cov-7.283800_pt1 | contig 10277 bp, 7 predicted proteins | sample MGYA00580517_ERZ773252 | MGnify/ENA primary metagenome ERZ773252 (study PRJEB29015, sample SAMEA2737766) | human gut metagenome | biome: human gut; feature: human-associated habitat; material: faeces | place: China | collected 2012 ... | reverse complement strand
TAAAACCGGGACATTTATCTCTTCTTCAGCTGCTTGAAAAAATGACGATTAATCCTGCAAAGCTTTACCACCTTCCATACGGACAGCTCGCCGAAGGAAAGGCAGCCGACCTTGTGATCTTCGATGAAAATGAATACTGGACTCCGACCGAATATGCATCCCTTTCATCCAACTCACCATTTACCGGAACTCCTTTGTATGGCAAAGTGAAATATACAATCTGTGATGGAAAAATCGTTTATCATGATTAAAAAAATCCACGGACTTTGAATCTTCTAAAGTCCGTGAATTTTTCCATCTTCTTATTTTTCTTCCAGCATAAAGTATTTCATACTTGTTCCGCTTTCCGCCACATCCGCAAGATTGATACAACTGTTTCCCATACGGTCGATCAGATGCAGGATATTGGTAAATGGAGCAGTAAGGCTTGCCTTACATTTTCCTTTATTGACACGCTCAATATGCGCTTTCCGCATCTTGATATCCAGATCCAGAAGCTTATCCTTTCGCTTCATCATCTTGCCTGGTTCGATACCATCATCTCCCTGCAGTGCCTTCAGAGAATCACAGAACATCTTATTCAGTACCTTCAAACTCTTCTGCAGCTCATCCATCGCTTCCGGTGTATATTTATACTTCCGGTCTGATCTTTCCAACATACATTCTGCCATTTCCACACTTAAGGTTCCCATACGTTCCACATCGCTGAGTACACACATGAGGCTCGCCGTCTGCGCTGCCTGCTGCTCGGTCAATGAACCCGAAGAAAACAAAGCTGCAAGATATTCGGTAATACACTTTCCAAGGCGTTCAACCTGTTCTCCGTTTTCTTTCAGACCGTCAATGGATTTCACTTCTTCATTTTTCACAAGCTCAATCGTTTTCTTCAGAATATCTCCTACCTGGTCACTCATACGGAAAATCTCTTTTGCCACAAGCTGCAGCGCTGCTGCCGGCTGACTGATGATATTTTCATCCAGATAAATCGGGCTGCCTGGATCTTCAACACCTTTTTTGCCATCCGGGATCAGTGTCATGACAATCTTCACCATCAGTTTAATCAGGCATACCCAGATCAGTGTCATTGTGATGTTAAATACAGTATGTGCATTTGCAATCTGTCTGGAAATCGCTTCAATCTCCGGACCTTTCGGCGAAATGTTCTGGATCAGTGCCGCAAATGGTTTTACGAACCAGATAAACAAAAAGCAGCCGGAAATATTAAAAATACAATGCGCCACAGCGGTTCTCTTCGCATCTTTTGACTGTCCGATACTGGCAAGGAGTGCTGTGATCGTTGTACCGATATTATCACCTAAAAGAATCGGGATTGCTCCTGCAAGCCCAAGTATACTCGTAACCCCGTCCGGTCCCGGCTGGGAAGCGAAGTTCTGCAAGACTGCGATCGTTGCACTACTGCTCTGTACAACCAGCGTCATAAATGTACCAACTGCCACACCAAGTACCGGAATATGTGCAACCCGTCCGATCAAGTCTGTGAATACCGGACTGGATGCCAATGGTTTCATGACATCTCCCATTGTTTCAATTCCAAGGAACAAAAGACCAAAGGCAAAAATCGTCTGGCCGATACTTTTTACTTTCTCTGATTTTGTTACAAATGAAATCAGAAATCCTATAAAAATAATCACATAAATATAGTCACTGATCTTAAACGCAATAATCTGTGCTGTCATGGTTGTACCAATATTTGCACCAAAAATGATGGAAATTGCCTGTGGCAGGTTCATCAGTCCCGCACTTACGAAACCGATCGCCATAACTGTCGTCGCACTGCTGCTCTGGAGTACCGCGGTTGTGAGCGCACCGGCAAGCACGCCCAGAAGCGGATTCTTCGTCAGAAGTGCAAGAATGCTTTTCATTTTATCGCCCGCCGCCTTTTGCAGACATTCACTCATCATATTCATTCCATAGATAAAAACTGCCAGACCGCCAAGCAGTCCGAAAATGATCTGAATTTTCTCGTTCATGTTAATTCCTCTCTCAATTTACCCTGTGTTTGTTAATATTTTTTAAACTTACTTTTTACAATGATGTTTTCCCTTTCAGCTCATTTTCCATTTTATCTGTGGTCTATGCAATTCCAATCAAATCTATGTTAAGTTTAGGTTAAATTTTCTTTCTTCTATCATTTTTTCTTTCCCATGATCATAGTTATGTAAAATCGCATTAAAAAAGATTGTGCCTCGGCACATTCTCGCGCCGAGCGCGTTGCTGAGCGCCAGTGGCGCTCCTGTTCTATCTATAAATCTATCCAATCCCAAGCACACCATATCCAACTATTCCAAACACCGCCGCAAGAGTGATCACCTTCGGTACAGACCAGTTCTTCTTCAATATCAGATAGAACATCACCACTCCGATCCCGCACCCAAACCAGTCAATCCTCTCATCCGGAAAATAATTTTCCTGCATCAGATCCAGAATCACCGCAAGGATCATTGCGATGCAGATTGGCTTGATCACATTTAACATACAGCTCATAATATCATTGCCACGGAACTTTGCGAAGCACACCGCTACGCCAAGCGTCAGCGTATAAGCTGGCATCAGCACGCCCATAACCGCTGCAATCCCACCCAGAACACCTGCCGTCTGCATCCCGGCAAAAGTCGCACAGTTAATCCCAAGCGGTCCCGGTGTCATTTCTGCGATAGCGATCAAGTTAGTCAGATCCTCCGCCGTCATCCACTGATTGACCTTCATCTCCTGCATAATAACCGGAATCATCGACATTCCGCCAAAGCTGGTAAATCCGATTTTCATAAACGCTGTAAAAAGTCTGAGATAGATCATGCCGTCTGTCCTCCTCTTGTCTTTTTCACCGCTCTTATAGAAAGCGCCAGTATCACTCCCGCTACGATCATCACCACATTACTGATATCCGTAAATACACAGAGCGCCAGTGCTAACGCACAGATCGGGATTGCTGATTTTCTGCGGAACGCTTCTTTCCCCAGTGAAAGTGCCGCACTTCCCATAATCGGAACTACCGCACAGCGGATTCCGCGAAGTGCCGCATAGCACCAGACATTACTTTTCAGCACCTTATAAAATGCAGTAACAAACGACAGGATCAGAACCGCCGGACAGGTCATTCCGAGTACTGCACAGACACCTCCGAACCAGCCACCTACATAATAGCCAAACAGCATACTGATATTGGTGATCATAATTCCGGGAACTGACTTTCCAACTGCAACCATATCCAGCAGTTCCTCTTTTGTGATCAGCTTTCGTTTATCTACAAACTCCTGCTCCATCTGCGCCAGAATGCTCCATCCGCCTCCAAATGTAAAACATCCTATCTTAAAGAAAAATGCAAACAGCATCAGTCCATTTTTGATTCTCTCTTTACTCATCTCTTCTTCCTCCTGTTTCTTTACTTTATCATCTCTATTGACATTAGTAAAATATATGTTTTATTATTAAAAATATAGTTTAAACCTATGGAGGATTTTTTATGAACTGGAATCAGCTGCAGTATGTCATCACCATTGCCGAAGAAAAAAGTATCACCAAAGCGGCGCAGAAGCTTTATATTTCCCAGCCTTCCCTTTCCTTAAGCATTCAGGCTCTGGAAAAAGAAACCGGAATCCCTCTTTTTGAACGGAACCGTGGCGAGATGAAGCTTACCTATGCAGGCTCCCTTTTCTATGAATGGGCAATTTCTACCCTCCACTCTCATACCCAGTTGGAATGGAAGCTTGGTGATATCGTTTCCGGCTCCCGGACACTAATCCGGCTGGGTCTCAGTCCCCACCGAAGTGAACGGCTTCTGGCACCGGTTCTGGAACGCTTTTATTCCATGTATGAGAACTGTGATATCCAGATCATTGAGCAGCCGACCTATATCCTGCGGCAGATGCTGGAAGAGGACAAGCTGGATCTGATTCTCGATATTTCCAGCCCGGACACTATCAATTATGAGAGTGAGCTTCTGGTAAAGGAAAGCTTTGTCCTGGCAATCCCTGACTCTCTGTGTCCTTTTTCCGATCCATCACAAAAAGAGGAGGACATCTCTGCCACTCCTCAAATTCATTTGCCTGCGTTATCTGCAGTTCCTTTTATTCTGCTTTCAGAAGATCACGATCTCGGAAAGATCAGCTGGAAGATCTGCGATACTGCTGCTTTCCATCCAAATATCCGCTGCATCTGCACCAGCAGTAATACTGCCTTTTCTCTTGCAAGACGAGGAATGGGGATTGCCTTTCTTCCTGAAATTTATGCACGGACTACTTCCTTTCCGGACATTCATTTCTTTACCCCGGATCACTTTCATGACACCAGGGACATCTGTGCTGTCTATCGGAAAAATATTTATCATCACGCACAGTTTCAGGCGCTTCTTGCTCTCCTCCGCGAGATCGTCCCAGCAATCTACAGGGCAGCTTAGTCTGCCCTGATCCGTACCTTAATTCTCTTCTTTTCCGCCCCTTACTCTACATTTTTCAGTGCCTCATCCATCGGCACATGTTTAATCCTTCGATATTCTAACATTGCCACAACTGCATAGGTTCCGATTCCGATCAGGAACATTTCCACATAGATCTTCGGATCGATCCAAAGTGCGATCCAGCCAGAAATACTCGTCAGCATCATTTCCCGGAACAGCACATTCATAACTGCTTTCTCAATCGGCAGGCTGAGAAGCAGACAGATGATCACCACGATCGTCGTCGACCAGATATAAAGCCTGCTGATCTCTCCATTGGTATATCCCAGGATCTTCGTCATGGAAATAGCCTGTGCATTTTTCTCAATAATGATCTTGGATAACAGATAGATCACGACCATGTAAATTCCAATTGCAAAGGCATTGACCATCCCCATCATATTTCCCATAGATACATCCAGCTGTCTCGAAATCTTTGTCAGTGCTTCCAGATCAAGTACAGAGCCAATGTATTTCTCATCAATATCCTTGATCTTCGAATTGGAAAAATATCCACTGAAATAATCGTTTCCCAGATCAAAGGTATCATTCAACTGCTCCTGTGGCATAAATACACAGATTCCACCGCTGTATTTGTAGATTCCTTTAACCTTGAATGTATACTTTGTCTTTTCATATTTTTCTTTCAACGTGATTGAATCGCCCGGCTTCAACAGAAACTTCTCTGCATAGGCACTGGAAATATAGACACCCTCACTGTCCTCCAGATCTGCATCGATATATTTACTGTCCGGTTTGATTCCGTACAGGATCACTTCATCTGTCTTATATTTGCTCGGCAGTGTTTCCAGCGAATACGCACTGAATGCTTCCGCGTCTTCATTCTCCGTCTTTGTTCCATAAGAGAACTGTAAAAGCTCCAGCATACTGTCCAGTTTGTTTCCGCTCATCGCACTTACCGGAACCTCCAGCATATACTGGTATTTTGCAAGCATATTGCTCTGGATATCCTGCTGATAGTGCGAAAGTACTGACGGTAGCAAAAGTCCAAAGAATAAAAGCAGATTCGCAAATATGATTCCAATAAAAAGTACAATGTAATTGCTCATATTCTGGAAGATCACACGGAGCCGGAATCGATGGAAAATTCCAAGCTTCGGACTTAGCCGGACTGCTCTTTTCCGCCTGTTTCCAGAAAGATCTCTTCTCAGGAATTTCAGCGGTGAAAGCCTCAGCTTGTAACGAAGGATTCCATAGTTAACTACCAGCATGATCAGCACCGGAACCACCGTTGTCATCCAGAAAGCCTCTGCATTCCATACTGTCACATAGGTCGACAGACTATAGCTTCCATAATACATCCCCGCACATACATTTTTCAGTGCTGTATAACCCAGAATATTTCCAATCACCGCACCGATCAGCGTGACGATCACCGGAAGTGCCATGTAATGTCCGATCAGTTCTTTTCTTGTATACCCGGAAGCCCGCAGAGTTCCGATCACGCCTGCTTCTTTCCGGATCGTATTGCTGATCGTGATTCCGAATACAAACGCAATGATCACAATGATCATATAGAGGAGCATTATGATCATTGCACGGTCACTCCCCATATCATCACCGGTAAATGTAATTGCCTGGTTCAGATACTGTGGCACAAATGACTCCAGAGTGACTTCTTCCCCCAGTGCTTCCATCAGATCTTCCGACATCTTTTTTTCCTGTTTTTCATTTTTCGGTTCTTTGTCATACACCCAGGAATAACTGTACTGAATCTTATCCTGATTCAGAGATTCAAACTCTTCCGGTGTTACAACCGATACCCCGAATTTGATTGCATCAAACATGCTGTCATTATTGTTCTGGAACAGGCAGCTATAGTCAGACAATGCCACAAATCCTGTGACTTTCCACTTTTGTGAACCACTTTTCAGTGTATCTCCGACAGAAATCTTATTATTGTCCGCATACATACGGTCAATTGCCATTTCTCCTGCTTTTTCAGGAAGCTTTCCTTCCATCAGGCACACCAGGTTGATCTCTTCCCTGTTTTTGAAAATACGCATGGTACTTCCATTATCCAGTGCCTCTTCCAGATAAAAGTTTTCATACAGTGTCACACCATTTTTCTCGATGTTTTCCTGTTGTGCTTTGGTAATTTTTTTCTTTACCCGGAAATTTCCATCTTCAATCTTGTATTTCTCAAAGCCTTCATTATATGCTTTTATCATGCTTCCGTCAGCAACCAGAAAGCCGGATACAAACCCAATCGTTGCAATCATAAGGATCAGAACCACCAGGTATTTTCCAATTTCTCCCTTCAGTTCTCTCGGAAGCCGTTTTCTCAACGGACTCTTCATAACACGCGTCCTCCTTACCATTCCAGCTCACTTGCAGAAAGTTTATGCTCATTACAGTAATTTTTGCGGATCATTCCATCACGAAGTTTTACCACCCGGTCTGCCATATCCTTGATTGCATCGTTATGGGTAACCATAACAATGGTATTCCCATATTTCTGATTGACTGTTTCGATCAGCTTCAGGATTTCCTTGGATGTCTTATAATCCAGCGCACCGGTTGGCTCATCACAGAGCAGGATGTCCGGATTTTTGACAATTGCACGTCCAATCGCGGTTCTCTGCTGCTGTCCTCCGGAAAGCTGGTTCGGCAGCTTGTTCTGATGTTCATAAATACCCAGCGTTTGCATCAGCTCATCCACATCCAGCGGACGATTACTTAAATAAGCACCGATTTCAATATTTTCTCTAAGTGTCAGGTTCGGAATCAGATTGTACATCTGGAAAATGTAACCAAATGCTTTCTCCGGTACAGGGACAGCTTCTTCTCTGTCATATCCTCCAGCTGTTCTCCGTCAATCGTAATACTTCCTTCATCTGCCCCGTCAATACCGCCTATAATATTCAGAAGAGTCGATTTTCCGGAACCAGATGGTCCCAGAAGCACACAAAACTCTCCTCTTTCAATTTCCAGATCAAATCCTTTCAGAACATTTACCCGGCTGTCGCCTGTTCCAAACGACTTTTTGATCCCCTTAATCTCTAAAAACATTCCTCTACTCCTTCCTTTAGTTACTCGCATCGTAGTAATGTTATGTTTCATACACTCATGTTAGATTAGACTTACTTTTTTGTCAATATTTTAATTTTTATTTTTTCAAAAAGATATTGACAAATGGAAGGAAAATTTTTAAAATAACTATCTGTGTAATTTTATACCAAAATCTTTGTGGATTTTTCTGGATATCAAAATAGATATCTACTTTTCGCCACATAACTTGTTGCATACAGCGACAGTTATGTGGCTTTTTATATATCGGGCTTCTGCCCTTTTTTACAGATTTTGTACCTTATGCTTTACATTTATCAGGAGGAATGTTTATGAACCAGACTTACATGAAAGAAAAACCGATTCTGCCACTTCTGCTTTCCATGGCTCTGCCAATGGTGATTTCAATGATGGTCAACTCTCTTTATAATATTGTTGACAGCTATTTCGTTGCACGGATCAGTGAAGAAGCAATGACTGCTCTGTCCTTAGTCTACCCGATCCAAAATTTTATCACCTCAGTCGGTGTCGGCTTTGGAATCGGAATCAATGCCGCCATCTCCTTTTTCCTTGGCGCCCAGGATCAGAAAAAAGCAGATGCAGCTGCCACACAGGGACTTTTTCTCTCTGTCATCCACGGTATTGTTCTTACCGTAGTCACAATTGCCGTAATGCCGCTATTTTTACAGATTTTTACAAAAGACGTGACCGTTATTCAGATGGGAAATGCCTACTCCCGGATCGCATTTGGATTTTCCATTGTAATCTCTCTTGAAATTACCTGGGAAAAAATTTTTCAGGCAGTCGGACGGATGCGCGTGTCCATGATCTGCATGATGAGCGGATGTATTTTCAATATCGTACTGGATCCACTTCTGATCTTCGGAATCGGACCGTTCCCGAAAATGGGAATTGAAGGAGCCGCACTTGCAACCGGTCTTGGTCAGGTTGTCACACTGGTACTGTACCTTGCCTTTTATTTTACCAGACCGCTTCCGGTGAAGATTCATAAAAGCTGCCACGTAGACCGTGCCATGGCCGGACGGCTTTACGCGGTTGGAATCCCTGCCACTTTGAATATGGCACTTCCATCCCTGCTTATCACCGCACTAAATGGGATTCTCTCCGCCTACTCCCAGGTTTACGTGGTGGTGCTCGGAATCTATTACAAGCTTCAGACCTTCCTGTATCTTCCGGCAAATGGAATCATCCAGGGAATGCGTCCGTTGATCGGATACAACTACGGTGCCGGTGAGACAAAGCGTGTCCACAGACTGTTTGCCGATACCCTTTATCTGAGTCTTGGGATCATGCTCTTTGGTACCGTTTTCTGCCAGCTCTTCCCGGATTCACTGATCGCACTGTTCAGTTCTAATCCGGAAACCATTCAGGCAGGAGGAATGGCACTTCGGATTATCAGCCTCGGATTTTTAGTTTCTTCCGTGTCCATCACCAGCTCTGGTGCACTCGAAGGACTTGGAAAGGGAACACCGTCCCTGATCATCTCACTGTGCAGATATACGATCATCATTATTCCGGCCGCATTTATCTTAAGCCGGATCTTCGGGGCTTCCGGAATCTGGTACGCATTCGGAATTACCGAATTTGCAACTGCTGTGATCGCCTATATGACTTACCGGCGGGCAACCATAAAAAACTAGGCATATCTGCACCAAAAGGTTCTACTACTTTTTCGATACAACAAAAACCGTAAATCCGGATTTGCTCTTTACAATACTGCAAATCTCCGGATTTACGGTTTTTAATTTTCTCTTTATTTTACTTTTCCATCCCAGTCCGACTTTTTATTTGCAGACTATTCTTCTTCGCTGATAATATGTCTCGCAACATAAACACCACTTGCAGATGCATGGGACAGAGAATGTGTAACACCACTTCCGTCACCGATCACATACAGTCCCTTATGGCAGCTTTCCAGATTCTTATCGATCTCTACTTCCATATTATAGAATTTTACTTCCACACCATAGAGAAGGGTATCATCATTTGCTGTACCAGGTGCTACCTTATCCAGAGCATAGATCATCTCAATGATTCCATCCATGATTCGCTTTGGAAGAACCAGACTCAGATCACCAGGCGTTGCTGATAAGGTTGGTGTTACCAGACCTTCTTCAATACGCTTTTCTGTACTTCTTCTTCCACGTACCAGATCACCAAAACGCTGTACGATCACACCACCGCCTAGCATATTGGAAAGTCTTGCGATACTTTCACCATATCCGTTACTGTCCTTAAATGGCTCAGAGAAATGCTTTGCAACCAGAAGGGCAAAGTTGGTGTTGTCCGTCTTTTTTTCATTTCCTTCATAGCTGTGTCCGTTTACTGTGATGATACCGTTGGTATTTTCATTTACCACAATACCGTTCGGATTCATACAGAAAGTACGCACATTGTCCTCGAATTTTTCTGTACGGTATACGATCTTGCTCTCGTAAAGCTCATCTGTCAGGTGTGCGAAGATCACTGCCGGAAGCTCTACACGGACACCAATATCCACACGGTTTGATTTGGTTGGGATTGCAAGATCCTTGCAGACCTTTTCCATCCATTTGCTTCCGCTTCGTCCGACAGAAACCACACATTTCTTACATTCATAAGTGCCATTTTCACATATAATGCGGTATCCGCCATCAGTGATCTCGATTGTCTCAACCGGTGCATCAAAGAAGAAGTCCATTTTATCCTTCATCTGATCATAAAGATTCTGAAGAACGACGTAATTGATATCTGTTCCCAGATGACGTACAGATGCATCCAGAAGATTCAG
>ERZ773252.4179-NODE-4179-length-10300-cov-3.101122_pt1 | contig 10300 bp, 7 predicted proteins | sample MGYA00580517_ERZ773252 | MGnify/ENA primary metagenome ERZ773252 (study PRJEB29015, sample SAMEA2737766) | human gut metagenome | biome: human gut; feature: human-associated habitat; material: faeces | place: China | collected 2012 ... | reverse complement strand
GCCCGACGGCGGCGATTAAGCTGTCGCCGGAGTATGAGCTGGCGGTGTGGAAGAAAGAGGATTTCCTCCAGCAGTCGCGCTTCGCTATCTGCCACTGCCGGGAGTGCCAGCGTCCGTTCGCGGTGCAGAAGGAGATCGACTACGCCATCGCGCTGCTCAAGCATAACGGCGATACCCGCGCCGAGCTGCACCGCGAAAGCTTCGAAACCTGCCCGGAATGCAAGCGCCAGAAATGCCTGGTGCCGTCCGACCGTATTGAACTGACTCGCCATATGAAAGAGGCCATCTGATGAGCAATTTATTAGGCCCCCGTGACGCCAACGGCATTCCGGTCCCGATGACGGTGGATGAATCCATCGCCAGCATGAAGGCCTCGCTACTGAAGAAGATTAAACGTTCGGCCTACGTCTACCGCGTCGACTGTGGCGGCTGCAACGGCTGCGAAATCGAAATTTTCGCCACGCTTTCGCCTCTGTTTGATGCAGAACGCTTCGGCATTAAAGTCGTTCCTTCACCGCGTCATGCGGATATTTTACTGTTTACCGGCGCGGTCACCCGTGCAATGCGATCCCCTGCGCTGCGTGCGTGGCAGTCCGCGCCGGACCCGAAAATTTGTATCTCCTACGGTGCCTGCGGTAACAGCGGTGGTATTTTCCACGATCTCTACTGCGTGTGGGGCGGTACGGATAAAATTGTCCCTGTGGATGTTTATATTCCTGGCTGCCCGCCAACGCCTGCCGCCACTAGAAGCGGTCTCGGCCTGCAAAGGTCACGGGGCATTTGCCTCATCGCTCGCCCAGCCCGAAGAGCCGCTGAAAAGCCGACGGCTCTTCGGGCTTTTGTTTTGGGTTCGGCGCTCCGGGTCGCCGAGGGCAATCGGCAAACGCCCGAACCCTGACGCCCGGAGCCGCTAGTACGGCACCTCCAAGTCGCCATGAGCCAAAGCGTCAGTGCTAAGCGACGAGAACGCCCCGGCCCGATAGCGGTCGAGCGCCACCTCGGCGATCATGCCGGCGTTGTCGCCGCAGGAGGCGAGCGGCGGCATCACGAGACGCACGCCCTCCTCGGCGCACATCTGCTCGTAGGCGGCGCGCAAGGTCGGATTGGCCGCCACGCCGCCGCCGCGGCAGAAGGTGGGCGCCCCCGTCTCGCGCAGGGCCGTGCGGGCCTTGGCCACCTGCACGTCCACGACGGCCGCCGTGAAGCTCGCGCAGATGTCGGGCACATTGAGCTCGCGCCCGGCGGCGCGCTCGTTGTTGATGTAGGTGACCACGGCGGTCTTCAGGCCCGAGAGCGAGAAGCGCAAATCGCCCGAATGCAGCATGGCCCGGGGGAACGGAATGGCATCCGGGTCGCCCTCGGCGGCGAACTTCGAGACGACCGGGCCGCCGGGATACCCGAGACCCAGCGCCTTGGCCACCTTGTCGAAGGCCTCGCCCACCGCATCGTCGATCGTCGCGCCGAGCACGCGATAGTCGCCCCAGTCGGCCATATGCACGAGCAGAGTGTTGCCCCCGGACACGAGCGAGACCACCGCCGGCGGCGCGAAATCGGGCCGACCGATCTTGTTGGCGTACAGGTGCCCTTCCAAATGGTTCACCACGATGAAGGGGATGTCGGCGCCCCAGGCCGCGCCCTTGGCGAAGGCCACGCCCACCACGAGCGCGCCCACGAGTCCCGGTGCATAGGTGACAGCCGCCGCGTCCAGATCGCGCCAGCGGAGACGAGAGCGCCCCAGGCTCGCCGCGGCAACGTCCAGCGCCTCGTCGCAGACGCCGCAGATGGCCTCGATGTGCTTGCGGCTGGCAATTTCGGGAACGACGCCGCCGAAGCGCGCGTGGAAATCCACCTGGGTCGCCACCACATCCGAACGCAGCACTTCCCCGCCGTCGATGACGGCGGCGGCCGTCTCGTCGCAGGAAGACTCGATGGCCAGAATGAGAGGGCGGCACACCGCCGTTCCGTCGCTCTCGCAGCCGAGGGCGGCGCAAGAGGCACCCCTACGGGATTCGTCCACGATGCTTTCGCCGTTCGGAACCGCCGCTAGGGTGATGGTGGGCAGAGGCCCCTGCATGATGAGGGCATCCTCGCCGTCGGAGTAGTAGCGCGGGCGACGCCCCAACGCCTCGTAGCCAAGGGCCGCATACAGCGCCTGGGCCCCAGTGTTTCCGGCGCGCACCTCCAACGAGCTCGTACGTGCGCCCAGATTGCGGGCGTCATCGGCCACGCGGGCGAGCAGAACCCGGGCTATGCCATGGCGGCGCCACGCGGGATCGACGCCCACCTTCAGAATCTGCAGATCGCCGTCGACCACCCAACCGCCGGCATAACCCACCAGCGGCGCCTCGGCAGAAAGCGGCATCTTCGGGTCGGCAGCGTAGGCGGCCCACCACACGCGGTCGGCGCGCCCCAGCTCGTCGGCCACGAGCGCCTCGTTCCACGCATCAGTCCCCATCACCGCCGCTTCCAAGGCCGCCACCTCGGCCACATGGCGCGCATCCAGCGGCTTGTAGGCGATGCCCTCGCCGTTAGCCCGGGCATTGGCAATGGCCGTATCGTTCATGGTCACATGTCGCGAGCCGCGCTTGCCCGCCAGGCCATCGTCGATGCGGGCCAAGCGCACCCGCTCGTTCTCCTCGGCATCCGACAGGCGCGTGTACACGGGCAGCGCGAAAGCCGGGTCATGCCGCGCGGCATCGAAGGGGTCGCACTCCCCCGCACGCCAAGCGGCCTGCAACGCCAGCAAGAGGCCCGCACCCGTCGGCGTCCAGAGCGCCTCGGGCAGAGGCGCGCTCGCACCTTCGATGAGATCCGCGTACTTGCGCAGGCCATCCCCCGCAATCAGGCGATCGGAGCTTCCCATCGCGCCGAGCTCTTCGGCGAAGGCCCCGGCCTTGATCACGCGATCAGCGGTCAGCCGTTCGGCCCCGTCCTCGCCCAAGCGGTACTCCACAGGGTACACCTCGCGGCGCATGGCATCGGCCACAACGAGCAGCGATCCGCGCTCGCCCGCCCTCCACGCGCCCCAGGCCACCGCATCCAGCGACGAGACGCCTACGAGGCCCACTTCCAGAGCGCTCGCAACGCCCTTCGCCGTGGCCAGGGCGATGCGCACGCCGGTGAACGATCCGGGCCCGCGGCCCACGCACACGCAGGCGATCTCCTCCCGGGCCACGTCGGCCTGGGCGCACAGCTCATCGATGCGGGGCACAAGCTGGGTGTTCGACGCCCGCCGCGCCTCCACCTCCGTGCTTGCCACAAGCTCGATCGCCCGCGCGGCAGCATCGAGCCGTCCCACGCCGAGGGCTATGACCTCGTTGGCCGTATCGAAGGCGAGCACATAAGCTGGCGTGGCGCTGTCCACGGGCAAACTCCTTTTCGCGCAGATTTCCAATTGAGCAAACGCTCCGGATGCAGCTACACCAGCATATGCGCCGACTACGCAGCCTCGTAGCAGCAAAACGAACCGAGCGAGCATCTCTATTCTACCGCAGCAACCGACAGAGCAATGCCGCGCCAAGCGAGACTACTCTTTTGTGCAGGATTTTGCGATAGGGAGAGTCGGACCGAACCGAAAATGCAGGATTTTGCGATCGGGAGAGCCGAATACGGCAAAAGACGCTTCCGAAGTTCTCTCTATCGCAAAATCTTGCACTCTATCGCCCGAACGACAAGCACGAGCACGAGCAGAAGGCCCGGACGCCGCACAAGCGAAAAAACACACCCACGAGCGGAAACAGGCCGCAACACGACCTCGGAGCGGGCAACAAAAGACAGACGCCCCCGCTACAGCTGGCTGCGTCCCAGACGGGATTTCGAGTCGTTGGCCCACACGAAAAGCAGCTGGCGCGAGCGCGATCCGTAAGAATGCGCGACAATACGACGGGAACCGTCCAAATCGGCGGTGATCGTAAGCTCGAGGTAGTCGTAGGGCATGTCGCCGGGAAACTTCTCGGCCCACTCGACGAACGCCACCCCGTCGCCATCGCCGTCAATCGCGCGATAGTAATCGATGTCCTCCAACTGAAGGCGATCGTCCAAGCGGTAGAGATCGTAGTGGTATACGGGCAGGCGACCCTCTCCGTATTCCAGCAAGATATTGAACGTGGGGCTCGTCACTGGCGTCCGCACACCGAGCGCGGCAGCCACCCCTTGCACGAACTGGGTCTTTCCCGCACCCAGATCGCCGTCGAGCACCACCACGTCGCCCGCATGCAGATAAGGCGCCAACGTGGAAGCCAGCTGCTTGGTCGCTTCCGAGGTGGAGGTGATGCGCGTATATGTCAGTCCATTCGCCATAGGTTCATCATAGGCACTCGGCTCCACTTCGCAAGGGGTGCCTCCGCGAAGCCGCAAAACCTCACCGAATTGCCCATATTCCTGACGAATTCGGCAGATTTCCCTACGCCTTCTTCGTGGCGTGGCAGGCGTACATCACTAAACCGACGAGCACGCCGCCCACAATATTGCCAAGCGTCACGGGAATGAGGTTCGCACAGATAAAATCGCCGAAGTTGAGCAGGGCCACATTGATGCCCGCCGCGTCGATAAGCCCGGTGTAGGCCGGGTTCATGTACGCGAAGATACCCGCGGGCACGTAGTACATATCGGCCACGCAGTGCTCGAAGCCGGCCAGCACGAAGCCCATAATGGGGAAGAAGATGCCCAGGATGCGGCCGGCGGTGTCCTGGGCCGTGTTGGCCTGGTACACCGCGATGCACACCATGATGTTGCAGAAGATGCCCAATACGAAGGCATTGGCCCACGGCAGCGCGTTCTTAGACGCCGCCACCTTCGCCGTATACACCGCGAGGTCTCCCCCGCCGATGTTCAGCTGGCCGAAGAATGCCATGCAGGCAGCCAGAGCCACAGCTCCCACCAGGTTGCCCGCAAACACGATACCCCAATTGCGCAAAAGGCGCGCCCAGGTGATCTTGCCGTCGAGCGCTGCCGTGATCATGAGCGCATTGCCCGTGAACAGCTCGGTGCCCATGAGGACGACCATCATAAGACCCACAGGGAAAATAAGGCCCGACATCAAGCGCACGAGCCCCGCGTTCTCAAGCCCGTGAGCCGCCGTCGAAGACGTCACGCCGCCCAAACCGATGAGCAGACCCGCGGCCACAGCGAGGACGAACAGGCGCCACGCCGGCGATGCCGCCTTTCCCACCGAAGCCTTCATGTAGTTGTCGGTGATCTCGGTGGGCGTGAAGATGGACATGGTCGCTCTCCTTCTCGTGGATATCAGCGAAAGATATATCATTTCACGAGAAAGCCTCTGACGCTGCGTCATCATTGCGCTAATCGGCTGACGGCACGACCTCCTTTGTCTTTTCCCGCAATTCCCATCCAACTTCGCACGGCGAATGCGAAGATGCGGGCACTGTTTCCAAAAGCGCCTCCATACAGGTGCTTCCCCATTTTATGGGAAGCACTCCGAGCAAAACTATCCCCATTCCATGGGAAGCGCGAGCCAGCTTCATGAGCCATGATGATCACTGGCAAGAGACGTTCGGGCACCGCAGCCCGCGTCCAAGAAACAGTGCAAGGAGGGACTTATGCAGACCATGGATCGCAGAATGTTCATCAAAGGCGGCATCGGCGCAGCGGCCGGAACCGCCCTGCTGGGAATGGCGGGGTGCGCCCCATCCGCCACTGCGAGCGGGAAATTGGCCGACACCGCAAACGACGAGCTTCCCGCCGACCTCAAGGAGAGCGACTTCGATTTCAGCATCGTAGAGCGCGAGCCGATCACCGAGTTCGCCGCCGAGGAAACCTACGACATCGTCGTAGTAGGCGCGGGCTGCGCCGGCGTGCCCGCCGTACTTACCGCCGTGGAAGAGGGCGCAAAGGTAGCCTGTCTCCAGAAAGAGGCCGTGGTGTCCGCCAATGGCAACGGTTGCTCCTTCGTCGCGAAAGAGCACTCCACCCCTGCCGGCATCAAGCGCTGGCGCAGCGACTGGGCCCGCCTCAACGACTGGAGGATCAACAACGACTTGTTCGACTACTATGTGGAATACGCCGAGGAAGCCGTGCCGTGGGTGATATCCCAGGGCCGCTCCGTCGGCATCGAGCCCATCGAGTTCCTCACCGACAGCTCCATCCGCTACGATGACGGCAGCGTTGTCGCCGTTTGCGACGCGACCCAAGCCTCGAATCAGGACCTCATGACTGCTCTCGCCCAAAAGGCAGCCGACGGCGGTGCCACGTTCTACTACGAAACCCCCTGCGTGCAGCTCGTCCAGGAAGAGGACGGCACCATCACCGGCGCCATCGGCAAGCAAAAAGACGGCACCTATGTGAAGCTCACCGCCACAAAGGGCGTGGTGCTGGCCGCCGGCGATTACATGAACAACGAGTCTATGGTGGATCGGAACATGCGCGATGCGTCCATGTTCCCCCTCTGCCTGGTCAACCACACAGGCGACGGGCACATCCTCGGCATTCTGGCAGGCGGGCGCATGGCACCGCTCGGACACGCCCGGCAGATCCACACCAACTATATCGGCCCCTTCATGTTCTATCCCTTCCTGGCCCTCGATGTCAACGGCAAGCGCTTCTGCAACGAAACCGTTCCGATGAGCAGCCTGAACATCTCCATGTCCGCCACCTACAAACCCGAGGATCGCGGCATCCACTACCGCATCTTCGACTCTAAGACCGAAGGCGCCGTGGAGGGTATCCCCGGCGTACCGCCGGTGGCCCTCGTAGGCGAGGGCAGCGCCTGGATGGATCCCGAAACGGTGGTGTCGGGGAATACCCTCGAGGAGCTCTGCGAGGTGGCCGGCATTCCCGTCCAGGAGGGAGTGGCCAGCATCGAGCGATACAACGAGCTGTGCGCCAAGGGCACCGACGACGATTTCGGCGTGGCCGGATCCGACATGGCGGCCATAGACACTCCCCCGTTCTTCTGCATCAAGGGAGATGTGGGCATCTCGGGCATCAACGCCGGTATCATGGTGGACAACCGCTACCGAGTGACCGACGGCGAGGGCAATCCCATTCCCGGCCTCTACGCCGCCGGCATCCAGGCGGGCAACCCCTGCGGGGGCATCAACTGGAACATGCCGGGCGGCTTCTCGAACGCGCATATCTTCACCGCCGGACGCTACACCGTCATCCACGCGCTAACCGGGGACATGACCCCCTCGAACCCGGCGAGCTTCGATTCTATCGCCGACTCCTTCATCGGGGAAGACGGCGGCTACGCCTGGGACAGCCCCGCTTGCGCCACGGCCATCTCGGTCTGGTAATCGACCACTTTTCGCCCCCCCTGCGACCGGGCCCCTCAGCGGGCCCGGTCGCCTTTGTCCGCAGCCTCGTTCACCATGTCGATGAGCTCTTGACGCGAGTGCACGCCGAGCTTTCGATAGAGGCTCTTTGCATAGGTTTGGACGCTGTTCACCGACAGGAACAAGCGCTCGGCAATCCTTTTCTGGGTGTTACCGCGGTAGAGCAGCCCGAGTACTTCGCCCTCCCGCTCGCTCAAGCCATGTTCGTCGGCCAAGGCAGCGATAACCACCGACACATCGATGGCGCCCGCAAGGTACCCAGGGCGCGCGGGATCCGTGCCGTCAAGGCGCAGTCGCACGAACCAGAGCATCCCCAGCGTCATGACAAAGGCCGTAACGAGCATGACGGCATTGACGACTGAATCCATCTGCGCGGAAGAGAACCCGACAAGTCCGATGGCGTGAATGGCGCAATCGACGGCAACGGTGAGCATGGGTGCAGCAACCGCGGACTGCCACCAAGGAAGACCCCGCGCACGCATCCCCTCTTGAACCGCCACCCACAGCAGCATGATGGCCATGGGACGGCTCGACAGGATCAAAGCTCGGCATAGGACGGCCAGCGGCGTATACAGCAGGGCGGTGCAATAGAGGCAGGCGATGCAGAGGATGAAGAAACCGAGCCACGGATAGCCCGCGCGACCCTGGCGCCATGCAGCGAATGCGCAGAGGCAAAAAGCCGGGTAGAGTCCAAGGGCGATGGCGCAATGGATCCACCCATCGGAAAACCACGTCTCACCCCGAGCCACCGACGAGAGGCTCATGAACGCCCCGCTTCCTAGCAGGTAGCACAGTAGAATGGCAGCCGCGAGCGCAGCAGCACGACCCGAGAGCGACGACGCAGGGCGTGGCGGAGACGGCGGTTCGGAATCACTGCGGCCGAGGCGACCGAGAATCACCAGAAAGACACCGCCCAAGGCGGGCATGAGCGGGTTGGAGATCTCCCCGGTGGGCAGAGGATCCGTAAGCGCCACGATAGCCTCGCCGATCAGGAACGACAGGAACAGGGAGAGGGCAAGCATGACGGCGTTGTCCCGAGAAGACAAGCGCCACGATGCCCCCGCAAGGGTAACGGCGACCACCACGCCATAGATCGCCACGATGGCGGGGTAGGCGACCATCATCCAAAGCGGTATCGCTCCGATATGAGCGCTGACAATGAGCGCGGCGCCGCAGGCAAGCAGCGCGGCACCGGACCCAACGACAGCCATCGTGCTTCCGGCCACCCGCTCGGCCAGACCGTCACGAAGCGCTACGAGAACCCCGCCTGAAAGGGCCATCGTAACGAGCGCGACAACGTTGCTGGCGAATACAGGGGCCGCATCGTAGGAGGTATAGGATTCGGGCACTACGTTCGACGGATAGGGAAACAGCACGAACAACGCCCAAAAGCAGGCGTAGGCCAACGCGAGCAGCAGGATGCGCAGCTTGTTCAACCTCTCTCCTCTCGAATCAGAACCGGTCGCGCGCGGCCCCAGGGGGGCCGCCACCATTATACCCGCCACCTGCCCCCAAGGGGCAAGGCTCGTTTCACGAGTCGTCCGCCCCTAGCGCTGCCCAGCCTCGGCCGCCTGCACCACATGGGCCATGGTCACGCTCGTGGTCACGCCGCCGAGACCCCGGGGCACCGGCGTGATGGCGCCCCCATCGCCGAGCACGGGAACGACGGCGTCGAAGTCGACGTCGCCGCATAAGTTGCCCGCCTCGTCGAAGTTGATGCCGACGTCGAGCACCGTCTGGCCCGGCGAGAAGTACTCGGCCCCATACGCCCGCGCACGCCCCGTGGCGCACACGACGATGTCGGCCTCGCGGGTATGGGCGGCCACGTCCGCCGTGCGGGAATGGGCCAGCGTCACCGTGGCGTGGCGCGCGAGCAGCATCATGGCCACCGGTCGGCCGATCACGAGGCTGCGCCCGAGCACCACCACGCGCTTGCCCGCAACGGGAATGTCGTAGAAATCGAGCGTTTCCAGGCAGGCTTGGGCTGTGGCGGGCGGGAAGCCCTCGCCGGTGTCGGCGAACACGCCGGCGAGAGACGCCGACCCGATGCCGTCGATATCTTTGGCCGGGGACAGGCGATCGCACACGGCGCGCTCGTCCATCTGCGGGGGCAGCGGGCGGAACATGAGGCAGCCGTGAATGCGCGGGTCGGCGTTCACGGCATCGATGACTACTTCCAGCTCGGCCTGCGTCGCCTCCGCCGGCAGCACGAAGCGGCGCACAGCGATGCCGTGGAGGTCGGCCTGACGGGCGCAGGTGCGCTCATAGGACAAATCGTCGGGTCGCTCCCCCACGCGCACGATGGCGAGCGTGGGCGCCGCGCCGGCCGCACGCAAACGATCGATGCGGGGCAGCAGCCGCTCCCACAGAGCCGTGGACACCTCCTTGCCGTACAGAATCCGCGCCATCAGCTGAGCCTCTTCACGACATCGGCGTACACTTCGTCGGCCATGGCGCAACCGGCAGCAAGAAGGTCTTCCATCTGGTTGCGGTAGCCCTCGGCGCGTTCGGCGTCGTCCATGGAGCCGATGTTGATGACCACGTTCAGACTCGCGGCCTGAAGGGCGGCTTTGGCGAGCACCGCGGCCGCTCCGGCGTCCGAAAGGGCCAGAACCGAGCCGTGCCGGGCCATGAACACGCACGATTCGATGACCTGCACCGAGGTGGCCATGATCTCGAGGGGTACCTCGCAGGCATCCACGAGCGCCGCCTGAAGCGCCGCACTCTGGGCCGCTCGCTCCTCGTCGCTGCCCTTGGGCATGCCATAGGCAGCGGCCAGGGGCCCGAAGGCGCGGGCGTCCTCATCGATGAGAGCGAGCAGATGCTCGCGCGTGTCCGCAAGCTCGACGAGCTCCGCCTGCATCCGCTCCTCAACATCGGCGTACTTCTTCTTCCCCACCGTGAGGTTGCCCACCATGGAGGCCAGCGCCGACGCGAGCGCCCCCGCATAGGCCGAGGCCCCGCCTCCTCCCGGCGTCGGCGCCTTCGAAGCCAGCGCCTCAATGAAC
>ERZ773252.4173-NODE-4173-length-10320-cov-4.431466_pt1 | contig 10320 bp, 12 predicted proteins | sample MGYA00580517_ERZ773252 | MGnify/ENA primary metagenome ERZ773252 (study PRJEB29015, sample SAMEA2737766) | human gut metagenome | biome: human gut; feature: human-associated habitat; material: faeces | place: China | collected 2012 ... | reverse complement strand
CCCGTTTCGCTGCACATCTCCGATGTGTCAGCGCAAAGGAGGGTTTGGGGGAGTCAAGAGGGGGCAAGGGAACCATGCGGTGCCCTTGTCCCCTTTTGCCCCCGCCGCCGGGCGGCGGTATGCCGCTTTACCCAAAGCAGAAACAGTCGTTTTTCATACAAAACAAATAGACTTTTTCCCTCTTCTATGGTATACTATTCTTAAATAGTATAGTTAACAGCCTATGCTATCTCTCGTTCATTATTGATAATTATTATCAAATAAAATTATTTATTTATTTTGACAAAAAACTATTGACATTTGTGTGGAACAGAGCTATACTATAGTTGTTCCAAGAGAGAAAGGAAGGAACAAGTTGAGAATCACTCACGAGGCAGATTACGCGATTCGCGTAACCTATTGTCTGGCACTTACCGGCGGCAAGCAGTGCGCCAAGGATATTTCCGAGCTGACAGGAGTTACCCTCCGTTTCGCGCTCAAGATCCTCCGCAAGCTCACGCAGTCCGGTATCACCAAGTCCTACAAGGGCGTCGCCGGAGGCTATGAACTCAACCGCTCCCCTTCCGAAATCAGTCTGGGTGAAATCATTGAATGCATCGACGGCCCGATCGCAATCAACCATTGCCTCGCCAACGAATTTCAGTGCACCCATGTGGGAAGTCAGAATGAATGCGACTTTCACCGCGTGTTCTCGGAGATCAACCGGTCTCTGCGCGGTCAGCTCTTTGCGATAACGATGGATCGCTTCCTTCCGGCTAAGCTTTTACAGAACAAATAAATTCCAACTACCTATTCAGGACAAGAAACAGGAGGAAATCATCATGAAAAAGTTTGTATGCACCGTTTGCGGTTATGTTTACGAAGGCGAAGCAGCTCCGGCAGAGTGCCCGATCTGCCACGCACCGGCAGAGAAGTTCAAGGAGCAGGCTGGCGAAAAGACCTGGGCAGCTGAGCACGTTGTAGGCGTTGCACAGGGCGCTCCGGAGGACATCATGGCTGATCTGCGCGCTAACTTCGAGGGCGAGTGCTCCGAGGTCGGTATGTATCTGGCAATGGCCCGCGTCGCTCACCGCGAAGGCTACCCGGAAATCGGTCTGTACTGGGAGAAGGCTGCTTACGAGGAGGCTGAGCACGCTGCAAAGTTTGCTGAGCTGCTCGGCGAGGTCGTAACCGATTCCACCGAGAAGAACCTCCAGATGCGTGTTGACGCTGAGAACGGCGCAACCGCCGGCAAGTTCGATCTGGCTAAGCGCGCCAAGGCTCTCAACCTCGACGCTATCCACGACACTGTTCATGAGATGGCTCGCGACGAAGCCCGCCACGGCAAGGCTTTCGAGGGTCTGCTGAAGCGTTACTTCAACAAGTAAGAAAGTCTGTATATCCGTGCTGGAGCCAGCCTCGGTAATGGCAAAAAGCCAGTGATTCCAGCGGTTTTCAGCACAAAAGATACGCAGTAACAGAAATGCGGTTCACAGGTAAGTGTGAGCCGCATTTTTGCATCTGTATCCATACCCGAAATATGCCGGGGCAGACAAACAGCACAGTCTTTCTCCGTCCGCGCGGTCTCGCATCCAGGCAGGAAGGCTGTACCTGTCTGCGCCCGTCAGTCCGCGAAAAGCTGCACCCAGTAAAGCGTGCCGTCGATATTGACGCTCGCAGAGCCGATGCGCGAGTAATTGCTGTTCAGAATGTTTGCGCGGTGGCCCGGCGAATTCATCCACGCATTCACGACCTCGGACGCGCTTTTCTGGCCGGAGGCGATGTTCTCCCCCGCCCGGAGATAGCTCACACCGCTCTCGCTGAGCGCCGAACTGAATGACGCACCCGACGGGCGTGTATGCGAAAAGCTGCGCGCGATCTCTCTCGCGCGCACCGCCGCCGCCTCGCTGAGCGCACCGTCCTCGACGAGCGCCGCATAGCCGTTCTGACCGCGTGCGCTGTTCGTCAGACGAACGACCTCGCTCGCGGCACTGCTGCTCCGGATGCCTGCGCTCACACTGCTGCTCCCCTGTACCGGCCGGTCCAAATGAGCTGCGCCGGCGGCTCCTGTAAGCGCTGCGGCCGCCAGCGCGGCGAAAACAATTTTCTTTATCCTGCTCATGTGATTTCCTCCTGTAAAACGGCGGCTCTGCGTCCGCTCTGCGGCAAGTATACCATGTTTTGCAACCGTTCTGCAATGGAAATACCGGCTATCCAAGCCAGTTTATGCCGTTTCCGGAAACATTTCATTCGTTTTACAGCATTCTAAAAAACATTTGCAATTGCCTGTTCGATGCGTCATAATGATAGTGGGAAAATTTTTGCACCGAAATGCACACACATACACATCTTTTTCGGTTTTAAGGAGATGAAACACCATGCTGATCCCCCCTTCCCGTCCCTGGCATCGTGCAGAGAACGCGGAGGAATTGCTTGCGCTCTCAAAGAAACTCGGGCTCACCCCGAAGAAGGCTGTCGAACCCAAGCCGCTTGTTTACCGTGATCTGCTGAACGGCACGAGCGAGCCGTGCGCGCTCGTCGGCTGCGAGGGCGAACGCTACGCCATCATTGACATCGGCGGCGGTCTGCACATCATCCATATCGACTGTCTTGCCGATATGCAGTCCGGCTCGCGCACCAGACGTACCGAGGCCGAACCGGATTGCCCGGTCTATACGGTCATCGACATCGAAACGACCGGTCTCGACCGCCAGACCGCTGAAATCATTGAATTCGGCGCGCTGCGCATTGAGAACGGAACGCCGGCAGCACAGTTTTCCATGCTCGTGCAGGCTTCCGCGCCCGTTCCTCCGGTCTGCGCCGAACTGACGGGCATCACGGATGATATGCTTGCCGGACAGCCTGAGATCCGCGAAGCGCTCGCGGCATTTGTCGCATTTATCGGAGATACGCCGCTCGTCGGTCAAAATCTGCTGGATTTTGATCTGCCGATCATCAACCGCACCTGCGAGGAGCAGGGCATTCCCCCGCTCCGGAACCGGTGCTGCGATACCCTGCTCACGGCACGGCGCTGCCTCACGCTGTCGAGCTACAGGCTCGAAGCACTGGCGTCGGCGCTGGGCGCAGAGCAGAGCACGGCGCACCGTGCGCTCGGCGACTGCGAAACGACATACCGCGTGTTCGAAAGGCTCGCTGAGGATTATACTGCGGCAGTTCAATGGACACGGCCGCCGCGCCCGCGCAAAACAGCTCCGTCTGCACCGCGTCCGCGCGTTACTGCGTCGCAGCTTGCGCATTTTCAGTCGCGTCCAAAGGCAAAGAACATCGTCCCGGCGACCGACCTGTTCGACCCGGCACATCCGCTGTTCGACAAGACCTGCGTGCTGACGGGCGAGCTGCTGAAGCTGAGCGACCGGGAAGCCATGCAGCGCATCGCAGACTGCGGCGGCAAAAACGCCGATAATGTGACAAAAAAGACCGATTTTCTCATTGTCGGCGGCGGTTCGCCCAGTGAGAAGAAGAGCGGCAAGGTCCGCAAGGCCGAGGAATATATTGAAAAGGGCATTCCGATCCGCATAATCAGCGAGGAAGAATTTCTTCAAATGTGAGGGCCGGGTTTTCCCGGCAGAGATAAAAGGGGCAGGGACGCCAAAGGCACCCCTGCACAGGGGCATCAACCAAATACCGTTCATGAGCAGAGCATGAGGCCACCGGAAATCACCCGGTGGCCTCGCTTTGCATGATACAGGCTGACGCCCTTATTTACCCTGATAGGCGCGATGTAAGCGATAAATAACTAAAATGCCGACAGCCACCAGAGAGTGGCTTCCGGCATTTTGTCAGGGTGCTTTCTTGCAGACATCGGGTAGGTTCTCGGACCAGGGCATCAGATTAAGGAAGGCTTTTCAGTCATTACACATCCAGATAATTTTCTTAGCAGCATAACATGACCAGGACAATCGTTTCCTTATATTTCGTTTTACTGCCGATAGCCAAGCAGACGCGAGATGTTATGCGCCGTCTGCCGCGCCTCCCGGATCATGACCTCCTGATCCTCCCGCATTCGGTAATCTGGGCCGGAAATGCTCACAGCCGCCACCACCTTGCGGTTCATATCATAGACCGGCGCCGCCACGCAGATCAGCCCCGCTTCAATCTCACCCTCATCCATGGCATATCCGTTGAGCCGGGCCTGGACCAGCTGGGAACGCAGCTGGTCGGAATCGGTGATGGTGTTGCTGGTCAGCGGATAAGCCTTGCGGTTCATCCACTGGCAGTAATCGTCGATGTATGCCTCGTTCTGGCAGGAAAGCATCGCCTTGCCGCTGCTGGTGGCATAGGCCGGCGCCCGGCCGCCAATCTGTGTGTTGCAGACAATGGAGCGGTGGGTCTCCACTTTATCCAGATAAAAAATATCGTGCTCCAGCAACACGCTGAGATTAATGGTCTCATGCACAGTGTCGCTCAGGTGCTCCAGCTCCGGCCTGGCCACCCGCCGAAGGTCCGATTGACCCAGAATCGCACTGGCCAGCAGCATCAGCCGCGGTCCCACCCGATAGCTCTTGCGGACAGGGTCCTGCACCAAATACTGCCGCTCCGCCAGCGTGGACACCTGACGAAACACCGTGGTAGAGGGCATATCCAGATGGTCCACCAGCGCCTTCAGCGTCCATTCGGTCTCTCTGTCCATGAAACACTCCAGGATCTGTAAGGCGCGGAGGATACTGGACACTTGCTCTTTCGCCATATATTTCTCTTCCTTTCGCGCAAAACGCTCATTTTTTTAAGATGCTTGGCAAATAAACGGAAAAATCCTATGATATTAGTATACCATAAGAGAGGCTGCTTGTGAATCTTTTTCGTCTTAAATTCCGGAATTAAAGTCCGTACTATGGAACTTTTTGAGTTTCTCCCTTCTCTCTTGCCTATACAGCCCAGACAGCGGCTGAAAATAAGGACTCAGAAAGGAAATGAAACATGAGCAAAAAAGCGTTGTCATGGACGGCGATACCGCAGCAGCCTATATCTCTTACGCCTTCTTCCACCATGCGGAAAAGGCCATTGCCACCTGAAAATCACCGCCGGCGATCTGGCGGCGGAAACAGGGGGCACCATCGCCATGCGCTGAGGGCCTCTTTCTCTCCCGGATTCCCTGGGCTTTCCATATTCAAAAAGCGGCCCGCTGTCTGAATACAGCGGGTCGCTTTTTTGCTTTTTGCAGGGGAAATTTACTCAACACACTCCCGGCGCAGCAGCTCCAGGATCTTGGCGTCATCTTCCACTGTCGCGTTGGGCATGGGGAAAGTGCCGGTGCTGCTGGCGACCACGCCGCGCAGCTTGCAGGCTTCTTTAATGACCGGCAGGAAGGGGCTGCGGACCGCATAGAGATCCATCAGGCGGTCAATGGTCTGCTGTCCCTTGGCGATCCCGTCCAGATCATTTTCCCGGAACGCCCGCACCCAGGCGGAGCAGACCTCAGGTACCACGTTGCTCAAAGCGCCGATGCAACCGTTGCCTCCAGCCAGCACGTTGTGGGCAAAGTTGTCATCAAAGCCGGAATAAATCTCAAAGGAGGGGATCTGTGACTTGACGACCTTGATCAGCTCCCGGGTGTGATCCATACCGGAAATAGTATCCTTCATGCCCACGATGTTGGGATGGATCTTGGCCAGCGCCAGCACCGTTTGAGGCGAGATGGTATAGCCGGTGTTGTCGGGGAAATTATAAATGTAGATATTGCCATGGATTTGAGCTGCCAGGCGGTCGTAGTATTGCAGCAGCGCCTCAGCGCCGAAGTGAAAGTAATAGGGCGGCAGAATCATGACGGCATCGGCCCCGGCATCCAGACAGAAATTGGAGAAATTTACAATCTCGTCCGCCACCATGTGGCTGGTGCCGATAATGAGCTTAACCCGGCGGTTCACCGTCTCAATGGCAAACTTGGCCATCTCCCGGCGCTGGTCCATGGGCATGGCAAAAAATTCGCTGGAGCTGCCCTCCACCAAAATGCCGTCAACACCGTTTTCAATCAGATTGTTGAACAGGTGCTCCTGGCTTTCAAAATCCAGGCTGCCGTCTTCGTGAAAGAGCGTGATTGCAGGCGTCAGATATGCTGCGTTCATAATAGAACTTCCTTTCTTGTCTGCCGGCAAAAATGTTCTGCCGTTTTTTGGGTTCCGTATAACGGAATCATATTCCAAATTATCTTTACACAAAACTATGCTATTAACATCACAAATATAGTATAGTCTTTTCCCTCCATTTGTCAAGGGGTTTTTCCAAAACACGCAAAAAAACCGGGCCCGCACGGGGGCCCCGGTCAGAGGGGCATTGAAAAAACTTACACGAAGTTGCACACGCGGGCAATGGCCATCTCCGTATAGCCCAGAGACTCGGCCTTGGTCTGCTTGCCGCAGGCCACCTCCTGGGTCAGCTTCAGCAGCTCGTCACCCAGGCCTTCCAGAGTCTTGGTACCATAGATGATGGGAGAAGCGTCCACGTCAATGTTGTCCACCATGTTGGCATAGGTCAGCTTATTGCCGGTAATCTTGATGACAGGAGCCAAAGGATTGCCGGTGGGAGTACCGCGGCCGGTAGAGAACACCACGATCTGTGCGCCGCCAGCCACCATGCCGGCAACGGAAGAGGGGTCATTGCCCGGGGTGTCCATGATGACCAGGCCCTGCTTGGCCTCCACCTGCTTGCCGTAGTCATAAACGGCATTGACGGGGCTGTGACCGCCCTTGTGGATGCAGCCCAGGGACTTCTCCTCCAGGCAGGTCAGGCCGCCGGCCTTGTTGCCGGGAGAGGGGTTGCCCTCGCGGACTTCCTCGCCTACCAGCTGCAACGCCTTTTCGTAGCGGTGCACGATCTCATAAATCCGGTCATGGACCTCGGGCGTAGCGGCCCGGCGGGCCAGGATGTGCTCGGCGCCGATGAACTCAGTGGTCTCGGACAGGATGGAGGTGCCGCCCTCCTTGACGATCAGATCGCTGAGCTGTCCGATCAGGGGGTTAGAGGCAAGGCCGCTGGTGGGGTCAGAGCCGCCGCACTCCGTGCCGATGATAAGCTCGGACATGGGGAATTCTTCCCTTTGCAGCAAGGACGCCTCTTCCACCATTTCCTTGGCGTAGCGGACGGCCATATCAATGGCCTTCAGGGTGCCGCCGGCCTCCTGGATGATGACCTGCTTCAAGGGCTTGTTGGTGCGTTCCTTAATGGCCTCCACTACCAGATCCATCTGGCAGTTTTCGCAGCCCAGGGACACAACCACCGTGCCGTAGACATTGGGGTTAGCGGCATAGCCGGCCATGACATCCATGGTGAACTGCTGGTCGGAAGCCACCTGAGAGCAACCCAGCTGGTTGTTGAAGGTCACGCTGCCCACCACCTGCTGAGAGATGATGCGAGTGGTATCGGAGGCGCAGACGCTGGCAGGCAGAATCAAAACCTTGTTGCGCACGCCAACGCGGCCGTCAGGACGCTTATAACCGTAGAAATTCATATTGAAATCCTCCTTTTCTCAGCCTTTGGCATCCAGGTTTTCCCGGTGCTCTTCCAGATTATGGCAGTGAACATGCTCGCCGGCCTTGATATCGCGGGCGGCCAAGCCGATATGCTCGCCGTACTTGACGATGGGCTGGCCCTTGGCAATGTCGCAGGCAGCCAGCTTGTGATAAATGGTGACATCCTCCAGAGCAGTCAGGCTCTTTTCCTGGCCTGCACAGTTATAAGTAACGGTGTCACCCTTGGCGATGGGCTCAATGGCAACGATCACGTTGTCCTTCGCCGCTTCAACGATCATAGCATTCAGCATTGTTATTGATCTCCTTTCGATCTTCCTTCTTTTCAGCAAGTGCCTTCTTTAAAAATTAGTCCTTGGCAAACAGAGCAGCCTGCGCCTCGTCCTTGGGGAACTTGGGACAACCATACTTCTTGGCCCACCAGGAAGTGATGATGGGAACCAGAATGGCGGTCAGGATGGCGGAAGCGGCCACCTGAGAGGTCGCAATGTCCGCCCAGGGAGCCCAGGTGGCGTCTGCGGCGGCAATGACAGCGGGAACAGCCACGGCGTTGCCTGCGGTAGTAGCAACGGCCCAGCCGGCATAGCCGGGACGGCGGCTGATAAATTTGTCGCACAGCATGATGAAGGCGCCGCCGATCAGGCAGGTGATAAGGCCCAGCAAAATACCCTGGACACCGCCCTTGGCGATGTTGGTCAGGTTCATGCCGGAGCCCAAGCAGAAGCCCACGAAGGGAAGCAGGATGCTGCCGGCGGGAGCCAGGAAGTCAGAGAGGTCCTTGTCAATGTTGCCCAGGATCATACCCACCAGGATGGGGCCGATGGCGGCAACCAGAGCCATGAGCGGGATGTCGGCAAGGCCGCCTGCGCCCATAGCGATCATGGTGAGCATGGGGCCGTCGTTGATGGCCAGCAGAGGCATGGCGGCCTGGTCAACCGTATCGCCGTAGCTGTTCATCAGGGCCAGGTATACAGAACCATTGGAGTTGGTAACAGCGGAGATGATGGCCAGCGCGCTCAGGCCCAGCAGGCCCTCGGGACCGCAGAGCTTGCCTACACCGATACCGATGGCGGCACCGATGATGAACTTGGCAATCAGCAGCACGCCGCCGCGCTTGACGACGCCGCCGATCTCGCGGAATCGCAGGGTCGTACCCAGGCAGAACAGCTGAATACCGATCGCCGCGTTGGCACCAGCGCTGGTGAAGATTGCGGTGGTAAAGGAACCGATTCCAGTGACCTGCGGGAAGAAAGTATTGATGAACGCGCCCAACAGCATAGGCACGACCATCATACCGGCGGGGGTTTTTTTCAGGAACTTCATGATCATGGGCTTTTTCCTCCTCGTTTTTATTCTTTTCTCCCATGTCTCCACCCGTTTTTTCAGATATTCCGCACAGCGGAATATCGTTCCAAAACGAGGGCGAAGTAAATTCCCCTCTAGGGGGAACTGTACTTCTCGTACAAACGCATTATATCTTTTTTCGATTCACTTGTCAAGAAATTGTCAGGCCACCGCCTCATTTTCAGCAATTGTGCATGAACCACGTCTCCAAAATCTGTCGAAAAAGTCAATAAAGAGTCTCTTGTCAGAGACCCTTTTCCACCGGATGCGCTTTCAGATATGCCCGCCACTCCACGCATTCCGCGGTATGGAGATGGATGCCGTCGGAGGTCAGTTTTTTTCGCAGTCAATCGTTCTTCACGGTCACGGCCTCCGCCACATTCAAATACAAGCCTTTGCGCAATGCGTTTACGCTAGCGCGTCCAGAAGGTGGACCTCCCCCCCGCTGTCTCCTGGGTGCCTTGGTAAACACGGATTCCACCGTGGCGCCCACTGCGTAAAGGTAGGTTCCCTCCTCTGTGTCTTTTACTTATTAGACGGGATTCGACCGGAAAAGTCGATACAATATGGCGCTGTTGACAAAGTCTCGCAACAGCCCTCGCTTTACAGCAAAAAATACGGCTGTCCGGCCATCGACCCGGTGGTCATCGTGAAGTACCTGCAGGTGGGGTTCCTGTACGGCATCCCGTCGGAGAGGCAGATCGAGCGGCGTATCCAGACCGACATCGCCCTGCGCTGGTACCTGGGCTTCGACCGGGTGCCGGATCACAGCACCGTCTCGCAGCTGCGCCGGCGGCAGCCCCGGGACTGCTTTTTGCTCAAATGCAGCCGCTGCGGCCGCATCTGCCATCTGGACTGCTCCCATCTAAAGGCACTGTATGACCATTTGGAGCGGAACCATCATTTTCACATTGATCCCTGCGGCACGCTCTTCACCGGGCTTTGCGAGCTTTGTGTCAGAGATAAGGATTTCCATGGAACCGACTGAACGGCTCTCCTGCCGGGATGTCTCCCTGGGCTATGAGAGGCAAAGCGTCCTCCCCCATCTAAGCCTTACCATCCGGGCGGGCGATTACCTTTGCATTGCGGAGGCGGAAAACGACACCTATGACATCCCCCAAACGGTGAGCTACATCGTCAGTGCGGAGGACGGCGGAACGTTTTCCATCAGCTATGCCCGCAAGCAGTACAGCTTGACCTATAACTTGAACGCAGAGGACGCAACATAGGTTTCGGAACCCGGTGTTAAATCCTATCGTCTGGGCGCTGCGCTCAAGCTCCTGACGCAGTTGCAAGCATCGCATTTTGATGTCAAAATACTGCTTGCTGGGGTAACCCCCAGTCCCCCATGCCGCCTACGGGCGGGAACTTCTCGGCAGCATTACCGGGAAGTGAGCATATAAAACCGGGTTCGGTGAAATTACCGAACCCGGTCAGACCCATCTTGTCAAACCTTACTTACCAGATCATCTCCCGCACCGCTCGAATCAGCGTCACCACCCATGAAAGCGCC
>ERZ773252.4171-NODE-4171-length-10324-cov-3.080047_pt1 | contig 10324 bp, 11 predicted proteins | sample MGYA00580517_ERZ773252 | MGnify/ENA primary metagenome ERZ773252 (study PRJEB29015, sample SAMEA2737766) | human gut metagenome | biome: human gut; feature: human-associated habitat; material: faeces | place: China | collected 2012 ... | reverse complement strand
CCATGAAGACCAATTCCGATAACTTCCGCCAGAGTTCTATTCAGGGCGTTATGAAGCGCATCAAGGCCAAGGGCGCAACAATTATCATTTACGAGCCTACACTTGAGGATGGATCGACATTCTTCGGCAGCGAGGTCGTCAACAATCTCGAAAAATTCAAGCAGACGAGTGCGGCTATCATAGCCAATCGCTATGACCCCTGTCTGGACGATGTCGAGGCAAAAGTCTATACACGAGACATTTTCAGAAGAGATTAAACAGTCTATTATATGCTACCCTACAATATAACGTTGAACGGCAAAACAGTCTTGGTAACTGGGGTTGCCGGCTTTATCGGGTCGAATCTTGCCAAACGTCTTTTGACAGATTATGCAGATCTGCGGGTCATCGGTATTGACAGCATCACCAACTATTATGATGTTACTCTTAAATATGACCGACTGAAAGGTCTGGAAGAGTTTGGAGATCGATTTGTGTTCATTCACGACTCGATTGCAAATCGGGAGATCATCATCCGTTTGTTTGACGAATATAAACCCTCCATCGTTGTAAACCTGGCAGCACAGGCTGGTGTCAGATACAGCATTACCAATCCTGATGCCTACATCGAAAGTAACCTCATCGGGTTTTACAACATTCTGGAAGCCTGTCGACACAGCTACGACATCGGACAAACCGGGGTTGAACATCTGGTTTACGCCTCCTCATCCAGCGTATACGGTTCGAATAAAAAGGTGCCCTATTCGACGGATGATAAAGTTGATAATCCGGTATCGTTGTATGCCGCGACCAAAAAGTCGAATGAATTGCTGGCACACGCATACTCCAAGTTGTATAACATACCTTCGACCGGATTACGCTTCTTTACGGTTTATGGCCCCGCTGGTCGTCCAGACATGGCCTACTTCGGATTTACGGACAAGTTGGTAAAAGGAGAGAAGATCCGCATCTTTAATTACGGAAACTGCAAACGGGATTTCACCTATATCGACGACATTGTCGAGGGTGTTGTTCGGGTAATGCAACATGCACCGGTGCGTATAACTGGAGAAGACGGCCTGCCGTTGCCTCCTTACAAAGTCTACAATATCGGCAACAGCCACCCGGAGAATCTGTTGGATTTTGTCGATATCTTGCAACAGGAATTAGTACGAGCCGGCATCCTGCCCGAGGATTATGATTTTGAAGCACACAAAGAACTCGTCCCGATGCAGCCGGGAGATGTCCCTGTAACATACGCCGATACCACTCCGCTGGAGCAAGATTTTGGGTTTCGGCCAGCAACTCCTTTGCGAGATGGGCTTCGCGCTTTTGCTGAATGGTATAAACTCAATTAACAAAAGACAAGAATGGAACGCATTAAAAGAGATCCTCAAAAAAAGCTCATTGCACTGTTGACCAATCACTGTGATGATGTATATTGTTTTCGGAAAGAACTTATTGAAGGGATCATTTCATCAGGATATCAAGTTCTTATATCATGTCCTCATGGAGATAAACTCGAATTAATGAGTCAAATTCCCTATATTTACGACGATCTAACAATTGATCGCCGGGGAATGAACATATATGCTGATTTATCACTATTTCGGCATTATCTAAATCTCATGAAAAGATATCGTCCCGATCTGGTCCTTTGTTATACAGCTAAACCCAATGTATACGGGAGCCTCGCAGCTGCACGATATGGGATTCCTTACATTAATAATATTACTGGATTAGGAAGTGTCTTAAACAAAAACATACTGATTCAAAAGTTTATATTAATGTTATTCCGGCTTGCAATGCGCAAATCCACATGTATTTTCTTCCAAAATGAAGAAAATATGAGACTGGCTCTTATGCATAAAATAGCACACAATGATTATCAATTAATTCCAGGTTCAGGAGTCAACACAAATCGATTCCCCTTACAAGTTTACCCAAATGGAGGAAATGGAATAGAGGGTGACCCAATTATTTTTAATTACATTGGGAGGATTCTTCATGACAAAGGTATTGATGATTATATTGCAGCTGCTACCGCAATAAAAGCCCAATATCCTAATACAGAATTTAATATTATAGGTTTCATTGAGCCATCTGAAAGTCACTATATTTCTGACCTACAGAAACTGCAACAAAAAGGAATCGTGATATATCGAGGAAGTCAAAAAGACACGAGACCATTTATGGCTCGAAGTCATGCTACTATTCATCCTTCAAACTATGGGGAAGGGATGTCCAATGTGTTATTAGAATCTGCATCCTCCGGACGAGTGCTAATTACAACCGATAACGCGGGATGTCGAGAAACCGTCGATCCTAATATCACAGGCTTTATTTATTCAGGCGGGAATATCGAAGAGTTGATAAATGTTATTCAACAATTTTTAGCAATGAAAAATGAGGAGCGTTCTGCCATGGGACGCAGAGGCCGGGACAAAGTTCAACGAGAATTTTCTCGACAAATAGTCGTATCTGCTTATTTATCCAAAATAACAAAGTCCTTGAACAAATAATTATGAAATATAAAATCGGTTATACAGCAGGCGTTTATGACATGTTTCATATTGGCCACTTAAATGTCATAAGAAACGCAAAATTACAATGCGAAACATTAATAGTCGCGGTTTCCACAGATGAGTTAGTGCAAGAATATAAAAACAAAACCCCCATTATTCCTTTCAAAGATAGAGCAACCATTGTCGAAGCTATCCGCTATGTAGATAAGGTTGTGCCGCAATATAATATGGACAAAAAAAGAGCTGCTATAGAGAATAATATTGATGTAATGTTTGTTGGAGACGATTGGAAAGGATCAAAAAAATGGAATCAAATCGAAACTGAACTCAAAACCATTGGTGTCGACGTCGTATATCTACCTCACACAGATGGAATTTCATCATCTTTATTAAGAGAACTACTAAAAAAAGAAAAATAGCATGCAATACACTTTCAAAAACATTATCACATCATTGCCACAAACCAAAAACTCAAAAAGTTCTTGGTGGGTAAAATTATGGGTTCGAAAAGCATCTTTTATTTTTACATATCTTTTCATCAACCTCGGATGGTCTTCAAACGCTGTATCCTATTTATCCATATTCATCTCACTAGCCGCATGCATCTGTTTTACGATACCCAATTCTTCGACATTAATTACGGCTGTTATTCTCATTAATTTCTGGCTCATTTTAGACTGCGTTGATGGTAATATTGCCCGATGCAAAAAGCAGAAAAAAACATATGGCGAATTTATTGATGCTATGAGTGGTTATTTTACTGTAGCATTCGTATATATAGCATTAGGCATAGCATCATACAATAACGGAGGAATCATATTCGCTAAAGGAAATATTGATATTATAATAATAGGAGCAATTGCTTCCATATGCGATATTCTCGCTCGATTAATTTATGTCAATTTCTGTAGTGTAAAAACCACAGACGACATAGGACAAATCGAAAAACAAAAAACCGAAAAAAAACACACAATCAACTATTTGCGCAAACGAATTAGTAAAGAGTTTGGACTTTCCGGGTTGTTCATGCCCTTAACAATATGTGGATTGCTTTTCAATTGTTTCGATTTTATAGTAATATTTTATTTCGCATTCAACGGATTTGCTCTAATATCCACAACTATAATGTATGCATGGAAAGCCGAAAAATACGATAATAATAGACTATGATGCGGAAATTAAAAAAAATAATCACATATCCATTTTTAATGCTTTACAAACGGTTAATGCCTCTTAAATATGCTCGTCATATAGGGGTTAACATCGGAGAAAATTGCCACATTTATGGAGATGTTTCTTGGGGCACAGAACCGTGGATTATCAGCATAGGAAATAATGTATATATCACATCAAACATCCGATTTATCACTCATGATGGAGCAACTTTATTGTTTAGAAATGTTACACCAGACCTTGAAATTACAAAACCCATAACTATTGGCAACAATGTATATATTGGAGCAAGGAGTACTATTCTACCTGGTGTAAATATCGGAAATAAAGTTATCATTGGAGCATGCTCTGTTGTAACCAAAAATATTCCAGACAATAGTCTTGTTGTAGGGAATCCTGCAAAAATCATTAAAACAACGGATGAATATTACGAAAAAGCAAAGATCCAATCTCTGCATCTAGGACATTTAAAATATAAAGAAAAAGAAAAAGCATTAAAACAGTACTATCAATATAACAAATAAAATGGCTCAGCACCACATATTGTATATAGGGTATTACTCTGACAATAGTACTTTTAACAAATTATGCGATCTAAAAATTAATAACATGTCGGCTGCCCGACAAACATTAGAGACAAAATTATTGAAAGGGTTATACAGTATTCCCAATATTAAACTTTCCGCCGTATCCTATATTCCAACCCAAAAAGGGCTTGATCTTCCCGATACAACTCAAATAGCAAACTTATATATTCCATATTACAAAATCAACAAACAGCATCTATCCAGTATACTTTTAGCATCGTATCATTTTACTCGCTATATTCACCAGCAAAAAATTAAGGATACTTCAATTTTAATGTATGCTGTGAATCCTGTGTTTCTATTGCCTCTTTTATTATATAAAAAAAGTCGACACCTTCAACTAATAACAATTTGTTCTGAGATTCCTAAATATCGCCGTTATACAGACTCGTTCAAATGGAGATTGAAAAAACGCATATTAACTTATTTTAATACCTGCTTTGATAAATATATCTTGCTCACAGACGCTATGGCATCAGAACTCGGCGTTGAAAGAAAACCGCATATCACATTAGAAGGAATCGCAGATGATACATTAGCATCAATATCGTCCAATAATCATCGAGAAAACATTGTTATGTACGCAGGCGGATTACATGCAGACAACAACATTAATCTTCTCATAAATGCTTGTATAAACAACCCTGATGTCAAAGAGTTATGGATATGCGGCTCGGGACCTCAAGAAACAGAAATAAAGGACATAGCAGATAAAAACCCCAAAATAACATATTGGGGGAATTTAGCCCATAGTAAGGTACTAGAGTTGGAAACAAAAGTAAAATTACTAGTAAATTTAAGAAATCCAACTAATAAATTGACGAAATACTCATTCCCATCAAAATTAATGGAATATCTGATGTCTGGAGCATTTGTAATATCGACTCGATTAGAAGGAATTCCTCAAGAATATTTTAATTACTTATTTGAGATCTCTAATCTAGACATAAAATCCTTACAATCAACCATATCACAAATAATAACCTTACCGGACTCAATCTTAGTAGAAAAAGCAAAAAAAGCCAGAGACTTTCTATTAACCCAGAAAACATCTAAGGTCCAATGTGAAAAAATTGTCAATTTTATTATTAACACAAAATAATGAAAAACGTCATAATATGCTTTAAACCCCCAGAGAAAGGTGGTTATATCGGAGGTTTTACTACGCTATGTAATGATTATCTTGAAAATGCCAAAATTTTCGAAGCACATAATATACTGATAAAGCCATTCTATTATCAAGCTCCAAAGAATAGTTTCTATTATAAAAGTAAAAATTCCATCATAAAAAACATCATATATGGAGTCTCACAATGTAAAGCATTAAGAAAATTCTTGAAAGATAATCCCAAAACGTCTGTACACATTCACACATCTAGGAAATGGCTTTTCATTAAAGACGTGCTGTTAGCGTTGATGATCCGGAAATTAACACAAGACAAGATCATTTTCACAATACACGTTGGAGATATCGAAACTGTATTCCATAATAATTTATCGAAGCGTCTTTGTATCAGATTAATGAATAAATGTGTAGATAAAACACTTTTTTTATCTGCTAAAATGAGACTGCAGTTCATAGATAATGGACTAATTGCATCAAAATCGGCTGTATTATACAATTTTTATAATGTCAATCGCACAAAATTTATTAAAAATAACGCTATCCCCCAAATAGTTTACTTAGGCTCTATAAATAAGGAAAAAGGTATTTTAGAATTATTAAAAGCTGTCTCATTAATTAGCATTCCGTTTCAGCTACATATCTGTGGCTCTATTATAGAAGAATCTATTCGGGAACCATTTGAATCTCATTTAAAACAACTAAAAGATAAAGTTCTATTCCATGGATATATTAATAAAGAACAAAAGAACAAAATACTCCAACATACAGACATCCTAGTACTTCCATCATATAGAGAAGGGTTACCAATATCTATTTTAGAAGCAATGGCCAATAGTTGTGCTATAATTACAACTCCTGTAGGTGCTATCCCTGAAATTTTAGATGAAAAACATGCCATATTTATAACTCCAGCTAATATTATAGAATTAAAATTAGCTTTGGAAAAGTTATTAACGGCACCAACAATAATGCAAGAAATGCAAGAAGCAAATTATGTTGCATCTGCAAAATATCAACTCAATGAACATATTAGACAATTATGCTTAATATATAATGAATAGAGCGTATGTCTAAGAATATTTTATACTCAATAATATCATTATTATTCTGTGCGATAGTAAGCATACTACCCTATTATGGAATAGGAAGTAGTTTAGCCCTTATAGGCTCAACATTATGCGTTATCATTGCATGCATAATTCCGATAAACGTATGCTTATACTGCATATGCTTTGCATATCCATTTTCTGCTGTTCTTCTATTACCTATAGGATTGAGTATCACAACCATCCTTGAGCTAATATTTATAATTCGGACATTAACTCATCCTAAAATCGAGATATCGTCTTTATCATTAATTGGAATTGGAATGTTTGTATTTTTTAGTCAGTTGATTCCATTCTTGATTTTTGATCTAAGTATATCAAAAATATTTGTTTTATGTTATAATATTTTAATCTTCTTGTGCGTATATAAAATCAGCAAAAAAAATCAGATCAATCAGACTCTTTTATATCTTTCCTTTGCATTAGGAGTACTAATTTCCTGTTTTATAAGCTTATATACAAACAATAATGCAGATGTAGATCCGGATTATATTGGCCGTTTTGTCGGGTTATGGACAGACCCAAATTTTCTGGGAATGTTTTGTATGTTATCTATAGTGGCACTTTTCAGTAAAACAGGTTATAATCTAAAAAAATTATTGCTATCAATTCCTATAATAGCAGGTCTTTCTTATTGGGGATTATTAACGCAATCTAGAACATTCCTAATCGTTTATGCTTTTTTTATCGTTCTATTTCTCATTCGAGCATTCTACAAACTTAATCTACGCAATATATTAATAGGGGTAATGATTATTGCTGGAATTATAAATTCAAGTTCATATGTAATCGAAACCCTAATGAGTCGTAATACTGGAAGAGATTGGACTAATGGGCGGTTGAACGATACTCAAATCGCATTTGATGCATATTGCTCAGATTGGAGGAGTCTACTATTCGGTGTCGGATTTGATAATGAAGCTAATTTCCTCGATAAGCAAAATTTACGCGCAATAACATCTCATAATACATATGCAGATATTTTAATTGAACTCGGAGCAATCTTTGTTTTAGGGCTATGCATTAGTCTGGCAACGAATAGCTATAACATAAAAAAATACACACAAAAGATATTTACCCAAGATGGATATCCATTTTTAACAATCTTAATATATGCAGGAACTTTATCTCTTCTAAAATATGAAGTTTTTTATATATTCTCGGCTTTATTTTTCATAGACAATAAAAAACAAATAGGGCAAAATGAAACCAGTCCGTATTATAGGCCAATGCTTATCTCTAATGAATAGAATTGCAAATCGATGTATAGCATCTTACCAACTTAGTTTATTTTCTAAAATAGGCAGAAATTGCTTTTTAAATGGTCCAGGACGCTTTTCATATAAAAACATAATTCTTGGGAATGATGTTTATATCGGTGTAAATAGTTATTTCATTTCTTCAGATGCAAAGATCATAATAGGGAATAAAGTTGTTTTCGGACCTCATGTATTTCTAATATCTGGCAACCATCGTTTTGACGTCATTGGCCAATATATTGCAGATATCAAAGAAAAACGGCCTCAAGACGATGCCGATATCGTAATTGGGGATGATGTTTGGATTGGAGCTGGAGCAATTATTTTGAAAGGTGTCAGAATTGGCAAAGGGTGTGTAATTGGAGCTGGAGCTATCGTTACTAAAAACATTCCAGATTATCATATCTATACCAATAAAGGGCTAAAAGAACGCTTTAACGACCTTGAAATTATTGAGCATGAACGGATCTTATCTAATTCTAAAATATGAAAAAGATATTTAAATATTTTTGTTTAATTCTAAAATTATATAAATTTAAGAAAAAGGCTATTATAGGGGATAATTGCCAAATAACCTCAAGTTTTGGATTTACAAACACGTCATCTCCCCAGAATATCAATGTCGGAAATAATTGTCTCATAGGAGGCTCTTTAACAGCCCTTTTCGGAGGACAGATTCATATAGGAGACAATACTTATATAGGGAACAGAACTATTATAGGCGCATCAAATTTAATTAAAATTGGAAGTGATGTTATTATTTCAGATGATGTAATCATATTTGACAATAATAATCATCCGATAGAACCCGAATTGAGAATTAAAATGTCTCGTTCCGGAAATTACTTTAGCAATGAATGGACTTGGCAGCATGCTAAATCAGCGCCAATCGTAATTGAAGATAACGTATGGATTGGAAAACGTGCTGCTATTCTAAAAGGAGTCCATATTGGAAAAGGATCTATTATTGGATTAGGTGCTATTGTTACAAAAGACGTTCCTCCATATTGTATAGTCGCAGGAAATCCAGCACGAATTGTAAAAACACTCTCAAAAACCTCTAATAATAGCAAATGATTCATAATTTAAAGGGAGCCAGTTGGGACTCCATATTCCTATCGATTGTCAAATTTTTGACAATGGCGGTATCAATTGCCATTACTAAAATCTTATCAATTGGACTATCATTAGAAGAATACGGAACTTACTCTCAAACTCTAATTACAATATCAATTTGCTCTACAATATTATTATTCGGATTAGCAGATGCACTAAATTACTACTATAACAACCAAAGCAAATCTATTTCGCTCAAGACAAAACAAGGTTATGTTAATACAGTTTTCTTCATTGAAATTATTCTCGGCATTATAATCGCCATTGGACTATTACTCGGACGCCAATATATCGTAACATACTTTTCAAATCAGACTCTTAAGATCTTATTGACAATTGTGGCTATAAAGCCCATGTTCGAAAATCTAATTTATTTTTATCAGGTTTTATTTATTTCGATCGGAAAAGCAAAAATTATAGCCATTAGAAATTTAATTATATCCATTATTAAAGTTATAATTATCTATTTATCTGTCATAATTTGCCAGGATATCCGATTAATCTTCATTTTATTAATTCTATTGGATGTTGTACAGTTGATTTTCTTCAAAATGTACTTTGCCTTAGATGGATTTTGGGTTAATCCATTTAAATTCAGTCTAACATATATCAAGCCAATATTGACATATGGTATTCCCATTGGAATTTTTGCACTTGTTTCTAGTCTGAACCGAGAAGTTGACAAATTAATTATAGGACGAATGACAGACACAGAAACATTAGCCATATATGCAAACTGTTCCAAGCTTCTGCCTTTAGATATTATTGTAGTTTCATTTGCTACAGTCCTAATCCCATACATCATGAGATATGTTTCTTTACATGACTATGACAATGTAAGAATACTATTTTCTAACTATCTCAAGATCGGGTATTATAGTGTTTGGATTTTAGGCGGAGCCATCCTTATTGTCCCAGAACAAGCTATTTCTTTTTTATATTCGTCTCAATATTTATCTGGAAAGATTATTTTTATATTATATATTCTCGATAGCACGCTCCGATTTGCAAGCATCCATTTAATCCTGACGGCCTATGGAAAGGTAAAAATATTAATGTACTATTCAATCATGGCCTTATTTACTAATATTGTATTAAATATAATATTATACTACTGGATAGGAATAGAAGGTCCAGCCGTAGCAACACTGATAGTAACATTCATATATACAGTAGCCATCCTAAAAAAAACGCTTTCAATTTTACATTATAGTTGGCTAAACATATTAGACATACGTGATATAACTACATTCTTTATATCTCTCATAATCACAGGTATAATCGTTCATTTTTTTAATGAATTATTACTAAATTATAATGTAAACAAATATTTCTCCATGATTATTACAATGGTCTTATTCTGCATTTCAAATCTACTTATTTGGCAGACAAAAATATTATCAACAATAAAAACAATCAACAACCTTCGATTATAATACATGTCAATTTTCAA
>ERZ773252.4168-NODE-4168-length-10332-cov-3.343388_pt1 | contig 10332 bp, 8 predicted proteins | sample MGYA00580517_ERZ773252 | MGnify/ENA primary metagenome ERZ773252 (study PRJEB29015, sample SAMEA2737766) | human gut metagenome | biome: human gut; feature: human-associated habitat; material: faeces | place: China | collected 2012 ... | reverse complement strand
TGGTGGGGCCGAGACCGGAACGCCCGGAGCTGGCTGCAGAAATCATGAAAGAGATCCCAGAGTTTTCCTACCGCCTGAAGATAAAGGCCGGTCTGACCGGTTATGCCCAGATTTACGGCAAATACAATACAACGTTTTACGATAAATTAAAGATGGATCTCATGTATATCCGAAATTACTCTTTGCTGCTGGATCTGAAACTGATCCTTATGACACCGAAGATCCTCCTTATGAAAGAAAGTACGGAAGGGGTAACTGATGAAAAAGAAGATCCGAATTCTGCATGTTCTTAGTTCTCATATCTATTCCGGCGCGGAAAATGTGGTGTGCCAGATCATCTCCATGTTTCGGTCTGATCCAGATTACGAGATGGTCTACTGCAGCCCGGACGGACCAATCCGGGAAGCGCTGGAAGCGCGGCAGGTTTCGTATGTGCCGATTGAGAAAGTCTGCCGGAGGGAGATACAGCGTGTGATCGCAGAAGTATCTCCGAATTTGGTGCACGCGCACGATGTGCGCGCCAGTATCGTCTGTGCCATGGCAGCAGGCGGTGTCGGTGGAAACAGACTTCCGGTCATCTCACATATTCATGCCTGCTTTGATTCCATGACAAAAATTTCTGCGAAGTCCCTGTCCTATCTGCTGTTCTCAGGAAGTTTTAAAAAGATATTCTGGGTTTCTGAGTCATCCCTGAAGCATTATGCCTTTTCCGGCATGGTAAGAGGAAAGAGCCAGATCCTTTACAACGTGATCGACCCGGATAAACTAAAGCAGCGCCTGGAAGAGGATACGGCATCTTATGGGTACGATGTGGTATTTCTGGGGCGCTTTACCGATCAGAAGAATCCCAAGAGGATTGTAGGAATTTTGGAATGTCTGCAGAAGCAGCTGCAGCTGCAGCAGGAACCGCTTTGGCAGGGGCAATTTCAGGCAGCCATGATTGGAGATGGAGCGCTTTACAGCTCTATTCAGCAGATGGTTCAGGAAAAAGGACTGGAGCAGGTCATTGCACTGCCAGGTTATCAGTCCAATCCATATAAAGCCCTCGCGTCCGCAAAAGCATTTCTGATGGCATCCCGTTATGAGGGTACGCCTATGAGCGTGCTGGAAGCCATGGCGCTTGGTGTTCCGGTTGTCAGCACGGCTACAGACGGAATTGCGGATGTCGTAAAATCGGGAGTAACCGGATATCTGGAAGAAACCGATGAGAAACTGGCAGAGCGTTTAAAAGAGCTGCTGACGGATCCGAAAAAACAAAAGAGTATGTCGGAAGCTTCGAAGAAGCAGTTTGCACAGACCTGCGACCGGAAGAAGTACCGGCAGACTCTGGATACCGTGTATCAGGAGAATGCAGTATGGTGATCATCTTTACATCCAACACGAAAGGCGGGATTATCCAGTTTGCGTTTCAGATGGCGCAGACGTTTGGAAATATCGGATATGACTGTCGGGTTATGCTGCCGGATGTTTGGCAGAGCAGCGGATATGAACAGAACAAGGGTCAGGCGATTCTATACCGGAAGGTAAAGACCTTTTCGGGAAGTGACACAGATTTTCTTCAGACAGTAGAGCGGCTGCGTGCCTATGAGCCGGAGCTGATTGTGTATGCGGACAGCAGCATCATGAGTATGCGTGTACTGTTACAGTCTGGAATGGAACAGAAATCTATCGTTGTCATGCATGATGTGTATCCACATCTGACGCGGGAAAGCATGAAAACCAGGCTGGTAAATCTGACAGCTGACCGTCTGGCCGGGCTGGCATGCAGACGGTGCCTGGGTGTACTTCTACTGTCAGAAAGCTGCCGCAGGCTTTATGAGAAGCGGTATCCCAAAGTGAAAGAGAAAACGGCCGTCATGCGTCTGGGGGCACATGTGCCGGTGGAAGGAAGCATGGTTCCGGAGGAAATTCAGGGGGTACAGGACTATTTCCTGTTTTTCGGCCGTATCGACCGGTATAAGGGCATTCATCGGCTGCTTACGGCATATCAGCAGTATCTGGAGAGCGGATCCAAACATCACCGTCTGGTGATAGCAGGGGCTGGAACATTTTCTGAGGAAGAGGAAAAACTGCTTGCTGCATTGCCAGAGGTGATCTGCCTGAAACGTTTTCTGGCAGATGAGGAGATTACGCCACTGTATCAGGCGGCACGAACCATCGTGCTTCCTTATATCGAGGCATCCCAGAGTGGAGTGCTGCCGATTGCCTACAAATATGGAAAGCCGGTGATTGTCAGTGATCTGCCTGGATTAACAGAAAATGTATGGGAACAGCATACCGGCCTGATAGCTAAAGACATCGATGCACTGGTGAATGCGATGGAGCAGACGGATGATGAAATATTCTATCAGACGATGTGCCGGGACGTTACGGATTATTATAGGGAAAATTATAACTGGGAACAGAACCTGAAAGGGGTTTTGGAACAGTATGGAGCAGAAAATTGAAGAAAGAACCGCAAGTAGCAATTATCATTGTAAATTATAATGGATTTTCAGATACGGCCGCCTGTGTTGCAAGTCTGAAAAAGATGGATTATTCCAATTATCAGATTATTGTAGTGGATAATGCATCCACGGCAGAACCGTCACCAGAGGAAAAGGAATATCTGAAACAGCATACGGTATATATTCAGAATCCGGTGAACGAAGGATTTTCTGCGGGCAATAATGTAGGAATCCGTTGGGCCATGGAGAATGGAGCGGATTATGTATTGCTGATCAACGGAGATACAACCGTAGAACCAGATTTTCTGACCAGGCTTCTGGCGGCAGCAGATCAGGAACCGCAGGCGGGAATCCTGTGTGGCCGGATCATGTTTTACGATAACCCGGAACGGATCTGGTATGCAGGGGGAACCATGGATTTTGTGACCGGGAATGTGGTACAGCTGGGGTGGGGTAAAACGTTACAGGAATTTTCCGGGCACTCCGGCCCGGTAACATTTGCAACCGGATGTCTGATGCTGATCCCGGCTGAGATCATAAAGCAAATTGGTCTTCTGGAAGAATCGTATTTTCTTTATTGTGAAGATACAGACTACTGCTGCCGTGTACTGGCAGCCGGATATTCTATCTATTATTGCAATGATGCGGTTATTTATCACAAGATCAGCCAGTCGGTGGGGGCGGCGAGCAAGACACAGCAGTATTATATGACAAGAAACGCGCTGCATCTGATCCGTACATATGGAACTGACTGGAAAAAGGGATTTCTCAGCACGATGGAAAGAGATATTAAATCCATATGCAAGGGAAGACTGAAACCATCCATAGCAGTGCGCGCGTATTATAATGCGTGGAAAGAAAACATGGGAAAAATTGAACTATGAACGCAAATGCAGAGAAAAAACGTTTACAGTGGAATTATATATTTCATTTATCTTACCAGATCCTGACGATCATCCTGCCGATCATCACAGCGCCATATATTTCCAGAGTGCTGAAACCGGAGGGAGTAGGGCAGTACAATTACGCGACTACCTGTGGCCTGGTTTATATTATGGTAGCAGCGCTGGGAACCGGAGTATATGGTGTACGGGAAATTTCCTATATAAGGGAAGACCGGGAAGCACTGAGCAGACTGTTCTGGGAGATTATGCTGGTCCGTCTGCTGGGCACGCTGATGATTATACCGGTGTATGCAGTACAGGTGTGGCTGCAGCCGGAGTACCGGCTGATCATGACGGTAGTCGGTGTTCAGGTTTTTAGTGCTGTGTTTGATATATCATGGTTCTTCCAGGGACTGGAGGATTTTAAAAAGACTGTGGCCAGAAGTATGGCTGTGAGGATCATCAGCGTCATCCTGATTTTCCTTGTGGTGAAGCGCCCGGAGCATGTGATCCGCTATACATGGATTAACAGCCTCGGCGTTGCGGCGGGAAATCTGGCATTGTGGTTTTACCTGCCGGGGATTCTGAAAAAAGCAGCATTTCGTGAACTGCAGTTCTGGAAACATTTTCTCCCGTCCTGTATGCTGCTGATACCGACATTATCAAGCTGCATTTATACTTTTTGCAACAAGATTATTTTAGGACTTATGACGGATGATGCCCAGGTGGGTTACTTTTCCCAGCCATATTCCATCATTACACTGCTTATGACAGTCATCACCGCCCTGTCAACGGTGCTTGTGCCGAATATTGCTCATCTCATTGCGGAGAACCGCATGGAAGAGGTAGGCATGCTGGTACGGAAATCTCTGCGCTACGTGATGTTCCTTGGCGCACCAATGATGATTGGCCTGATCTGTGTCAGCCACGTATTTGTACTCTGGTTCTTTGGCGCGGATTATGAATCCAGCATTCCAATTATGAGAATGATGGCGCTGCTTCCGGTGGTTGTGGGAACTGCGAGCATAACGGGAGTGGCTGTGCTTGTACCGCTGAAAAAACAGAACCTTTATACGGCCAGTATTCTGGCAGCATCTGTACTCAGCCTTCTTCTGGATGTACTGCTGATTCCGGTGTACCGTGCCAATGGTGCTACAGTAGCCCTGGTGGCTGCGGAGACAACGGTTACCGTGATTCAGATGTATTTTGTACTCCGGATTTTAAAAATATCGCTTAGAGAATTATGGCGGGATGTCCGTAATTACTGGCTGGCGGCAGCAACCATGGTGCCGTTTATCTGCTGGATTCCGGGAAAAGCCGGAGGTGGCATAAAAAGCCTTGCGTTCATGGCCATCTGCGGTGCCGCGGTTTATGCCGCTGTGCTTTTGCTATTGCGGGATGAGTATATTCGATATATACTGAAACTGATGCAGACTATATTTGCAGGAAAGAGAACTAATATGACACAAAACGAAGATACGATTTCAGCTAACATGGAGATTACAGGAAATAATCGCTCCGTCTGGAATCGTCTGATGACAGCGCTGGTGTTTTTGTTTATTGTAATTGCGTGTGATATTCAGAAATTACTGGACCCGGTGCTTCATGTAGAAGTGAATGAAAAGATCTGGCTTCTGGGAATCGAGCTTTTGCTGCTGCTTTTCACTGTAGGAAATAGAAGCCTGCTTCGGCACTGGCGCAAGATCAAATGGATTCTGGTTATCAGTGCAGCAGACTGCATTATGCTGCTGTGCGGTGTTTACCAGTCCACATTTGTGAATAGTATGCCGATTCGCACAACGATCTTTTATTCAGTCCCGTATTTTTATGCGGTGATGGCTGTTCCGATTTCCTTATTACTCATTAATGGTGATCTGGAATTGAAACAGTTTCTAAAGTGGATTGTGTGGTGTTCCATGATTTCCTATGGAATCCGAATCCTGATCAGCTGGTATTTTGGAAAAACAGGAATCGTCATCTTCCGGAGTGTAACGCTGGGGGATGAACCGGAAAAATGGATTCGAAAAGGTGTTTTGCGTTTAAATCCACCGGTGTTCGCAAGCATGATGCTGCCAATCACCGCTTATCTTTTTATGGAAGAAAAGGCAGCGTGGAAAAAAGCATTGTGTGTAATTGCAGCTATTGTGCCGCTTTACTTTACCTTCAAAATCCATCAGTCCAGAGCGGTAATGGTATATCAGGGAATGACACTGGTTGTGCTGTGGTTCAGCAGAAAAAAAGTTACGTGGAAGGACTGGGCGGTATTGGCCGTGCTGGCAGCACTGGTATTTCGAACGGAAAAGTTTCAGGAGTTTCTGTTCAGCTTTAGTTTGAAGAATACAGATGAATTTGCGACAACCGGGGTGCGTATTAATGCAATGAAGTATTTTGCTACAGAAAGTCTGAAATCTGGCGTATTTGGCCTGGGATATCTGGATGGAGCAGCAGCTACGGCACCTGGGTGGGGGCATATTACAGATATTGGATTGCTGCAGACCGCATACACGCTGGGACTGCCCGGGCTTATCTATATGCTGTTGAATCTTGCTAATAATATGAACTGTATTTTTGATAAGATTCGAATGAAAGCGAAGAACAACTTAATGATGTTGCAGATTGCTGCGATTGTGTCGTTTTGGATGTTTAATTTGAGCATAGATGGGGTTGGGGGGTATCTGGCGTGTTCTATAATTGTAATACTTTTGAACAATTGTTATGGTACCAAATAGAATGGTTTGAATGTAATGTTAAAATTATAAGTCGGGAAAATTTTATGGCTGCATACTTTCTTTTAATTTAAAACATGAGCAAATGTATTTGTTTTATCTTGAAAATAAAAATGAATGGACGTGTAGCGTGTGTATTCGGCAAATGTTACAGTGATAATAGGGACACCATCTTTCAGAAATGAAATCTGCAAAGGGGGCTATTTTGTTTGGATTGGGCATAGAAAACATGAAGAGTGAGGATGAATAGAAGAATGGATTTAAAAAAAGAAGTGCAGCATATTTATTTGGTAGGTGCAAAAAGTCTTGGTGCATATGGTGGTTACGAGACCTTTGTGTATAAGCTCACAGAGCATCACCAGAACAAAGAAAATATTAAATATCACGTTGCTTGCAAAGCCAATGGAGATGGATGTATGGATGAGAGTAAATTTGAAGGGGCGGTAAAGATCAATGATTATGAGTTTGAACTTCATAATGCCCACTGCTTTAAAATTGATATTCCTCAGATTGGTCCAGCACAGGCAATTTATTACGATGTGGCTGCACTAAGGGCTTGTTGTGAACATATTAAGAAAAATCATATTCCTCATTCAATCGTTTATATAATGGCGTGCCGTATCGGACCATTTGCCGGCTATTTCTATAAAGAAATTCATAAGTTAGGTGGCACTGTGTATTTGAATCCGGATGGGCATGAGTGGATGCGAGCTAAGTGGTCTGCACCGGTTCGGAAGTATTGGAAAATTTCTGAGCAGATGATGGTGAAATATTGTGACCTTGCAATCTGTGATTCACTGAATATCGAGAAGTATATTCATGAGTGCTATGATGGCAAGGGAATTAAAGGAAGAAATCCAAAGACCACATTTATTGCTTATGGTGCAGATTTGGCACCTAGTAAGTTGGCAGACAATGATGAAAAGCTAGTGAACTGGTACAAGGACAAGGGACTATCAAAAAAAGAATATTACCTTGTTGTTGGCCGTTTTGTCCCAGAAAACTCTTTTGAGGTTATGATTCGAGAATTTATGAAGAGCAAGAGCAAAAAGAATTTTGCTATTATTACAAATGTTAATAATAAATTTTTGAAAGAATTAGAGGAAAAGTTACATTTCAAAAACGATAAACGGATTAAATTTGTGGGTACAGTTTATGATCAAGAATTGTTGAAGAAAATTCGAGAAAATGCTTATGCGTATTTTCATGGGCATACAGTTGGAGGTACGAATCCTTCATTAATTGAAGCGCTAGGAAGCACAAATTTAAATTTACTGGTTGACGTTGGTTTTAATAGAGAGGTTGCTGGAGACTGTGCTTTGTATTGGGGGCGTGAGTCAGGGAACCTTTCAAAGTTAATTGATTGGGCAGATCAGATGGGAGCAGATGAAATTGAAAAGATAGGAGAAAGAGCGAAGAAACGTGTGTCAGAAAGGTACACATGGGATAAGATTTGCAGGCAATATGAAAATGTATTTACGAATCGGGAGAACTGATGATGAAAATATTGGCAATACATAATTATCATAGAAAAGGATCGGCAAGTGGTGATGATCAGGTGTTTAGAAGTGAAACAGCATTGCTGGAAAGCTATGGAAATGATGTGGTTAGATATACAGTTTCTAATGATGAGTTTGACAATGCCAGTTTAATAGGAAAACTTTCTGCAACATTTGGAATGTTATGGAGTGTGAAAAATTATAAAGCTGTACAAAAAATAATAGAAAATGAAAAACCGGATATTATACATATTCATACCTTTTTTCCATTATTGTCCCCGTCTATTCTTTATGCTGCGAAACGTAGTGGAGTAAAAGTAGTAGCAACTTTACATGATACACGTTTTGTTTGTCCATGTTCAACGTCTTTGCGTGGTACTGAATTATGCAATAAATGTGGCGATGGAAAATATTTTCGTATGTGCAAATACGGTTGTTTTAAGAACTCAAAGATAAAAAGCTTTATTGTGGCTGGGATTTTTATTTATCATCGGATTAGGAAAAGTTTTTATAAACAAATCGATAGATATATATGTTTGAATGAAAATCAGATTCAATTATTGATAAACATTGGATTCGAGAAAGACAAAATTTCAAAGAAGTATAATTTTGTACCAGATGCAGAAGCAAATCTTAGGAAAATAAAGGTTGTTGGATTGCCGGAACGCTATGTTGTTTTTTATGGTCGTATTGGAGAGGAAAAGGGTATTAGAATCTTGATGCAAGTCTGGAATAAACTACCGAATATCCCATTGGTTGTAATGGGAGGAGGACCGCTTGAAAATGAATTTAAGCAATGGGCCGAGCAACACGGTAATGTTCACTTTTTGGGATATACACAACATGATAAGTGCTTATCTATCGTGAAAGGTGGAGAATTCGTGGTTTTTCCCTCTATTTGGTATGAAGGATGTTCTATGGTTGAAATAGAGACAGAAAGTTTAGGCAAAGGACTTATTGCTACTGATTTAGGATTTTCTGCTGAAGCAATAGAAAATAACATTAACGGTTATAAAATTAGAATTGGTGATGTGAATGGATTTGCTGAACGGATTGAGAAACTCTGGAACAGTCCTGATCTCATTTATAAAATCGGGGGAAATGCACGTTATGATTATGAACAAAAGTATAAACCAGAAGATAATTATAAGCAACTGATGGAAATTTATCAAAAAACAATAGGAAGTTGATAATGGATAGGAATATTGGGAAAAAAGATAAAATTATAGTTTTATATCGAGCTGCGATTAAAGTTATGCGTGGATGTTTAAAACGCATATTTTTGAAAGAGGTACATGGCATGCTTTTGATTGGAAAACATGTACAAATTTCACATGGTAAACATATTTGTTGTGGAAAAAATGTTAAGTTTGAAGATTATTCCGAGATTCATGGATTATGTTCAGAGGGGGTGAATTTAGGAAATTATGTAACGATTGGCAGAGGCGTTATGATTCGTCCATCTAGTTATTATGGCGGAGATTGTGGCGTTGGGCTGACGATGGGAGATCATAGTTCAATTGGACCATACGGCTATATTGGTTGCTCAGGGAGAATTACTATAGGTAAAAATGTAATGCTTGGTCCTAAATGTAGTTTGTTTGCTGAGAATCATATATTTTCTGCTGTAGATAAAAGTATTAAAAGTCAAGGTGTGCAGCAAAAGGGAATTACGATTGAGGATGATTGTTGGATTGGAAGTAATGTTGTTATTCTTGATGGCGTAGTAATTGGATCCGGTACTGTTATAGGAGCCGGTACTGTAGTTACGAAAGATATTCCGGCAGGAAGTATCGTAATTGATAAAAGAGTAAAAACAATTAAAACAAGAATATAAAAGAGGATTGTGAAATGCACTATTCTGAAGAACAATGGAAACAATTGCATAAAGTATTATTAGAGATATTGGAATATGTTGATATTATTTGCAAACAGAATAATTTGCAGTATTTACTTATTGGGGGTACGGCTCTGGGAGCGAGAAGACATGGGGGATTTATCCCTTGGGATGATGATGTGGACATTGGGGTACCAAGGGGAGATTATGAAAGATTATTAATGATATTAAAAACAAAAAAAGATGGTTATAAAATACAGGATGAAACAACGGAAAAAAAATATTTTTGCCCATTTGCAAAACTGAGAAAAAATGGAACAGTTTTTAAAGAAAAAATATCAATCGGATTATATGAAGATAATGGAATTTACATTGACATTTTTCCGATAGATACCTTGAGTGAAGTTTCATCTCTAAATACTAAAATCAAGTTATATAAGATTAAAATACTGAACCATGCGCTTAGATTTAGGTACTGTAGAGAGTTATATTGTAGCAGTGAGAAGGTGAGTACTTTTAAACATTGGATTCTCTATATACCATTTATCTTTTTTTCGAGAGATTATTTGATGAAAAAGCTTGTTAATAATATGACATCTCAAAATAATAGAGAGAAACATTATGCCGCCAATCTGGCAGGAACAAACAAACTTGAAAAAGAAATAATGGAGTATGACGTTTTTTTTCCAACAAAGGAACTTGAATTTGAGGGGAAAAAGTATCCATGTCCAAACCAAATAGATCAGTATTTAAAAAAGCTGTATGGGAATTTTATGGAACTTCCACCGATGGAAAAACGTAGAACGCATGAACCAATTGAATTGAAATTTTGATAAATAGCCAAATAAGAATTGGAAAACTTAGTTGGAAGTTAAGTTAGCTGTTGGGGCAATGCTTCGCTTGTGATTATGCGATATGGACAAATATTTAGCATACGAT
>ERZ773252.4167-NODE-4167-length-10332-cov-4.354384_pt1 | contig 10332 bp, 8 predicted proteins | sample MGYA00580517_ERZ773252 | MGnify/ENA primary metagenome ERZ773252 (study PRJEB29015, sample SAMEA2737766) | human gut metagenome | biome: human gut; feature: human-associated habitat; material: faeces | place: China | collected 2012 ... | reverse complement strand
TGTTCAGGTAATCGTATCTCTCCATAGCTTCCTGCTCATTGAGAGCGAAGAGCTTGTCAGCCTTAGCCGGGTTAGCTCTCTTCAGTGCGTTGTAACGTACTTCACCATTCAGGAAGTCCTGGTATCCTTCTGCCTTCGGAGCCTTGCTGTCAAGTGAGAACTTGTCTCCCTCTGCAGCCGGGTTGTAACGGAAGTTATTCCAGTATCCACACTCTACTGCCAGCTGTTCCTCTGTCTGAGCTTTGCTCATACCCTTCTTGATACCATGGTTGATACATGGAGCGTATGCGATGATCAGAGATGGTCCCGGATAAGCCTCAGCCTCTGCAATTGCTTTTACAGTCTGGTTGAAGTCTCCACCCATAGCGATCTGTGCAATGTATACATATCCATAGCTCATAGCCATGCTTGCAAGGTCTTTCTTCTTCGTCTCTTTTCCGCCTGCTGCGAACTGAGCTGTAGCACCAGTCTTAGTAGCCTTAGAAGACTGTCCACCTGTGTTAGAGTAAACCTCTGTATCGAATACCATGATGTTGATGTCTTCACCACTTGCTAATACGTGGTCAACTCCACCGAATCCGATATCGTAAGCCCATCCGTCACCACCGAAGATCCACTGAGATTTCTTAGCGAGGAAGTCTTTGTTCTTAACGATGTCTTTGCATGTATCGCAGTCACATCCGTCTAATGCTGCAACTAATTTATCTGTAGCATCTCCGTTTGTAATACCACATGCGAATGTATCGAGGTATTCCTGGCAAGCTGCCTTAACCTCTGCTGAAGCCTGCTCTGATGCTGCAACAGTTTCAACTTCTTCTTTCAGTCTCTTTCTGATTGCTTTCTGAGCAAGTAACATACCATATCCAAACTCTGCGTTGTCTTCGAACAGTGAGTTAGACCATGCAGGTCCCTGTCCCTTAGAGTTCATTGTGTATGGTGTAGACGGTGAAGAGTTACCCCAGATTGAAGAACATCCTGTTGCATTAGCGATGTACATTCTGTCACCAAATAACTGTGTGATCAGTTTTGCATAAGGTGTTTCTCCACAACCTGCACAAGCTCCTGAGAACTCAAGTAATGGCTGTTTGAACTGGCTTCCCTTAACTGTCTCTGGTTTGAATTTAGCAACAACTTCTGGTTTAACCTCGATCTCACGTCCGAAATCAAAGATATCCTGCTCTGCTGCATTTTCTTCCATGTTTGCCATAACAAGAGCTTTTTCACCCTTCTTACCTGGACATACATTTACACAAGATCCACATCCTGTACAGTCATAAGCTGATACAGTCATAGTGAATTTCATTCCTGGCATACCGATCATATCGATAGCTTTTGTTCCTTCTGGAGCTTTTGCAAGCTCGTCCTCTGTAAGTGCTACCGGACGGATAACTGCATGTGGGCAAACGTATGCACAACGGTTACACTGGATACAGTTTTCTGACTGCCATACAGGGATATCCACTGCGATACCACGTTTCTCATATGCTGCACTACCTGATGGTGTAGATCCATCTGCATAGTCAGTAAATGTAGATACTGGCAGAGTATTTCCTTCCTGAGCATTAACCTTAGACTGGATGTTCTTAACGAATGCTACAACATCGTCTTTTCCACCCTTAACTTCTGGTGTGAATAATCCTTCGTCTTCACAAGATTTCCAAGATTCCGGAACTTCGATCTCAACTACCTGTTTAGCACCGGCATCGATAGCATCGTAGTTCATCTGTACGATCTTGTCACCTTTTCTTCCGTAAGTAGCTTTTGCAGCTTTCTTCATCAAATCAATTGCTTCTTCTTCCGGAATGATAGATGCCAGTTTGAAGAATGCTGACTGAAGGACTGTATTGATACGTCCGCCAAGTCCGATCTCTTTACCGATCTTGATACCATCAATTGTGTAGAACTTGATGTTGTGATCAGCGATGAATGCTTTTACCTGTCCTGGTAAATGTTTCTCAAGACCTTCCATGTCCCAAGAGCAGTTCAGAAGGAATGTTCCTCCGTCAACTAATTCCTGAACCATGTTGTATTTGTTTACATAAGATGGATTGTGACATGCTACAAAGTTAGCCTTGTGGATCAGGTAAGTAGATTTGATTGGCTTCTTACCGAAACGCAGGTGAGACATTGTAACACCACCAGACTTCTTAGAGTCATAGTCGAAGTAAGCCTGTGCATACATGTCAGTATTGTCACCGATGATCTTGATAGAGTTCTTGTTAGCTCCTACAGTACCGTCAGCTCCAAGTCCCCAGAACTTACAGTTGATTGTTCCTTCTGGTGTTGTAACCAGTGGTGCACCAACTTCAAGTGAAAGATTTGTAACATCATCGTTGATACCGATTGTGAATCTTTCTTTGTCTGCGTTGTTGAATACTGCAACGATCTGTGCAGGTGTTGTATCTTTAGATCCTAATCCGTAACGTCCGCCGTTAACCGGTACTGCGTCGAACTTAGATCCCTTTAATGCAGAAACAACATCCAGGAATAATGGCTCTCCCTGAGCTCCTGGTTCTTTTGTTCTGTCAAGTACGTTGATGTATTTTACTGTGTCAGGAATTGCATCAATTAATGCCTGTGCACAGAATGGTCTGTAAAGACGAACCTTAACAACACCAACTTTTTCCCCAGCTGCTGTTAAGTAATCGATTGTCTCTTCGATTGTGTCACATACAGAACCCATAGCAATGATAACTTTCTCTGCGTCTGCTGCTCCGTAGTAGTTGAAGAGTTTGTAATCTGTTCCGATCTTCTCGTTAACTTTATCCATGTACTCCTGTACGATAGCCGGCATAGCGTCGTAGTATGGGTTACATGCTTCTCTTGCCTGGAAGAAGATATCCGGGTTCTGAGCTGAACCTCTCTGGCATGGGTGATTTGGATTCAGTGCATGATTTCTGAATGCATCGATTGCGTCCATATCTACCAGATCTTTCAGATCTTCATAATCCCATGTCTCAATCTTCTGAATCTCGTGTGATGTACGGAATCCATCGAAGAAGTTGATGAATGGAAGTTTTCCTTTTAATGCTGCACAGTGTGCAACTGGTGTTAAGTCCATAACTTCCTGTACGCTGGATTCGCAAAGCATTGCTGCACCAGTCTGACGACAGGCGTAAACATCAGAGTGATCTCCGAAGATATTCAGTGCGTGGCTTGCAAGCGCACGAGCGGATACGTTAAATACTCCAGGAAGCTGTTCTCCTGCTACTTTATATAAGTTAGGAATCATTAACAGAAGTCCCTGTGATGCTGTAAATGTTGTTGTCAGAGCACCAGCAGAAAGAGATCCGTGTACTGCTCCTGCAGCACCAGCTTCTGACTGCATCTCTGTTACCTGAACAGTCTGTCCAAATATGTTCTTTCTTCCTTCTGTAGCCCATTCATCTACATGTTCCGGCATAACTGATGATGGTGTAATAGGGTAAATTGCTGCAACTTCTGTATATGCATATGAAGCATGAGCTGCGGCCTGGTTACCATCCATGGTCTTCATTTTTCTTGCCATTTTCGTTGTTCCTCCTTGATAATAGTACAAATCATATATTGACGTGTATGGTTTTATTATATCTCCTGTATCATCAAAAGTCTAGCGATTCCGACTGTTATTTTGTTCATTTTTTGGTACAAATACAGATTCTCGTATCATTTTGTCGGCATATTTGCCCATAAAACTGAGAATAAATCCCAAATTCATTTGGAAAGAATATGCTTAATAAGCACATACATCACAATCGCAAATGCAAATAAATACCCAATCGCACCAATTGCCGGGATTCCGCAGATCTTCGGGCTCATATTGGTAGTGCAGATAATGCTTGAACTGATCAGCAATGCCATCACCCACAATCCCATTACCACATTCCGCACCAGACGCCTCAGTAACTGTGCCAGATCGTTGGATGCATGCAGATCCAGGTTAACTCTTGTCTGACCTTTCATCAGACCATGTAGTGCATCCGCCGTAAGTCCCGGGACTTCTACTGCTTTATGCATCGAACGGTAAAGATTCTTTCCTGCATGTTTTAATTCTTTTTTCCAATCCAGATCTTTCCACATACTCTCTGAAATATGTCTGGATGCGATCTCGATCATATTGATCTGTGGAGCAATGTCTGCAAGCACGCCTTCCATGTTAGTCAATCCTCTTGCCAGCATCGTCAGACCATGCGGCATACGGATCTTATTTTCCTTCATCACTTCCATAAGATCCATCATCACTTCTGCAACATCGATCTCTCCCATATCTAAGGACCCATACTTCGACATCAGTTCACTGATATCTTCATACAATACGCTCTGATCTGGTTTCTCTTTAAATTCACCCAGTGCCATGACTGCTTCCTGGATCATGCTGATATCATTTTCTGCAATGCCGCGAATTGCTTTTCCGATCAGTTCTTTATCCCGTTCGGTCAGTCTTCCCATCATTCCCATATCGATCCATACAATCTTGCCATCCTGGATCTTTACATTTCCCGGGTGGGGATCTGCATGGAAGAAACCGTCTTCCATCACCTGTTTGATATAATTATCGATCAGCTTGATCCCGATCTCTTCCAGATCGTATCCGCCTGCCAGAAGTTTCTCTTTATCATCGATCGCAGGCCCTTCGATGTATTCCATGACCAGCACATGCATGGTTGTATATTCCTGATATAGTTTCGGTGTTCTTACATATACGACATCCGCATTCCGTCTGGCAAACTCTTCCATATTCGATGCTTCGGTGAGAAAATTCATCTCTTCCCGTGTCACATTCCAAAGTTCATCCAGTACCTGGTCGAAGTCAGCCATTCCTTTCAGACTGATCGGCGGCATCAGCTTTACTGCCTTCCGAAGGAGTCCGATATCTCTTGCCATAATTTCATAAATGCCTGTTCGCTGAACCTTGATAACAACCTGTTCACCGCTGAGCAGTTCTGCTCTGTGGACCTGTGCAATGGATGCTGATCCCAGTGGTGTATCGGAAATAAATGCAAATATTTCATTCCACGGACAACCATATGCCTGTTCGATCACTTCTTTTACTTCCGGAAATTCCATCGGAGTTACTTCTGAACGCAGACACATCAGTTCATCACAATATCTTTTCGGTAAAATGTCTGAATGCAGTGACATAATCTGACCGATTTTAATATAAGTAGGCCCCAGATCCTCCAGTATCATCCGGAGTTTCTGAGGCGTAATTCCCCTGGTGATTCCATATTTATGAAGTACGGATGTAATCTCCTTTAACCTGGTACGGTATTCTTTGGATTCTCCCTTACTCATGAACCTGTTCCTCTTTAAATATCTTCGTTCTCAGCTGTCTCTTCTTCCGCTGCTTTCTCTGCCGCATCTTCGCATACGGATTCGTCTGTCACATCTTCTACCGTCTCTGCTGCTTCAAATTCTTCCTGTTTTTTCTCCATCTCATCAATTCTCTGTTTCAACAATGCCATCTGTTCCGGAGTCATCTTATCCAAAAGCTCATCCAGTTCTTCCGGTGAAGATGTTTTTACTTTTACATTCACTTTTTCTTTTACTGTCGACTTGATGTTATGCTTAAGTTCTTCATTCAGTGCTTTGCCCTGTTCAACAGTCAGCTCACCCTTTTTCACCATCTCATCCAGAAGTTCTTTTGATTTCTCTCCTGTGACTGCAACTGCTCCGATTCCTGCAAGTAATACTTTCTTTAATCCGCTTCCTAATTTTTCCATAGGTCGTTCTCCTTTCGATGTCTATATAGACAGGCTTTCCAAAAGCTTTGGAATAAATATGATCATCCCTGCAATTGCTGCCATGATTGCCGCGATCAATACTGCTCCGGCCGCCGCATCTTTGGCAAACTTTGCAAGCGGCTTTCTCTCTTCCGTGACCAGATCAACCACTGCTTCTACCGCCGTATTCACCATTTCCAATGCCATGACAAGACCAAACAATGTCAGGCAGATACACCACTCTACCGGTGTAATATGAAATACGAATCCTGCGATCACCACACAAACCATTGCCACACAATGAATCTTCATATTCCGTTCCTTCGTTACCACTGCAAATATTCCGGCAAATGCATAACCGAAGCTTTTATACAATGGATCTTTCTTTTGTTTCTTCATTTTTGCACCTGTCCTTTGTTTTCTTACATTTTAACACATTTTGCACAAATTTACACAAACATTGTATGTATTTTGTTTTATTTTAGAAATAATACGGACTTTTAAAGAAAAGTATGACCTTTTATAAATTCTGCATCCAGCATAATTTTTCTATCACAATAAGAGGACAAAAATAAATACAGGGATTCTGCTTCTTATACCAAAATCCCTGTATTTTATCACCATATGCTCTACAGAACTTATATTCTATTATACATTCTCTGCATTCATTCCTTTGAGAATTCTCTGATTCTTCTCTTCCACATTCAGCTTTTCCGTAAATGCTTTCGTTTCTTTTACTATGACTTTGCTGAGTGCAAGCAAGGCTATCAGATTCGGGATTGCCATCAATGCATTGAAGATATCTGCGATATTCCATACTGCCGCAACCGTCATATATGGGCCGATGAATACACATATAATATAAAGCCATCTATACGCTCTTACAGCTTTCATATTCTTATCAAACAGATATTCCAGGCATCGTTCTCCGTAATAATCCCATCCAAGAATCGTTGTAAATGCAAAAAATACCAGACAAATCATCAATGCAAAGGATGCCACAACCGGCGGGAACGGAAGTCCCTTCTGGAAGGCCGCTGTCGTAATTTCCACACCTTCCAGTCCCGTATTCCATGTTCCTGTAATGACAATAGAAAGTCCTGTCATCGTACAGATTACGATCGTATCAATAAATGTACCGGTCATTGACACCAGTCCCTGTCTTGCAGGTTCTTTGGTCTGTGCTGCAGCCGCTGCGATCGGTGCGCTTCCAAGTCCGGATTCATTCGAGAAGATTCCTCTTGCAATACCTTTCTGCATTGCTACGATCATACTTCCCATTGCACCACCGGCCAGTGCGCTTCCGGTAAATGCTGATTTTACAATTGTTACAATAGCTGCCGGAATTGCGGTAATATTTGTCACCATGATAATGACTGCCAATACTACATACAGAACCGCCATGAACGGAACGACGATCTCAGATACTTTTGCAATTCTCTTGATTCCACCTAATACAACCATTCCGACACATACCGTCAGTACCAGACAGGATATTACAGTTGCCCATGAATAATCATTTCCAAATAATGCTACTGTATGTGCCATGTTCGGATCAAAAAAGTTACGGACTGCAGATGAGATACCATTCACCTGTGTAAATGTACCGATTCCGAATAATCCAACCCCTGCTCCAAAGAATGCAAATATCTTTGCAAGCCATCTGAACTTTACACCCATTCCATTCTCAATGTAATAGAATGGTCCGCCAAGTACATGCCCGTCTTCATCGATCGTACGGTATTTTACTGCCAGAAGACCTTCTGAATACTTTGTTGCCATTCCTAAAAATGCTGTCAGGATCATCCAGAATAACGCTCCCGGTCCACCTGCAGAAATTGCAGTTGCCACACCGACGATATTACCGGTACCGATTGTTGCCGATAATGCGGTACAAAGAGCTCCAAAGCTGGTTACTTCTCCGTGTCCATCTTCTTCATTTTTCACCATGAATTTTAACGCTTTTCCAAGATACCTTACCTGAAGAAGGCCCAAGCGCACAGTCAGAAAAATTCCTGTGACCAGAATTAAGATGATTAACGGAAGTCCCCATACGACTCCGTCAAACCATGTGATAAAAGTGTCAATACGTCCAAAAATTCCCATAATTCATTCCTCCATCCTTTTGCCTGAGAGATTTGCAGATCTGTTTTCTGCTTACACCTTCGGCGCTTTTCATTTCATTACGAAAAGACTCTCCTGAGTTTTTTATGATAACGTAATCGCATTGCAGCAAATTCGTCAAAGTAATTGTCATTATTTTGAGAATAAATCCTCACCCAAATCGCTTTAGCACGTCTTTGCTTTAGCACGATGTAGGATAGCTTATCATGAATCTTTACATATAGCAAGATATTTTATAATTAAAAATGCAGGCAGCATTTATAAGTTATAATTATAATTCCTGTCTGCATCTGTATTTTTATCCTTTTCCGACTGCCTTTCAGAATCCGAAATCTGCATAATCTTCCGGCAAAAAACGGTGATAGATCATATGACACCCTTCGTCCTTAAAGCAGTAATAGTATTCGTCCTCATTTTCTTCCGGAAATCTTACCCAAAAGTCAAATTCTCCGTTGTGCATATCTCCCACCCTGATATCTTTTACCTCTTTCTGAAATATCGCAAGGATATCTTCTTTTTTGATTCCGTGATTCATCATCAGCTCCACCAGCTTTTTGATGAATTCATTTTCTGCCGTATGTTCATGTACATAGACACTTCCCTGTTCCGGAATATGCAGGCAGAATCTGTCTTTTTTGTGCGTTACACAGATATCTCCGAGTTTTTTCTTTACTTCTTCCGGGAACTGTTCCAGACGTGTCTGCATCTCATCCACATCGTCATCCGCCTCAAAGAAATGATTGAGGGAAATCAATGGATAATACAAACGGATCTCTTCTTTTCGAAATCCAAGTTTTGCCTGTTCTTCTTTTATAATATCGATCAAATTTTTTTCCAGACGTTTAAATCCCATTTCTGTTCTACGTGCTCCTTTTATTTCTCATATATTCAGCTTTCCTGTTCCATGTCTCTTAATTGACAAGCCCATTTCCAATACATTATACTACATTTATAATATTTACTGTATTTTAACATCAGATTTTTAAGGAGGAAATTTATCATGATCATCAAACATGGACTTGTGGTAGATCCTGCATCTGGTCTGTCCGAGCATATGGATATACTGGTGAAGAACGGAAAAATTGCAAGAATCGCACCTGAAATTTCAGAAGATTCCGAGGAGATTCTAGAAGCCGGAGGACTCGTTGTCGGACCGGGACTCATCGATACACATGTACATTTCCGGGATCCGGGATTTACATATAAAGAAGATATCCATACAGGAGCAAAGGCATCTGCAAAAGGCGGGTTTACTACTGTAATCTGTATGGCGAATACATCCCCTACGGTCGACAATACAGACACCCTAAAAGATAATCTTGCACGTGCTTCCAAAGAAGATATCCGTATCTTCCAGGCTGCTGCAATCTCCCGTTCATTAAAGGGCCGGGACGAAGTAGACATGCTTGCATTAAAAGAAGCCGGGGCATGCGGATTTACCGATGACGGCATCCCTCTTCTGAATGCTGAGTTCTGCTATCAGGCGATGAAAAATGCCGCAAAGTTAAACGTTCCGATCAGTCTTCACGAAGAAGACCCGGCTTTTATCCGCAACAATGGGATCAATCATGGCAAAGTATCCGATGCACTCGGCATCTACGGTTCTCCATCCATTGCCGAAGAAGCACTGGTGGCAAGAGACTGTCTTCTGGCGCTCCGTTCCGGTGCAGATGTTGTAATCCAGCATATCAGTTCCGGTGTATCGATTGATCTGATCCGTACATACAAAAAACTGGGAGCAAAATTACACGCTGAGGCAACACCGCACCACTTCTCCTTAACAGAAGACGCTGTTTTGGAACATGGCACGCTGGCAAAGATGAATCCGCCGCTTCGTACGGAAAATGACCGCCAGCAGATTATTGCAGGACTCGCTGATGGAACTATTGACCTGATTGCTACAGATCATGCCCCACACAGCACAGAAGAAAAATCCAAACCGATCACAGAAGCCCCAAGCGGCATTATCGGTCTCGAGACCTCCCTTGCACTCGGTATCACCAACCTTGTAAAGCCCGGATATCTGACCATGATACAACTTCTGGAAAAAATGACAGTGAACCCTGCAAAGCTATACCATCTGCCTTACGGAACAATTCAGGAAGGTGCAGATGCAGACTTTGTTATATTTGACCCTGATGAAACATGGATCCCGAAAGAATATGCTTCCAAATCATCAAACTCACCATTTACCGGAGAGGAACTTACCGGTAAGGTGAAATATACGATTTGCGGAGGAAACATCGTATATTCTGATATAAAATAAGCTTGGAATTTAATTTATTAACTGGAGAAACGGCCTCTCAGTCCTTGAAGGAAACAATAGATAAGGCTTCTTGTTCAGGTTCCATACCATAAGAAACACTAAGAGAGTCAGAACCACCTAAAAGCAAAGGAACTACGGTTACGCACTTGCCATTTAGTACCATAAAAGTGTAGTTGTTAGAGAGGAATTAACTCTAACATCTACACTTATTTTATTATAATAAGGGAAGTAGTTGGTATG
>ERZ773252.4160-NODE-4160-length-10355-cov-2.955728_pt1 | contig 10355 bp, 9 predicted proteins | sample MGYA00580517_ERZ773252 | MGnify/ENA primary metagenome ERZ773252 (study PRJEB29015, sample SAMEA2737766) | human gut metagenome | biome: human gut; feature: human-associated habitat; material: faeces | place: China | collected 2012 ... | reverse complement strand
CGTCCGGCCTCACTCTGTCCTTTATCTACAGACAGGATACCTCCACGGATGACCTCAGATACATAGGCACCACTGTTGATACCAAAGCTGACTACTGCTGCCACATATCCCAGTCTGCTGTGGAATACCGCAAAATAAATGATCATCAGCTGAAGAACCGACGGTGTTCCGCGGATCACATCAACATAAATATCCGCGATCGTGGAAAGAATGGTTCTTCTGCCTTTTTTCGCAGCTCCAAGACGTACCAATGCCACTACAAGACCGATCAGGATACCTACGATCACTGACAAAAGGGAAACGATCAGTGTAATCCCAAGACCATTAATATAAAACTTCCAACGATTATCTTGAAGGAAAATAAAGCTTAAAAGTCCCAGAAAACCATCTGTTGCTGCTACATCTGTCACATCCTCACTGTTTTCAACTGTGTCTACAAAATACTTCTGATAAAGATCATCATATTCCCCTGATTTTTTTACTTTTGCAAGCCCGTCATTGATGATCTGGACAAGCTCTGTGTTTCCTTTTTCAATACAGAAAACAGTATCCTCTGCTGTGCTTGGCACAGACTCATACTGCAGATCTGAATTCTGTTTACAGTAAATTTCAGCCATGATATTGTCGATCAGAACTGCATCTGCTCCACCGTTTTTCAGCTCCATGACTGCACTGGAAGCGTTTTTAAATCTTTTTACTTTGGCATCCTTAACTTCACCGTAATCAGTAGTCTCGCCGGATGCGATCATATCGTCAATGATGAGAACGGTCTTTCCTTCTACGGAAGTACCCAAAAACTCGTGGGCAACGATCGGGTTGCGGCCGTCAATGACTCTGGAGTAGTCACGGCGCTTATAGAACATACCCATATCAACTCCGAGGTTGTTGGCCAGGTATACGGCACGGTTCATGGCACCCTCATCCGGGCTGATGATCATGAGATGATCCTTGTCGATCTTTAAGGAGGTGTTGTGGGTGAACAGAGCCTTTACAAACTGGTAAGTCGGCATGAAGTTATCGAAGCCGCTTAACGGAATGGCGTTCTGAACGCGCGGGTCATGGGCATCGAAGGTAATGATGTTGGAAACACCCATGGAGATCAGCTCCTCCAGTGCCATTGCACAGTCTAAGGACTCGCGCTTGGTACGCTTGTGCTGACGTCCTTCATATAAGAAAGGCATAACAACATTAACGCGGTGTGCGGTGGCTACGGAAGCACCGATGATGCGCTTTAAGTCCTGGAAATGGTCATCCGGGGACATGTGATTGGTGTAGCCGCAAACGCTGTATGGGATGCTGTAGTTGGTTACATCTACCATTGCAAACAGATCCGCGCCGCGGACAGATTCGTTAATAACGGCCTTTGCCTCACCGGAACCGAAACGCGGGCATTTGCAGTCAAGAAGATAGGAATCTACATCGTAGCCGCGGTAGTTTAAATCCTGCTGGCGGCGAAGCAGCTCCACGGTATCATTGCGGCGGAAGGTGACAATGTGATCGTTTACCTTGGTTGCCAGATCCTTGCAGCTTTCCAGGGCAGCGAGCTTTAACGGCGCTACCGGTAAAATGTCATTAAACACGTAGTTGTTAGCCATTGGTACATACTCCTTCAGGTAAAATAGTTCATTATAATCCAACATATTTATATCCTTAAAAAAAGCAAGCGTCAAGAGCCTTGGGGAATTTTGTAAAAAAAAACAAAAAAACAGGTAAATCCACCCAAAACCGGAGGCCGATTGCTTTGACAAAGAACAGGAATCTTGTTATGATGAAAAGAGTGCAGATTGACAGCCGGATGACCCAGGTCAAAGCAGGCCCTGAACATCTGCTGGAAAGGAATATCTATGAAGAAACAAAAAGGACATCTGATAAAATCCGTTGACCCGGGTTCCATTGCAGAGGAACTGGAGCTGGAGCCGGGAGACCGTTTACTTACGATCAATGGAAACGAAGTGGAAGATATCTTTGATTATGAATATTATGTAGACAGCGAAAGCATGGTCATGCTGGTGGAAAAGGCAGACGGCGAACAGTGGGAGCTGGAAATTGAAAATGAGTACCAGGATCTTGGAATTACCTTTGAGAACGGACTTATGAGTGATTACAAGTCCTGCAGCAACAAGTGTATTTTCTGCTTCATCGACCAGATGCCGCCGGGCATGCGGGAAACCCTCTATTTTAAGGACGATGATTCCCGTCTTTCCTTCCTCCAGGGAAACTATGTGACGCTGACCAACATGAAAGAGCATGACATCCAGCGTATCATTGATTTTAAGCTGGCGCCGATCAACATTTCGGTGCACACCACCAATCCGAAGCTGCGCTGCGAGATGCTCCATAACCGCTTTGCGGGAGAAGCATTAAAAAAGATCGACCGTCTTTGTGAGGCCGGCATACCCATGAACGGACAGATCGTGCTGTGCAAGGGCGTGAATGACCGGGAAGAGCTGGATCATACCATCCGGGATATGACAAAGTATCTTCCTTATATGCAAAGCGCTTCCGTTGTGCCGGTAGGGCTCTCCAGATACCGGGACGGTCTGTATCCGTTAAAGCCCTTTGAGAAGGAAGATGCAGAGAATGCCATTGATATCATTGAAAAATGGCAGAAGATCATATATGAGCAGTATGGCATGCACTTCATCCATGCCAGCGATGAATTCTATATTCTGGCAGAACGGGAGCTGCCGGAGACAGAGCGTTACGACGGATACCCGCAGCTGGAGAATGGCGTGGGTATGCTGCGTCTTCTCGACACCGAGGTAACAGAAGCGCTTGAGGCATTGCCGGAGGATCTTCCGGTGAAGCCGGAGGAGTTGTCCATTGCTACGGGCCGGCTGGCTTACCCTTATCTGAGAAAGCAGCTGGATAAGATCGAGGCAAAGTTTCCTCAGAAAAAGGTGCATCTGTACGCGATCCGCAATGACTTTTTCGGAGAAAGCATCACCGTGGCCGGTCTGATCACTGGACAGGATTTAAAGAAGCAGATGTCGGTGGTGCCGCTTGGTGAGCGTCTGCTGCTTCCGATCTGCATGTTCCGGAGCGGCGAGGAGGTATTCCTGGATGACCTCACGCGCGCCGATGTGCAAAACGCTTTACAAGTTCCGGTGAATATTGTAAAATCAAGCGGTCAGGATCTGGTGGATGCCGTTCTTGGCCTGGAAGAAGAACAAGATACCGTCTACGACGGATATGAATTAAAGGAGATCACACATGAGTAAACCAATCGTTGCCATTGTAGGGCGTCCGAACGTTGGAAAGTCTACCCTGTTCAATGTACTGGCAGGGGAGACCATCTCCATCGTAAAGGATACGCCGGGAGTTACCAGAGACCGTATTTATGCGGACTGCAACTGGCTGAACATGAACTTCACCCTGGTTGATACCGGTGGTATTGAGCCGGACAGCCGTGACATCATTTTGTCCCAGATGAGGGAGCAGGCACAGATTGCCATTGACACCGCAGACGTCATTATCTTCATCGTGGATGTACGTCAGGGTCTGCAGGATTCTGACTCTAAGGTTGCGGACATGCTCCGCAAATCCGGAAAGCCGGTAGTCCTCGCGGTAAACAAGGTGGACAGCATCCAGAAATTCGGAAACGATGTCTACGAGTTTTATAACCTGGGAATCGGCGATCCGATTCCGGTATCCGCGGCTTCCCGCCTGGGGATCGGTGACCTGTTAGACGAGGTATCCAAGCATTTCACCCTGGAGCAGTTAGAGGAAGAGGAGGATGACCGTCCGAAGGTAGCCATTATCGGTAAGCCGAACGTAGGAAAGTCTTCTATTATTAATAAGCTGCTGGGGGAGAACCGTGTGATCGTTTCTAATATTGCAGGTACTACCCGTGACGCGGTCGATACCGAGGTCGTATACAACGGAACGGAGTATATCTTTATTGATACCGCCGGACTGCGCCGTAAAAGCAAGATCAAAGAGGATCTGGAACGCTACAGCATCATTCGTACCGTATCTGCCGTGGAACGTGCGGATGTGGTCATTCTGGTCATTGATGCGACTGAGGGTGTGACGGAGCAGGACGCAAAGATTGCAGGCATCGCCCATGACAGGGGCAAGGGCATCATCGTTGCCGTCAACAAGTGGGATGCCATCGAGAAGAACGACAAGACTATCTACGAGTTTACCAAAAAGATCAAGGATACCCTGTCCTTCATGCAGTATGCTGAGATGGTATTTATCTCTGCCGTAACCGGACAGCGTATGAACAAGATGTTTGAGCTCATCGATATGGTGCGCGAGAACCAGACCATGCGTATCGCTACCGGCGTGCTCAATGAGATCATGACTGAAGCTGTTGCCATGCAGCAGCCGCCGTCTGACAAGGGTAAACGTCTGAAGCTGTATTACATGACCCAGGTAGCGGTAAAGCCGCCGACCTTCGTTATTTTCGTAAATGACAAAGAGCTGATGCATTTCTCCTATGTGAGATACCTGGAAAACCGGATCCGCGAATCCTTCGGATTTAAGGGTACGGCTCTGAAATTCCTGATCCGCGAAAGGAATGGAAAGGAGGAGTAAATGGAACGAGTACTTTGTCTGTTAATGGGATACGTGTTTGGCTTGTTTCAGACCGGCTATCTCTACAGCAGATCCAAGCATATGGATATCCGCAATTACGGAAGCGGAAACTCCGGCAGCACCAATGTCCTGCGTGTGATGGGCAAAAAGGCCGGACTGATCGTATTTCTGGGTGACGCAGGTAAGATGATCGCTGCATGCCTGATCACAAGAGTATTGTTTCGCAGCCAGCCCGAGCTTCTGTATGTATACCTGCTCTACACCGGCTTTGGCGTGATCCTGGGACATATTTTCCCGTTTTATATGGAATTTAAGGGTGGCAAGGGCATTGCGGCCTCCGCTGGGCTTCTGGCCTCTACAGACTGGCGTGTGATGCTGGTCTGTCTGGTGGTGTTTGTGGCTGCAGTAGCCATTACCCGCTATGTATCCCTGGGCTCCATCCTGGTGATGATCTGCTTCTTTATCGGTATGGTGTTTTTCGGTGCCCGTGGGGATTTCGGCATTGGGGCGGCACATCTGACGGAATTCTATGTGCTGGCAGGCCTGATCTCCGCCATGGGGATCTGGCGCCATCACACCAACATCAAACGACTGTTAAGCGGCACGGAAAACAAGCTGGGTGCCAGAAAGGAATAGACCTATGGCAAATGTGAGTATAATCGGTGCAGGAAGCTGGGGCACCGCCCTTGCATTTCTGCTTCACGAGAACGGCCATCAGGTGACGGAATGGTCTGCCTTTGAAAAGGAGGCAGAGAGTCTGCGGACAGAGCACCGCTTAAAGACGCTTCCGGATCTGGTGCTTCCGGACGATATGGAATTTACCTCTGACCTGGAACGTGCCATGAAGGAGAAAGACCTTCTGGTGGTGGCGGTTCCTTCCATCTATGTGCGGGAGACTGCCCGGAAGATGAAGCCTTTCTTAAAAGAAGGACAGCTGGTGGTTAATGTGGCCAAGGGCATTGAGGAGGCAACCCTCATGACACTGACGGATATTCTGGAGGAGGAGCTTCCGGGTGCTGATGTTACTGTTCTTTCCGGACCGAGTCATGCGGAGGAAGTGAGCCGCGGCCTTCCGACTACCTGTGTCGCCGGAGCGAAGACACGGAAAACAGCAGAGAAGATCCAGAACATCTTCATGAGTCCGGTATTCCGCGTGTATATCAGCCCGGATATCCTGGGGATTGAGATTGGCGGGGCGCTGAAAAATGTCATCGCCCTGGCAGCGGGAATCGCAGACGGACTTGGGTATGGTGACAACACCAAGGCAGCCCTCATTACCCGGGGCGTGGCGGAGATCAGCCGGCTTGGCATGGCCATGGGCGGAAAGCTGGAAACCTTTGCCGGTCTTACCGGGATCGGAGACCTGATCGTAACCTGTGCTAGCATGCACAGCCGCAACCGCCGTGCCGGAATCCTGATCGGAAAAGGTTATTCCATGAAGGAGGCCATGGACGAGGTTCAGATGGTGGTAGAGGGCGTCTATTCTGCCAAGGCCGGTCTGGCTCTTGCCAAAAAGTATCAGGTGTCCATGCCGATCATCGAGGCAGTCAATGAAGTACTGTTCGACGGAAAGTCCGCGAAAGAGGCAGTTGCTGATCTGATGCTGCGGGACAAAACAGTAGAAAGCGCAAATTTACCGTGGTAGGAATTTTCAGAACTGAAAATTCCGTACGACAAAACAGAGGTTGTGGATTTTGCCAATTCGGAATGCGAAGCATTGGCAAAATCGTCTTGCTGTTGCGAAGAAACAGCAAGGAAAGCGCAAATCTTCCGTGGTAGGAATTTTCAGAACTGAAAATTCCGTATGACTTTGCTTCAACTTCGCTTTAACGCAAGAAAGTTCTTGACAAGCGTTTTTTGGGCTACTATAATTAGTTCAGCTTTAAGGATACGGCTTCCTGAAGGTTCAGGAAGCCTGTTTTCATTTAAGAGGAGGAAACAATTATGAAGAAAAAACTGGTTAGTTTTGGTATGGCAGCTATGATGGCAGCATCCTTAGCAGCATGTGGCGGCAGCAAGCCGGCAGAGACTACCGCAGCAGCAGATAATGCTGAGACCACTGCAGCAGAGGGCGCAGAGACTGAGGCAGCAGAAGGCGGCACATTAAAGGTAGGCATAATCGGACCGTTAACCGGTGCAGGCGCAGCTTATGGTAACGCAGTCGCAAACGGCGCAGAGCTGGCAGCAAAGGAGATCAACGAGGCTGGCGGTATCAACGGCATGATGATCGAGACCAAGGCTGAGGATGATGAGAATGATCCAGAGAAATCCATCAACGCATACAACACCTTAAAAGACTGGGGTATGCAGGTATTAGACGGTCCGACCACTTCCAAACCGTGTATCGCTGTAGGAGCAGAGGCTGAGTCTGATAACATGTTCCTGATCACTCCGTCCGGTTCCGCAGTTGAGTGCGTAGCAACTGACAACGCATTCCGCGTATGCTTCGCAGACCCTGATCAGGGTACCGCTTCCGCTAAGTATATTGGCGAGAACAAGCTGGCTACCAAGATCGCTATCATCTATGACAGCTCTACCGAGTATTCTTCTGGTATTCGTGAGGCATTTGTTGCTGAGGCAGCAAACCAGGGTCTGGAGATCGTAGCTGACGAGGCATTTACCGCAGACAGCAACACCGACTTCTCCGTACAGCTTGACAAGGCAAAAGACGCAGGCGCAGAGCTGGTATTCCTTCCGATCTACTATCAGGAGGCTTCCATCATCTTAAAGCAGGCAAGCGACAAAGAATTCGCACCGGTCTTCTTCGGCTGTGATGGTATGGATGGCATCCTTTCCGTAGAGAACTTTGATACTTCCCTGGCAGAGGGTCTGATGCTCTTAACTCCGTTCTCCACCACTGAGGAGAGCAGTAAGGCATTTACTGAGGCTTATGTAGCAGCTTACGGCATCGAGCCGAACCAGTTTGCTGCAGATTCCTACGATGCGATCTACGCAATCAAGGCAGCTGTTGAGAAGGCAGGCGTTACCGCTGATATGAGCGCTTCCGATATCTGTGACGCATTAAAGCCGGCTATGACCGAGATCTCTATTGATGGCCTGACTGGTTCTGACATGGTTTGGAACGCAAATGGTGAGCCGAACAAGGCACCGAAGGCTGTTAAGATCGTAAACGGCGCATACGAGATGCAGTAATTTTTCTGTGTACACAATGTGTGAACAGCAATGAAACATCCGAAAGGGGATCGTCCAATGGACGGTTCCCTTTTTTCCATGTATGAAGCAATTTTGCACAACGCTGTTCGGAAAAAAGCTTCCTCCGGAGGTGCAGGAGTGTGGCTCTGATTCATTTTGAAAGACATGTCCCCAGTGCACGGACAAATGGTGCGCATTCACGAACTTTTGCTTGAACTTCAAATATGTCTATGCTATAATTCCAGTTATGTTTTATTTCCTATAGAAAAAATAAAGAGGTGGTAGGTACATGAGTTTTCTGTCTTATTTGATTAACGGAATCAGCCTGGGCAGTGTATACGCGATCATTGCACTGGGCTACACCATGGTTTATGGCATCGCGAGAATGCTGAACTTTGCTCATGGTGATATCATTATGGTGGGTGGCTTCGTCATCTTTACCATGGTAAGTACCCTGGGACTCCCGCCAATGGTGGGCGTTCTGGTGGCAGTCATCGCCTGTACGGTGCTTGGTGTTGTGATCGAGCGTGTGGCTTATAAGCCGCTGCGTGGCGCGTCTTCTCTAGCCGTTCTGATCACGGCTATCGGTGTCAGCTATCTGCTGCAGAACGTAGCACTGCTGATCTTTGGCTCCAACGCACGTCAGTTCACATCTGTTGTGAACGTGCCGAGCTTAAAGCTGGCCGGCGGCGCGCTGTCCATTTCCGGTGTTACACTGGTTACGATCATTACCTGTATTGTGATCATGGTGGCCCTGACTACTTTCATCAACAAGACCAGGGTTGGTCAGGCTATGCTGGCTGTATCGGAAGATACCGGCGCGGCAACCCTGATGGGCATTAATGTTAACAGCACCATCGCTATTACCTTCGCGATCGGTTCTGCCCTGGCGGCAATTGCAGGCGCGCTGTTGTGTTCCGCTTATCCGTCCCTGACTCCGTATACCGGTTCCATGCCGGGTATCAAGGCTTTTGTGGCAGCCGTATTCGGCGGCATCGGCTCCATTCCGGGTGCCCTCATCGGCGGCGTACTCCTTGGAGTGATCGAGAACCTTTCCAAGGCATATATTTCTTCCCAGCTTTCTGACGCTATCGTATTCGCAGTGCTGATCGTCGTACTTCTGGTACGTCCGACCGGAATCCTGGGCAAAAAGATTACGGAGAAAGTGTAGGTGAATGGAATGAAGAAGAACAAAGTATTAGTCCAGAACAGCATCACTTACGCCATCGTAATTGCCTGCTGGATCCTGGTTCAGATTCTTGGAGCAACCGGACACATGACCAGCCTGTTAAAGGGACTTTTAGTTCCGCTGTGTATCTATGTGATCCTGGCTGTATCCTTAAACTTAACTGTTGGTATCCTGGGTGAGTTAAGCCTGGGCCATGCCGGTTTCATGTGTGTGGGCGCGTTTACCGGCGCGTTTTTCACCAAGTGTATGGAGAACGCAATCCCATCTGTCGGCATGCGTTTCTTCCTGGCTCTGATCATCGGAGCAGCGGTAGCAGGTGTGTTCGGCATCATCATCGGTATTCCGGTACTGCGCTTAAAAGGTGACTACCTGGCTATCGTAACCCTGGCATTCGGTGAGATCATCAAGAACCTCATCAACGTTATGTATGTAGGCCTGGATTCCAACGGATTCCATTTTTCCATCAAGGATACCACATCCCTTGGCATGGGCGCCGACGGCGTTGTCATCATCAAGGGCGCTCAGGGTATCACCGGTACCCCGAAGGCAGCAACCTTTACGGTAGGCATCATCCTGGTGCTCATCACCCTGTTTATCGTATTAAACCTGATCAATTCCCGTACTGGACGCGCTATCATGTCCATCCGTGACAACCGCATTGCGGCAGAGTCCGTGGGAATCAATATTACCAAATACAAACTGATGGCCTTTGCCATTTCCGCAGCCCTGGCAGGCGTTGCAGGTGTTCTGTATGCCCACAACTTATCCTCCCTGGCGGCAACCCCGAAGAACTTCGGCTATAATATGTCCATTATGATCCTGGTATTCGTGGTACTGGGCGGCCTGGGAAATATCCGCGGTTCCATGATCGCAGCCATCATCCTGACCATGCTTCCGGAGCTTTTGCGCGGCCTGAACGATTACCGTATGCTGATCTACGCAGTGGTTCTGATCGTTATGATGATCTTCAACTCCAGCCCGAAGGCAATTGAGATGAGATCTGTCTTCATGGACCGCATCAAGAAGAATAAGAAATCTGCAAAGGAGGCTGCATAATATGGCTATGCTGGAAGTAAAAAATATCGGCATCTCATTCGGCGGCTTAAAGGCAGTTGACAACTTCAGCCTGACCATCGAAAAGGGACAGCTTTATGGCCTCATTGGACCGAACGGCGCAGGTAAGACCACCATCTTCAACCTGCTGACCGGTGTCTACAAGGCAGATCACGGTTCTATCTTCCTGGATGGCAAAGAGCTGACCGGAAAGAGCACTATTGAGATCAATCAGGCAGGTATCGCGAGAACCTTCCAGAACATCCGTCTGTTCAAGGATTTAAGTGTTCTGGACAACGTAAAGGCAGGCCTGCACAACCATCATCCCTATTCCACTATTGAAGGCATCTTCCGTCTGCCGCGCTACTACAAGGTAGAGAAGGAGATGAATGCCCGGGCTATGGAACTGTTAAAGGTT
>ERZ773252.4159-NODE-4159-length-10355-cov-3.451553_pt1 | contig 10355 bp, 9 predicted proteins | sample MGYA00580517_ERZ773252 | MGnify/ENA primary metagenome ERZ773252 (study PRJEB29015, sample SAMEA2737766) | human gut metagenome | biome: human gut; feature: human-associated habitat; material: faeces | place: China | collected 2012 ... | reverse complement strand
AAAATATATTTATCAACAGGAGGGAAAATCATATGAGAATCACAGATTTGCTGGACATCCGCAGTATTGCGCTGGATGCCGCACCGAAAAGCAAACAGGAAACGCTTGACGCAGCCGTAGCGCTGATGGTCAAAAGCGGAAAGATCACAGACGAAGATGCGTACCGCGCACAGGTTTACGCAAGAGAAGAAGAGAGCACCACAGGAATCGGAGAGGGAATTGCGATTCCGCACGGAAAATGTGATGCAGTAAACAAACCGGGCCTTGCAGCCATGGTTATCCCGAACGGTGTTGATTTTGATTCTCTCGATGGAGAGCCGGTCACCCTGCTGTTCCTCATCGCAGCGCCGAACACAAAAGACAACGTTCACCTCGATGTCTTAAGTAAACTTTCCATGATGCTGATGGATGAAGAGTTCACCAAGAGCCTTCGAAACGCAAGGACACCGGAAGAGTTCCTTGCCATTATCGACCGCGCCGATGAAGAGAAAAAGAGCGTAGATGAGCGTCTTGCAGAGCCGGTGGAAGCAAAAGAAAACCAGGTGAAGATTCTCGCCGTTACTTCCTGCCCGACCGGTATTGCCCACACTTACATGGCAGCCGAGGGAATCGAGAAAGCAGCGAAAGCAAAAGGATGCTTCGTAAAAGTCGAGACACGAGGCTCCGGCGGAGCGAAAAACGTGCTGACTGCACAGGAAATCGCCGATGCGGACTGCATCATCGTTGCAGCCGACGCACAGGTTCCGATGGATCGTTTCGACGGAAAGAAAGTCATCCAGCGCCAGGTATCCGACGGTATCAGCAAAGCAGATGAGCTGATCGAGCTTGCGATGTCCGGAAACGCACCGGTTTACAAGAGCGGCAATGCGCAGACAGCCGCAGCAAGCACGAAGAAGAACAGCGGCGGTATCGGCCACCAGCTGTACACCCAGCTGATGAATGGTGTTTCCCATATGCTTCCGTTCGTTGTCGGCGGCGGTATTCTGATCGCAATCGCATTCCTGATCGACGGACTTCTTGTTGATATGAACTCCCTTGATGCCGCAGCCAGATCAAACTTCGGTACGATTACCCCGGCTGCAGCGATGTTCAAACAGATCGGCGGCGTGGCATTCGGCTTCATGCTCCCGGTTCTTGCAGGCTACATCGCCATGGCAATCGGCGACCGGCCGGCACTTGCCCTTGGTTTTGTCGGCGGTATGATGGCATCGAGCGGAACCTCCGGTTTCCTTGGAGCACTTGTTGCCGGTTTTGCAGCAGGCTACATTATCCTTGTCCTCCGCAAAGCATGTGAGAAACTTCCGGAAGCACTCGAAAAGATTGCGCCGGTTCTGATTTACCCGGTAGTCGGCATCCTTGCGATGGGACTTCTGATGCTCTTCATTGTAGAGCCGATCATGGGAACCGTCAACACGGTACTGAACAATGGTCTTGCTTCCATGGGCGGATCCAGCAAGCTGATCCTTGGCATGATCCTCGGCGGCATGATGGCCATCGACATGGGCGGCCCGTTCAACAAAGCAGCTTACGTATTCGGAACAGCAGCCATCGCAGCAGGAAACTACGACATTATGGCATCCGTTATGATCGGCGGTATGGTTCCTCCGTGTGCGATTGCACTTGCAACCCTGCTGTTCAAAGATAAATTTACAAAAGAAGAAAGAGAATCCGGTCCGACCAACTTCATCATGGGACTCGCCTTCATCACCGAGGGTGCGATTCCATTCGCAGCAGCAGACCCGATCCACGTTCTTCCGGCCTGCATCATCGGCTCTGGCCTCGCAGGTGCGCTCTCCATGGCATTTGGCTGTACCTTAATGGCACCGCACGGCGGCATCTTCGTTGTACCGGTTATGGGAAATGCGCTGCTTTATCTGGTGGCAGTTGTCATCGGAACAGTGGTATCCGCAGTTCTGCTTGGAGTTTTAAAGAAAAAAGTTGCATAAAAGAGTAGAAAAAAGACAGAAAACAAAGTAAAATAAAAATATCAAAGATCCTATGGGAGGAAAAAATCATGAAAGAATTTAAGTATGTTGTAACAGATCCAGAAGGAATCCACGCTCGTCCGGCAGGAATGCTGGTAAAAGCAGTCAAAGAATTTTCCTGTGATATCAAGATCGCAAAAGACGGAAAAGCCATGAACTGCAAAGCCATCTTCGGCATCATGGGACTGGCTGTAAAACAGGGCGAAGAAGTTACCCTGACCTTCGATGGAGCAGATGAAGATGCTGCATACGAAGCAATCAGCAATTTCATGAAAGAGAACTTGTAATTCTACAGAGCCATGCGGAATGGAAGAAAAAAGTGCGAATCATGCTTGCATGAATGAGTGCTTTTTTCTGGAATTCCATATGGCGAGAAGCCACATCGAAATGGAGCGTAAGCGGAATTGAGATGGGGCTCTGGAGAATTACAATATAGTAATCGGCAGGAGCGTGTTTGAAAAACTTTCTGAAACTAAGAAATCCTTTTTAAACACGCTCCGGCTGTCTGGACAGAAAATTCGGATATCGAGAACAAAGGTGGAGAAAACTTATGCAGATTTATCAGGGAAAAAGCGTATTTTCCGGCATTGCGATCGGAAAGATCCGCGTATACAAAAAGAATGAGCGTCAGGTAAAACGTGTGAAAGTAGAAAATCCGGATGCGGAGATGGCACGGTTTGAGGAAGCAAAGGCAAAAGGAATCGCACAGCTTAGCGTTCTGTATGAAAAAGCATGCAAAGAGGTTGGCGAGGCCAATGCAGCGATCTTCGAGGTACATCAGATGATGATGGAGGACGACGGCTACAACGAGTCCGTCGAGAATATTATCAAGAGCCAGGGCGTCAACGCTGAGTATGCCGTTGCAACGACAGGCGACAACTTTGCGCAGATGTTTTCTGCCATGGACGATGATTACATGAGAGAGCGCGCGGCAGACGTAAAGGATATTTCCGAGCGTCTGATCTCCATCTTAAACGGAGACGACACCGACGCATCCTTAAACGACGAACCGGCGATCATCGTGGCAGATGACCTTGCGCCGTCTGAGACGGTACAGATGGATAAGGACAAAGTTCTTTCTTTTGTTACCGTACACGGTTCTTTAAATTCCCACACCGCTATCCTTGCAAGAACCATGGCGATTCCGGCACTGGTCGGAACACCGCTTCCGCTGGATGAGAGCGTAGACGGAAAGCTCGGCATCGTGGACGGATCCGATGGAACCATCTATGTTGATCCGGACGAGGAGACTCTTGCTGCCATGCAGAAGCGCCGCACCGAGGAGGAGGAAAAGAAAAAACTGCTCCTCACCTTAAAGGGAAAAGAAAATATTACACTGGATGGACAGAAAATTCTGCTGTATGCTAATATCGGAAACATCAAAGACCTTGCGGCTGTCATGCAGAACGACGCGGGCGGCATCGGCCTGTTCCGAAGCGAGTTTATCTATCTTGAGCAGGATCACTATCCAACAGAGGAGGAGCAGTTCCGTATCTACAAACAGGCAGCAGAGACGATGGCGGGAAAACGCGTCATCATCCGTACCCTCGATATCGGTGCCGATAAACAGTGCGATTATTTCGAGATGGAAAAAGAGGAGAACCCGGCACTTGGCTGCCGTGCGATCCGCATCTGCCTGACGCGGCCGGAGATCTTCAAGACACAGCTTCGCGCGCTGTTCCGCGCAAGCGCATATGGAAAAATTGCCATTATGTATCCAATGATCACAAGTGTCGGCGAGGTTCGCCAGATCAAAGCGATTGTGGAGGAAGTAAAAGCTTCTCTCGCTGAGCAGGGCATTGAGTACGGAAATCCAGAGCAGGGTATCATGATCGAGACCCCGGCGGCTGCCATCATCAGCGATGAGCTGGCAAAAGAGGTTGATTTCTTCAGTATCGGAACGAACGACCTCAGTCAGTACACCCTCGCGATCGACCGCCAGAACACAAAGCTGGATCCGTTCTTTGATCCGCATCACCCGGCGATCCTGCGCATGATTCAGATGGTTGTGGAGAATGCACACAAAGCCGGCATCTGGGCCGGTATCTGCGGCGAACTCGGCGCTGACCAGGAGCTGACAAAAGAGTTCCTTGCGATGGGCGTAGATGAACTTTCCGTTTCTCCGGGAAGCATCCTTCCGCTCCGCAAGATCATTCTGGAAACAAACGTGGCAGAATATAAGGCAGGAAAGAAATGTTAACACAGCAGAGACATGAGATAATTTTGAAACTGTTAAAGGAAAAGGGAAGCATCACCGTGACGGAAGTCCGGGATCTTCTCGATACATCGGAGTCCACGGTACGCCGCGATATCACAGCGCTCGACAAGGAGGGCAAAAGGAATTCGGCGGCGCCGTGGAAGCCGGCCAGAAGGTGACGGCACACGAGTACACCGTTGCACAGAAAAATGAGCTGAACTGCGATGCCAAACGGAAAATCGCAGAATATGCGGCATCCCTCATCGAGCCGGACGATTTCGTCTTTCTCGACGCGGGAACGACAACGGCGCATATGATCGATTTCATCCGGGCAACCTCCGCCGTTTTCGTGACAAACGCCGTTGACCACGCACGGCGGCTGGCATCACGCGGGTTTAAGGTCATTCTGGTAGGCGGCGAGCTCAAAAGCTCCACAGAAGCCGTCGTCGGAAACCAGGCAATCCGCACGATTCAGGAATACCACTTCACCAAAGGCTTTTTCGGCACCAACGGTGTCACAAGAAGAAGCGGCTGCACAACGCCGGATGTCAATGAAGCAGTAATCAAAAAGACCGCCATGGAGCAGTGCCGCCAGTGCTACGTCCTCTGTGACGCAAGCAAATTTAACAGCATCAGTTCCGTTACCTTCGCAGACTTTGAAAAACCGATTTTTATCACGGACCGGAAAGTTCCCGGGTATGAGAAGAGCAAACATATCATCGTATGCGAGACGGAGCGAAAATAAAAAGCCAACATCTTACACGCACATAAATTGCAAAGCGCCCCGGCCCTGCAGATCATTTGGATGCAGGACCGGGGCGCCGTTTACAGACTTATTCTTTGATTTCCGCCAGCGTTACATCTGGATGATGATACTGCGGACGATGTTTCAAAAATGGAACTTTAAGCAGGGTAGCATTCTTGGGACACCAGTGAAGACAGGCATAACAGGCTGCACAGGAATGTCCTCCATAAAAATACGATGCAGTAACAAAATCTTCTTTTGGCAGACTTCCGTCAGATGTAAAGTTTGTTTTTTGTTCTTTTATAAAAGATATGATAGATTTTAACCGTTCCGGTGCTTTTTTCAGTCGTTCCAGATTTTCCTGCTCTGAGCTGATTAAACAGTTGCCTGGCATCTGCAGATCAAAGACAGCCGACAGGTTTGCACCGCTGCGGGAAAGTGCCTGACTTAGGCTGACAAAAGAATTTCCGCTTTTTCCATTGTTAGAAGTCATGACGACAAAAGTATAGCAGTCAGGATTGACCGTTAACTTCAATAAAAATTCTTTTACAATCCATGGCAGATCGCTCATGTAGGTAGGAAAGACAAAACCGATTATATCGTTTTTGCAGAAAAAATTGCTTTCTGTTTTATAATATTCTCAACAGGCTGATTCAGCTCTTTTCCAATTTCTTTTGCAGCCCAAAGCGAATTACCAGTTCCGGTAAAATAAAAAATCATAAGTTTTTCCCTCTCTTTTTGAAGTTTATGACGGAGAAAATATTTTTATCCGTTTGCTTTATATTATTTTAAAACTATGATGTTGGGGTCAAAAGCCCCTCTATAGTACCTTGAAAAGTTCATATATTTTGTAGTAAATACAAGCCTAAATGGTTTACTTGCTGTATAATAGAGATATCTTAGCAGGAAAGAAGGTAATCTCTATGTCATTCAAAGAAAACGCTTACCAGCAAATGTCATTTACAGATAGTTTTTCTGGATTAACTGCCAGAGAACAAAAAGCATTGGAAAAATCCTGGGCAAAAGTCTTTGCCGATGAAATATTTCCTGCCATTGATGAAAAGCGTTTTTCTGTCTTATACAGCGATAAGGCATCCAGACCGAATACTCCGGTCAACGTGATTGTTGGTGCGCTCATTATCAAAGAGCTTTTTGATTATTCCGATGACGAGATGGTCGAAAATCTTATGCTGGATTTTCGAATTCAGTACGCACTGCACACAACAAGTTTTGAAGAACAGCCTTTGAGTGACAAGACCTTAAGCCGTTTCCGCAAGAGGTGCTATGATTATGAAACACTTCACAACAAGGATCTTTACCATGATTGTGTGAAAGATTTAAGTGCTTCCATTGCAAAACTGATGGGAATCAGCGGTAAAGTCAGACGTATGGATTCCATGATGATCGAATCCAACATCCGCAAACTTAGCCGGATGGAGCTGATATACACCTGTATCGCAAAGCTGGCGATGTACGTGAATAAAATCAATGTCTCTGCTCTGCCTGACGATTTAAAACATTATATCGATCCTAACGATTTTAACAGAGTGATTTATCATCAGCGCAGTACCGATGCAGATGAGCGCATGAAGCAACTCTTAACGGATGCGGATAAACTTCTTGCCCTGTGTGAGTCTGATTACAATGATTCAACAGAGTATGATCTGTTTGTCAGATGCCTGTCAGAACAGACCATTGTTGAAAATGAAAACCGAAGACTCCGCACGAAAGAAGACGGCGGCATGAAATCAACCATGCTGCAGAATCCTTCTGACCCTGAAGCGACATTCCGGAATAAAGCAGGAAAAGAGCATCGAGGATATGCTGCTAATCTTGAAGAATCCGTTGGAGCCGATGGTTCTGTTGTAACAGAGTACCAGTATGAGCAAAACAACCATAGTGACAGTCAGTTTATCCAGGAGCACCTTGCGCAGATGGATAACCAGGAAGAACGGACTGTTATAGTCACGGATGGAGCATATAGTGGAACAGAAAACACACAACTTGCAGCTCATAAAAACGTAGAACTGATTACCACAAGTCTGACGGGGAAACCGGCTCCGGATATCCTTGCTGATTTTGAATTCAACGAAGAGGGAACAAAAGTCCTCCGATGTCCAGCCGGCCATGCACCGAAAAGCTGTTCTTATATGAAACCAAGCAATCAGTGTGCCGTTTCCTCTCTGCATGAGCAGTGTGCCAACTGTCCGTAGCAGGATCAATGCAAGCCGAAGATCTTTAAGAAGGTTGCAAAAATAGTAACATCCAAAGCAGCGCATGAACGTGCGAAAATCCAACGGAACATGAATAGCAAAGAATTCAAAAATTATGCAAGGCTGCGTAATGGAGTGGAAACTGTTCCATTGAATATACGCAAGAATTACCACTTGGAAAAGATACCTCGTGGGAAACAGCGGGGCAAGTTCTTTTTCGGTTCCAAGATAGTAGCATTGAATTTCAGAAAACTCTTCAACTATGTGAAGGGTTTAGGACATTACGCTCAAAATCCGGTACTTGTATAAAATCAAGGAAGGGAATACCAGCGTATATCCGAAGAAATCCGGTATTACACTACAAAATATGAATTTTTCAAGGTGCTATAGAAATAGAGGACAAAGTTATTTATGGTTTTGACCCTAACATCATAATATAAAGCGGGGAACAAAAAGAGGTGGGATGGATATGATGGATCGGATATCTGCCTACCGGGAACTGATTCGGAAAAATATCGATTACGAGAACTACCCGCCGATCTATAACAAGCAGGAAGTGGATGAACTGGTCGATCTGATTGTAGAAACCCTAATGCTGCCGGATACAGGAACAATCCGGATTGGAGGAAAGGAACGTCCTGTTCCGATTGTAAAAAGCATGTTCCTGAAGCTGGATAAAGATCACATCTGTTATATCCTGAAGTGCCTGCACAATACGGAAAAGAAAAAAGAGTAAAAATGGCCGTATCAAAAAAACAGCCAGCGAAAAAAAGGCAGAAAAAGAAAAGCAGCTTGTGGATCATATCGTTGATTGCTGTTATTTTGCTGATTCTTGTTGGAGTCGTATTTTTGGTACTGCCAAAATTTCGAAAAGAAGCTGCACCGGAAAAACCGGAAACGATCAAGGTGGAAGCTGCAGAGAAAAGCTATGCTGCCGGAAGTCGGCTTTCAGAAAAAAATTTCCGCGTATACGGAATATCCGGGAAACAGAAACAGCTTCTGGATGCAGATACATACAGCGTGTCACCGGCTAAAGTGCCGGCACATGGCCACAGTGTTACCGTAGAGGTTTCCTCCAAGGCATATCCGGATATCAAGGCAGAGATAACAGTGCTTATTGACCGTGATGAAAGTGTTAGGTATAAAATCGGCAGAGAAAATCCAGATGATGTGGAGGCTATCCTGTATTCCAACGGGGATCTAGAAATATCCGGAAAAGGAAGCGTCCGGAATTTCAAATCAGATTCTGCGCCATGGAAGAAAGATTCTGTTAAACGGCTGACCTGGATTGATCCGGAGGCAGAAGTGGAAAGCATGGACTACTGGTTTACAGGAAATGACGAATACCTGGAAACATTGTGCCGCATTCCGGACACAGTGAGAAGCATGGTGGAAACATTCAAAAATGCCACAGCGATGACCAGTATGCCGGATATGTCTGGTGCGGTCCGGCTGGAAGATATTACATCCTGCGCAGAAGGGTGTATTGCACTGGAAAAGGCCATGGAACTTCCAGGGAATATAAAACAGGCAAAAAAAGCATTTTACGGTGATACGGCGCTGATCGATGGAGCCGATACAACAGCCTGTATGCAGCTGGAGAACATGGATTCTATGTATTACGGCTGTGTGGCCCTGGCATCTGTCCAGATTCCGGACAGTGCGAAGGAACTCTCGAATATCTGCAATGGCTGCGTCAACCTGAAAGAAGTGCATATCCCATCAGCTGCACAGAAAATGAACAGCAGTTTTTTCGGATGTACCGCACTGGAATCCATAACCGGTGAAATCCCATCTTCCTGTACGGATAGCGGGAACCTGTTTTCCGGCTGTAAGTTCCTGAGTGGAACACTTACCGTTTCCTGTACATCCAGGACAACCCTTTCAAGCTCGTTTTCGGACGCTGCAACGGCTGGAACAGGACTTACGATCATCATTTTACGGTACGATGCAGAAAAATCGCAGGAAACGGCCAATACGGGCTTCTACGGGGGAACAAAAAGTGCAGATGAAATCCTGAACGCATTAAAGGCATCTATGGAAGCCACATTCAGCAGCGGAAGCCATATTACAATAACAACAAATGCAGATAAAACAGAGGGGTGATTAGAATGTAATAAAAATGCAATATGAAAAATAGCAAAAGACTCTTGTAATTACGGAATTGGAAAGGTAATATGATAATATGATTCCAAAAAATGAAAAATGGGGAGAAACCATATGGACATGAAAGAGCTTCGAAAAAATGCAGAAAAAGTAATAGCAGAACGTTTTCCGGACTTCAATTTTTCCACACTGGACTGGGGAGAGCTTGATCCATTCTATCTGGAGCATCCGGAAGAAATACCGATTGAGCATGAGTTTATTGGCTACCGGCAGGATGGTGATGTAGCGGAAGATTACCAGGGAAATCTGTATCTGGTTCTTTGTGATCCAGGAATCCACCCGATCGGAAGTGTATGCATGGAACAGTCCGAACTGGACGATGCCGTAAAACTTGGAAAACGGGAAGATTATACCGGGGAACTTCTGGAAGAAATTCCGGAGTAAAAAGTGAAATAACAAAACAAGGAATCCCGTGTCAAACGTTGACATGGAATTCAAACAGAAAAATCGGTGTCAATGTTTGACACGGACGGAGGAAAAAGTATGAGAAAAAGAATCGCAATGGTACTTCTTGGCCTGAGCCTGGCAGTAGGTACACCGGCCGCAACAAATATGTTCCCAACCGTTTCTGCCCAGACAGTACAGGCAGCTGGAAAAACCGGATGGACGCAGGAGTCCGGAACCTGGTATTTTTATAAAGACGGTGTAAAACAGACCGGCTGGCAGACCTGGGACGGAAAAAAATATTATCTGAATGCAGACGGAACCATGAAAGCCAATGAGTGGATGATTGATACGGATGGATCGGTTTACTACTTCCGCAGCTGGGGTGGTGCTTACCTGAACTGCAAGGCAAGAATCAACGGCAGAAGTTATACATTCGGTGCAGACAGTAAGGTACAGGGTTCCCAGTGGGTTGTAAAAGGTGGAAAATGGTATCTGGTGAAAGACGGAAAAATTGCAACGGGCTGGCAGACCTGGGATGGAAATAAATACTACATGAATAGTGATGGAAGTATGCGCTCCAATGAGTGGAGACTGGATGATACCGGAAAAATCCGCTATCTCTGCAGCTGGGGTGGAGCCTATAAAAGCCGGTCTGCAAAGAT
>ERZ773252.4153-NODE-4153-length-10369-cov-8.982548_pt1 | contig 10369 bp, 9 predicted proteins | sample MGYA00580517_ERZ773252 | MGnify/ENA primary metagenome ERZ773252 (study PRJEB29015, sample SAMEA2737766) | human gut metagenome | biome: human gut; feature: human-associated habitat; material: faeces | place: China | collected 2012 ... | reverse complement strand
TCACAGAGGGCAGATGCTGCTAAATCTGGGATTGCCCTTGGCTCCCCCTTTGGGGCAACAACAACGACCGCCGCCAGCGGCGGATTGAGGGAGGAGTTGTTGGGGCAGTGGCCAGCAAGATACGAATGCAATTTATTGCATGAAGTAACTGCTGGGTGCCACAACCCGGCTAGTGGCAAAGCCGAAGGCTTTGACTGAGAGGGTTCGCCACTTACCCCTTCATCTGATTCCAGCTCCGAATAACCTCCCAGCGGCTGACGGAATCCTCCACGGACGCATCCGGGGCGAGGAGCTGGTTCTCGATGGCCCATGCAAGGGCCTGCTGGACCGGGGCAGCATCGGCAGGGAGAAGAGCAGCGGGGGCCGGGGTCCCGGCGGCTTCCCACAGCAGCAGGGCCAGCTCCCCGGCGTTGTTGGGGATGGCCGCACCGGCAGGCAGGACGGTGTTCAGGTACAGCTCAGTGCCGATCATGTAGCCGGTGTAGCCGAGCACAGCCGCGCCAGCACCCGCCGTGCCGATTATGGCGGCGGTGCCCAGAATGCCGGGGCCGTCATCTTCGATGCTGGCCTCCCGGTACTGGGCTTCCACGGTAACGGTCTTGCCTTTTTCCACTGCATTGGCCGGGATGGTAAAGCTTTCGGCGTTGTAGGCCACATTGGGGTTGCCCAGCAGGCTTTCCTCACTGATGGTCCACTGGTCGAACACCATGCCCTCCGGTACGGCATCCGGGTTCAGGGTCACTTTTGCTTCTGCATCCACCGGCACGGTGCCGCTGGTCAGCGCATCCCTTTCGCCGGTCGTAAAGCTGCCGCCCACCACTTTCAGGGTGTAGGTCTCCGGTTCCGGCTCAGGCTTCGGTTCCGGTTCGGGTTTGGGTTCCGGTTTCGGGTCGTTCAGCAGCAGCTCAAGGTCAGCCGTAAGAGGCAGCTGTACTTCCCGTACCTTGCCGCTGCTCAGCGTCACATACAGGGTGCCGGTGGGCTGGCCGACCACATAAATCTCCTTGGCGGCGCTGTCCAGTGTGGTGGTATCGCCGCTGGTTTTCAGGGCCGTAATGGTTCCGTTATCAGAAACGGTAATTTTCTTGGCGCTGTTTTCGCAGCCGGTGGGAACATTCAGGAACACGCCGTTCAGGGCGCTGGCGCTGCCGGTAACTTCTTTCAGGAAAATGCCGTTGGTGATGGTGGCGTTGCTGTCCACCGTAACCGGGCAGTTCACCGCCACCCCATGGGGGTTCAGGTCGGTGCTGTTAAAGTCATAGCTTTTCTCGGCGGCAGGCTCCAAAGTCAGGGTGTCGTTTTCAAACTTCCAACCATCGCCGGTATAATTCGCCCGGTTGCCATTCCGATCCTGTGCCACGGCAGGGTAGCCGTCCTTGTCAATCACCAGCCGGGTCAGCGGGCTGATGGTTACGGTTGAGCCATTTGCAGGCGGTGCGGTGAAGGTGACTTCATAAACTCCGCTGATATCCTTGAACTCAATCTTGAGATCGATCCCATACCAGTCGGACAGAAGCATGTGTTGCGCACTATTGATGGCTACATCAAGTGGTGGGAGTGATGGAAAACCACTATAATTGTCAAAAGCATAAACAATTCTGACAGAAGCATGATATGTTTGATTCGGGATGATATAGCATGAATTGCGATACCCATTGACCGAAACACTGATAAAATTGTTGGGTGTTATTGCTGTGAGGGTATAACCCGGTTCTATGCCACTTCCGGTTAGCTCATCTTGGAAAGTGCCGCCGTTGATCGTGCCGCTATTGTTTGTAACGGTGCACAGGTGAGAATAACGACCAAACTGACCATTTTCAATGATGCCATCCGATTCATTGGTGACTGAAGAGTAAAATTTACCGCCAATTATTTTACCATGATTGGTAACAGCATTGCCAAAGATGCCGCCAGTTATTGTGCCCCTGTTGGTAACAGAAGCATTAAAAGATCCGCCGGTAACAGCTGCATGGGAACCAATTACCAGGTTACAGTTGGTTTTAAAGTTCCCTTCGTGAATGGCCCAAAAATCATAGTTTGTTGGTGCACTGGGGCACAGGGTCAGAATTTTACAATTTTCATCGGCATCGTAAGTCCAGCCATCACCAGTGTAGATATCATGCTCGTTGACTGTTTGGTGAGGGATATGATCCAGAACAGGATAACCGTTTTGTCCGATTTTAAGTTCGCCGCTGCTGCCCTCTTCCGCTGCTGCGGTCAATGCCGACACGGGCAGGAACGTCAGCACCATACTGATTGCCACCAACAGGCTGAGTAGTCGTTTCTTCATAGGAGATTCCTCACTTTCCTTGCGCCGGTCTCCCGGCTGGGTGGTACGGGGGCTTATGCTCTTCTACTTCCTATAATGCAAAAAATGAGGAATCCTTTCACCTGACTGGGAATTTTTTTTTTTTTTTTGAGGACGACCTCTCCTCCTTGACAATCCACCGAAAATTGACTATACTACAAATAGAAAAGGCGCTGACTGCAAATGGTCAGCTCCCACTCCTAGTCAGTTAAAAAGATTGACCGCTAAGTTTGGAAGGCTTGGGGCGGTCAATCTTTTTTGTTTTTATCGTGTTCTTTGTTAGAAATTTTCCAACCAGCATCAAATGCGGCTTTGGCAACGTTGACCATCAACGTCAGTAAACCGATGATGACGGTCAGCAGTGTGCAAACTTCTGTTAAAGACATCCGATCGATAAAATACAACCAGAAAAGCGGCTCACCCTCTCCGTCTTTGCTTCGCAAATCCACCTCTCCCGAAGGGAGAGGCAAGACATCACAGAGGGCAGAGGCTGTTAAATCTGGGGCCGCCCTTGGCTCCCCCTTTGGGGGAGCTGGCAAAGCCGTTAGGCTTTGACTGAGAGGGTGATCCACCTCACCCTGTCCTTGTCGGCCGGATGCTGACCTCACCATGCTGCAGGGCAACCTGTCTGCCGCCCTCGCGCTCCACCACCAGACGGCCCGCATCGTCAATGGAAAGGGCCTTTGCGGCATAGGTATCGGCCCCGGTGCAGACAGTGACCCAGTGGCCCGGCACAAAACAGCGGGCCCGGTACTCGTCCAGACAGTCGAAGGCCGGGCAGAGGGAGAGCAGCTCCCGGGCAATGGCCCCGGCCAGCACTGCCCGGCTCACGGGTGCGGGCCCGCCGGGGTAAAGGCTGCCCGCCGTGCGGGCCAGCTCCTCGGGCCAATCGGCAGAGGAGGTGGTCAGGTTAAGGCCGATGCCCACCACCAGCCATTCCAGCTGACCGCTCTCCATGTCGGTCCCGGCTTCGGTCAGGATGCCGCAGACCTTGCGGCCCTGATAGTAAAGGTCGTTCACCCATTTGATGCCCAGCTCCAGCCCGCAAAGGGCCTTGACAGCCCGGGCCACGGCCACTGCCGCACTGATGGTCGCGCTCTGGGCATCGGCGGCAGAGAGGGCGGGCCGCAGGATGAGGGAGAGGTAGACCCCCTTCCCGGCAGGGCTTTCGAACCGCCGCCCCAGCCGTCCGCGCCCCGCCTTCTGGTGGGCCGTGAGCACCAGCGTGCCGTGGGGCGCACCGCCCAGTGCCAGCTGCTTGGCCGTCAGGTTGGAGCTTTGCAGCGTGTCGTAGATGTGGATGGGAGCGGGGTAGGGGCCCACTGCTTCGGCGCAGAAGGGGTCGCCGCCTGCCAGCCGGTAGCCCCGGCGCGGGGCGGAATCCAGCGCGTATCCCTGGGCCAAAAGCGCCTGTGCCGCCTTGTGGACAGCCGCACGGCTCACGCCCAGCGCTTCGGCCAGCTGCTGGCCTGAGATGTAGGCTCCCTCTGCCGCCGAAAGCGCCTGCAGCAGGGCCTGTTTGGTGCTTCCCCCCATGGAAAACGCCTCCTTCTTGTGCTATAGTAGTAATAGTATAGCATAACTTGAGGCATTGCAAAAGAGACTTGCCCATTATGCCAAGGGCTCCCCTACTAGGAGCAACAGCAACAACCGCCGCCAGTGGCGGATGAAGGGCGTTGCTGTTGGGGCCGCGGCCAGCAAGATACGAGTGCTGTTTACAGCACGAAGTGGATGCTGGGAGCCGCAACCCGTACTGGCGCGAAGCGCCTGAGAGGTTTAATCCATTTTTTTTTTTTATTTTTCAAAATTTTTGCAGGAAAACCGCGCTCTGCCTCGTATTCATTTACAGAGCGGCAGGAAAGGAGGGATGCGGACCGTTGACAACACTGGAATTCAATGCGCTGGTGCGGCAGTATCAGGGGCTGGTCTATACGGTCTGCCACCAGCTGGTGCCGGACGAGGGCGATGCCCAGGATCTGGCACAGGAGACCTTTCTGGCCGCATGGCGGGCCATTGACCGCTGCCCGCCCGGGTACGAAAAGCAGTGGCTGGCGCGTATCGCTTCCAACAAAGCCAAGGACTACCTGCGCAGTGCGTGGGTGCGCCGGGTGAACACCCCGGGAGATGATATCCTTGCACTGGAAGGCGCGCCGCCCGGCTCCGACCCGGAGCAGCAGGTGCTGGATGCCATGAGCGAGGAGACCCTGACCGGGAAGATCCTGGGGATGCGGGAGCCGTACCGCACCCCCTGCCGCCTGATGCTGCTGGAGGGCCGCACCGCCGCCGAGGCGGCAGCCCTCTGCGGCAGGCCCCAAAAGACGGTGGAGGCGCAGATCTACCGGGCAAAGAAAATGCTGGCGGAGCAGATCCGTCAGGAAAGGAGGAGCGAAGATGGAATTGTTTCGTGAAGATGGCTGTATGACCGACGCGGGCTTCCGGGCCATGATGGATGGCCGGCTGGATGAGCTGGGCAGGCTGGAAGCCGCCGAACATCTCTCCTATTGTGACCAGTGCATGGACCGCTACACGGCCCTTTTGACCGCCGACGCACTGGAAACACCGCCAAAGAGCGTGCAGGGCGCGGTGATGGGCACGATCTGGGCCCGCCTGATGCAGAATACCTATGGCAGGGCTGCTGTGGCCGGTGTGGCCGCTGTGCTGGCCCTGACTCTGTGGCGGAGCGGGGCGCTGCAGCAGATCATCCAGTATGGTGCCGGGCGGGAGAACGTGCTGGAAACTGACCAGAGCCAGCTCTGGGAGCCCGGCCGGAATGACCCGGCCCCGGAGAATACCCCGCAATACCGCCCCATTGAGGACGACCGGCCGCAGGCCGCACCGGAACAGCTGGGGAGACCCGTGGAGACAAAACAGGACCGCCGTTATGCCGGCGAAGGCTCCTCTTTGCTCCACAAGCTGCTCACGGATGTGACCGATAAGATCGCGGGTAACACCCCGAATACTGAGAAATGAGGGAACGATTATGAAGAAAAATGGCATCCTGACCCTGCTGTTCGCCTTTATCCCGGGCGCGGGCCAGATGTATCAGGGATATATGAAGCGCGGCCTTTCGCTGGTGCTGATGGCCGCTGCCATCGGCATGGCATCCATGCTGATCCCGCCCATCGCGTTTGCGCTGCTGGTGGTGTTCATGTACAGCTTTTTCGACACCTTCAACCTGCGTGCCCAAATCAGCATGGGCACCGCCCCGGAGGACGATTATCTGGTCCACTTCGATCCGCAGGACAAGCGCCTTGCCCGGATGCTGATGGACAGCCACAAGCTGGTGGGCTGGTGCCTGATCGCCATCGGTGCGCTGATCGCCTACGAGCAGATCATTATGAACACGCTGGGCGATATCCTGTGGCGCTGGGGCCAGAAGGCTCCGGTATGGCGGGCCATCTATCTGGTGATGGATCAACTGCCCGAGGTCGTGCTCTGCGTGGCACTGATCCTGTGCGGCATCTGGCTGGTGCGTGGGCCCAGGGCAAAGAAGGCTGCCCCGGAAGCCGCCGCCCCGGAGGAGACCGATTTTCAGGAGTATCAGCCTGAAAAGAAGATGCCCAGCCTGCTGGATCACTTTGCCCGCAAGGCAGAGCCGGATACGACCGGTGAGGTGACCCTTGACCCGGAGGATGAAGACGATGGACGAGAAGAAGAATGACACAGCAGAGACCCCGGCCTTCAAGGCCCCGGAAAACGCCCCGGTGCGCCGGGTGGGCACCCTGACGCTGGGAGTCTGCCTGATCGTCTGCGGCGTGCTGTTCCTCTGCTATTTCTTTGTGCCGCATTTCAACTGGGAGCTTGCGCTGAAGATCGCCCCGGCGGCAGGGCTGATTCTGCTGGGGTGCGAGGTGCTGTATTTTGCCGCAAGGCCCCAGCGCTGGAAGTACGATTTTCTTTCGGTGTTCCTCTGCATCGTGCTGATGGTCAGCGCCTTTGGCGGGGCCTGCCTGATGGCAGCCTTTGATTTTGCCCTGCACCGGGAGGAGTTCTGGATCGAATACGATGCCCGGCAGGAACGGGACCTGACCGATGAGGAAAGCGACCGCCTGCGCCTTGATCTGGACGAGGGCACCGGCCCTGACCTCGATGATGAAAATGAGGACAGCAGCGCGGCCTCCCACGCGGAAGTGTGAGCCATACAAAAAACATATCACAGCAATACAAAAGATACCTTTTACAGGGGGCACCTGTCCGGGTATACTAAATGTGCACCCGGACGATGGGTGCTCGAAGAAAAAAGTGTAAAAGCGAACCGCCATGGCAACTGTCACCATGGCGGTTCGCTTTTTGCTGTAAGCTCGTGTGTTACTTGCGGGCAATCATCTCGGTGTAGGCCAGCACCAGGGGGCCTACGCCCTTGGCATCGTTGCAGACCACAGGCTCACTGAAGTAGTAGGCCAGGGAGCCGTCGCGGTGGTCCTTGCCGCCCAGACCTGCCACCAGGCAGATGCCGCCCAGCTGCAGGCTGCCGTCCGGGTTCTTGGAGAGGTACTTGTCACAGGTGCCGTAGAAGGCTTTCTCAGCCCAGGCAGCCATCCGCTTGGGCAGGTAGCCCAGGCGCACGCCCTTGAGCACCGCATAGGCAAACAGGGCGGTGCCGCTGGTCTCAAGGTAGTTGCCCTCCACGCCGGGGTGATCCATCACCTGCCAGAACATGCCGGTCTCCTTATCCTGGAACTTGTGCACATCCTCAATGGTCTGCTTGAGCATGGCCATGATGCCGCGGTACTCGTTGTACAGCTGCTCGTCCATCCGCTCCAGCACATCCACCATGGCCACCATGAACCAGCCCATGGCCCGCAGCCAGAAGTTGGGGCTGCAGCCGGTCACGGGGTCAGCCCAGTACATCTGGCGGCTCTCGTCGTAGCCGTGGTAGTACAGGCCGGTCTTTTCGTCCCGCATGTGCTTTTTGATGTTCATAAACTGCTTGTAGCTGTCAATGCAGCCCTGCATCTTGTTGTAGCGGGTCTCGTACTCCATGTAGAAGGGCTGGGCCATGTAGGTGCCGTCCAGCCACACCTGCCACGGGTAGATGTCCTTGTGCCAGAAGTTGCCCTCCTTGGTGCGGGGCTGGGTGAGCAGCTGGCTGCGGATGGTGTCAATGGCCCGGCGGTACTTCTCATCCCCGAAGATGTCGTACAGGGTGAACAGGTTCTTGCCCTGGTTCACATTGTCCAGGTTGTACTCCTTGGGGTCATAGGTCTTGATGGAACCATCCTCCTGCACAAAGAAGTCGATGAAGTCCTTGGAGAAGCTCAGGTACTTCTCGTCCCCGGTGGTCTTGTACAGGCTCAGGCAGGCCGTGATCATGCAGCCGTCGATGTAGTTCCACTTGTTGGGCTTGCCGCTGCGCACCTTTTCAATGTTCCACATGGGGGCTTCGGCGCTGGAATTGGCGATCAGGTAGTCCACATAGTCGCCCAGCAGGGTGAGAATTTCTTCATGGGTCATGGGTCAGTCCTCCTCGAAATGGCCGACATTGGCAAAGCGCAGGCGCTCGCCTTCGTAGCCGGTGATCTTGACGTTGTGCAGGTCGATCTCCTTGACGTTCTCCGCGTAGATGGCCAGCTTTTTCACGTTGGGGCGGTTGTCCGCCATGGCGGCCTGACCGGCTTCGGCATTGGGGTCAAAGGTGATGGTGACATTCTTCATGGAGACGCGCTCAATGGGCTGCTCAGGCAGGCCGTCGAAGTAGCAGCCCGCGAACTGTGCGTCGGTAGCCACGATATCCTCCATGGTCAGGCTGCCCAGCTTGGGGGTGTACTCATCCACCGGCATAGCATCACGGCACTGGACATAGGGGCTGTGGCCGTCCGGGTCACAGAAATAGAACATATTGATGACAAAGGGAGCCTTGACACCGCGCATCTCCACATTGCGGAACACCAGCCCGTCGATGACGGCGGTGTTGCCGCGGCCGCGCCGGGTCTTGACCCGCAGGCCGCGGTCAGTGTGGTCCATCAGGCACTGGGTCACCACCATATCCTTTACACCGCCGCTCATCTCGCTGCCGATGACGATGCCGCCGTGGCCCTTGTCCAGCAGGCAGTTGCGGATGACGGTGTGCTCGCAGCTCTTCTTGAGCTTCATGCCGAGGAAGACCTTGCTGGCCTTCATGGCGATGCAGTCGTCACCGACGTGGATGTTCACGCCGATGATGCGGGTGTACTCGCAGCTCTCGGGGTCGATGCCGTCGGTGTTGGGGGCGTTGTAGGGGTTGTTGATGTTGAAGTTCAGCAGGTCCAGGTGCTTGACGAAGATGGGGTGGATGGTCCAGGAGTAGCTGTTCTGCACTGTGATGCCGTGGAGGCAGACATTCTCGCTGTCCACCGCAGCCACCGCGCGGGGCCGCCATGCAATCCGCTTGACCTTCTGGTTGATCCACCAGTCGCCGTTCTGGGCATCGCAGTCCAGCGTGCCCTCGCCGGTCACCACCACGTCGTGCACCTGCGTGATGTTCAGCAGGCCGGCAAAGCTGTCCAGCGGGTTGCCCTCCCAGCCGGTCAGGTAGTATTCATCCACCTCGTTCTCACTGGGGATGACACCGGGCAGGATGGGGTAGTGGGTGCGGTCGTTATCGCCCAGCAGCACAGCGCCCTTTTCCAGGTAGAGGGTGGTGCAGCTCTTCATAAACAGGCTAGAGGTGCGGTAGCGCCCGGCGGGCACATAAACCGTGCCGCCCTTGGGGCAGGTGGAAAGGGCGGCCTGCAGTTTGCCGGTGTTGTCGGTGGTGCCGTCGGCCACCAGGCCGTAACGGGATGCGTCTACAAAGAAGGTCTCGGCCTCAGTGGTGAAATCGAGGGTCAGGGTCTCGCCCTCAGCCTGCACGGCAACCGTGTAGGGGGTGCCGGGCAGCAGGCTGAACAGGGAGAACACGTTGGTCTCGCAGGCGGTGTAAACAGTCTCACCGTTCAGCTGAACGGTGAAGGGATGTGCCGGACGGTAGCACAGGCCGTTTTCCAGCTCGAACACGGCACTGCGGGTCATGGAACGAATCAGGGAAAGCTTCATAAACAGGATGCCTCCTTGGATGTTGAAAGATTTATGGGTTGCCCATAGGTGGCGGGCATGGTACACTGAGGAAAAGAAACTGTTGAATGGGGTGTGCGGATGAAAGCGGAACGGGAAAAATGGAGCGGCCGGGTAACGGCAATGGCGCTGCGGTTCCAGACCGGCCAGTATGAGCTGGCTGAGGAGGAGGAGATCTGCCGGATCATTCTGGTGTCCGGCGGCAGCTTTACGCTGGTACGGGGCGGCGAGAGCCTGCTGGTGAACCCGGGCTGTGTGCTGCTGCTGGGCCCCGGCGGGGGCCTGCTGCAGCAGGCGGGCCACATTGCCCCTGAGCTCATCGGCTGCCGGTTCCCGGCGGGCGTTCTCCCGGTGCTCAAGAACCTGATGCAGCGGGATTTCATGCCGCTGTTTGAGCCGGGAGCACAAACGGCCCTGTACGGCCCGGTGCAGTGGTCGGGCCGCCTGCGCACCCTGCTGGGCATGATGCAGAGCGCCGAAAGCGAGCCGGAAAGCCCCGGCATGATCTATCTGGCCCTCATCCTGCACTATGTGGAGCAGGAGTGCCGCAGTGAAAGGCAGGACATCCGCCCCCGCAACGAGACGGTGGAACAGATCTGCGCTTACCTTGCAGCCAACTACCAGCAGAAATTCTCCCTGACAGATGTGGCTGCGCGGTTCTACCTGTCGCCCTATTACCTGAGCCGGCTGTTCCGGCGGGTCACGGGCCAGTCCATTGTGGATTACATCAATGGCCGCCGCATTGAGGCTGCCCAGCGCCTGCTGGAGAGCACTGACCTGAACATCAGCGCTGTGGCCGAGCAGACTGGCTTTGCCTCTGCCGCCCATTTCCGCCGCGTGTTCCGCGAGACGATGGGAACGGGGCCGCTGCAATACCGCAAGAGCCACCGCGGATAAGAACAACGCCCCCTGTGCACAGCACAGGGGGCGTTGCTTATTCATCGAAAGTCAATGGTTCTGTCCGCAGAGGGGGTGCTTAGCCCTTGACAGCACCGGCGGAGATACCTTCGACGAACTGATCCTGTGCGC
>ERZ773252.4144-NODE-4144-length-10399-cov-3.646558_pt1 | contig 10399 bp, 13 predicted proteins | sample MGYA00580517_ERZ773252 | MGnify/ENA primary metagenome ERZ773252 (study PRJEB29015, sample SAMEA2737766) | human gut metagenome | biome: human gut; feature: human-associated habitat; material: faeces | place: China | collected 2012 ... | reverse complement strand
ACAAACGGTTTTCAAGACCGCCTCGTTATGACCACTTCGATACCTCTCCATCTATTTACTTGTCTGCCGCTTCCGTATCACCTCAGCGACAAGATGTATTCTATCACAGCTTTTCACTGTCGTCAACACCTTTTTCAAACTTTTTTTATTTTTTTGTATTTTTCTTATTTTCCTGTATTTTTCATCTATAAATACACTTATTTTTCATTATTTATACATAGAACCTGCCATCTGCAGCTTCTATTGCATATTTTGATATCTACAGAACCCACCATCGGCAAATTCTTCCAAATGCATGGCAATTCACAGATCCCGGCACAGGATTATTGATGTTCAATAAATCCCTTCGCCGTTTCCAGATCCTCCGGTGTCGTAATCTTAATATTACAATAAGAACCCTCGAATAATTTCACAGGAATCTGCATCTCCTGTTCTACTACCATGGCATCATCGGTTACATTTTCCCTGTCATGCTGCATCAGCTTCTCATACGCCTGTGTAATAAGAGCTGTCTCGAATACCTGCGGGGTCTGAACATTCCATACGTATTTGCGTACAGGTGTAGTAACTGCAAACTGATTTTCATCTACGATCTTTACCGTATCCTTGCTTGGCATACCGGCAACACATGCACGGTTTTCTTCCACACATGTATAAGCCCTTTTTATAATCTCTTCGTCTACGAACGGTCTGGCACCGTCATGGATATAGACATATCCTTCTTTCGCTTCTTCTCCCGCCATACCGTCACGGACAGCCTTCAATCCATTCCAGACAGAGTCATAGCGTTCTTTACCGCCCGAAACTACTGCGCGCACTTTTCCAAAATGATATTTATTTACAATTTCTTCTGTCACATAGTCTTCCTGCCCGGCTCCGGCTACCATAATCACATCATCAATAATTTCTGACTTTTCAAATGCTTCCAGACAGTAACAGATGATGGGTTTCCCACACAGCTCGATATACTGTTTCTGGATAGATGTTCCCATTCTTTTCCCCTGCCCTGCCGAAAGTACGATTGCCACGCATCTCTTTTTCATTTACTTTTTCCCGCCTTAATTTTGCCTTTTTTTCCTTTTTAACGCTCGCCAAGCTTCAGATTCGGAACTGCATTCAGATCCCATCCGCTTCTGGTTCCATTCATATATTCATAATAAGCTGCCACACCAATCATAGCCGCATTATCGGTACAGAAAATCGGAGACGGATAATAGAATTTCACGCCTCGTTTTTCACATGCTTCTTTCATTGCCGCACGAAGAGCACTGTTCGATGCTACGCCGCCTGCGATGGCAAATTTGTCTACTTTATATTCTTCTACTGCATGCATAGCTTTAGCAACCAGTACATCGGTGACTGCTTTCTGGAAAGAAGCCGCGATATCTGCCTGGTTGTATTCTTCGCCCTTCATCTTGCATCCGTTAATATAATTCAGAACGGCGGATTTTAATCCACTGAAACTGAAGTCATATGGTGCGTCTTCTACATTTGCACGTGGAAATGCGATGGCATCCGGATTGCCTTCTTTTGCAACTTTATCAATCTTCGGTCCTCCCGGATAGCCAAGTCCGATTGCACGGGCCACCTTGTCAAACGCTTCTCCTGCCGCATCATCTCTGGTTCTTCCGATGATATCGAATTTTCCATAATCCTTCACACGAACCAGATGGGTATGTCCTCCGGATACTACCAGTGAGAAAAATGGTGGTTCTAACTCTTTATGTTCAATAAAATTGGCTGCGATATGCCCTTCGATATGATGTACTCCGACCAGCGGTTTACCTGCTGCATATGCGATTGCCTTTGCTTCTGCCACACCTACGAGGAGTGCACCTACCAGTCCCGGTCCGTAAGTTACACCGATTGCGTCGATATCGTCCAGTGTTACCTCTGCCTCTTTCAGTGCTTCTTCAATGACCTGATTAATCTTTTCTATATGTTTTCTGGATGCAATCTCCGGCACAACACCTCCATACAATGTATGCAGGGCAATCTGTGAAGAAATGACATTGGACAGTACTTCTCTTCCATTCTTTACAACTGCCGCTGCTGTCTCATCACAGGAGCTTTCGATTGCCAGTATTAATACATCTTTTGTCTCGCTCATATTTTCCCTCCTAATCTTCAAATACCAGTTCTACCGAGCGCTTATCTTTTGCTGCGATTGAATTCGGGAATATTGCCTTGACATCGTCCATATATTCCTCTGGTTTTGTCAGTGACGGGCTATAATGTGTCAGCCACAATTCTTTTACTTCTGCTTCTTTTGCAAGCTGTGCTGCTTCATAGAATGTCATATGCTTATATTCTTTGGCCTTCTTCTGCTTATCCTTTTCGCCATACATTCCTTCACAGATGAAGAGATCGGAATGCTTTGCATTCTGCTTAATAGATTCCGTCGGTCTCGTGTCTGTGGTATACGTAAGCTTGATTCCCTTTCTTGCCGGCCCGAGTACCATATTCGGTGTATATACGTGCCTCTTAGTCTCTATTGTTTCACCTTTTTGCAAAAGTCCCCAGTATTCCTGTGGGATATTTGACGCTTTCGCCCTTTCCACATCGAATTTCCCTGCACGGTCGATCTCCATTGTATAACCATAACAGGTTACGTTGTGATTCACACGAAATGCTTTTAACCGGTAGCCATTCAATTCGAATGTCTGCTCGGTTTCCGTAATTTCCATATATTTAATCTGGAACGGCAGCTCCGGTGCGATCACGCGCAGGGCATTTACTACCCGTTCCAGCCCTTTTGGCCCGATTAATGTAAGCGGTTTGGTACGGTCTGCATTTCCCATTGTAAGAAGCAGGCCCGGAAGTCCGCTGATATGATCCCCGTGATAATGCGTAAAGCAGATCACGTCGATCGGTTTAAAACTCCAGCCTTTTTCTTTGATCGCAATCTGCGTTCCCTCTCCGCAGTCGATCAACAGGCTGCTTCCATTATAGCGCACCATCAGGGATGTAAGCCACCTGTATGGCAATGGCATCATCCCTCCGGTTCCTAACAAACATACATCTAACATAATTTTCCTCTATTCTTCTTCCAGTTTAATCTTAAAACTGCCCGTCAGTTCATCATAACAGGCTTCACAAAGGTCAAAATGATCCATCCGGTTATCTTTGTCAGAAAAATATCCCCATCGCTTGTCCACGCTCAGCACATCTTCCTGGGGAACCCCTTCTATCACCGGAATCACTCTGCCGCATTTATTACATACGATACTTGTAACTTCTTTTACTTTTTTTGTCTGTTCTTCAAACTGGCGCATACCGTTCCTCCTGTAATTCCGGCACCATTTTTGCCGGTGCTGTTCTGCTGTTACATTGTTCTCTTTTCATTACTCTCTATCTTTTTGTTCTCTCGGTTACGCCTATATTATAGCTTTCCATCTGTATGCTGACCAGTGGAAAGTGCTGTAAGAATTACCATTGTTTCCTATAGATTCTTTGACATCAAAATGGCATTTTCCTGTGGATTCTCGTAATAGTTTTTACGGATTCCATCTTCTGTGAATCCACATTTCTCATAAAATCTTCTGGCGGCTTCGTTGCCTTCTCTTACTTCCAACATGATTCTTGTTATCTGCTGTTCCTCACAAAACGCCACAAGTTCCTGGAACATTTGTCCGGCAGCCCCTTGTCTGCGCATAGAAGGAGCTGTTGCGATCCTTGCGATCTCGCCTTCATCTAATACATAATAGATAATGAGATAGCCTGCGATTTTCTCCTCTGTCTTTGCTGCAAATATCACTGCATTCTTCTGATTCCATGTCTCTTCCAGACTTTTCAGGCTCCATGCATCGGAGAATATTTCACTTTCCAACGCAGCAATATCCTGAAGATCCGACAGTTCTACCTTACATATCTTTTCTAACATGCCTCAATGTCTCTGATCAGTTCTTCCACCACTTCCGGCTTTGTTGCCCAGCTTGTACAGAATCTGACCGCACTTTCTGCATCCGATACCTTCTCCCAGAATTCAAACACATATTTTTCTTTTAATTTCCCAATATGGCTGTCCGGCAGGATCGGGAACTGCTGATTCGTATAGGAATCGTAACGCAGGCCATATCCTTTTTTCTGAAATGCCTTCTTAAGCTTCATTGCCAGTTCATCTGCATGTGCAGATATCTTAAAATAAAGGTCATCTGTAAACAGTGTATCAAACTGGACGCCAAGAAGACGGCCCTTTGCCAGCATTCCGCCATTCTGCTTGATCATATAGCGAAAATCTTTCTTCAATGCCCGGTTAGTGATCACAACAGCTTCACCAAATAATGCGCCCACCTTAGTTCCACCGATATAAAATACATCACAGAGCTCTGCCAGATCCTGCAGTGTCACATCTGTTTCTTTGCTGACAAGTCCGTATATCAGTCTTGCTCCGTCGAGAAACAGTGGGATATTATAACTGCGGCATACGCTGCTGATCTCTTCCAGCTCCGCCTTTGTATACAAAGTACCGTACTCCGTAGGATGGGAAATATAAACCATCCCCGGAAATACCATATGTTCGTGGCTTTCGTCATCCCAGAATGTTTTCAGGCAGTTCTTCAGATCTTCTGCTTTCATTTTGCCTTTGTACTGCGGAACTGTGATCACTTTATGGCCGCTGTACTCAATGGCTCCCGCCTCATGGCAGGCTACATGGCCGGTCTGTGCTGCGACCACGCCCTCATAAGATTCCAGCATTGAGCTGATCACAACGGCATTTGTCTGCGTACCGCCCGTCAGGAAATAAACATCTGCCTGCGGACATTCGCACGCCTCCCGGATTTTCTGTTTTGCACTTTCACAGTATGGATCAGATCCGTATCCGGATACTTTCTCCAGATTTGTTTCCATAAATCTCTGAAGGATCTTTTCATGTGCTCCTTCAGAATAATCATTTTCAAATGATAACATATCTTTTTCTCCTGTCAGATTCTCAATATCAATAGAAAGCTTTTTGCTCTGTCACTATTCTACGATGCCAGGAGATAAAGGTCAACCTATCATTTTTCTGTTTCAGACGCTCAGTTTCTTTTCCATGATCCATCCGCTGATAAAGTAGAAAATCACACTCAGTACCAGAGATACTGCGATTTCCAGAATCATGGTCAGGTTCATATTGTCAAATGCAGGCACCAGGTTCAGCATCTGACTGAACAGCCAGGAAAGGATCAGAAACAGTGCAAATGCCGCGATCCCGCTTCCCTTTTTGCCTGCAAGCACGCTCGCCGAAAGAATCACTGCCATATCGGCGATCACAACAATACTGATCCAGCTGACCAGGGATGCAAAGACGGACAGGATCACTGCATCTGATACTATCTTGATGTTCAGTCTTATATCCATAATCTGTCTTATGCTATCCATGAGTTCTTTTGCCCCGCCGATACAGAGCGTTGCCACAGTCAGGTCAAACACGGCAAGTACGATAAAAAATGCTCCTGCCATAAGGATTGAAATGCCATTTTCCAGGATTTTGGCACCTAAAATCTCATAACTGCTCTTTGGTGTCAGAAACAGCATATAACTTTGTTTGCTGTTCAGATCCCGATACAGTGTCATGATACCTTCCAGTCCGATGTAAAACACACCGAAAAATGCACACAAGATCAGGAACATCATACCTGTCCCCATCAGATTATATCCTTTAAAAAATACGCCCCCCAGAAATGCCAATTCAAAAACTGCTGTAAGCACCAGCAGAATAAGCTTGGAAGATGCACTCTTCCGGAATTCATACTTCATTAATTTTAACATAGTTCCTCTCCCCCATGTCCGTAAATTTCACGATACAGATCAACAACAGATTTTTTTTCGCTGCTTCTCAGTTCCTCAACCATACACTGTCTGACCATTTTTCCTTCTTTCATAAAGATGGCCGCATCTGCCACTCGCTCCAGTTCATCTACCAGATGGCTGGAGATCACAAGTGTGACATCCGGATCAATGACTTCCAGAATACTTTTCATGATCTCATCCCTTGCCAGAAGATCAATGCCGTTTAATGGCTCATCCAGCAGATACAGTTTTGCATTTCTTGCCATTGTGACTGCGATCTTTAACTTTGCCATCATACCGGTGGAAAGTTTTTTGGTTTTCAGCTCTTCTGTCAGCTCCATTCTTTTGAGCATCTGATGATATTTTTCCATTGAAAAATCCTCAAAAAAGTCCTGATAATATCTGCCGACATCTGCAACCGTCATCCAGCTATAAAAATATGGCTCCGTGGACATATAGGCAATCTCTTTCTTGCTCTCTTTTCCGATGGCTTCGCCTTTATATAAAATCTCCCCTTTTCCAGGTTTGACAAGGCCTGCCACCATCTTCATCCAGGTAGTCTTGCCGCTTCCGTTCGGCCCGAGCATCGCATAGACAAGCCCTGTCTCCAGTTTTAACGATACATTGTCAACCGCTGCCTTACCGGCATAGTTTTTGGTTACTCCAATACTTTCCAGTACATTTTCCATATCATTCACCACTTTCTTCCTTTTTTTTCAGAATCCGGATCACATCCGTTTTGGTAAATCCAAGCTGCTGCATTCCTTCTAAAAATTCATGGATCAGCGTCCCCGCCATCTCTTCTTTCATATTTTTCACCTTCTCTGAATCTTCTGTCACAAAAGTTCCCATGCCACGTCTGGTAAAACAGACACCTTCCGTCTCAAGCTCTTTGTATACACGGCTGACCGTATTCGGATTGATGGTGTAAGACACCGCCAGTTCCCGTACGGAAGGAAGCTTTTCCCCAAGTTCCCGTTTCCCTGTGACAATATCACGTTTGATCAAATTAGCTACCTGCAGATAGATTGGCAGCGATGAATTGTATTCCATAAGCTCTTCCTTCTTTCTTGTATCACTGTCATAGCTATATAGTACACTAGTTTTCTGGTTTTGTCAATATGAAAACGAAAAGATAACATGCAAATTGTTTCTTACTCCCACAATTTGGTTTCAGGCTTTTGCCCCTGCTATCATAAAAAAAGAAAAGACAGCATATTTTTCATGCCATCTTTTCTTTTGATCATTTACTGTAATTCTGTTTTTAACTTACCTGAAAATCCAAGAATCAGGAAATTGGCTGCAATCTCCGTATCCCGGAACAATGCCACATTCCAGGATGCGTGCTGTATAAGCAGTACCGGTATCAAAAAAAAGAATTCCGTAAAAATAAATTCTGCGTGTCACGGCGATCACAAATCCGATGTAAAACCACAGGCCTGATTTCTCATTCTTAAAAAAGAATCCGACCATAACGGCTACAAAGAACGGGGCACATGCAACGATGATGCCGACGTTTGATGCATATGTCATGCTCAGTGCCGTATTTTCCAGCATAAAGTATAAAACGATCCCGAACAGGCCTGCTCCTGCAAAAGCAAACTCCTATTTTGGGCTTTTCAGCTTCAGATGGTGCGGATAAAATATCAGCAAAGCAAGGAATGCAAGCACCGCTCTTGTGAACAGTACCTGTACCGATAAAAAATACTGAAGCAGTTTCTGTTTCGCATATCTTCTATAATTCTGGTTTATTCTAGCACATTCTTGTGATGTAAACAAGAGTATGACTAAGCGTTGCCTCTTTCAGACTGATAACGATATCATAAAATACTCTCCGCTACGCACAGTGCCCCATACCCCACAATCTCATTCGGATATCCCACAAGTGCTGTTAATCTCTGTGCACCTCTTTGCAGATATGCCCGGATCTTCTCTCCATAAAGAAACGGATCATTTCCCTGTACGATGCCATACTGCATCATGATCGCCGCTGACCCTGTCACAAACGGCGTGGCAAAAGAGGTTCCGGTCACACCTGTGTAGGAACCTCCCACAGCGGTTGTCACGATATCTACGCCAGGTGCCACGATATCCGGCTTTACTTGTGTGTTTCCTCTTGTGTAACCACGGCCGGAAAACGGAGCATATGTCATAAGGCGTGCATTGTAAGCTCCGACTGCAACCACATTCCTTGCCGTTGAAGGAATGGTCAGAGTCGTGTCAACCGTTGGCGAAAAAAAGTGCGTCAATGGATTTAAAAGAGCGGCAGACGGCATCCACAGATGATAATTTCCTTCCACGATCTTCTGCGGGATCAGACGGATCTTCCAGACGCCGTCATCGACATAAGAACCTTTTGGGATAAAATCAAAATAAATCTCCTGAGCGGTAGTGTAGGGCTTCGGCTCTCCGTAATAGATCAGAATCTCTGTATTCCCGGCCAGGATTCTCTGCACTCCAAGACGCTCCTGAAGCGGTCCGAAGCTTTCACCATCCGGATGAATCAATATAATCTGAAACTGATCGAAATAGGCCTTCCAGAGCTGAATGTTCATCACCGGCTCCTGCTGCGAAATCCCGAATTCCAGGATTCTCTCTTCCTGCTGACCAAGCTTTCCGGAAATATGCCCACCTGTGTTCCCTTCATTTCCGGTGCCCACACAGATCACATTCTTCCACATACCGGAAATCATGTCGATGTATGTTTCCAGAAGTGAAGTCCCGTCATGTGAGCCATATAGAGATAACTTTTATTGTTTTGCAGATTCGATCAAAGTAATATCTCCGTCCCTGCATATTACATTCAGCGTTGATGTGGCGCCATCGACATTGTTTTCGTAAAGAGAGCTGTCTTCTTTGCGTTCCGATTTGCCCTGCGGCAGATTGTCTGTGATCACATCTCCATCTGTGGTTTTCAGGTGAATATTCATCTTTGCTGCATTGCCGTTTTCCATTTGTATGAAAACATCTCCGTCTGAATTGTTTATTTCCAGATTACCGCTGAAGCTGCTGTGATTTGTCTTCAGATCGCCATCGGCAAGTGTAATGACTCCATCTGCAAATTTTCCCTGATCCAGTATCATATCTCCATCCAAAAAGTTTGCTGTCATATTTTTGCATGAGAACTGTTCTGCAGTCAGATCTCCATCGGCAAGCTGAATCCTGGCTTCGGAAAACCGTGCATCCTGCGGTACATAGAGAATCACTGTATTGATTTCTTCCTGTTTCTGCGTCTCGGTATGATGCAGCAGATTTCCAAGATCATAACTTATATAATAACTTCCTTTTCCGCCGGAAGTTTCCTGAAGCGTAAGCTCACCACCTTTGTTTTCCCATGTCAGTGGATTTTCATTACCGCCTTTTTCCAGTCGGTATTCCATGTAATAGCAGTCATCACCTGATTTTCTGATATCCAGGTCAAAATTTTGAAAATCTACATTCAGTTTTGTAAAAGCATTCATCTGCTGCTTTTCCATAACCTCAAGATTTTTCCTTGCAGAATCCGTTCCACCGGATATATATACATGTCCGGAACTATCGTTAAAATCCTTTCCGCCCGCAAAATATCCTGCTGTTGAAAGAACCATTCCCACCGCACAGAGCGTTAGAGCTGTTATCATTGCTGTTTTTGCAGTCTTATTCATTCTTATGCACCTTCTTTCTTACAAGTCTGTTGACCAGACGTCCGATCCCATTTGCACACCATTTGCAGATATATACAGTCAAAAGACCTGCGAGGATTCCAATTCCCGTCATCAGGAATCCACCTCCGACCATCATACAGGCTGCTGCAGCAGATTTCAGGATCAAAGAGCCCCCAACCCCGATGGTCACAATACCTCCGGCTATCGCCGCAATGCCGGTAATACCAATCGAAAAAATCACTGCCGCAACAGTGAGGATCACCGCACACAGCACTGCAAAAACAAATGCCAGAAGTGCCAGGCTGACCGGTGATGCACATAGAACCAGGAATACAAGAAGAATGATCTTGCCCGGAGAACGTCTCTTTCCTTTTAAGACCGGTGCTTTCTCTTCCACAATATCCTGATCCTTTTCTACGCTCTCCTGCAAAAGATTGAGAAACAGTTCTCTTGCTGCCTCTTTTGGTTCACCAAGTTCTCTCATAACCTGTTGTTCCTTCTCAGGACCTGCCTCTTCAAAATATTCCGAAAAGTACTCTATGGCATTGTCAAAATCTTCTTGCGGAAGCCGCTTCAGATATTTCTTCAGCTCTTCCATATATTCTTGTCTCGTCATTTTTTCACTCTCCCTTCCACAATATCATCTACAGTATTGCGATATTCCCGCCATTCTTTCCTCAGATATGCCAGCTGCCTGCGTCCCTCTTCCGTGATGGAATAATACTTTCGTTTCCGCCCCTGGAATTCCTCGGAATAAGTAGTCAGATATCCGCCCGTCTCCAGCTTTCTCAAAATAGGATACAGCGTCGATTCCTTGATCGCCGCAACCAGCTTCACCGTCTGGCTGATCTCATAACCGTAGGAATCCTGCTGTTCCACGACCGAAAGGATCAGACATTCCGTCAGAACAGCTGACACCGGATAATAGTACATACACTCACCCCTTTGTATATATAAAATTTTTATATATAATTATTTTA